>Ga0070675_100000955_pt1 | contig 20620 bp, 21 predicted proteins | sample KBSM43metaG_FD_65343 | JGI IMG/M metagenome (GOLD analysis project Ga0070675, IMG submission 65343) | Miscanthus rhizosphere microbial communities from Kellogg Biological Station, Michigan, USA - KBS M4-3 metaG | ecosystem: Host-associated > Plants > Roots > Rhizosphere > Soil ... | reverse complement strand
GTGGAAGCCATGGGCGTGCGGCGCGTCAGCGTCGGCGGCGCGCTCGCTCGCACCGCGTGGGCCGGATTCATTCGCACCGCGCGCTCGATCGCGACCGACGGGCGATTCGACGGATTCGCGGGCGCGGCGAGCGGCAAGGAATTGAATTCACTGTTCGGAAACCAATAGCGGAGAAGAAATGGCCAAGACCTACTGGGTCGCGACCTATCGCGCCATCCACGATGAGAAGAGATTCGCCGATTACGCCAAGCTCGCCGGTCCCGCGCTGCAAGGAGCGGGCGGGCGATTCCTCGCGCGCGGAAATCCGGCCCAGGTCTACGACAACGCGGTGAACCAGCGCGTCGTGCTGATCGAGTTCGACAGCGTCGCGCAGGCCGTGGCCGCGCACGACGGCCCGGCGTACGCCGAGGCGCTGCGGGCCCTGGGCAACGCCGTCGATCGCGATATCCGCATTGTCGAGGGACTCTAAACCCTCCATCGCGGACGACTTTCCCTCGTTTTCGGACATCAACGCCGCGTTGTGAATCCGATCGTGCAAAGGGCTCGTATTCTTGCGTGCACCCTTTACAACGGAGAACAACGTGAACAAGAAGTCGCTGACTGCCTTACTCTCGCTCGCCACCTTTGCCGCGAGCGCCGCCATGACCGAGCCGCCGGGACTGAATGAGAAGCTTCGCCCCGCCGCAGACGAGCAGCTCGCATTCGTCCTCGCCGCGGAAGGCGTCCAGGTCTACGCGTGCAAGCCGAGCCCGAAGGATCCGTATGCGTACGCGTGGGCGTTCGTCGCGCCCGAAGCCGCGTTGAGTGAAGGCGGCAGCATCGTCGGTCGCCACTACGCAGGCCCCACCTGGGAGTCGTCGAGCGACGGCAGCAGCGTGAAAGGCACGGTGCGCGAGCGCCAGGATGGCGGCCACGGAAACATCCCGCTGCTTCTCCTCGGCGGCACGGCCGGGCCCAAGGACGGCAAGTTCGCCGGCGTGACCAGCGTCCAGCGCGTCGCGACGCGCGGCGGCGTCGAGCCTGCGGACAAGTGCGACGCATCCAATGCCGGCAAGGAGCTGCGCGTGCCGTATACGGCGGATTACTACTTCTACAAGCGGAAGTAAGCGACCGCCGACCCTACCTGCGCAGGTGGGGTCGGCCGCGCCGCCGCCAAATATCATGGCGGCATGCGACGGCTGCTCCAGCTGTCCCTCGCCCTCCTGATCACCGGACTTGGCCTGGGCGTCCTGAACCTTTACATCGATGGGCGCATCGGCGTCGTGCAGCTTCTCTGCAGCATCGCCGCTGCGGGAGGCTTCATGACCGTCACGGTGAAGGCGATCACGCGAAGCAAGTAGGGCTCACGCGGCCCGGTGACGTTGCGCTACGTTGGCAAAGGGCACGCATCCCGTTGTCGCGTACTCGTCCTCGTCGTCTGCCGTGACGGCCAGCACGGGGATACGTCCGAATAGAAGCGCCGCATGCTCGCGATACTGGAGCCCCATGAGGACCTGCGGCGTGGCCATGCCGGGGCAGCGTTCAACGCCGGAGAGGATCTCCATGTTGAGCATGCGGCGGTAAAAACCGATTTCGTCGACCCGCACGGCAGCGATCAGCCAGTCGGCCCGCTCCACGGCGCACACCATCATGTGGGCCTTGAGAAGGTGGAGCGTGACCGCCCTGCGATCGCCCGTCACCTGCGGATCAGTGACGGTCAGGCTGGCCTCGACGACCGAAGCATCGGCGCCGATCGCCGACGCCATCTCGCGACGGAAGGTCGCGGACGCCGGAAGATCGCACCCCTGCTGGGAGGCGCTGAAGCTCGCGCGTGTCGATCCGATCGCCCGCCCGTACTTGAGCAGGAGGAAGGTCGAGGAGCTGAGCGCCAGGTCGTGCGAATCCGCATGAATGCGTTCGGCGCACGGCACGATGTCGCCGCGGCTGGAAAGGCTCTCGTAGCGCAGTGCGCGCACGCGTGTCCAGTCATCCCGCCCCGTGACGTGATGCATCGCGAATCCAACGCAAGGTGTCGCGAGAACCGCCGAAGCCGTGCCGATCATCATGCCGCCAGATTACGGCCGGGGGCGGCTGCGCGTCCCTACCCGAAAGGGTAGGAATTCGACTCCGGGACGGGCGGCGCCAAGGCGCCTTTTCGAGCTTAACCCGTACGCGCGGTTCAAACCTCACCTGCGCGCGGGGGGTCGCGAAGCCTGTCGGGGCTGTACGTTCGTTGTGCGCGAATCGCGCACAAAAGGGGAGTGTTCCATGAACGAAAAAACCGGTAACAACGATTCGGTTCGCATCTATTTCTGGATGGTGCATTACGACGTATCGCCCGTCCCGCCGGCCGACGGCCTCACGCCCATCGCCGCGGGGCGCAAGCGCGGCATCTACGTTTACGTGCGCAACGTGCATTCCAGCCATATGTTCGACTTCCGGATGCCTCGCGAGAACGAAGGCGGGGCGCCGGACCCGACGACCTACCGCGGCTCGCCCGACCTGCGCAACCGCATCGTGGGTTTCTATTCGAGCACGGAGGAGGCGAATGCCCACCTGGATGCGATCTGGCCCGAAAATCAATCCAAGTGCGGCGCCATCTACGCGGAGCTTCATAGCTTGAAGATCGACGTCGCGCAGCAGCTGAAACTCGTGGCATGACGGTCATGGACCTGCCCTGCATCTGGAGCGAGCCGCGCGGCATCGACGCGCGAGCGGGCATCTACTCGGACGCGGTATCGATGGCGGGCATGCGCCCGGTTCATCATGGGCTCGAAGGCAATGACCACCTCCAGCAGCCCTTCGTCTACGAGAGGGTCTTCACGCCGGAGCAGTGCGCCCGGATCCGGGAGCTCGGTGCCGCTCAGCCCGTCTGGAAGGGCAGGTCCTCGTCCGAGGACGAGACGTACCGCATCTGCCACACGTCTTGGCTGGAGGAAACGTCGGACACGACGTTCATCTATTCACGTCTGCGGCAGCTGGTGAGATCGGTGAATGCGCTGTACGCCCTCGACACCGCCGGCTTCGCCGAACCCCTCAACTACATCTGCTACGAGGCCGGAGGCCACTTCGACTGGCATACCGACCTGGGTGTGGGACCCATGTCAACGAGGAAGATCAGCATTTCCGTGCAGCTTTCGGAGGGCACCGACTATATGGGCGGGGACCTGGAGTTTTGTCCGCATGGCGTCATCGATCGATTCCGCGGCGTGGGCAACGCGGTCGCGTTTCCCGCATATATCGCGCACCGCGTGTTACCCGTCAGCGCGGGCCGGCGGCACGCGCTGGTCGCCTGGATCCACGGTCCAGGGTTTCGCTGACGGCTTTGCTACGATGCGGGGCGAATGCTCCGCGTCTGCATCTTTCTGCTGGCGACCATCGCTGCCTTTGCGGCCGACGCACAGGTATCGCGCAGACTGACGCCATCGGAGCGCGTCGTTCTCTATCTCGATGCGGATTCACCGCTGGTGACCGAATCAATCGCGAGGTTTGAGGCCGCGCTGGATCGACGAGGCATCAGCCGCCGTTACCACGTCACGGTGCTTCATGTTGCAGTCGACGTGTTCGATCGGCAGGAAGCAGCGCGGCGCGTCGCGGCGGCATTGCAAGAGCGCCCCGCGGTCATCATCGCGACGAGCAGCGAGAGCGCCGGAATCGCCCGGCAGGCGACATCGAAGATACCGATCATCTTCGGATCCCACCAGGATCCGGTGCGAGTAGGCCTCGTCCGATCACTCGCCGACCCCGGCGCCAACCTGACCGGCTTCACGTCGTCGGCACCAATCGACATGAAAAGGCTCGAGTTGCTGCACGAGCTGGCGCCTCGGGCGCGCCGCCTCGGGATCATCGTCGACCGTTGGTGGATGGACGAAACGGACGGCCACGCGATCCTGCGCGATGCGAGGGCCCGTCTTGGGTTCGAGGGCAAAGTCTTCCTCATGGAGAAGCCGGAAGATCTACGCCAGCTCGATACGGCGGCTGGGCGAGCAATGGATGCGTGGTACGTGCCGCCGACCACGCTGGCGGGCGAGCACCCATTGGCGGTTTTGCGCGCCCTCAATTCGCTGCAAAAGCCGGTGGTCTTTCCTGCCGCACGGTTCGCGGACGCGGGAGGCCTGGCCGCGTACCAGCCCAGGCAATCGCTCGACGACGCGCTCGACCTGTTCGCCAAGCTCGCCGGACTCGTCCTCGACGGGATACCGCCGGGGCGAATACCGGTCGAGCGGCCGAACTCGTTCGAGCTGGTCGTGAATGCCCAGGAGGCACGCCGGCTGGCCATCCCGCTCTCCGATGCCATCTTGAAGCGTGCCGATCGTGTCATCGACGCCCCGAAGGGCGCGGCGACCCGATGAAACGCAGCCTGTTTCGCAAGTACGCCACCGTTCTCATGCTCTTCGTCGGCGTCGCATTGATCGCCGGCGGGGCCGCCGAGGTGGCCTTCAACTACACGGATACGCGCGAACAGGTGGAGCTTCGCCAGGACATCGAAGCGCGTGCGGCGGGCGCGCGCATTCGCGATTACTTGCGCAGCCTGGAGATGGAAGTCCGCGAGGTGACAGCCCTTCCGTGGGGAACGCTCGATCCCAGGGTCCGCCTCGAAGAATTCCGGCGCCAGCTCAAGCTGGTGCCGGCGATCGCCGAGCTGCGCAGCATCGATGCGGACGGCCGTGAGCAGCTTCGAGTATCCAGGGTGGACCCGGACGACATCGGAAGCGGCAAGATGGTCGAGAGTCCGGCCGCATTGCTGGCCGCGCGAAGGGAGGGCGTGTACTACGGCAGCACCTATTTCAAGGACGGATCCGAGCCCTACATCACGATCGCGGTGCGCGACGATGGCACCGACGATCGAGTGACGATGGCGGAGGTCAATCTCAAGTTTGTCGGCGAGCTCATTCGCGAGATCCGTTTCGGGGGGCGCGGCCGCGCGTTCTTGATAGACCGGGACAACCACCTGGTCGCCCACCCCGACATCCGTCACGTGCTGCGCAAGACTGTGGTGACGGGCCTGACACCCGTGGCGCATGCCCAGGACGAAGTCCGCGCGGTTTCGCGGACCCTGGATGATTTCGACGGCGTGCGCGTGCTGACCACTTACGCCCCGGTCGGGGTAGCGGGCTGGTGGGTCTTCGTCGAACAACCAACGGACGAGGCGTTCGCGCCGGTGTATTCATCCATCGTCAGGACCGTCATTCTTTTCGTGGCCGGCATCGTCCTCGCCCTGGGAGCCGCGTACGTGCTGGCGCGAAGGCTGTCTCAACCGATCCTCGCCGTGCAGGAAGGTGCGATGCGCCTGGGCTCCGGGGACCTGCGGACTCGAATCGACGTGCACACCGGCGACGAGGTCGAGGCGCTCGCCAACGAGTTCAACCTCATGGCATCGGAGCTGCAGGAGCTCTACACCGGCCTGGAGCGCAAGGTGGCGGAAAAGACCGCGGAGCTGGAAGCCGCCAACCGCCACAAGAGCGAATTCCTCGCCAACATGTCGCACGAGCTGCGCACGCCTCTCAACGCGATCATCGGTTTCTCCGAGGCCCTGAAGGAGCGCATGTTCGGCGACCTGAACGCCAAGCAGCTCGAATATGTGCGCGACATATACGGCTCGGGACAGCACCTGCTCTCTCTCATCAACGACATCCTTGACCTGTCCAAGGTCGAGGCCGGATACATGGGCCTCGACATCCAAGAGTTCGATGTGCCCGCCGCAGTGAAGAACTGCTGCACCTTGATCCGCGAGCGCGTGATGCGCCAGCGGCTGCATTTCGAGTGCACCGTGGACCCCGCGATCTCGAAATGGCCGGCCGACGAGCGCAAGTTCAAGCAGGTCTTGCTGAACCTGCTGTCCAACGCTGTGAAGTTCACCCCAGCCGGCGGCACGGTGGAGCTGCGCGCGAAAGCCGAAGACGACTGGCTCGTGGTGAGCGTTCGGGATACCGGAATCGGAATTTCGGACAGCGACCGCGCGGCGATCTTCAAGGAGTTCCACCAGGTGCGCAGCGCGGGAGGCGCCAGGCAGGAAGGCACGGGCCTGGGCCTGCCGCTCTCGCGCCGCCTCGTGGAGTTGCACCATGGCACACTCACCGTTGAAAGCGAGCCGAGCCGGGGCTCCACGTTCACGGCCCGGTTCCCCGGCGCGAAACGGCGGGGCATCCATGGCTAGGCGCATCCTGGTTGTCGAGGACGACGAGAAGAGTCGCCGGCTGCTGAAAGACGTGCTGGAGTACCACGGCTTCGACGTCTGCGCCTATGCCAACGGTGAGGACGGGCTCGCGGACGCGAGGTCGTCGTCCCCCGACGCCGTGCTGCTCGACATCGAGCTGCCGGGAATCAGCGGTTTCGACGTCCTCGCGGGCCTGCGGGCCGAATCCAGCGGCGCCGCGCTTCCCGTCATAGCCGTCACGGCCTCGGTGATGGACCAGGACAGGAAGAAGATCCTGTCCGCCGGATTCGACGCCTATGTGCCAAAACCCGTTAACATCCGCGAGCTGGTGGTGATACTGAACGATCTCCTGGCGAAGATCAGGACGTGACCGCACACGCGCACATCGAAGTCCCGGAAGTCGCGAGCAACGCGCCCGCGCGGATCCTCATCGTCGACGACACGCCGGCGAACGTGAAGCTGCTCGAGGATTTGCTGGGCTTCCACGGCTACGAGATAGAAACTGCCGACAGCGGCGGCGAGGCGCTCGCGATGATCCGCGCCGTTCCGCCGGACCTGGTCCTGCTCGACGTATTGATGCCCGGCATGTCCGGGTACGACGTGTGCCGCGCCATCCGCGCCGATCCGGCGCTCGCGATCCTGCCGGTCGTCATGATCACCGCGCTGGAAGACCGCGAGGAGCGCGTGAAGGGCATCGAGGCCGGCGCGGACGACTTCCTGTCCAAGCCGGTCAACCCGCCGGAGCTGCTGGCCCGGGTGCGCTCGCTGCTTCGCATCCGCAGGCTTTATGAAACCGTGCAGCGGCAGAAGCAGCAGCTCGCCGCGTGGAACCGCACCCTCGAAGCTCGCGTCGACGAGCAGGTACGGCACGTGGAGAAGCTGCAGCGGCTGAAGCGGTTCTTCTCGCCGCAGCTCGCCGAGCTCATCCTCGCCGGCGGCGCCGACGATCCGCTCGAGAACCACCGGCGCGACATCACGGTGGTGTTCCTCGACCTGCGCGGATTCACCGCATTCGCGGAGACGGCGGAGCCAGAAGAGGTCATGCGAGCCCTCTCCGAGTTCCACCATGCGATGGGCAGCCGCATCATCGAGTACCAGGGCACCCTCGAGCGGTTCACCGGCGACGGCCTGATGGTGTTCTTCAACGATCCGGTGCCGATCCAGCAACCCGCCAGGCGCGCCGTCCAGATGGCGTTCGTGATGCAGGACGATGTCCTGAGGCTCTCGGCCCAGTGGAAGAAGAAGGGTTATTCGCTCGGCCTGGGCATAGGGATCGCGCAGGGATACGCGACCGTGGGGGCCATCGGCTTCGAGGGCCGCATCGACTACGGCGCCATCGGCACGGTCACGAACATGGCCAACCGGCTTTGTGATCTCGCGGAGCCCGGCTACGTGCTGGTTTCGCAGCGCGTCTTCTCGGAAGTCGAGGAGCTGGTGCTCGCCGAGGATCTCGGAGAAGTGCCGCTCCACGGCTTCAAGAACACCGTGCGTGCCTACCGGCTCCTCGACATGAAGGACCTGCCGGCGTGAGCGCGTGAAGCAATCCGCCGTTCGCGCGCGCGTCCGGCAACTGTGTTGCCTCGGGCTTCCGGGGGAGCTCTTGATGGCTTCGCTCCTGCCGAGCCTTCGCGAGCTGGTGCCCAGCGATTCCGCGGGATTCTTCTGGGTCGATGCGCGCGGCGAGATGAGCAACCTCTACGCCGAGCGGATGCTGACGGCCGATGTCATGGCCCTCTATTTCGAGCGCTTCTACGAGGGCAGGGAAGCGTCGTTTCGCCAGGCTTTCCTCGAGCGGGCGAGCGCCCCGGAAGGCGTCGTCGCGACCAGCGCCGATGCGCAGCTGCAAAAGACCGAGTACTACAACGAGATCATGCGGCGGCTCGATGCGCACCATGTCCTGTATGGGATCGTGCGCGAGCAGGGCGCCGCGCTCGGGCAGATCTCCCTCTACCGCTCGGCCGACGCGCCCGCCTTCACGCCGCGAGAGCGCGCCGATCTGGCGAGCGTCATGCGTTACGTCGGGCATGGCATCGCCGGTGGCGTCGCGCGCCTGCCGCAGATCGAGGACTATTCCTTCGAGGATTGCGACGACGAGGCGATGCTGGTGACGAACCGGCAGGGCACGGTGCTCCATGCATCGGCGAAAGGCCGGCGGCTTTTGCTCCTTGCCACGATGTCGGAGATCAATCCCGCGAGCCTGAAGGCCACCGCCAACGATCGCGCGGCGAGCGTGGTGCGCAGCCTGGTGGCGAAGCTGGAAGCAGTGTCGCGCGGCGAGGACGCGGCCCCGCCGGTGGCTTCGCTGGACAGCAAATGGGGACGCCACATCCTGCGCGCGTATTGGCTCGACGACGACCACGAGGCGCCGGCCGCGCCCATCGGAATCCGCATCCAGCGCCAGGAGCCCATGATCCTGCGCTTCGTCCATGCCATGGGGCGGTTGCCTCTTTCGCCGCAGCAACGCGAGATCGCGCTGATGATCGCGCAGGGCAAGAGCAACCACGAGATCGCGGACACGCTCGGCGTCTCGGGCAATACCGTGGCGTATCACATCAAGCAGCTCTTCATGAAGCTGGATGTGCATGACCGCGCGAGCGCCGTGCAGCGGATCAGCAGCGGGGACGCGCGGCTGAAGGGTTAAGTCCCGGATCGAGGTGGAGATCGCGGGAAGGCTTAGTCGATCGCTTGGCAAGCAGCCTCAATATCCTTGAAATTGGATACGAGATCCTGCTCGGCGGGTGTTGGCGCGCACGGCCCCAGCCCTCGACGCCACTGAAGAATACTGGTCAAGCTGCTTGCTTCCGCCCCGGCTTTCTTGAGGATTTCGTGGAGTACGGGCAGACCGTGATCCAAGTCTTCGGTGACATAGGCGCTTGCGAGATCCATTCGGGCTTGTCCGCGGCCGCGGACGGGTACCTGACGGCCCGCAAGCGATCGGAGGGAACGAAACTGATCGGTCAGGTGTGCGGCGTCACACGCGTCGTACTGCAATAGGATCGGAGCCACAAACGAGGTGTCGCGTGGCAACAAACGGCGTGAAGCCTGGAGATCCGCGTCGATCCTCAGAAGAATCTCAGATGATTGAATATCCCAATCCAGAAAAAACTCCTCTCGTCCCGACAAGAGGCGCTTTGGCGAGTTAAACAGCGAATACATCCGGGCGGGATTGACGACTGAATTCGACGGACTTAGCTCTATGTTCATCAGGTGAGGGACGGGTACAGTCCGCACTCCCAGCGCCGCCTCGAAGACATGTGCGACCGCGCGTGCTTTTCCGGCGGGGCTGGCGCCCAAGAACGTTTGGCGCCGTATCCCTCTGATTTCGACCTCGGATCCATATTTGACTTTCCTCGCAACGAATGGGATTCGCTGAGTACCGAATATCACCGTGTCCTTGGGAAGGATGTGGCGAGCGGCGAACGTGAACCCCGCGAAGCCCGGCAAGGCTCCAACAAGCATGCCGGGCCGGAGGTGACGTGACATCGACATCAATGCTTTCCATCGCGCGCAGTGAGGAAGGCATACCAGCGCCATATCAGCGTCCCGAAGCGCGTCGCGATGATCGGAGGTGGCGAAGTCGAGTGCGCCTTCGATCCGATTGCCGTTCGGCAATGTGGCCGAGACGATGCGAAGCCAAGACCTCGGTTGGCGCGTACAGACTCTCACGCGATGGCCCCGCGATCCAGCAGCGGCTATAACGGCGTGAGCCACGCTTCCGCCCCCGAATACCGAGATGGTTAACACGATCCTTCTATCGGTCGCGTTTCATCGGCAGAACGGTGCCAATCGAAGACCTGGGCGCATTGATCCATCTTTACGCCGCTCGTTGACGCCACGGATAACATACGACGCAGGCTCTCACCTATGTCCTCGCGCAAAAAACGGTGGGATGGGTCGAACCTGATCGGTCCTTCGACCAGGCTTGGAAAGCGGACTCTATGTAGAGTCTTCTCCGCTCGTGTTTCCTCAGTTAGTGCGCGAGAGGTAAGAAGGGGTTTTCTATCGGCCAGCGTAGCGATGAATCGGCGGGGAAGATGCAAGCGATTCCTAAGGTGCGCGAGCTCGGCATGCATCCGCAGCAGAACACTCGAGGATTCATCGTTCCAGTCGCGATAAAACCGCTCGCCGGCCAGCCTGCCGGACGAGTGGCGCCGGCAGGCGAATAGGCGCGCTGGGTGGATAAGCGGATTTCCTGGCGATAGCACGATGCACTCGTAGGTGGGCGCCATGCACACCTTGAACGGTAAAAGGCTTGAGAGCAGGGCATGCGCCGAAGCTGTATCGCTCGACCGGACGGTCGCAGCGATGACTTTGGAACGTGCTCCAGCGAGGCGAACGGCGCGCCATTGATGCACGACGTTGCAAACGAGCGGGCTTCTTTGGAAGCCTATTGCCGTGACCCCCGCATACGGCTCGATTAGCTGGTCGAAGTAGCCCGCGCCCTCCCAGCTTATGATCACCGGTGGCAATCCACCGTCTGAGAGGCGTTGAAAGAGCTCGCCACGAACGTGGCCAGGAACAACGAGTATTGCTATGTCCGCGAGGTGGGTTGCTGCCCGGAGGTCAGGAGTTAGAAGGGCCGTCCCCGTGCAATAGACCTCGCGCGCGTACGACTCCAACCGGACCACGATCGGTTCTTCGCGTTCAGCTCGGCTTGACCAGAGGCGGACGGCCAGTTCGGGGCGCGCGCCCAGCAGGGCAACGAGTGCCTGACCGATGTTGCCCCCGCCTAGGAGGGCTACCCGCAGCCGGTGGCTTGTCCTATCGCGTCCCATTCCGGTGGGGGCGCTGCGCCCCAAGCCGCCAATTCTTGAAAGTATGCGGAGATGAGGATCGAAATGTTCGTCAGCAATGCAGTCGCCGTTGCAAGCTGGCGCTCGGATTGGATCAGCTTACTCACGAGCGTTTCGATCAGTCGTTGGTGGCCAAGGGCGTCGTCTAGCCGGCGGTGGGCGGTGGCCCCTTTGGTGGCGGCCGCGCCAAAGGTCTCACCGAAGCGGCTGATGACCATTTCGCTGGCGGCCTCAGAATTCGATTCGGTCCAGTACGAATACAGGACCACGGGAAGACCACCGAAGTGGTGGAATCCATTCTCGAGATACCGTGCGAGGGCTGATGTGCTGCGGAAAGGGCGCGTACGATCGACTCGTTCACGATTGATGCCAATGTGAGCGAGATCCTTGAGGAAGAAGCGGTCATGCACGGCCTCCGATCGCGCATAGCGACCCCAATCCGCGGCAAGCCGTGCGTGGCGCAGCGCCAGCCAGTCTGTGGTCAATGAATCGGCGCGCCTTAGAGCGCGGATTCGGTGGACATGCTCAACCACGTGACGCGCAAGCGACCGCCGCGCAAGCCTGGAATCAGCTAGTAGAAGCGCACGTGCGGCACTCGCTGACAGCCGTGTGCTCGCGCTGCGGTGCGTGAGCGACCGCCGCAGGACTTCTTCAACAAGGCCAGGTTCGATCGCCGTAAGTCACTTGACGATGTCGAAACCAAACGGGAGCTTTGCGACGATCTTCTTGCCGGAGGGACCTTTGGTGGCGCGCTCCATCAACTCGCGCAGCTTGATGATTTCGCCCATATGTTCGGCTATCAGTCGTTTGTCGCCGGCAGTAAGTGTGTCGCTCTTCATCCTGGTCACGGCTGCCTTGAGCTTTTTGCTAACGAGCGCTTTGGCCATCGTTCACTCCCCGTAGGTAGGATTGATCAGCGGTCTCTCGTAACGCTGCATCTAACTCGGCATTGCGAGCCGATTGGGGGAGGCTAACAGTCAGTTTCAAAACAGGGTCCTACCCGCGTAGGTAGGATGCGATGAGCGGCTCGCGGACCTACAGAGTTACGCCTAGCACCGCGCCCATCAGGCACTAGGCCGATGGTTTGACGTCAGCGCGCGTGAACGTCAACTCTATGGAAGCTTCGGCTCCTGCTGCCACTATTCCGATGTCTCCCTCTGCGGTTATTGCTAGCCCGAGCTTTATCTCGGCCAGAGTCCAAGGGGCAAACCCAACGTTTGCTGCTGCAGAAAGCGTGTCCGCAACCTGACCTAGTCGTTCGGTAAGGCTTCTCTCCAGCCGGTCTAGTGCCACCCTCGCGGTGTTTCCCCCGAACGGAAGGGAATGGAGCTGTCCGCCGCCGCGATCATTTGTAAGAGCGCTAGGCGCAGCGCCGACTATCAATACCTCGTTCTTACGAGTGTCTGTCATGGTTCCCCCTACCGAAATAGGTCAACGTCGAAGTAACTGGCAACTTGAGCCAACTCCTGAAAGACGCCCTCTGGCCCAGACCCTCCGGGAATCATGCCCATATAAAGCCCGTAGCCAGACTGTGCGGAGGAGGACGCGACAAGAAGGGATCCGCTGTCACCCGGCTGCCCGGCGAAGTCCGTCGTTATGCGCTTTGGGAGTAGACGGCCCCAATAGCCCAGGATAGGTGGGGCCGACAGTACGATCCCGGTCTTCGAGCCGGTTTGGCTATTCATGGTGACCTTGTCGCCCACAATTGGCTGGATTGTCGTCAGCGGCAGCGACGTCTGGGGTATCGCGGTTGGAGCAATGTCCAGCACAGAGGCGTCGATCACTTGGTCGTGATCGACAAGGGTCCATCCGTTGTACGAAGCTCCAGGAGTCAGATTGACGGTGCAGTGGCCGGCGGTGATCACTCCGGCGCTCCAGGATGAGCTCGAGTAGCGCGGAGTGGCGAAGCACGTGGTTGTCGCGTTAGGGATCGCGGGGATTCCATGGTGGAGCACAAGTCGATCCGGAACGCTTTGAAAGGGGCACCTAATGAGCGTTTTTTCTGGGCTCAACAGAGTGACTATCGAAAACTCTTCGAAAAGAGCGCGGGGAGACAAGACAACGCGGACCCCAAACGAGTAGCCGTTCTGTACGAACTCGCTTTGAGGAACGCTCTTGGGAACCGGGAAGATCCCTATCGTCAAGTAACGCACTAGGCTGAGCGGAAAGCGGACTAGGGCCACACGCGAATAAGCAATCAGCCAAGCGATGGTCCTGGGATTGGGGTCATCGGAGACGGCGGCGCGCCCAGTTTTTAACAGCTCCCTGCGCCTTTGGTCCAAGTCCTGTACGTACAACCGATCCTCGTCCGTAAACCACGGGAACGGCGGTTCGCCTTCTGGAATTAGTTTGCGCAGAAGGTTTGGATCAAACGCCATCTCTGAGCGCGATAGCTTTGTGCACGCGCGACCCTACCACTCGAAGCCGAAATGTGGAGGGCGCAGCGCTCGATCCTACGCGCGCAGGTAGGGTTCATCCGGAACGCAATCGCAATAACCTCTTGGACCGATCCACGATCTTTGCAGGAGGGCGCGTACCGTGAAAAAGGAAATCAGAGCTCGACTTCAAGGCTTTGATATTGAACAACTAAGACAGGAGTTGCTCGCTCGAGGTGCATCGGGCCATGGCTTGATTTCCGCAGCGTTGGCGTTCGAGAAGATCGATTTGGGTGGAGCAAGCGCGCTGGCTCCCTTTGCCAGTGAACACATCGTGGCGATGCTTCGCGAAAAGCAGAAAGCAATATATGGGACTGACGACCGAAAGGATCTTTACGACGTAAATCTTGGCCCAGTGCTTCAAAATTCCGAAAGCGTATGCAGCTTGTTCCGGGCGTCGCGCGTAAAGGACAATGGCGACGGCACGTCAACGCTGGTCCTAGGCAGGTTTGGCACCAGCAACAACCTTTGCCCCGACGAGCCGTTCGTAAACCAGCCGGTCGGCGCTTTTTGTTCGGGATTCCTGGTGGCGCCGGATCTCATCGCAACGGCAGGTCACTGCGTCAATCAAGACAATGTGACGACAATCCGCTTCGTCTTCGGCTATCGGATGACGGATCCGGGTGCCGCACCCACAAAAATTCCCAACTCAAATATCTACGCGGGCGCGGCAGTAGTGGGTCGGGTTCTTACCAAGAATGCCGCGGACTGGTGCGTTGTGCGCCTATCACGTCCCGTAGCAGGCAGGGCCCCCCTTCAGATGAGGCGCGCCGGCAGAATTGCTGATGGTCAATCGATCTATGTGATCGGGCATCCTTGCGGCCTGCCTGCGAAATTTGCGGACGGCGCCAACGTTCGCACGAACACCCAGCCGTCGTTCTTCACGGCGAACCTCGATACGTACGGCGGAAATTCGGGGTCCCCGGTATTCAACGCGGACACGCACCAAGTGGAGGCTGTGCTGGTTCGTGGTGCACCGGATTTCGTCCCAAAGGGGGTGTGCATGGTGTCGGCGGTGTGCTCAACCAACGGCTGTGACGGAGAGGACTGCACTCGGGTAACCGAATTCGCCGCGATCGTTCCATAACCACACTCAATACCTGGAGACGCTATGCGATCACGGTCCAGTCAATTACGTCACCTGGATGCCGTGCTGTCCACGGACGACGAGCAACCCGCCCAGAAAGCCGCGCTCGAAGATGCCACGGAAGCCGGCGTAGAAATCCCCCGAGAGTTCAATGCTCACCAATACTTGATCTTCCTGCTGCGCATTGCAGCGGAGATCGAACATTGCTTGATGGTCCAGTACCTCTACGCGGGCTTTTCGTTGGGAGGCCCATCCGTAGGGGAAAAGCTACGCGACAAGGTGGTGTTGTGGCAGGAAACGGTTTTGGGAATCGCAAAGGAGGAGATGGGACACCTCCTGACAGTGCAAAACCTTCTGCGATGCCTGGGCGGACCGCTCAATCTTGATCGGGAGGACTATCCATGGGACTCGCAGTTCCTTCCTTTCCCATTTCGTCTCGAACCACTCACACGACAGTCGCTTGCAAAGTACATCGTCGCCGAGTCTCCAGAGGCATGGACTGGTCGTGAGGCCGCGGCGATTCGCGCGGAAGCCGCAAGCGGCTTGCCAGGCGGTGGGGTGAAGAGAATCGGCGTCCTCTACTCGCTCATATCCCGTCTACTGATCGGCACTGGCGTCAAGGATTCGGACTTCCGCGAATGGACTCATTCGTTTCAAGCCAATTGGGATGAGTGGGGACGCAGCTACCAAGGCGGACGCCGAGGCAATGCGACTGGCCAACAACGCGCCGGAACTCCAAATGTCTTGATTTCTGCGATTGTTTCGCGGACCTCCGCGGTTGAAGCGATCAAGGCGTTGACTACGCAGGGCGAAGCAAACGCCCCCGACGACGAAGGTGCGCCGTCGCATTTCGCCCGCTTTCTCGACATCTATCGGCACTTTCCTCGAGATCATCGGCACGCCGTTCGCGATGTGCCGGTAAATCCCGTCGCTAACGAGGGCGATGACGACCAGACAGTAATCAGTCACCCGCTGACGCGGCTATGGGCCAACCTCTTCAATGTGCGGTATCGCTTCTTGTTGGCCGGGCTGCTCCATTCGTTCGATTTCCCCAGCAACCTCGCTGCTGCGGGCCAACATACTCCACGCGGCCTCCTGATACATACGACGTTCGGGGAGATGTACCACCTTAGGGCGCTTGCGCAAATCCTCATGCGGCTGCCGTTGGGGCCTGACGAGAAGAGGACGGCGGGGCCTCCGTTTCAGATGCCTTACACGGTTGACCTGCCATTTGACGCGGTTGATCGGTGGCGTCTGCATCTCGATCTTATCGAGACGTCGCGAAGGATAGTCGATGAGCTTCTCGCCTCCGGCGCGGGAGCAAATCAAGACTTCCTGCGCGCCCTTCGGGCGGCGGACGAAGAAACGGCCGGCTTAGTTCAACGGCTTCTTCTCGGTCGCCAAGAACCGAGTGTTACTGACAGGCTGATGGAGTTTCACTGATGACTATCAAGAAATTGCACCTGTGGCCACCGTTCTGTACGGCCCGTTTCGGATCTTCGGAAACTCCATTGGAAGCGTATGAGCTCGCGATTGGCGAGAATCCACTGGATTTTCGCGTCATACAGCCCCGGGAAACACTGGTCGTCGATCCGGCATCAGGTGAAGTAGTCGACAAGTACACGCCCGAGCGCATTCGATTCAAGGACGAAGATCGTGTTCGGCCGGTGGCGCCGTTTCTCGAGCTCTTCGCCGAGATGTCCGATGGTACGGTGCGGCAAGTCAACCTTGACCTTCTCAAGGCTGAGCGACTGGATCCAAGCGCCGTGAAATGGTCGGTGGACGTCGCCAACCTGAAAGTGTTCCGGCAAACGCAAGACGCGAAGGACAAGATAGAGGCGAAGATCGGCCCGATCGACGATCACCAAGTGCACGAGCTGCAAGGTGTGGCCGAAAACTTCCTGCCAGGTAAGTACATATCGTTCGGAACATTCCGCTACATCAAGCCTAACGAACGCGCGGGAGAAATACGGGCTCGCTTCACACCCGGGAAGGGGCTCGTGTACGGGTCGAGCACGGAGCGCATCGTCGTCGGCGACACACGGCCAACGCTTGATCCGGTATTTCAGGGCTTCGAGGACCGGATCGTTTACGATCGAACTCGCGGCAAGTGGCACAACTTCCAAGCCGACGCTTCCTCGCCGACGCTGCCCAACCCTAGCGATATATATCAGGGGCGCTGGCCGGACACCGAACCTTTGCCGATCGGCTGGGGCTACCTCGACGACGTTTGTGATGGTCGCGTAACCGTCTCGATTGCATTGGCGTCCGGAGAGGTCCTTACGACAAGCGCCTGGATCGGCACGTGCATGCCGGCATACGCACCCGATTCGCAACCCATGCGAACAGTGGCCGATGAGCTCGAGCAGTTGATCATGGGCACGGAGGTTCCGGACAGCGAGGTTTCCGTTGAGGATGCCGCCGAGATCGTCAGGCGGGCGCTGGAATCGATCCGGCTGATGAACACCGCTGCGATGAATGCCAACGTCATCAATGGCCGCACCAATATCGCATCGACGCTGTATCGACAGGATACGAATGATTATGGCCGTGACTATGCGCCCGGAATGGCCTCATCCCTTGTGGACCCGTCGGCCGTGCGCACGCTGCACGAGCGGATCTACACAGCCCTCAAAAGCGGGTCGGCCCCATGGTTCGCGGAGGTGCTTCGTAAACCAGAAGAGATTGGCGATCTCTCCGACAAAGCCAGGCGCAAGATGCCGCCCATGCTGCGGGGTGCGGACGGCCGCGCGCTCACGCTAACAAGGCGGCAAATCAATCGTGTGGTTCGTGCCGCTACCGCCGGCTTGTTTGAGTCACAGCAGAGCGTCGCTTCGAGCAGCAACAGGACTGCCTTCAAGTCCGTTGGTTATCGTGCCGCGGGGAATCCTGTTTCTACACTGCCCAGCTCCGCGATTTCCAACTGTTTTCCGGGTCTTGAGTACGATTTCAAGAATTTCTGGCGCCGCGTTTTCGTTGGAATCGTTTTGCTGGAATGGGATAACTACGTTGTCGAGATCGAGGATCCCAAGCTCGCAAATCTACGCGGGCATCGACTGCTTCGGGTAAATGGAGTGCCAGTTGTCACTTCGTTGTCCGGGCCTGTGATGCCGGGTGGTGGGGTACAGCCGCTGCCCTACGGCAAGGGGCAAGTCGTGACCATGGAGTGGTCGAACGCCTTGGCTTTCATACGGAAATACCAGGGCCAGAAGGTCGAATGTGATTTCACTTCGAAGCCGGCGCCGCAACCAACCGATGTTCCGAAAGGCAAAGCCGGATTGCTGCGCGTCAGCTTGATCGTCCGCCCGATCTTCGAGAGAGATTCGTTAAGCGTGTCGGATGACTATTTGAGGCCTGGAGAGCTCACCCAAGGTCTCTGCTCGCCTTGGCAGCATGATTATCGCGAATGTTCGTGCTACTACTGGCCAGCGAGCCGGCCGGACTTCGTGAATGCAACTACCGACAATACAGGCACCACCAGAGGAGACAACTGGCTTTCAAAGCAGCGCAACACCGGCCAATACGTGTTGGATGACCGCAAGGACACGCGGCTGCTTTCCTACGATGATCTGTTCATGGATTGGGAGCGGCAGCTCCAATTCCAGATTCGTGGCCGCGACGCGGAAAAATCATGACCGACGCAACCGTCGATTTGAAATCGCTCGTGGCTGCGTCACGACCCCGCTCGCGGCTTGCCCATTGGCTCGCGAACGATGGCGGCGGTCAGTTGTTGGTGGTCGACGGAAGCCGCTTGTTCAACGTTTCGAACGACGTCTTGCGGCAGCTTGACGACGCATCGCTCGTGAGCGAGGAGCAGGTGGAAAGGGTGCTCGCGAGCTTCGGATTGTCTGCGCCGGAGCTCATAAGTGACGAGCCTTTACGGGACCCGCCACTGCAAGCGATTTCGCTGGCGATTGCGCAAAAATGCAACCTAGGCTGCACCTATTGTTATGCAGATCGGGGATCGTTCGGCGGTAAGCCGACCAACATGGATTGGGAGGTGGCGAGGAAAGCTCTCGACGTTCTCTTTTCGCAAGCTGCCCCCGCGTCGCGAGTCAATGTCGCGTTTCTCGGCGGTGAGCCGCTCGCCAATCGCGCTCTATTGCGTAGAGCGACCGAGTATGCGACGCAGCTCGCTGCCTCCAGTGGAATTCGCGCCACGTTTTCAGTGACCACGAATGGGACGCTACTTACAGAAGAGGATGCCCATTTCTTCGAGCAATACGGGTTTGCCGTGACGGTGAGCCTGGACGGGTTGCGGGATGAACACGATCTTCATCGCCGCATGAAATTCAAAGGTGGAACCTTCGACCGGATCATGAGCCGGGTCGAACCCTTCCTGAGGATGCAACGCCGAATGCAGGTGTCTGTTCGGTCCACGATAACTCCCGGGAATCTGCGATTGCGAGAGGCCCTCGACTGGTTTTTTGACGCCGGCTTTCACAGCGTCGGTTTCTCTCCTGTACTGCGGTCACCCACGGGACAAGCCGAGCTCGCCGAAAGCGACCTGATGCCGTTTCTAGAGGCCATGATGGAGTGCGGTGCGGAGTTCGAAAGGCGCGTGCTGACGGGTCGCCGATACGCATTTGCAAACATGGTCAACGCGATGTGGGAGCTTCACCGGGGTACGCATCGTCCCTATCCGTGCGGAGCTGGCGCCGGATACCTGGGAGTCTCCGCGAAGGGGGACCTCGCTGCTTGCCATAGATTTGTTGGTGACGTCGATGGCCAGATGGGAAGTCTTTCGGACGGCATCGACAGATCCGCGCAATCACGCTGGCTCAAGGATCGGCATGTTCACAATCAAGCTCCGTGCCGGGACTGTTGGGCTCGCTACATGTGCGGCGGAGGGTGTCACCATGAGGCGTTGGGCCGAGGGCGCACCGCCTGTGACTACATACGCGGCTGGCTTCAATATTGCCTTGGAGCGTACGACCGGCTCCTTTCGAGTCAGCCGGGTTGGTTCATGAATCCGCCCCCGCGTGGGTGATCTGAAGTTCGACGTATGCATCATAGGTGGCGGACCTGCAGGTGTCGCCGCCGGACTTCGAGTGCTCGAAGCAGGGCATACCGTATGCATTGTCGAGCGCGATCAATTTCCTCGGGGTCACGTAGGTGAATCGCTGAGCCGTGGGGCCTTGAGGTTGCTCGATTCAATCGGGCTGACGCGGGCGTTCCAGGACGCCCGACCGCGACCAAGCAACGAGGCTCGGATATCGTGGGCTGAAGAGCGTGCCGTCCGCAAGACGGGACACGCCTGGCTTGTGGATCGCGCGCCGCTTGATCTGTCCCTTCTGTGCGCGGCTCGCCGATCCGGTATCACAGTATTTCAGCCTGGACGTGCGCACGCGCGCGAGTTGCCCGATGGTTGGTGCGTGGCTGTCGAAGGCCTCCAGCCCGCCACGATAGCGTGCGACGTGCTAATCGATGCGGCGGGAAGGGTCGGAGCGATTCGGGGACGACGGGTGCGATATTCCCCTCCAACGCTGGCGCTGTGGGGCACGTTCGCGGCTCGAGCGGGTGAGACGCGTCTTGAGGCGCTGGCCGAAGGATGGATATGGGCCGGCCCGCTGAGCGATGATCGCCTGAGCGTCATGTTTGTCTGTGATCCGGCGCATGTGAAGCGTGGCGGTCACGGTTCGATAGAGGCCACTCTAAGGGCCACGATGTCGAACTCGAGCTTGCTCGCAGAGTTTTCCGGGGGAAGGCTTTTATCACCGGTCCTCGCATTGGATGCCAGCTGTACATACAGCGGTGACACCGTAGGCGCGCGTCATGTAAGAGCCGGCGAGGCAGGCCATACGTTGGACCCTCTATCGTCCTCCGGTGTCGAGGCCGCGCTACGTAGTGGGATCAGCGCGGCAGCTGTAGCAAATTCCATCCTGGATACTTCGACCTCAATCGGCATTTGCCGCCAATTTCTCGAGGATCGCGTGGAAGAATTGGTCAAGGCCCAATCCGCGTGGATGGCGGGTTATTACGGCCAGGTCGAGCGTTTCGCGCTGCAGCCTTTCTGGTCGCGTCGGGGGTCCCGGGCACAAGCGCGTGGGGTCGCCGTACAACCTACTGCTCCGGCGATGCCACGCAGGCAAGCAAACATCCAGGTCAACCCCATGTTGGAAATCGGTAGCAGCGCGTGCCTTTTGAACAACAGAATCGCTCTAGTGCC
>Ga0070675_100000954_pt1 | contig 20626 bp, 20 predicted proteins | sample KBSM43metaG_FD_65343 | JGI IMG/M metagenome (GOLD analysis project Ga0070675, IMG submission 65343) | Miscanthus rhizosphere microbial communities from Kellogg Biological Station, Michigan, USA - KBS M4-3 metaG | ecosystem: Host-associated > Plants > Roots > Rhizosphere > Soil ... | reverse complement strand
TGACGACCCGCGCGCCGAGCGAGGTGCCGATGATCTTGTTCTTGCGCTTCTCCTCCAACGCCGCGTTGACGGCTTCCCTCACGACGAGCAACGCCTCCCACGTCTTGAGCAGCGGCGCGTCTGCGTAGGCCTCGACCTTCGGGAACTCCTCGAGGTGAATCGACCCGGATCGGCGGCCTGGGATGTGCTGCCATAGCTGATCTGCGGTCACCGGCAGAATCGGCGCCAGCAGCCGCGCGAGTCCCTCCGAGATGAGATACATCACCGTCTGCGTGGAACGACGCTCGCGCGACTTCGCGCCCAGCGTGTACATCCGATCCTTCGTCACGTCCACGTAGAACGCGCTGAGGTCGACGGTCGCCAGCGTGTTCAACGTCTGGGAGACAACCGAGAAGTTGTACTCGTGATAGGCGCGAATCATCCGCTGCGCGGCTTCGGCGTAGCGGGCCAGCGCAAAGCGATCGACTTCGTCCAGCGCGTCCACCGGGACCATATCCATCGCCGGATTGAAGTCGTACAGATTCGCCACGAGGATGCGGCACGTGTTGCGCAGCTTGCGGTAGACGTCCACGACCCGGGTCAGGATCTCCTTGCTGACGCGCAATTCCTCGGTGAATTCGGTCATCGACACCCAGAGCCGGATGATTTCGGCGCCGCTCTCCTTGATCACATCCTGCGGCGAGATCGCGTTGCCGAGGGACTTCGACATTTTTCGTCCCTCGAGATCGATCAGGAAGCCGTGGGTGAGCACCTCGCGGAACGGCGGACGGCCGCGCGTCGCCAGCGCCACGAGCAGCGAGCTCTGGAACCAGCCGCGATGCTGGTCGCTGCCCTCGAGGTACATGTCCGACGGCCATCCTAGTTCAGGTGTCCTCGCCAGCACGGCTTCGTGACTCGAGCCCGAGTCGAACCACACGTCGAGAATGTCTCGCTCGCGTTCGAAGCTCGTGCCTCCGCACGATGGACACTTCAAGCCTCTTGGAATGAATTCCTCGGTCGGCCGCTCGTACCAGGAATCGGCGTTGTACTGCTCGAACACCGACGCCGCTTGATCGATGATCGCCGTCGTCAGGATCGCTTCGCCGCACGACGTGCAGTCGAGTGCCGGAATTGGCACCCCCCACGCGCGCTGGCGCGAGATGCACCAGTCGGGGCGGTTCGTGACCATGTTGTAAATGCGGTCCCGTCCCCATCGCGGAATCCACCCCACCTCATGATCGATCGCGTGCTGCGCGGCCTGACGCAATGTGCGCTTCTGACCATCGAGGCCGGTGATCACCGGCTCGCCGTCCAAGCGAACGAACCACTGCGACGTGGCGAGGAAGATCACCGGGTTGTGGCAGCGCCAGCAGTGCGGGTACTGGTGCGAGAACGTCTCCCGATGCCAGAGACGTCCGCGTTCCTCGAGTGCTTTCTCGACATTCGGATTCGCATCGAAGACGCGCTGCCCGCCAAACAGCAGGACGGTGTCGAGGAAATGTCCGCTGGGACCCACGGGCGCGTAGATCTCGAGGCCGTACTTCTTGCCGGTCAGGAAATCGTCGGCGCCGTGGCCCGGAGCCGTATGCACCGCGCCGGTGCCCTGCTCGAGCGTGACGTAGTCGGCCAACACGCCGACTGAATCGCGGTCGTAGAGTGGATGCCGAAAGCGAATCCCTTCGAGCTGCTCGCCCTTCATCGTCGCGACCTTGCGGTCGAACGCTCGGCCCACGGCCTGACCGACGCGTTCCGCCAATCCTTCGGCGACGATGATGGTGTGGCCGTCCACGTCATAGGCCGCGTAGTCGAACTCGGGATGGAACGCGATCGCCAGGTTCGACGGAATGGTCCATGGCGTGGTCGTCCAGATCAGCACTGAGACGTTGCGTCCGCTGAGCCCAGGCACACGCGCCGCCAGATCCGCGGCTGCGTCTGGGTTCAAAGGGAACTCGACGTAGATCGACGGCGACGAGTGATCCTCGTACTCGACCTCGGCTTCAGCCAGCGCGGTGCGGCAATGAATGCACCAGTGCACCGGCTTCTTGCCCTTGTAGACCAGGCCACGTTCGACGAACTTGCCCAGCGACCGTGCGATGTCCGCCTGATACCGCGGGTTCATCGTCAAGTAGTAGTGATCCCAATCGCCGAACACCATCAGCCGCTTGAATTCGGCCGTCATCACGTCCGTGTAGCGGCCGGCGTACTCGCGGCAGGCGCGGCGGATCTCGGCGATCGACATGTCGCGCTTCTTCGGCCCGAGCTCGCGATCGACCTTGAGCTCGATCGGCAAGCCATGGCAGTCGAAGCCCGGCAGATAGGGCACGTCGAAGCCCGCCATCGTGCGCGACTTGATGACGAAGTCCTTCAGGATCTTGTTGAGCGCCGTGCCGAGATGGATCTGCCCGTTGGCGTAGGGCGGACCGTCGTGGAAGACGAACTTCGGCGCCCCGCGGCGTTTGTCGCGAATCTGCCCGTACAGGTCCATGGCCTCCCAGCGCGCAATGGCTTCAGGCTCGGCCGTCTGAAGGCTGGCCTTCATCGGGAACTCGGTCCGGGGCAGATTGACGGTGTCCTTCCACTCGGGCATAGGTGTGCTGTTGTGCCGCACGTGCCGCCCTCCTCAGGAAGAGACCGTGCAGCACGCGCAATCTGTTGATTGTAGCCCGGCCCTATAATTCCCTGATGGCCACTGCGGTCGAAGAGCAGGCAGGGGGGGCTTCAACCGTCCGGGAGCACGTACTCGACAACGGTCTCCGCGTCCTGATCCTGGAAGTGCATACCGCGCCGCTCGCCACCGTCTGGGCGTGGTACCGGGTCGGCTCGAAGGACGAAGGACCGGGGCTCACCGGCGTGTCCCACTGGGTCGAGCACATGAACTTCCGCGGCTCGACGAACATTCCGCGCGAAAAGGTCAAGGGCATCATCGAGCAGTATGGTGGCTACTGGAACGGCTACACCTGGATCGACCAGACCACCTACACCGAAACGGCCACTCGCGATGCGCTCGACCGCATGCTGTTCATCGAGTCCGAACGCATGGGCTCGTGCCTCTACGATCCCGCCGACTGCGAGGCGGAGCGCACCATCATCATCTCGGAGCTGCAGGGCGGCGAGAACGATCCTGACACACTGCTCGATCAAGAGCTGACCGCGACCGCCTTTCGCGCGCACAGCTATCGGCATCCGACCATCGGCTGGTTGTCCGATCTGCAGACGATGACACGCGACGATCTCTACGGACACTACCGCCGCTTCTACGTGCCCAACAACGCCACGCTCGTCATCGTCGGCGACTTCGATGCTGATGCGGCGATGCGTGACGTCGTGAAGCGTTTCGGCGGTATCCCGGCCGGTGATGTCGGTCGACGCCCGCAGACCAAAGAGCCCGAGCAGCTTGGTCAGCGGCGTGTAACCATCTCGAAGGATGGGACGACCGCCTATTTGAAGATCGCGCACCACGCGCCGGCTGGTGACGAGGCCGAGTTCGTGCCGCTGCTCGTCCTCGATGCGGTGCTCACCGGCGCGAAGGGCGTGAACCTGTGGGCGAGTTTCAGAACGCCGCCGCCACAGCGAAGCGCACGGTTATATCAGGCGCTCGTCAATACCGGCCTCGCCTCCGGCGTCACTGGCAGCATTGTTCCGACGCAACTGCCGTTCATGTATACGATCTCGGCCACTGCCACCGAAGGCACTGCCCTCGATCGCCTGGAGGACGCCGCCGTGGCGGAGATCGATCGTGTCGCGCGCGGTGGCATTACCCCGCAAGAGCTGACGAAAGCCAAGACACAGCTTCGTGCGCGGTTGATCTTCGAGGATGACAGCATCACCAACATCGCCCATCAACTCGGCTACTTCGCCACGATTGGCCGGTGGCAGGATTTTCACGCGCTGCCGGCACGCATCGACGCGGTGACCGTCGAGCAGGTCGCACAGGTCGCCGCGAGGCGGCTGGCTCCGACGAGCCGGACGATCGGGTGGTTCTCCCCGGCCGCGGCGCAGACGCCCGCGGCGCAGACGCCGGCCCGATGACGGTCGGACACACGACCGCCACGCGTGGGCTTGCGCCGTCGCGCCATGTGCTGGCCAACGGTCTGACGGTTCTCTCGAAGCGGACGCCTGTCACGCCCGCGGTCACGATCAATGCATCGATTGGTGCGGGGTCGGTGTTCGATCCGCCGGAGTCGAGCGGAGTCGCGCACTTCCTCTCGAAGACCATCGATCGTGGCACCACGTCACGCTCTGCGGATCAGATCGCAGAAGCGCTGGACAGCCGCGGTGTATCACTCGCGACGGCGGTGACACGCCAGGTGGTCTCGCTGACGTGCACGTGTCTGGCCGAGGACTTTGAAAGCATCCTGGCTCAGCTTGCGGACATCATCACGCGTCCGGCATTTCCTGCCGCCGAAGTGAACTCGCGGCGCAGCGAAGTGATCACGCTCATCAGACAGGATGAAGACAACCCGGCGACAGTCGCCGTGGACGGTCTCATGGACGCGCTGTACGGCAGCGCGCATCCGTACGGGCGGAAGCTGCGCGGCACCGTCGAAAACGTCGAGCATATTGACGGTGCCGTGCTGCACGCCTTTCATCAGGCGCACATCACTCCGGCGAGTGTGTCGCTCGCCATCGTTGGCGACGTGGCGCCACAGCGCGCGGTGGATGCCGCTGGGGACGCGTTTCTCGACTGGGTGGCCTCATCGCGGCCGGAGGTCCAGCCTGCCTCTTTGCCGCCGGCGCACGCACGCCGCGCGCTGGTGATTCCGATGATGAACAAGGCGCAGGCTGACATCGCCTACGGGTTCACGTCCATTACTCGAAACGATCCAGCCTATTACGCCTACTGGCTGATGAACCACATCCTGGGTCAGTACTCGATGGGCGGCCGCCTCGGTGACAGCATTCGCGAACGGCAGGGCATGGCGTACTACGTCTTCAGTTCGCTCGACGCGAATCTGTTGCCTGGGCCGTTGATGGTGCGCGCCGGCGTCAGCGCCGCGAACGTCGCTCGCGCCGTGGCGTCGATCGACGCCGAGCTGATCGGCCTGGTCAACGATGGGCCGACCGAACAGGAGCTGATCGAGTCGAAGCAGTACCTCATCGGATCGCTGCCGCGAACGCTCGAGACCAACGCCGGCATCGCCGCGTTTCTTCAGAGCGCGGAGTTCTTCGGGCTCGGGCTCGACTACGATGTCCATGTGCCCGGACTGCTGCAGGCCATCACGCGCGACGAGGTGCATGAGGCGGCGCGGCGCGCCGTCGATCCCTCCACGGCGACGGTGGTCGTCGCGGGGCCGTACGACGGATCGCTTTCGTGAACCACGGGCGGATCACCGCAGTCTTCTTCGACGTCGATTTCACGCTGATTTATCCCGGGCCCACGTTTCAAGGCGAGGGCTACGCGCGCTTCTGCGCGCAGCACGGCATCACCGTGGATCCCTCACGCTTCGCGGCGGCCGTCCGCGCCGCCTCCTCCATTCTCGATGACGCGCAGGAACACGTGTACGACGGCGAGATCTTCGTCCGCTACACCGGCCGCATCATTCAAGAGATGGGTGGGACTGGTGCGGCGGTGAGTGAGTGCGCTCGCGAGATCTACGACGAATGGGCCGAGAACCAGCACTTCTTTCTCTATGACGATGTCGAGCCGGTACTGCGGGAGTTGGCGTCGCGTGGACTGAAGATCGGGCTGATTTCGAACTCGCATCGGCCGCTCGCGTCGTTTCAGCAGCACTTCGAGCTCGAGGGGCTCATCGCGGCGGCCGTCTCGTCATCGGAGCACGGCTACATGAAACCGCACCCGAGCATCTTCACCGCGGCGATGACGCTGGCCGGCGTGCAGGCGAGCGAATCGATGATGGTTGGCGACAGCCTGTCACACGACATCGACGGCGCGCGACGGGTGGGCATGCGGGGCGTGCTCGTGCATCGCTCAGACGATCCGGCACCACCGACCGACGTGCCGGTGATTCGGTCGATGAAGGAGCTGCCTGCACTCCTGTAGCCACGGAAAAGCTCAAACGCGAATCGATTCGCTTCGTTCAGAGTTCTAACGAGATGCGGCTCACCCGCAGCGGCCGCTCTTCCGAACTTCAAGCCACCACGAGGTCCGGCCCGGCCGCTGTCCGGTGCATTCGCTGGTTAGGCAGGGTGGCACTGTCGACTTAGAAGACCATGTCGCGTTTCTCGATGATTCGCGACAGGGGTCCAATGCAGAACGACACCAGCGAAGTAGCAATTGGGCTTCTGTCGCACCCTCGTCCACCTGGATGCCTTGACGTTCGAATCGAATCCGCTGACCGTGCACGCGCAAGACAGCGCGGCCACAAGAGCTGTCGCCACCCCGAGGAGTCGTCGCGGTCGACTATTCAAAGGTAGCCTCGCGTTCAGCCTGCCTGCTAATAGCAGGCCGATCGGCATATCGCAACTGGGCCTCCGTCAGTTCCGCTTGCTCCTGGCGTCTTTCAGCATCGAGATCAGGGCGGCGCGCGCATCCTCCGTTGTGCTGACTGGTCTGGCGAACGCCAGGCGGACCGGTCGAGGCCCCTCGTTGGTCTTCGCCGACATCTCGAACCCGTACCGGTCGATGGCCGTCATAGTCGCGGAGGTGATCTCGGTCGCCTTCGAAAAGGCTTTGCAGTAGAGCACCATCGCGTCGGCGTGGTCGGCGTTCATGTGAGCAATGATCCCGGCCGCTGAGGGGCCGAGGGGATCTGGCTCGGCGGTCTGCCACTCTGTCTCGCCAATCCACGACATCCGTCCGTAACCCCCGATGTAGCGAACCGAAGCCACATGCAGCTTCCAAAACCCAAAGTCACGAAAGTCGGCGTAGTACGCAGAGTTCGGATGCGCGGCAAGGAATGCCTCGCGAGCGCCGCCCTCGTCTCCTTCGACGCGCGTGCACGGGCCGAGCATCGTGACGCGGCCGTTGGCGAGCGGATCCGCAGAGCCGCTCTCGGCCACCAGCAGGGATGCGCGGGGATCCTGTTCCAAATTCTTGGTGTGTTCGGCGAGTGCGCTGATGAGGAAAATCGGGTTTCCCTTCTCGAAGGCGACGGTCACGAACGAGCCGTACGGGTAGCCCGCCGGCTCGATGGCGAGAGTGCACAGGGTACCGGTCGAGATCTGCGAGACCAAGGTTCGTGCGCGCTCCGCGTGCGTGGGTGTCAGAACATTTGGGTCGTACAGCGGCTCCGATGGGTCGCCTGACGGTCGGCTGTGTGCGTCACTCATGGTTGGGATCTTAAATCGATGAGCGATGAACGGATGATCTTGGCGCGCGGGAAGCAATCGACATTGGCAGGAGATATAGTCATTGCTATGGCGACCGTTGGGCTTATCGGCGCTGGGAACATTGGAAGCCAGCTCGCTCGACTGGCGGTGGCGCATGGTTACGATGTCGTCATCAGTAATTCACGGGGGCCGGAGACGTTGACCGCGCTTGTCGCCGAACTCGGCCCGCACGCGCGAGCGGCAACGGTGGTCGAGGCTGCGAAGGCCGGTGACATCGTCGTGGTGACGATTCCGCTGAAGCACTACCGGACGGTGCCCGCGGAGCCGCTCGCCGGGAAGGTCGTGATCGACACCAACAACTACTACCCCCAGCGTGATGGCCAGATCCCGGAACTTGACAACGAGTCGACCACGACCTCGGAACTCCTCCAGGCGCATTTGCCAACGGCGAACGTTGTCAAGGCCTTCAACCATATTTACGCCGCTCAGCTCACGACCGACGGGCGACCCGCCGGCACGAAGGACCGCCGGGCCTTAGTCATCGCTGGCGACGACCGCGGAGCCAAGGCCACGGTGACGCGCTTGCTCGACGAGTTCGGGTTCGACGTCGTGGATGCCGGTCCGCTGAAGGAGGGGTGGCGGATTCAGCGTGATATGCCCGGGTACGGTCCGCGGCGCACAGCGGAGCAATTGCGCACAGACCTCGCGGCGGCCAAGCGGTACGCGGACCAATAGTCCGAAAACGTCGGCCGAGCGGACGGCCAGCGGATCGATACACAGATCGGCGTTGATCGTTAGTAATGCCCGGCGCTGAGCCGCGCGCTTTGGCGACAGGCTAGCACGCCGACGCGTCGCATTCACCAACGTGCAGTGCGTACTCACCGACGCTGCCACGATCGACCTGACGGATGGGGCCGACTTGAAAGTTGCGCAGGTCGGCTGCGCGTCGAGCCAAGGTGAGCTTCAAGCCAATCAGTCGGGCAAGGTTGGTGACTATCTGCTCGCGAGTGTCTGTGAAGGGCTGCCCGCATCAGAATCGCCGGCGCGAGTAGGGCTGAAAAGCGTTCTCCGCGCCACCGCGTCTCCGCGGTTCGTCCGGCCAGCGAAGCCACCTCATCCCGGAGGCCAGTGAAGGCCGCGTCCTGCCAACAGATGCAGATGGATGTGGAAGACCGTCTGACCCGCTTCGCGATTGGTGTTGAACACCGTCCGGTAGCCGCGATCGGCGTAGCCGTGTTCCTTGGCGATCTGCGCGGCGGCACGATGCATGGCCCCAATGAGGCTGTCGTCGCCAGACGTCAGATCGTTCAGCGTGGCGATGTGCCGGCGCGGGATGATCAGCACATGCAGCGGCGCCTGCGGGTTGATGTCCTTGATCGCGACCAGCTGATCGTCCTGATGCACGAACTGTCCCGGAATCTGGCCGCCGATGATCTTGCAGAAGAGACAGTCGGTCATAGTCGTTCGATCACTGCCGTGCGGGGAATGCCTTGCAAGTCGTCGCGGACACGCTCGAGACGCAGCGACGGGCGCGCCGCGACGAGCTGCCGCACGTCGCTCTCCTGACCGTATCCGAATTCCATCACCAGCCAGCCGCCGCGATGCAGTTTCTCCACCGCCGTGTCGAGCACGCCTTCGACATCACGAAGCCCGTCGTTACCTCCAAACAGCGCCACATCGGGTTCGTGCCGTACGTCGGCGGCGAGACCAAGTTTGTCCCCGTCCTTCACGTACGGTGGGTTGGCGGCAATCAGATCGAAGGTGTCGTCGATATCATCGAGATATGACGTTTCGACGAAGTTGATGCGGCCGTCCACCCTGTAGCGCTCCGCATTACCGGCGGCGATGGCCAGCGCATCGCGCGAGACGTCGGTGGCCGTGATCCTGGCCGTCGCCACTTCGTGCGCCAGGCTGACGGCAATGTTCCCGCAACCGGTGCCGATGTCGGCGACCTTGGGCGCTTCGAGCGCAAACGCGAAGCTGTTCAGAATTTCGAGCGCTTCCTCGACGATGAATTCCGTTTCGGGCCGCGGGATGAGGACAGCGGGTGTCACGGCGAAATCGATGCCCCAGAACTCCCGGACGCCGACGATGTACGCAGCCGGTTCGCGGGCGATGCGCCGCGCGATCCACTGCGAGAACGTCGGTTCGAGCGCGGCCGGCGCTTCCGCACCTCGTTCGGTGAGCAGCCGTACGCGATCCCACCCGAGGATCGTGCATGCGAACAGCGGCACGTCGACAGCGGCTTCGGCCGGCGCGATCCCGGCCGACACGAGCTGTGCGCGCGCAGCGGTGAGCTTGTCGTGGAGTGAGAGTGTCTGATGATCCACTGAACCGGCCGCGTCAGTGCTTCGTCGGACCCGGATCCTCGGGATCGACCGTGGTGACTTCCTTGAGCTTTTGCGCGTTGTAGAACGACGACACCTGGTCGAGCAGCTCGCGGATGTCGCCTTCGAGCACGTCGTGGAGCTGATGCGTCGTGAAGTTGATGCGATGGTCGGTGATGCGGCTCTGCGGGAAGTTGTAGGTGCGGATCTTCTCGGCGCGGTCGCCGGTGCCCACCTGGCTGCGCCGATCCTTGGCGATGGCGTCCTGCTGCTTCTGCATCTCCATTTCGTAGAGACGGGCGCGGAGCACTTTCATTGCCTTCGCGCGATTCTTGATCTGTGACTTCTCGTCCTGCTGCGACACTACCACGCCGGTTGGAATGTGCGTGAGCCGCACCGCAGAGTACGTGGTGTTCACGCTCTGACCGCCGGGACCGCTCGAGCAGAACGTGTCGATGCGCAGGTCCTTCTCGTTGATCTGAATGTCGACGTCCTCGGCTTCGGGCAGCACCGCGACCGTCGCAGTGGACGTGTGGATGCGGCCGCTGGCTTCGGTGGCCGGTACGCGCTGCACGCGGTGCACACCGCTTTCGTACTTCAATCTGCTGTAGACGCCCCGGCCTTCGATGGAGACGATCGCTTCTTTGAGTCCGCCGCCGCCGGTATCGCTGCTCGAGAGGACGTCGAGCCTCCAGCCCTGACGTTCGGCGTAGCGCGTGTACATCCGGAACAGGTCGCCGGCAAACAACGCGGCCTCGTCGCCGCCGGTGCCGGCGCGAACCTCGAGAAGGACGTTCTTCTCGTCGTTGGGGTCCTTCGGAATGAGCAGGACCTTCAGCTCACCCAGCAGCACCTCGCGCCGGGCGGTGAGCGTCTTCAGCTCCTCTTCGGCGAGCTCGCGCATCTCCGCATCGCTGCCCTTGGTCAGTTCCTCGGCTCCGGCGATGTCCTGCTCGAGGCCCTTGTATTCACGGAACTTCTCGACCAGCGGCTCGAGCTCCGACAAGGCTTTGCGCGCTTTCTTGAACTCGGCGGGGTCGGCCTGCACTTCTACCGTGCCGACGCGGGCCATCAGCTCTTCGTAACGAGATTCGACGGTCGTGAGTTTGTCGAACATGAGGTGTCGAGGTCCGCCTGAAGGCGGACACTACAGATCGTAACGTATTAGCCGCCGGAAACGGGTGGCAGGAAGGCGACTTCGTCGCCCTCGTTGACCGACGCGGTCATCCGCGAATAGTCGGCGTTCACCGCGACGGACATAGTCCGCTCGTAGTCACCCAGCGCGGGCATCTCCGTGACGAGCGTCCTCCATACCGTTTGGACGGTCGCCGGGTGCGGGACGTCCCGGACCAGTTCACCCGAGCCGGCCAAATCTCTGAGCCGCGCAAACAGCCGAATGGTTACGCGCATGCGATTCGATACGCCGTCGCCCGTGCGACCTCATCCTCTGGATCGGCGGTGGCGCCTTCAAGCCACACGTCTCCGCCGGCGAAGTGCTCGTGTTTCCAGATTGGCACGATCTGCTTGACGCGCTCGATCGCGTAGCGGCAGGCGGCAAACGCGTGGGCGCGGTGCGGCGACGCGGCGGCAATGATGATGCTCGCCTCGCCGATTTCCAGACGCCCCGTCCGGTGGTGCACCGCGACGCGCGTATCCGGCCACGCCTGCCGCGCCTCATCGACGATGCGATTCAGGGCACGAACGGCCAGCGCGTCGTACGCTTCGTACTCGAGGTATTCGACGCGGCGTCCCTGATTGTGATCGCGGACCAGTCCCACGAACGGCGTGATCGCGCCGTCGCCGGAACCGGTCTTCGCGAGCTCATCGACGAGCGCCTGCAGATCGAGAACCTGACTGGTGACCGCCACGAGCGGGACCGACATACGTTCAGTATAGCGACCGCAAGGTCGCTAGCCCCGCCTTGCCGCCCTTACTGCCAGCTCAGGGAGCGGTCTTTGCGGTACCAGGGCAGCTTGCCGCCAACGGCATTCGACAGGGTTCGGGCAGGATTGAAGAGCAGGCGCAGGCTCGCGCGCGCGACTCGGTTTTTCGTGCGCGCCTCGATCCACTTCACGAGGAACCGGTCGAGCGCGTCCTCGGCGACGATCAGGCCGAAGGCACCCACCGGGGTGACCACATGGTCCACCCACCCCGTCGTCTCCGGGCGCATACCGACGTTGCTGATCGAGGCTTCGCTCAACGGGCCGAATTCGAACTGCACGCTGTAGGCCGCCGTCCATGCCGCGGCCTGCGCGCGTGTCGCCCAGTAGCGGCGGCTCACGCTGATATCGGCCGGGGCTTTCGCATCGTGATCGAGCCAGATATATCCGGCCGACGCTCCGTGAATCGGATGGCCGATGTAGTTCACCCACCACGCATCGGAGTCTTCCCACTGGTGAGGGACGCGCAGCGAGCGGCGGTAGTCGGACCAGAACGGGCCACCAAGCTCGCGCCGTGTCTTCTCCTGGGCCGCGATGCGAATGGTGTGCTCGATCAGGAGCAGCTTCACGGAATCACCGAACGCACCGAGCACATCAACGCCTTCCTCGTCTGAAAGCGTGACCGTTGGGGACAGGCTCTGCGCGTCTGCTGGAACGCTCAAGAGAAGCCCGCCGACAGCAACAAGCACGCTGACAAAGGCAAGGCGACTGTTCACTTGGCACTTTGCTCTTTGAAGTTGACGAAGTGCTGCATCGGCCCGTGTCCCTTGCCGAGATCCGGCGCATGCCGGATGGCATCCGCGATGTAGCGCTGCGCACGCGGAATCGCGTCGCGCAGCGTTCGTCCCAACGCCAGATGAGACGTAATCGCGGCGGCAAACGTGCACCCCGTACCGTGCGTGTGGCGACCGAATACGCGTGGATGACGGAACTCGACGAACTCGCGGTGCTCGAACAAGAGGTCCACGATGTCGTCGCCTGGGTAGTGGCCGCCTTTAATCAACACCGCAGTGGCACCCATAGCTGCAATGCGTCGCGCCGCCTCGCGCCGATCCTCGTCGCTGTGTATGCGCACCCCGCTCAGCGCTTCCGCCTCCGGGATATTGGGCGTGACGAGAAAGGCCTCACGGAGCAACTCGGTCTTGAGACTGCCGACGGCCTCCTCATCGATCAACCGGTCGCCGCTCTTCGCGATCATCACCGGGTCAACGACAAGGAAGGGGACGTCGAGGTCCTTGATCGCCGCGGCGACGGCTTCGACGATCGCCGCATTGGCGAGCATTCCCGTCTTGACGGCGTGCGCGCCGATGTCGGCCACCACCGCTTCGATCTGCGCGGTGACCAGATCGGCTGATACCGCTTCGAACATCGTGACGCCGAGCGTGTTCTGCGCGGTGACCGCGGTGATCGCGGACGTGCCGTAAACGCCGTGTGCAGCGAAGGTCTTGAGATCGGCCTGAATGCCTGCGCCCGCGCCGGAATCGCTTCCGGCGATGGTCAGCGCGGTGCGCATGGCGGGCCGTTCAGCGGGCCTGTGTCGGCCCGTCCGACTCGCGTCGCTCGTCGGTTCGCCCGACGACACGCCACAGTGCCGGCACGAAACCGGCAGCGATGGCGAGCTTGATCGTGTCCGGCAGGAGGAATGGATAGAGTCCTGTCGCGAGCGCGGCCTGTATGCCGACCGGCGCGCTGCCGGTCAGAGTCCGTGCGAAGAGACCAAGCCACAGCACACCGGACGTGAAGATGATCGCCAAGCCGGCCAGCATCGCGAGCACGGACGTGAGATAACGCCGATCGAAGCCTCGCTCGGCCAGGTAGCCGGTGACCAAGGCCGCCACCGGATATGCCATCAGATAGCCGCCGGTCGGTCCGAGCAGGCGAAGCGCTCCAGGTGGCAGCGTCGCCGATGCGGCAAACACCGGCAGACCGGCAATGCCAGCGGCGAGATACAGGATCTGGCTCGCGGCGCCGAGCCGTGAGCCCAGCGCGAGACTTCCCACGAGCACGACCATCGGCTGCAGCGTCAGCGGGACCGTGGTAAACGGCAGCGGCACGCTGATCTGCGCCGCAGCTGCGGTCAGCGCGGTGATGAAGAGCACCGACGCGATCTGAATGCCGCGTGGAGTGACTGTCGAGTCACCCCGTGCCGCGATAACGCGGAGCAATGTGTCCGAAGTGGTCGCCGTCATGACCAGTAATTCTAACGCGAGAGCACCAACAGATATTGGTACGGCAGATCTTCGTGGGCGATCACCTTTAAGCCAGCCGCGGCCGCATCCCCTTCGACGACGGACTGCGCGACGCGTTCGTTGGGGTCGGGGCCAGGCCCACCGCGGCCCGGCTTCCAGTTGACGATGCCGATACGGCCGGTCGGCTTCAGCGCGTTCGCCAGGTTTCGCAAATAGTCGACGCGGTTTTCGACCTCCTGATAGGCGTCAACCATCAGGATCGCGTCGAGGGTCTTCGCCGGAAGGTTGGGATCGTTGCCGTGCGCCTGTACCGTCGTAACGTTTTCAAGCCCCTCCCGTTGGACACGGCGCTTGATCGCGTCGAGCATCAGACGCTGCAGGTCCTGCGCGTAGACGTGGCCCTTGGGTCCGACGCGCTGGGCGAGACGAATCGTGAACCAGCCTGCGCCGGCGCCGATGTCGGCGACGGTCGATCCATCGGCAACATGCACGGCGTCCATGATCTGGTCCGGCTTCTGCCAGAGCGTGCGATCCGGTTGCTCGAGCAATCCGAGATCCTGAGGCGGGAACAAGCGGCCATGCCGCGGTTGCGGCGCCGGCTGGCTTTGGGCGTTGGCGGTTGGGAGTTGGGAGTTGGCCAACGCGAGCACCACGATCACAGCGAGCGCCCTCATGATGGCTTCCCCGCGATGCCCGGCCGCGTCATCGCTTCCGCCGAGAGGATGCGATCGAGCTCCGCCGCCTTCATCAACCCGCGTTCGAGCACCAGATCGCGAATCGACCGCCCGGTGGCAACAGCGGCTTTGGCGATCTCGGCAGTCTTTGCATATCCGATGTAGGGACTCAGTGCCGTGGCGACCGCGGTGCTGCGTTCGAGCAGCTCGCGGCAGCGCTGGACGTCGGCCTCGATGCCGTCCACTGTTCGCGTGCGCAGAGCGATCATCGCGTTGCGGAGAATGGTGGACGAGTGTATCGCGTTCCACGCGATCACCGGCATCATCACGTTGAGTTCGAGTTGCCCGGCATCCGACGCGACACAAATGGTCGTATCGCAGCCGTACACCTGGTAGCAGACCTGGTTCACCATCTCGGGCACTGATGGATTGACCTTGCCAGGCATGATCGATGACCCGGGCTGCACGGCCGGCAGCACAATCTCCGCCAGCCCCGCACGAGGACCGGAACTGAGTAACCGCAGGTCGCTCGCGATCTTCGACAGCTCCACGGCCAGACGCCGCATGGCACCGGAGTAGGCGAGCACATCGCCCATGCTCTGCGTGACCCGAAAGCGATTCGCCGCCGGTCGAACGTCGATGCCCGTGTGCACGCTGATATTCGCGATCGCGCGCTCGGTGTAGTCGTCGCCGGCGTTGAGTCCCGTGCCGACTGCGGTGGCGCCGAGATTCAATTCCTTCAAGGCGTCAGACGCGCGCTCGATATCATCCGTCGCGCGATCGATGCAGCCCGCGTAGCCGCTGAACTCCTGGCCAAGCGTGATCGGCACCGCATCCTGCAGATGGGTGCGACCGACCTTGAGCACCGACGCGAACAGGTCGGCCTTGCGCGTGAGGGAGGAGGCGAGCCCCTGCGCCGCATCCACCAGCCATTGATGCGCGAGCAGCAACGCCAGACGCGTCGCCGTCGGGAACACGTCGTTGGTGGACTGTCCCATATTGACGTGATCGTTGGGATGCACCAGCTGGTATTCGCCCTTCGCGCCGCCGAGAATCTCGGCCGCGCGATTGGCGAGCACCTCGTTGACGTTCATGTTGTGCGAGGTGCCGGCGCCCGCTTGATACACGTCGACGATGAACTGGTCGGTGAGCGCGCCTTTGAGGATTTCGTCCGAGGCCTGGATGATCGCGCCGCCGATCCGCGCGTCGAGCCGCGCGAGCGCAACGTTGGCCTGTGCCGCGGCTTTCTTGATGAAGACGGTGGCGGTGATGAGTGGCGCCGGCGCTCGCAGGCCGCTGATCGGGAAGTTTTCGACCGCACGTGCCGTCTGGATGCCGTAGTACGCATCATCGGGAACGGCGTATTCGCCCAGGGGATCACGTTCGATCCGGGCCATCACCTCAAATTATACTGGGCGGATGCCAGCAGCCTTCGTCGACAGCGTGCTTGCCCTCGTCGTGCGAACCTCCACCGATCTACCACCTGATGTGCGAGCGGCGATGCGAGTCGCCATGGGCCAGGAGCGCGACGGCACACAGTCCGCGCAGGCCCTGGCCGTGATCGCGCAGAACATCGACGTCGCCGCCGACGAGGAAGGCGCCATCTGCCAGGACACCGGCATGCCCACGTTCGAGGTGAAGACGCCGGTCGGCGCGAATCAGATCGCGATGAAGAAGCAGATCCGCGAGGCGGTGGCTGAAGCCACCAAGCGGGGCAAGTTGCGCCCCAACTCCGTGGACTCACTCACCGGCGAGAACTCTGGCAACAACCTTGGTCCCGGAACACCCATCATTCACTTCGAGCAGTGGGAGAACGACGAGGAGATCGAGGTGAAGCTGATACTCAAAGGCGGCGGCTGCGAGAACATGAACGCGCAGTACTCGCTGCCGCAGGAGCTGCCGAATCTGGGCCGCGCCGATCGCTCGATTGAAGGCGTACGCAAGTGCATCCTTCACGCGGTGTGGAATGCGCAGGGTAAGGGCTGCGCGCCCGGCGCGGTCGGCGTCTGCATCGGCGGCGATCGCACGTCAGGCTACGTGCACGCCAAAGAACAGTTGTTTCGCACGCTCGACGATGTGAATCCGGATCCGCGCCTCGCGGATCTCGAGGCGTCGATCATGGGCGAGGTGAACAGGCTCGGCATCGGCACGATGGGATTCGGCGGACGTATCTCGCTCATCGGCTGCAAAATCGGCGCGCTGAATCGGCTGCCCGCGAGCTTCTTCGTCTCGGTCGCCTACGACTGCTGGGCCTACCGTCGCCTCGGTGTCGTGCTCGACGCGAAGAGCGGCGAGATCAAGCGGTGGCTCTATCGCGACGCCTCGACTCCCGTCGTCCACATGGCCGATCAGTCAGGCTTCCCGCGGACTGGACGTGAAGTCGTGCTTCGGACGCCGCTCACGGAGGAGCAGGTGCGATCGCTCAAAGTGGGCGATGTCGTGCTGCTCTCCGGTCGCGCCTACACCGGCCGCGATGCCGTGCATCATCACTTGATGTCGCACGAGCCGCCGGTCGATCTCCGCGGGTCGGTCATCTATCACTGCGGGCCCGTGGTGGCCAAGGATGCCAACGGCTGGCGAGTGACAGCCGCGGGTCCGACGACGAGCATTCGTGAGGAGCCGTATCAGGGCGACATCATCAAGCGGTTCGGCGTGCGGGCGGTGATCGGCAAGGGTGGGATGGGGGGCAAAACGCTCGCGGCTCTGCAGGAAGCGGGAGCCGTCTACCTCAACGCCATCGGCGGTGCGGCTCAGTTTTACGCCCGCACCATCAAGAGCGTGGATGGCGTCTCACTGATGGAGTTCGGAACGCCTGAGGCAATGTGGCACCTGACGATCGAGGATTTTCCCGCGATCGTCACCATGGACGCCCATGGGCACAGCTTGCACAAGGACGTCGAACTGGAGTCCGCCAAAGAGTTGGCGGCGATCGGTAAGTAGTTGCCGCTGAGTAAGATAGGCCTGTCAAGGGGGCCGGTAGTGCTTGCCCGGCCGCTCTGCTGGACGCTATAATTCTGGATGGTAGTTCGCTGACGCGAACCCACCAACGGGAGAGATATCGATGATTAACGTGTCCCCCACGGCAGCAACGAAGATCAACGAGCTGCTGGCTGAGGAAGGCAAGGCGGGTAGCGGCCTTCGCGTGTTCGTACAGGGTGGCGGGTGCTCGGGCTTCCAGTACGGGCTAATGATCGAAGAAGGCGGCGGCACTGGCGACCAGGTGTACGAATCGAACGGCGTTCGGCTGTTCGTGGATCCGGTCAGCATTAGTTATCTCAAGGGCGCCGAAGTTGATTTCGTGGACACGGTGACGGGCGGCGGATTCACGATCAAGAATCCGAATGCGACGTCCACGTGTGGGTGCGGATCGTCGTTCAGCGTCTAAAACAATTCTTGAGGGAAAGGTCAGGGTCACCGTGAGTTCCCTCCCTGATCTCAGCAGACTGACGCCCACGGGCGGCAAGCGCTCCAGCAAGCGGGAGCAGATTGTCAACGTGTTCCTGCGTCAGGAAGGTCATCTCAGCGCCGACGATCTCGTCGATCTGATCCGCAAAGAAGATCACCGCATCAGCCGCGCCACCGTCTACCGCACCTTGCAGTGGATGGTGGACGCCGGCATTGCGCGCAAGGTCGATTTCGGCGAGGGCCGATTCCGTTTCGAGCACTCGTACCGGCAGCCGCGGCACTTCCATCTCATTTGCAAGACCTGCCATCGTTCGTTCGAGTTCCTCAGCTCGGACATCGAGGGGCTCGTCGAGGAAGTCGCGGCGGCCAGAAATTTCAGCGCGTCGCAGAGTGTCGTGCAGATTTACGGCACCTGCGAGGAATGCCGCACCGGACGCTCCTCGAGCCTCGAGGGCGGTCACACCGACATGGTCTTTGCACGTGATGCGCTGCGCATTGCGATTGCGACCGAGCGCAGCGGTCTCGATTTCTACACTCGCGCCGCAAAGGTGACGAAGGACGCGCGCGGCCGGAAAGTGTTCCAGGACCTTGCCCTGGAGGAGAAGGAACACCTCGGCAAGCTCGAGACGCGATACGGCGAGTTGCTGCGCCGCGATCCACAGCTCGAATCGCGGCCGACGTTCCTGTTCTTCAAGGGCGCCGCGAACGGCTTGTTCGCGGAAGGTGCCGATCGGCTGATGCGCGGCGTCAACGATCAACAGGCGTTGATGATCGGCATCCGCTGCGAACGCGGGTCGCACCGCTTCTTCAAGAAGTACGGCGAGCGGTTCGAGGATTCGGAAGGCAAGCAGATCTTCCTCGAGTTCGCCGACGAGGAGCGCGATCACCTCGATCTTCTGATCCGTGAATATCGCGCGCTCGTCAAACGACAGGGCCGCTCGCGCCGCGGCACGCGCTCGTCGGCCGCCACCGCACGCGTGAGCGCGCGGTGACCCATCGACCAGGCCTGGTCGATCTTCACCTTCACACGACAGCATCCGACGGCCGCTGCAGTCCGATCGAACTCGTCGAGCAGGCTGCCGCCGCAGGCCTGTCTGTGATAGCCGTGACGGATCACGACACGACCGCGTCCGTGGATGACGTGCGCGTGCGCGCCGCCGAGAACGGGATCGAGGCCATTCCTGGTATCGAGATCACGGCCGTCGAAGACGGCCGCGACATCCACGTGCTAGGGTATTTTCTGAGGACGACCGATGCGTCGTTCCGTGAGTTTCTCGCCGGTCAGCGACGCATACGGGTCGATCGCGTGCAGGCGATCGCGGGACGCCTCGCGCAGCTTGCCATGCCTGTGGATCTCAGCGAAGCGCTGGCCGCGGCCGGACAGCAGAGCGGACGCGCGATCGGCAGACCACAAGTCGCCCGCGCGATGGTCGCCGCCGGTCACGTCGCCGATACCCGTGAGGCGTTCGACAAGTGGCTCGGCCGCGATCAACCGGCATTCGTGCCGCGGTCAGGGCCATCACCAAAGACTGTGATCGAGACGATTCACAGCGCCGGCGGCCTGGCGTCGCTGGCGCATCCCGGTCGTACGCTGATCGACCACAGACTTCCCGCATTGCGCGACGCTGGTCTCGACGCGCTCGAGGCCTATCACTCCGATCACGATGCGGCATCCGCCGACCGCTATCACCGGATTGCCGACGCGCTCGGTCTGTTGCTTACCGGCGGCTCCGACTATCACGGCGATCCCGTGCACGGCGTGTCGATCGGGAGCTCCACCCTGCCGTCCGAGTGCTGGCAGCAGTTGCTCGCGGCACGGCATCGACATGCCGCCGCCTGACAGCCTCGTTCAGATCCGCAAGATCACCAAGGACTATCGCAGCTTGCGCCCGCTGCGGATCGAGTCGCTCGATCTACACGAGGGCGAAACACTGGCGCTCTGCGGGTTCGACCACATGACGGCGGAGATCCTTGTGGATTTGATCACGGCGGCCATCGTGCCTGACACCGGCGAGATCAGAGTGTTCGGACAGCTCACGACCGCCATCGCTGATCGCGAGTCCTGGCTGCAGACGCTCGACCGCTTTGGCCTGCTGACGGAACGTGCGGTCCTGGTCGAGCAGTTCACCGTCGAGCAGAACCTGGCGATCCCGTATTCCTTGTCGGTCGAGGACCTGTCGGCGGATCTCAAGACGCGCGTGGCCGCGCTTGCCGAAGAAATCGGATTTGCCCCGTCGGATCTCCAACGTCAGAGCGGTGTCCTGCCCCCGCTCGGCCGTTTGCGTCTGCGCCTCGGCCGCGCCCTGGCCATGAATCCGAGCGTCCTGCTGGCCGAGCATCCCAACGCGACGCTTGTCTCTGAGGAAGCGGTGACCTTTGGTGCAGATCTCCGGCGAATTGTCCGCGCCCGTGGGATGTCCGCACTGGTGCTGACCGCGGATCAGGACTTCGCGCGTGCCGCCGCCGGCGAGGTGCTCATGCTGCACCCTGCGACAGGCACACTGAAATCGTCATCCGTGTGGCGCCGCTGGTTCTCGTAGACTCGGGATTGCGTGAGGGCGGGAGCGACGGGCGGCGACGTGGATTTAGCCGGCCTCCAGGGCCGGATCCCCGGGCGCGGGGCTCAGCCTTCGATCAGACGAACGTCTCCGGCGCGTGGGCCCTTGGTGGATTCCTCCGCCGTGAACTCGACGCGCTGTCCCTCGCGCAGCAGCTCGAAGACCGCCTGGCGTACGGCGCTGCGATGAAAGAAGTGCTCGATACCGCCCTCATCGCGAATGAAGCCGAAGCCCTTGTCGATGAGCAGACGAGCGATTGTGCCGGTCGGCATAGCCGTGTCCCTCCGATGCTTCGCCAGAAGCTGGGCCAGTGTAGGGAAGACG
>Ga0070675_100000953_pt1 | contig 20630 bp, 20 predicted proteins | sample KBSM43metaG_FD_65343 | JGI IMG/M metagenome (GOLD analysis project Ga0070675, IMG submission 65343) | Miscanthus rhizosphere microbial communities from Kellogg Biological Station, Michigan, USA - KBS M4-3 metaG | ecosystem: Host-associated > Plants > Roots > Rhizosphere > Soil ... | reverse complement strand
ACCTGAACGATGCGCCGGGTAGCTAATGTAGTGCGTCTGACGCTTCTTTACATTTGGCGATCTTAGTCATGATGCGGTCGACCGAGGCAGTCCACACAAAGACATGGGGGTTCTGATTGTTGCTGTCGATGTAGTCGAAGATGGCTTCGATCAGCGCCGGGACGTTATGAAAGGTGCCCCGGCGAATCCGCTTATGAGTCAGATAGGCGAACCATCGTTCAACCAGATTCAGCCAGGAACTGGACGTGGGGGTGAAATGCATCTGGAATCGAGGATGTCGTTTCAACCACGATCGCACTCTCGGGTGTTTGTGAGCACTGTAGTTGTCCACGATGATGTGGAGATTCAGGCCCGCGGGGGTTTCCTGATCGATTCGCTTTAGAAATCGAATGAATTCCTGATGCCGATGCAGAGGCATGCAGTCGCCAATCACTTTGCCGTCGAGAACATTCAAAGCAGCGAACAGCGTTGTGGTCCCGTGACGCTTATAGTCATGAGTGAACGTTCCGCATCGCCCGGGTTTCATCGGCAATCCCGGTTGAGTTCGATCCAACGCCTGGATCTGACACTTCTCATCAACGCACAGCACGAGAGCTTTCTCGGGAGGGTTCATATAAAGGCCAACAACGTCCCGCAGTTTGTCAACGAACTGCGGGTCTCGGCTGAGTTTGAAAGTTTTGGTGAGATGCGGTTTCAGATTGTGCTGCTTCCAAATCCGTCGGACCGAAGCCTCGCTGAGTCCCTGGGCTTTGGCCATCGTTCGCGTACTCCAATGCGTTGCGTCAGTCGGCTTCGTCTGTAGCGTAGCTTCAACAACTGTTCGCACTTTTTGTGGAGAGATTCGGGGCAGTCGACCCGGCCGAGGAGCATCCTTCTCCAATCCAGCCAGACGTAACGCTAGAAACCGCTGCCGCCACAACTGGACCGTTGGGCGAGATACTTTCAGGTCCGCAGCGATGTCTTGGCTCAGCACACCCTGAGCCGCCATGCGGATGATCTGTGCTCGTTGCACGAGCCGCGCCGCTATCGTTCGGCCTCGCGCCCATGCTTCCAAAGTAAATTCTTCTTCCGCTGTTAGCACAATCGAGGTTGCTCGCCTGCTCACGGAGATGGAGCTTAGATTGGCTCGGACAATAAGTAAAGATATTAGTGACGCACTACACTAGCCACTGATAAAGGTCGGACTCACGTGCGTGCCGCCAACCTGGTACGCAGCTTGCGGTACCTCCTTGCGGCCTCGTGCCTCTTCGCGCTCGTCGCGATTCGGCGTGAGGCCGCTCTTCCTCCCGGGCTGACTGGCCCTGATCGCGATTTCCGGAATGCTCCACTTCGCATTCGGCAAACGGCAACGAATCTGTTCGCATGGGAATATTGCAGCCATCCCCCCGCTTATATGTGTTCGAAAGCGTGTCGGCTTGGTTGGAACCGAGCTGATGCCTTTGTCCTACGGGGCAGGCTCGATCTCAAGCTACTCAGCCCCGGGACAGAGGACCGACTCAATGGGGCGTCTGTGCGTCAGGAAGGGAGAGCACAGGCCCACATACACCGGAGGCACGATGATGAAAAATGGAACGGAATGGAACACTAAAGAACATCCGAGCGGGCAAGCAAGAAGTACGAAATCGAGCTCTTTACGTTCCTACATGATGCTCAACCAAGTGGCAGGCCCGTTGACGGTCTTCCTGCTATGCAGCGCGCTGGCTGTGGCTCAGGGCGACAGCCCAACGCAATTGCGTCGGTTCATAGACCAACAAGTCGGTGGGCTCGAGAAGTTGATGGTTCCCGCCTATGACTCAGACATTCCTCAGCCGCGGCTCGCTAATGGAAGCCCGGATCCCCAGTTCCAGATAACCGAGGCCAAACGCTACCTCGGGAAGATGTTGTTCTTCGACCCGGCGCGAATGGCGAGGATTCGGCCCGAGTTCGGTGGGGTCCTCGCTACTTCAGGGACTGCCAGTTGCGGTACGTGCCATCTTGGTGAGGCGGCAGGAAAAGCCGGCACTCTCATCAATTTTGCGGTGGGTGGCGAAGGAAGGGGCTACACGGACGAGGCTGGAAACTTCATTGCGCGCCGACGGCCGCGGCTCGACATCCTGCCGGTCCTGCGCCGAACACCGCTCTTCCCGGGTGACGCCTTAGTCGACGAAATCCCCACACTGACGGACGTCTACGAGTTCGCGACGGGTAGTCCTGCCCGAGGTCGCAAGCTCCCGGACCCCGGACGGCTGCTGCGTACCGGTCGACTCGACGCGCTGGATAGCGTGGCGCGAAATGCGCCAACGCCGCTCGGCGCTGCTTTCAACAACCGCCTCTTGCAGGGAGGATTTGCAGGCGAGCCAGACACGTCGCCTGGCGGTCTCAACCCCTTCGGGCATTCAGCACAAGAAAACGTAGCACTCTTACTGATGGACGCTCACCGGCTACTTGACGATGATCCGGCCAGACCAAGTCAGTCCGAGATACTTCGCAACATCCCTGTTTTTCGCAAGCTGTTCCGGGATGCTTTTCCCGAGGAGGCGGCACAAGCGCCCGGATGCGTCCCGCAGTCTGTACCGGCTGCCGGGAGCTGTGATCCCCTCATCAACAACCTGACAATCCTGCGAGCAACGGCAACCTTCATGCGAACTATAGTCACGCGGAACACACCTTTTGACCGCTTCCTTGCCGGCGAAAATGGGGCTCTCACTATCGGTCAGCGGCGCGGAGCAAAGCTCTTCTTCACCTCCGCGATTGACGGTGGAGCAGGTTGCTTCTCTTGCCACAGCGGTCCAATGCTCAACAAGCAAGTGAACGACCCTGATGTGGCTGGGGCCGGTCAATTCGTCGAAGAGAACTTTTTCAACCTCGGCCTTGGCGACCACCCACTGCAGGCTTTGAATAAGGTCGCGAGAAACGATCCCAACTTTCGCGACGATGGAAGAAGAGAAGTCACGGCTCGTGACAGTGATGCGTTCAAGTTCCGCGTGCAGACGTTACGGCAGCTCAAAGACGGAAAGTTCTTCTTCCATAACGGTTCGTTCACGCGGGTGAAGGACGTGGTGCAGTACTTCAACCGGGGTATCCCGCAGGACCCGGTTGCCGGAGCAACCGTGACACTCGCGCCTCAGTTCACAAACCCTCGTGGCCCCGGCTCGCCTCGGGGACTCGGCCTCACTGAGGGGGATGTGAACGATCTCACGGACTTCCTTGAGAATGCCCTCTACGATCCTGCATTCGTCCAGTTCGATCCAGAATCAACAACGAAAACGATGGAACCCAATGTCCAGGATCTAACCTACTCAATCTATCGACCAGATCTTGCCGCTCTGGGTGCGGTCGATGGACGAATGCCTAGCGGGCGTCCTCGGTCAAACGATGACGCGCTTTCCCGGCGTGACATGGGGCTCGAGTTCCTGGACGTTACCGGGATGCTCGAAACTGTGCTGGTCGAGTCCAACCGCATCCGTGGCGGCCGGCAGGAGGACGTGTACACCATCACGAACACCAGTTCGTCTCCTGTAGATACTCACCTCCTTATGATTGTGGGGGGACTCTCCAGTCAGGTACGTATGGAAAATGCAAACGGCAGCACAAGAGGTGGTGATCCTTATCTGCGCCTATTCCTGCCTGACGGCATACTGCGTCCCGGACAGAGCGTCGTGACGAGGTTGCTGTTTAAGCAGCAGCCTCAGAATCCGACTGTGATCTATGGGTTCACCTTCCTCTCGGGACAGGGCAACCCATGAGCCCACACTCCGTCGGTAAAGCTCTCCTTTCACGCGTCAATGAGCAGAGAGCCACCCGACTGGGTCTTCCTCACAATCCTCGTGGCCCCTTTCGGAATTGGGCCACCGCCTCCTCGCACTCACTGCTGTTCAATTGGCCTCGCACCTCTCCGAGGTGCGTTGGCAGGCGGAGCCTTTTCCAGGGGTGTCGCTTCGCTCCACCCCCTGGCTCCTCTCCCTGCAGCCCTTCGGGCTGCAATCTCCACCCCGCGCACCCGAGCTGATCGTCGACGGTGTCCATGGATTTGCAAATCAGGACGTGGACGTTGCCACACTGGGGATCCGCACCAATGCTTTGCCATATCGGGGTCTCCAATGGCGCGTCGCCGCCGGACTCATGAACTTCGCGAAGTTGACGCGCTATTGAGGGAGATCCGCTCACTCTGAAGTTGACGCGCTATTCATAACCTCTCGCATTTTTCTGTCCGGCCGGGAATAGTCTCGCCACCTCCGGGTTTATTACGGGCGCGGAGGAGATTTTGTGGAAGACGAACGAATATTGATCCAGAAGCTGAGAGCCCGTGATGAAACTGCATTCGTTGAACTCGTAAACCGCTACCATGGCTACCTTCTTCCCCTTGCAAACTTCTGCGTGTCCAACAGGGCTGTCGCAGAAGAAGTGGTGCAGGAAGCCTGGATGGCGGTGCTGACGGGCATTGATCGATTTGAAGAACGATCATCTTTCAAAACCTGGATCTCCCGCATCGTTATGAATCTGGCTCGCACTCGAGGCGTTCGCGAGAGCCGGATGGTGCCTTTCTCAGAGTTTGCGAACGTGGAACTAGATAAATCTGAACCTGCCGTCGACCCGGCACGATTCCAATCACCAACCGGGGAGTATCCCGACCACTGGTCGGTGGCGCCCCGTCGCTGGAACACCGACCCGGAGACGCAACTTTTGAGCGATGAAACGATGTCTATGATCTATCAAGCACTGGAGCTGCTGCCCGCAGCTCAGCGTCTCGTCCTGACTCTCCGTGACATACAGGAACTATCCGCCGAGGAAGTTTGTAACGTCCTTGAGATTTCTGAGACTAATCAGAGGGTGCTGCTCCATCGAGCGCGATCAAAAGTACGTGGTACGTTGGAAACTTACTTTTCGAATTCAGAAAGGGCCAATCGTGACGGAAAGCGACTTGACCTGCAAAGAACTGACGGAACTGATTACAAACTATCTCGAAGGGAAATTGCTTCAGCCTGACCGACTCCGCTTTGAACAGCATATCTCCGCCTGCGACGGATGTCTCGCATACATCGACCAAATGCGCATTACGGTAGCGTCTCTCGGAAATCGTCCACGCATGGAGCTTCCCAAGTCTATGGAATCGGACCTTCTTCTAGCCTTTCGCCGCTGGAAACACAGCGAATAAGACAGTCATCCGGGATAGTTGCACCGAAAAATGCATCTCTCCGAGTTTGCGTGATGCAGCTTCGCGCACAGCACTTGCTTCAGGCCACGGCGCCGAACGTAGACTTCCGCGGCAGCCAGCATCCCGAGCGGCGGCGCTGAAAAGTAGATCCACAACGATGTCCAATTCGCGGCAGTAAATGCAGATCCGAAGGTTCGTGCCGGGTTCATGCTCATTCCGGAAATTGGCGCTTCAATACTGATGTACAGCGCCACGAGAATCCCCGCAAAGATTCCGGTGTAGCGGTTGAGCCTGGGATCATTTGAGGCATGCAAGATGACCGTCATTAGTAGAAACGTGATGACAACCTCCGCCACAAATGCCCACGCATCTCCATAAACTCCGGGCAGTGTTACTACGTAGTTCACCGACGCGTTCGAAAGCCAGGTCCCCAGCAAGAGAGCTGCCAGACCAACACCAGCAACTCCACCTGCGAATTGAGCAGCAACATAGAAGCCGGCATCCACGGTCCTTATCTTTCCGAGCCGCAAGAATGTAAGCGTTGTCGCCGGGTTCATATGCGCTCCCGAACGCTTGCCGAATCTTGAATAGATCAGCGTGACGGCCGTTGTTCCCATCGCCAGTCCCATCAGAATCCTTCTCAGTACCGGATATTGAATCAATCGAACGACGGGGGAAGCGGGATGTCCGAGAAGTGTTCCGAAGAGACATGCGGAAACCATAAACGCCCCAAGGCAAGCCGCCTCAATGGCGTATTCCGGCCAGTGATTCTTAACGGGTTTTGCAAACATGTTCGGGCCCTCTAGAGGTCCGGTTGGAACAGATGAGCGTCAGTTGAGGAAAGACATGGATCTCTCCGATGGAACTGCTCTCGAAGAGCCGCCAGCAATTCCGGCGGGGCTTGTTCCCGCCGCACGGCATGTCGAACCCTTTCCTTCACTTGCGCTCGCTCCGCCAGAACCCGGGAGCACGCTCTGCAGAACGACAGGTGTTGAATCGCATCCTGACTGCCGAGAGGCATTTCGTTGTCGAGATAGGCATCGACGTACAGTCTAAACCTCTCGCAGAATCGCTGATCCGGGTCCACAACATTCATAGCCGACTCTCCTGTAACGTCCTGCCTACACCTGCCGCAAACGCGTAGCCCGCCAGCTTTACACGCAGCTGTTTTCTCCCACGGCTCAACCGGGACATCACGGTCCCGATCGGCACACCCACCATCTCGGCGATTTCCCTGTAGGCAAACTCCTGAACATCGGCGAGCAGGATAACCTCTCTAAACTCGCACGGCAGATCGTCCAGAGCTACAAGAACATCCTCGTCCTGAATGGCATCGCTCACCGGCGGTTCAAACGCCAGCGTCTCCTCGAATGAATGGGGGGCCTCCGGCACGGTCTTCGTGTTGAACCATCGCCTTCGATAGTGCCGCACCTCATTGATCAGGATTTTGAACATCCAGGCCCGGCAATTGGTTCCGGGTTCAAACCGATGAAAGGCTTTCCAAGCCTGCAAGTACGCCTCCTGTACCAGATCCTGCGCCGCCGTTCGATCGCGAACCAGATGGACTGCGGTTCTATACAGATCGTTCATGTGCGGCAGTGCAGCAGTTTCAAAGTCTCCAACCTCAGTTTTTTTGCAAGGTAGCACTGGTTTAGCCCTCGTCACGACCTCGCCTGTCGTAGAAAGACCTCCGAGATCGGATTTATTCCCAAGTCTGTTTTTGTAAGCGTTATCGAGCGATTTGCGGTTCCAGACGGATTTGCAGGCTTCGAGGCGCGGTATCGAGGCCGCGTCGCGCCGGTACGATGCTGTTTGCACCCACAACGGTCACGCCTTTGCTGGAGCTGTCGAACGTTTTACTTTCGCGAGCTTCGTATCCGATGTGAGCTCCGGCCAACACGCGAACGTTTTCGTCGATGATGGCCCTCCGGATACGCGCGCGAGGCCCGACGGTCACGCCACGCATCAGGATGGAATCGATCACCTCGGCGCTCGGATGGACCCGAACGCCAGGAGCAACGATAGATCCAGATCCGGCGAGACGGTGAGTGCGAGGCAAAGAGCTCAGCCATGACATGCTGGCTTCATAAAACGAGTCGATCGTCCCGACGTCCTTCCAGTACCGCGACTGACCGGTCCTGGGATCCTCAAATCTGAAAGCAGCCAGCCTGTTCTGTTGTTTGACGAGACGAGGAAGTACATTTCGGCCAATGTCGTGGTCGCTCGTGGTGTCATCGGCGTCATGCTGCAACGCATCCGTCAACGCGTCTTTGCCAAACACGTAGATGCCCATGTTGGCAAGAACGTGTCCGGGCTTGCCGGGCAATTCCTTTGGTCGCGCCGGCTTCTCTTCAAAACCCGTAATGCGGTTCAATTCGTCTGCTTCGAGGATTCCAAACTGGTGCGACGATTCACTTGGATGAGCGAGAGCCGACAAAGTGACCTCCGCGCCACTATCGACGTGAAACCTGAGCAGTTCTCTGTAATCCATTTTGTAGATGTGATCTGCGGAAAGAACCAGGACATATCGCGTCTTCGAATCCAGCAAGGGAATGTTTCTGAACAGGGCGTCGGCCGTGCCCGCATATTCCCGGCTCGGGCGGGGCATGCAGACGGGAGAGGCTGAAGCAACTGCACCGCAGGCAGATTGCTCGAGCCACCACCGTCCGACATGCTGGATGAGGTGGGATGCCTGGTATTGGGTGATGATGGAAGGATGGTTGAGGTTTGATCGAAGACAATTCGACAGTACGAAATCAATAATTCGGCCGTCTCCGAACGGAACTGCCGGTTTCGAACGCGTATGCGTCAGTGGCGCCAGCCTGGCACCACGTCCGCCAGCGAGCACAAAGGTTACCGTTTGAGAGAGAATGTGTTGAATGTGAGTCATCTGTATTTCCTTCCGCAGAACTAGTGAGCAGCCTCAGCAAGCGTCGAACAGCACACGTCGAGTTGTGAGTGCAGATGATTTCTCGCGATTACGATTTGTCGCGCAACGGCTTCGGGTGAACGACCCAGGATCTCTCCAGCCTCCTGATAGGAAAACTCCTGGCAATCGACTAACAGGAGAACTTCGCGAGATTCCACGGGGAGACGGCCTAGCGCAGAGGCGACATTGTTTGGTCCAGGGACGTCGGCAAAGCCTGCGGGCTCCGCTTGCGCGGGCGCATCGGCGCTTTCGAATGCCCTCTTCAAATGGGCTTGCCACTCCAGACGAACAACGCTGAACAGGATCTGAAATCGACTCCGTTTGCTTTGTGAGCGCGGGCCACAATTGTCGAACCCTATTGAAGCGCGCCGATACGTTTCCTGAACCATGCTCTCCACTCTCGTGGACGCTGGACAAACGTGAAGCGCAGTCTGGTAAAGGTCGTTCACATGCACCATCGCTTCCAATTGGAAATCCATCGAAGTACGAGTTGAAGTTTTGGAGATCACCGCAACTCTGGAATCTTCGTGCTCATTTCTCTTCAGCATTTCCTCTCCTTTACGCCTCGCGTCGCTTCGTACGCGTCCAACAACCGGGCAACCAGTGGCGTCCAACCAACGACCGCAACGTTTCTCGACTTTAGGTTTGAGAGCAGTTCCAGGGCGGCAGCGTCTGCGTATTGCACGTCACTCAAATCGAGGCTCACGGCCTTTCCGTTCACCAGCGAGGTTGCGCAACAGTCCTGAAGTTCCTTTACCCAAACTCCGGAGATGCTCCCGGAAAGCTGAAGCGTCGTGGCTCCGGATTCCGTTTGGATTGTGGTTATTCTCAACATTGCGCCTTCTAAAGGCATGCGGGGTGCCAATCGCTCGGAGGGCCTAAGACGTTGCAAATAAACAATGAACTATGTCAGGATCGCACTCTGCCGCCACGATCGGTGGGCCACGAACCTTCGTGGCCACGAAATAACGCGGGCGTAAGGCATACATGCTTCGCGGGCCGTCTCGAACGACTTTCCGCTCTGACGTAGTCCACAGAGGCGATTACTTCTGATGGCTGTCCGTATGAATCCAGAAGAACAGAACCCGCCATCCCCTCCGTCGTCGGAGACTGGAAAGGACTCATTCAGCCGCCTGCTCATCGAAGGCAGCCCCGACTGTATTAAGATGCTCGATCTTGACGGCACGCTCCTCTCTATGAACAGCGGCGGTATGCGCGTCCTTGAAATTTGCGACCTCAAGCCTTTCATCGGTTCATCCTGGATTGATTTCTGGCAGGGCGCGGATCGCGAAGCGGCTCAAGCGGCGGTCACGACGGCACGCGAGGGCGGCGTTGGTCGGTTTGTTGGATTCTTCCCGACAGTTCAAACCCACAGGCCGATGTGGTTTGACGTAATAGTCAGCCCAATTACAGATGCATCCGGCAAACCCGAAAAGCTCCTGGCTTCCTCGCGGGATGTCACTAAGTGGAAACGGTCGGATCAAATGCTGCACGCCATCATTGACGGTACAGCCACCGACACCGGAGCGGAGTTCTTCCATTCTCTTGTGGAAAACCTCGCTAAGGGTCTGGGCGTCCGCTATTCGTTCGTCGCCGAGTGCGTTCCGACCGATCGAGCGCGCTCGCTGGCATTCTGGATGGGTGACAAACACGGGCCAGACTTCGAATATGACATGCACGGCACACCGTGCCTGACCGTAAGTAGGGGACGAACGTGTCACTACGACTCCAGGCTCCAGGAGCTTTTTCCTGAGGACAAACCGCTTGCCGACTTACAGGCGGAGAGTTATCTCGGAGTCCCGTTGCGTGATTCCTCCAACTACGTCATCGGCCATCTGGTGATCATCGACGACAAATCGATGCCAGCCGACTCCCTCGTCTTTTCTGTATTGGAAACCTTTGCAGACCGGGCCGGCGCTGAACTCGAGCGCATGCGAGCCTATAAACACCTGGAGCGCCGTCACCATGAGAGCGAGGAACGGTTTCGCGATTTGTTCGACGAAGCGCCGATTGCCTACGTCAATGAAGGCCTGGACTCCAAATTCATTCGCGCTAACCATACTGCGATGAAGCTTCTGGGCATTACGGATGAAGACATCCCCTCGACCTACGGAAAGGATTTCATCCCCGACACACCGGAAGCCCAGCAGCGATTGCGTGTCGCCCTTGAATTGATGCGCAAGGGAACGGACAGTCCCGTCATTTTGGAATTGCGAAGAAAAGACGGCAAACCACTCTGGATTCAGTGGTGGTCGCGACCGGATCCAGGTGGCACGTACACCCGCACCATGTTTATTGACGTCACTGAGCATGTCTTGATGGAACAGGAGAAGTCGCGGCTCGAAGCGCAGAACAAATATCTTCAGGAAGAGATTTTAAGCGAGCACAACTTCGGGGAAATCATCGGCAACAGCCCCGTCCTGCTTAACTTGCTTCGACAGGTCGAACAGTTTGCCAGGATTGACTCTACCGTGCTCATCCTTGGGGAAACCGGCACTGGCAAGGAACTCATCGCTCGCGCCATCCACGACCGGAGTCCGCGCAAGAACCGCGCTTTGGTGAAGGTGAATTGCGGGGCCATCTCGGCAGGGCTCGTCGAGAGCGAATTGTTCGGCCATGTCAAAGGCGCCTTCACCGGTGCCATAGCCAATCGCGACGGCCGATTCAAACTTGCCGACGGCGGCACCATTTTTCTCGATGAAGTCGGCGAACTGCCGCTGGATACGCAGGTCAAATTATTGCGCGTGCTGCAGGAACAGGAGTTCGAGCCGATCGGCAGCAGCCGCACGATTCGCGTGAATGTTCGCGTGGTCGCCGCAACGAATCGCGACCTGGAAGAAATGGTGCGTGAAGGAAAATTCCGGGCGGATCTGTTTTACCGACTTAGCGTCGTGCCACTTCGCGTACCGGCATTGCGCGAGCGGACAATCGATTTGCCGCTCCTCGTCGCATTTTTCGTGCAGAAATGCGCAAAGAAACTCGGACGGCAAGTGCATACCGTAGGCGAAGACGTCCTTCGCCAGCTGTCGAATTATTCCTGGCCCGGCAATGTGCGCGAGTTGCAGAACGTCATTGAGCGTGCGGTGATCCTGTCGCCGGGTGACACGCTCGTATTGGCGGAAAAGCTGCCCGCAGCAGCGGCCGCAACTGCTCACGTCAAAACAATAAAGACCATCCCGATTGAAGCGGCGCGCGAGGCCGACAGCGCGGGAACTCTGGACGTCGTGGAGCGGCGACATATCGAATCGATCTTGAATCAGGCTCAGTGGTTGATCGAAGGCGAGCGCGGCGCGGCGCGCATTCTGGGCATGAGTCCCAGCACCCTTCGCAGCCGGATGCAGAAACTGGGAATTCAGCGACCTTCTCGATCTGGATCATGACGACACGCTGACCTCCATCGCAGATCGATCGTCGCTCTTATCTTCACGTGACAATGGCGCACGAGCTGTCGTGAATTGCACGAGGTCCTTCGAGAACAGAAGATCCAAAGTCCAATCCAGCGCGACACGGCACTTCTTTTCCAGGCGCGGAAGTTTGCTGAGATAGATGGTGCGCCAAAGCCACCACGCAACGAATCCCGAGAAGTTGATCCCGAACACTTGTGCGACACCCGTCCGCTTACCGATAGCCGCGAGTTGACCTAAAGTTGAAAACACAAAGGGCCGCTTCTCTCGGCCTCGAATGGCAGCTGAAATGTTTTGCGCCAGCCGCTTACCCTGGCGCAGAGCGTGTTGTGCCGTTGGCGGATAAGGTTTACCTGCCGGATCTGGAATTGATGCGCAGTCGCCAACCGCCCAGACTCCGGGCCACCCCGGCACTTCCATGGATGGCTCGACGCGGATCCGTCCGCGCTCCTTCGCGCAGGGCAAGGAATCCAGAATGGAGTTTGGGGCAGTCCCAGCGGTCCATACGAGAGTCCTCGCTGGGATCCGCGATCCATCGCTCAATTCGACAACCCGATCTCGATACCCAAGCACCCGGGTATTCAGTCGAATCTCGATGCCGCGGGCGCCGAGCTTCTGCTGTGCATAGAGGCCGAGCTTCTCGCTCAATTCCGGAAGGATGACGGGCCCCGAATGGACCAGCACAATCCGGAGAACACTCTCATTTAGATTCTTATAGAACGGAATGGCGTCACGCAGAAAGTCATTGATCGCTGCAATTGTCTCCACTCCTGCAAAGCCGCCGCCGGCTACAACTATCGTCATCAGGGAGCCTCGGGCTTCACCGCACTCGAAGTCGGCCTCCTCCATACTTTCAATCAACCGGTTTCGGAGGAAAATGGCATCACCTAAAGACTTCATCGTCAGAGCGTGTTCTTCAAGGCCCGGAAGGCCGTAGTAATTCGTCATATTCCCCATGCCGATGATCAAGTGGTCGTATTCGAGAACATGAAGATGACGATTGTTACCGTGAGATACCCCGACTTTCTTCTCTGCGAGCGAGATTCGCCGGACATCGCCCTGAAAAAACTGGACCCTTTTAAGGAGCTTTCGAATGGGGTTCACGATGTGTGCCATGTCGAGGTCGCTGGCAGCAACCTCGTGAAGCATCGGCGTGAACAGGAAGAAATTGTCGTGGTTGACAAGCGTTACCTCGACATCGGCATCATGCGCGAGTGTCCGTTCCATTTCGATGGCCGTATAAAGCCCGCCGAAACCTCCGCCGAGGATGACGATGCGGTGCTTCATACATCAGCCACTTCGCAGAAAATTTTGATCGCACCACGGGCATTGAGCAACTTGTCAAAGAGCTCCTGGTAGTTATCCAACCCTTTAACGGGATGTGTCAGGAGCTGCTTCAACCAACCCGGATACTGGAGCTCCGCCTGCGACAGATCTCCGACGCCACGTTCAAAGTACTCGCGGTTAGCATTGACCGTTCCGACCATCACCCTGTTTCCGAGCACAAACTCCAGGTTGATCTTGTCGGCCGGAACGCTGATGGCCTTATCGCCACCGGTTACGCTGGAGAGAACAAGAACGCCGTTCTTTGCAAGGGCCCGCATGCTATCAAAGACGATCGGAGAAAATCCCGTCGCCTCGAAGATCAGATCGAACGGGCCGAGTGTGGCAGCACCTTCTGCGATGGATGTTTCCTGAGTGGAAACATAGCGCGCGCCAAGCGCTTCGATCAGATCGGAATTCAAGTACGGACGCTTCGTCAGAGCGAACGTCGTTACATCGAGCCCACGAAGTTTCAGAATCAGAGTTGCGAGCAGGCCGATTGTCCCTGCACCCATGACGGCAGCACGTCGCGGTCTCCACACCCGAAGACGACGTTGGATCTCATAAGCCTGGGCAATTCCCTTCTCGACGACTGTCGTGGGCTCCAGAAGAACGCCTACATCCTTCAGCCCTCCCGGAACTTTGACGATGAACTCAGCGTCGTCGACGTAATATTCGGTCAGATACCCATGCCGCAGGTTGATACCGCGTTCGAAGTAGGTATCATCTGTTGTCATATCGTTTGTTCCGATTTGATCGTAAAGGCTCGTGCCTGGCCGCCGCACCGTCGCAACAACGTAGTCGCCCGGTTGCAGTTCATTAACATTCGGTCCCACCGCTTCAACGCGACCGAAGCCCTCATGACCGATGACTAAAAAGTCGTATCCGTCGGGTGAGGCCCCATATTCGGCAGCATTGATTTCCTTGTCCGTTCCGTCCACTCCGACGCGTAAAACTTTTACAAGAACACCGCGGCCGTTTGGAACGTCGTCAAGAGAAGGCCGATTCAGATGCGCCAGATGAACGCTGCCGGGCTTTCCAGGAAAGACGGCAATGGCCTTCATGGATTGACTGTTCATAACCGATTCAAGTCCAGGTTCGATTAGGATCTCGGGTTTCATTCAGGTCTTCCTTTCTCCCGTCGAGGGATCTCCTATTGGTCAAACGAACGAGGATTTCGTTACGCCCCGACCTCCACTACTTCGTCACCGACGGACGCTTTAATCCTTTCACCGCTTTGCTGCAACAGTTTCGCCACAACGCCGGTCCAGCCCGTCTGATGACTTGCTCCGACGCCGCGCCCGCTGTCTCCGTGAAAGTATTCGTAGAAGAGAATCAAGTCCTTCCAATAAGGATCGTTCTGGAATCTCTCCGATGTGCCATGGACCGCGCGGCGTCCTTCATCATTACGAAGGAAGGTCCGACCCAGACGGCGAGAGATCTCCTCTGATACCTCCCACAGCGTCAGGAAATTCCCAGAGCCAGTCGGACATTCCACTTTGTAGTCATCACCGAAGTAGTGATGGAACTTCTGAAGCGATTCAACGATGAGGAAATTTACGGGAAACCAAACAGGACCGCGCCAGTTGGAGTTGCCGCCGAACAAATCCGTGGATGATTCTCCAGGCTCGTATTCAAGGCGATGCTCGGAACCACCCACCTTCAGGACATAAGGATGTTCCCGGTGATACCGCGAAACCGCGCGGATGCCGTATGGGGAAAGGAACTCCTGTTCGTCCAGCATATACCTGAGCACGCGCCGGAGTTTCTCGCCATCCATAATGGACATGAGGCGTCTCTCCCTCATACCCGGAGTGAACATGCATGCCTGGTTCTGTGTGTATCCCCGCCGGTTTGCGATAAACCAGTCGAGGCGACGCTTGAAATTCGGCAATCGCTGGAGCAATTCGGGCTCGAGAGTATCCACGGCATACAACGGGATAAGGCCGACCATCGACCGCGTCTTCAAAGGGACTTCACCTTCGTTGGGAACATGCAAGACGTCATAAAAGAAGCCGTCTTCGTCGTCCCACAGGCTGACACCGTCGTCACCGCGGCTGTTCATTGCATACGCGATCTGCGTAAAGTGCTCCCAGAACTTGCTGGCGACATCTTCATAAGCCGGATCCTCGCCGGCCAGCTCTAATGCCATGGCGAGCATGTTCAGTGAATACATCGCCATCCAGCTTGTGCCGTCCGATTGCTCAATGTGCCCACCTGTTGGAAGCGGTGCGCTGCGATCGAAGACGCCGATGTTGTCCAGTCCGAGAAATCCTCCCTGGAAAATGTTTCTGCCTTCCGTGTCCTTTCGATTGACCCACCATGTGAAGTTGAGCATGAGCTTGTGGAATACTCGTTTGAGGAATCGGCGATCGCCGGTCCCTTTTCGCTTCTTATCGATTTTGTAAACTCTCCAGGAAGCCCACGCGTGTACCGGAGGATTCACGTCTCCGAATGCCCATTCATAGGCGGGAATCTGACCATTCGGATGCATGTACCATTCGCGCAGCAGAAGAACGAGCTGCTCTTTCGCAAAATCCGGATCGACGAGCGATAGAGGGATGCAATGAAATGCGAGGTCCCATGCAGCGTACCAGGGATACTCCCACTTGTCGGGCATCGAGATCACGTCGGCGTTGTATAAATGAGACCACTCGTGGTTGCGGCCGTGATGTCTCTGGTCGGGCGGCGGAGGGCCTTCCGGATCGCCGTCCAGCCACCGTTTCACCTCATAATGGTAAAACTGCTTGGACCACAGCATTCCTGCCAGCGACTGACGCATTACATTCTTCGCGTCGTCTGAGAGCTCAGAAGGAATGACAGTCTCGTAAAACTCATTTGCTTCGCATGCTCTTCCATTAAAGATGCGGTCAAATCCTCTTCCAAAAGGGCGGTCTGCTGCGCCAAACTTTCGCTGCGAGAGACGCAACTGGACGCGGACCGTTTCCCCGGACAAGACAGTCAGTGGATAGTGAGCTGCAGCTTTCGTGCCGACCTTTGCTGGATTCACAGCGTCCTTTCGGCCCTGGACAATGAACTCGCCGATACCGTCCTTTACCCAGCGCGACGAATTCTGTACTCCGTACAACCTTTCAAGGTTGGTTTCATTCTCCGTAAAGAGTAATTGCGGCATTCCCTCCGCATAGAGCCAACGATCTCCGTATTGGGGATGACTCAAGTGGATCGTGGACTCGGAACGGTCGGTGACCACCTCCATCAAGGGACGTTGCTCGTTCCTGTCCCAGGACCACGTGTTCCGAAACCAGACTGTAGGAAGCAGGTCGATGGCCGCAGTGTCGGGGCCTCGATTCGCAACGTTGATGCGAACAAGCAGGTCCTCACTGTCTGCTTTGCAATACTCCACGAACACGTCGAAATAGCGATTCTCTTCGAACACCCCCGTGTCCATCAGCTCGTACTCGGGTTCCTGCTTTCCTCGGCGGCGGTTCTCTTCGACGAGCTGTGCGTATGGATACTCGCCTTGTGGATATTTGTAGAGGTACTTCATGTAGGAGTGAGTCGGCGTACTGTCGAGGTAGAAGTAGTACTCCTTGACGTCTTCTCCGTGGTTTCCTTCACTTCCTGTAAGACCGAAAAGACGTTCCTTGAGTATCGGATCCTTTCCGTTCCACAGCGCAATGGCGAAGCAGATCAATTGGTGCCGGTCCGAAATTCCGGCGATCCCATCTTCGTTCCATCGGTAAGCTCTGGATCGCGCATGATCGTGCGGCAGGTAATCCCAGGCTTTGCCGTGCGCGCTGTAGTCTTCACGAACAGTTCCCCACGCACGCTCACTGAGGTAAGGTCCCCAGCGCTTCCAGTGCGTCTTGCGTTCCTGTGCTTCCAACAAACGTTTTTCTTCTGCAGTCATGGGATGAGTACCTCCACAGAGTTGAGCAATTACTTTTGAAGCAGCCGGACGATGTGTCCGTCGGGATCTCGCGCAGAGAGCGCAGTCCGAAAGCCCGCCTCTCCGCCGGCAATGTCTATTGCGCCCGGAGAAACTGAGGAGATCCCGCCCGAACGCAGTCGAGTGTCCGCATCGCGAACGTCCGTCGATATGAAGTTCGTCTGCCAGGAAATCAGATCGCTCGCGCGTGAATCGGGTGGATAAGGCCGGCCATCGCGGGGAGTGATGTACTCCAGGAATTCCACACCTGGACCAGATCCGGTGCGGAGTGCCGTAATGCGAAGCCTGGCTCCGAAGACGTTGTTCAGATGTTCCTGCTCTGTGCCGTAGTTTTCGCTCTCCCCGACCTGCTTCATCCCTAATGTGTCACGGTAGAAATGAAGACTGGCCAGGGTGTCATTGATGACGATCGCCGTGTGATCGATGCCGAGAAATAGCGAGTGTGCCTGTCGATGCCATCGCGGATCGCCTTTGTCAGGCGGAAACCAGAGGATCTCCAGCGCGTGTTCATCGGGATCTTTGAAATAGAACGCCTTGATGCCACCGGCGTTCTTATTCCACTGCGGCAGTGTTTGTGGGCTGGTCGATGCGTACCCGACTTTGTTTTGTCGCAGCCACTGGTAGGCCTGGTCCATATCAGAAACGATGATGGCGATGTGCTGGAACCAGCGATCGTTACTCCGCGAGTCGACGGGGATCGGCCGTCCCTTCGGCGTGAGATACTCCGTGAGTTCGATGAACTCGTCTCCAAGTTTCATCCTGACGATTCTGGCTCGCAGACCAAACAATCCTTGAAGACGCTCGTATTCGACTCCCGCGACTTCGATGTCCGAGACCTTCTCGAAGGACAAAACCCGCGAAAAGAAATCCACGGACCTCTCCATGTTGCTGACGGTCAAGCCCACCGAATCCAGAGCCACAACAGCCGGCGATGTCGCCTGCGCAGCAAACCGCTGCGCGGGGGCGTTCAGAAGCAAAAAAACGACAAGCAGGAGCAGTGCCGGATTTCTCCGTCGAGTCTTCATGGGACTACCCCAGCCTTTCCAGCAGGTGATCGCCGACGCGGAGCGCGTTGGCCATGATGGTCAGCGCTGGATTCATAGCGCCACATGAGGGAAAGAAGCTCGCGTCGACGACATACAGATTGTCTAAGTCGTGCGCTTTGCAATTGATGTCAAGAACCGAGCTCTTCGGATCTCTCCCGAATCGCAGCGTCCCGTTCTGGTGGGCGACGCCGGCCAGGGGAATGCGCTTACCAATGTAAGCATTCAGGTGAATAACTTCGTCACTGCAACGTGCATGCTTCAGCATGCCCTTCAGTGTTGCCTGCAGACGCTTATGTCCCTCTTCGTTGTTCGGCTTGTAATTCAAGTGGATCTGACCATCTTTGCCCAACGTGACTCGATTGTTTGCATCAGGAAGGTCTTCCGAAGTCATCCAGAAATCCAATGCGTGACGAGCCATAAGGTCCAACGTGAACCCGGGAGCCATTCGTGGGGCTCCCGCAGCCAGAATCTCCGCGTCGGACTTTCCAACAAACGAGATATGACCCATTGGGAAATCCCAGTCCCTGGAACCAAAATAGAAATCATTCAAGCCGAAAGTTTTCTGAAATACGGTCGGATTCTCGTGGTTTGAAAGCGCAAGCATGATGGAGTTGGTGTGGCACATGTAATTTCGGCCCACCTGATCCGAGCTGTTCGCCAGGCCTTTCGGGTGCCTGTCAGTAGCAGAACGCAGTAAGAGCGCCGCAGAATTTACGGCGCCGCAGGATGAAACGACGACATCGGCGGAATAGGTTTGCGGCGCGTTGTTGTGCTCCACGTGAACGGCGGTGACCGCGCGGCCGGTGGAATCGGTTTCAAGGCGCGTCACTCTGCTGTTCGTCATCAGCGTGACGTTGGGATGCTCGAGTGCCGGCTGCACGCAGATAACATGTGCGTCGGCCTTGGCGTGCACAAGGCAGGGGAAACCATCGCATGTGGAGCAGCGGATGCATTTGCTCTTCTGGGGATTCTCCTCATCCAGCAAGATGCCGATTGGAAGATGGAAGGGACGGTGCCCCAGCTTTTGCAGGTCATCACTCAACTGCTGAATCCGAATTTCATGGCTGACCGGAGGGAAACGATAGGGTTTACTTGCCGGCGGTTCAGTCGGATCCTCGCCACGAATACCGTGCACGTGGTAGAGGTACTCTGCCTCGGTGTAGTAAGGCTCGAAGTCTTCGTACGGAAGAGGCCATGCGGGCGAAATACCTCCGTGATGACGCAATTCTCCGAAGTCCCGCTGCCGCAACCTGACGAGGGCAGCCCCATAGAACTTCGTGTTACCTCCAACAAAGTAGTGAGCGCCCGGAACGAAGTCGTTGTCCCTGGCATCGCGCCACGGCTCTACGTTGTTGTATCGGCCTTGAACGACGACGGCGCGCGAGTTCCAGTTCTCCTTCTCACGAGGCACGTAGTCCCCGCGCTCCAGCAGGAGAATCTTTTTGCCCGATGGAGCGAGGCGGTACGCCAGTGTTGCTCCTCCGGCTCCGGTCCCGATGATGATGACGTCATAATGATTTCCTGCACTCATGAAGCACCTCGCCGGTTACATGCCGGACTTTTAGCGTTTTATTCCCGACAACTCGGTAACCGCCTCGATTTTTCCGCAGCCAGGACAACAATGGATCGAAGCGACTGGAAACTCTTCCTCCAGCGAATTCGACTTCGCGGGGTCCGTGAGAGGCGAGTTCTGTAGCAATTTCTCGGCGTGTCGATTCATCGGCAAATTACACTCCGCACAACGCATGAAGCTTTACTCCAATGGAATTTGTTCTCGACCATGACGCAGAACACGCGCCATCCACACAAGTTCGGCAAGAAATTTATCCGCTCGACGGATGTAGGCCTCGTCCAGCAGCGTCCCACTCTCATCGAACACCTCGCCGACATTGCCGAAGTTGATATCCCAGAAGACTGAAACCAGTCCGAGTTCGCGCAAGACCGGCTGAAAGTGCTCGATGACGCGTGCTCCCCCAAAGCTTCCGGCGGACACGCCAACTATCCCGGCAGCCTTATGGATGTACTCCTTCAGGCAACTATCGAGAACATGCTTCAGCAAACCGGGGAAACTGTGGTTGTATTCCGGAGTAACGATCACGATAGCGTCGGCTTGTGTCATCGACTCAGAGAACTGCGGCCCCATGATTCCCTCGCCGGCGTCATCGATGGGAATCTTCATCTCGGCGATATCGATGAGCTTCGTGGTCACACCCTGGAGCTTCTCCAGTTGGCCTACAACGAACCTTGCGGCGTGAGCACTCATCCGGCCGTGACGGGTCGTGCCCAAAATTACAGGAATCGAGATGGGGCGACCGTCGGTCATATCGCCTGCTCCGTGCGGGCGCGGTTGGTGATCGGCGCGCGATGGACGAAACTTTCTGCAAGTCGATCGAGATGCTTGCCGATCGGGGTGAAAGACACAGCAACGGACAGAGCGAAAGCTCCTGCGGCGGTAAGAGCTGCTTCGGTATAAGCCCCTGGGTAGTGCGACTTGTGGATCAGGACGTCTGCGAAGAAGGAACAAATGGCCACAAAGATCGCTGAAGTCCATCGGTTTGCGAAATGATGCGCGTGGCGCGTCAACGTAAGGCCGATGAGAGGAAATACGGTCAGAAGCCCGGTTTCGGATGCCAGGACAAAGTGCCCCACGGTTGCCATCGCAATCTGTCCCTGTGTCATCAGAAGGAGGCAGGCGCCCGCCGTTTCAACAGCCTTATGCCCGAGTAGTGCCAATCGAAATTGGTGCCGCTTGTGTAAAAACGCGCTAGTGTTCATAAGAATTTCGATGTGAAATTTCGGAGCAGGGACTGGCCCTGCTCCATGTGTTTGTCACTTCTAGAGTGAGGCGCTCAGGGGAGCAGTCGCGAAGTTCACGTTGAATCTC
>Ga0070675_100000952_pt1 | contig 20655 bp, 9 predicted proteins | sample KBSM43metaG_FD_65343 | JGI IMG/M metagenome (GOLD analysis project Ga0070675, IMG submission 65343) | Miscanthus rhizosphere microbial communities from Kellogg Biological Station, Michigan, USA - KBS M4-3 metaG | ecosystem: Host-associated > Plants > Roots > Rhizosphere > Soil ... | reverse complement strand
TGTCCGCGAGCGATCAGGCACGACTGCTCGGTGAAGCCTGGGAGCGCGCAGATAAGCCCGCGGATACCAAGCTTCGCCTTGTCATTTGTCATCGCAGCGGCAGAACCGACGCTTTTCATCTTGGAGCTCATCCGCCGGCTCTAATGCCCAGCGATCTCGATCTTATTCACCGCGTGTGGCTCGACGCCGTCAAGGCCGTCGGCCCTCACGTTCATCATCATGACGTTGTACGAGCGGCTTTGAAACAAATGGAACAAAAACTTACCGGACCCGACCGCGACGCGACGCTCGATGCGATCCGGCAGATTGCCCGGCCCGCAGACGAGTTGGAGTCTGCTGTCCGGGCGGGCGACTACTCACGCCTTCGCGACCTGATGCGCAACCGGCATGCGAGCGATCTTGCTGAGGCGCTCACCGACTTGAGCATCGACCAGCAGGTAATTGTCTTTCGCATTCTTCCAAGGAAGGATGCCGCCACTGTCTTTGAATACCTGTCGCTCGAACAGCAGGAGTCTCTGTTGAAAGCCATGGCGCACGAAGAAGTGGCTTCACTCCTCAACAGCATGGCCCCAGACGACAGAACGATGTTCCTCGAGGAACTGCCCGCTTCAGTGACTCGCCAGTTGCTCGCCATGCTGACTCCGGCGGAGCGCGCCGTTGCATCAAAACTTCTCGGCTATCCCGAAGGCTCCATCGGGCGCTTGATGACGCCGCACTATGTGAGCGTTCGTGAGCATTGGACCATTCGCGAGGTGCTCGATTACATCCGCACTCACGGTCAGGACAGCGAGACCTTGAACGTCATTTATGTCGTCGATGAACAGGGCGTGTTGGTCGATGACATTCGCAGTCGTGAGTTCCTTCTCGCGCCTCTGGAAAAGCGGGTAGGCGACCTTATGGATAGCCGGTTCATAGCCCTGAAAGCGACCGACGATCAGCAGACTGCCGTGGCAATCTTCCGCCAATATGACCGCACGGCCCTGCCGGTGACGGACTCCTCTGGCGCCCTGATCGGAATCGTCACGATCGACGATGTTCTCGATGTTGCGGAAGCAGCGGCAACGAAAGAGATTCAGCGGATCGGAGGTTCGGAAGCTCTCGACGAACCCTACATGCAGATAGCTCTGGCGCGCATGGTCCGCAAACGTGCGGGCTGGTTGACCGCGCTGTTTCTCGGAGAGACGCTGACCGCTGTCGCGATGGGATACTTTGAAGGTGAGATCGAGAAGGCCGTCACGCTGGCTCTGTTCATTCCGCTGATCATCTCGAGCGGCGGCAACTCCGGTTCGCAGGCAGCAACGCTCGTCATTCGCGCTCTTGCCCTTGGAGAGATCACGCTGGCTGACTGGTGGCGAATTGTCCGTCGAGAAGTTTTTGCCGGCCTTGCGCTTGGCGGCATCCTCGGAGGCATCGGCTTTCTGCGCGTTTCGGTATGGGGCGCCTTCTTTGATACCTATGGCGAGCATTGGCTTCTAATGGCGATCACGGTTCTCTTCGCCCTCATCGGGGTCGTGCTATGGGGATCCCTCGTCGGCTCCATCCTGCCGCTCGGACTTCAGAAGCTCGGATTTGATCCGGCCACGTCATCGGCGCCCTTCGTGGCCACTCTGGTCGATGTCACGGGGCTCATCATTTATTTCTCGGTCGCGCTGGTCGTTCTCCGGGGAACTCTGTTGTAACTGTAAGTCTTTAAAGAACCCTACACGAATTGTGTAGCCTGAAATACGCACTCCGCCGGATGGGGTGACCGCACATCCCATCACTAACCTCACAATGTAACAAGGTGCAGTGTCGATTCATCCGCGATCTTCAGAATCCGTGTGTCTCGACCTGCCCAACACAGGAGAAAAGGAAATGGGACGCATTTTCAAAAGCCTGCTTCCGTCGGTGGTTTTGTTGGTTCCGGCTGGTTATCTGGCGGCACAGTCACAACCCTCGACTCCGGGTGCGTCCATGGTGACGAAGTCATCCATGGCTATCGGGTACACGGTGGACGATGGAGAAACAAAAGTCGATTTCAAGCCGACCTCCGTAATGCCCAACGCAAAAGGTGAAGCGAAGGTCGAAGCGAGAAAAGATCTCACGCTCATCGAGGCGAAGGTTGAAAAACTGGATGCACCCGGGAGAGTCGGCACCCAGTTCCTGACGTACGTTCTTTGGGCCGTATCGCCGGATGGCCGCACGCGCAATCTTGGTGAATTCCTGCTCAACGAGGATGGCAACGGTGAATTGAAGGTGACGACGCAGCTGCAGACATTCTCACTGATCGTTACCTCGGAGCCGTACTATTCCGTCCGGCAACCGAGCGAAATTATTGTGCTCGAGAACCAGCCGAAGAAGGACACTAAAGGAAAGCTGTTCGCCATCGACAAGTACAACCTGATGACGCGCAGCAATTACGAGAAGATCGGAAACCCGCTCGCCCTGACCCTCGATACAAAGAGTACGCCTCTGCAAATGTATGAGGCCCGGAATGCAGTGGACATTGCGCAGTCGAAAGGCGCTGATAAGTACGCCGGCGAACTCTACAGCAGGGCGGAAGGAAGCCTGAAGATGGCGGAAGGCTTGCTGCAGAAAAAGGCAGACAAGAACGAGATCATCTCAGCTGCTCGGCAGACGGTCCAGTTTTCGGAAGACGCCCGAGCACAGGCCATCGAAAAGCAGGAGCAGGAGCGGATAGCCAACGATCAAGCGGCTGCAGCGGCGAAAGCAAGCGCAGAGGCGAAGGCCGCCGCTGAAGCGAAAGCCGCAGCAGACGCGGCAGCCGCAAAGCGGCTGGCTGATCAGGAAGCGCAGCGTCAGGCCGAACTGGCCGCAGCAAATGAAGCAACGCTGAGAGCAAAGGCTAAGGCCGATGCAGATGCCGCGGCTGCACAGGCCAACGCGCTCGCCGCCAGGGAAGCCGCGGCGAAGGCCGAAACCGACCGTGTTCGCGCGGCAGCGGAAAAGGCGCGGGCGGATTTGCTCCAGCAGCTCAATCGTGTACTTGAGACGAAAGACACTCCTCGTGGTCTCGTCGTCAACATGGCGGAGACCCTCTTCGACACCGGCAAGTTTGACCTGAGGCCAGAGGCGCGTGAAAAGCTTGCCAGGCTCTCAGGCATTCTCGCTACTCATCCTGAACTTCACCTCGATGTCGAGGGACACACCGACAATACCGGCGGCCTGCAGGTGAATCAAAAGTTGTCGGATCAGCGTGCCGACGCTGTTGCAAAGTATCTGATCGCCCAGGGTGTCTCGGAGAAAACCATAAGCTCAGCGGGACTTGCAGATGGCCATCCCTTAGCGGACAACAGCACTGCGGAAGGGCGACAGAAGAACCGCCGGGTCGAGATCATTGTCTCGGGAGCAGGAATCGGCACGGCGGTTGCGAAGTAGCCGGGGAGTGATGAAGGAATGTTTGAGAATAGAGATCCGCCAACTCAAATCCGAAATTGCAAAATCTCAAATCGGATTGGTGGTGGGCTGCTGACGCATCCGCATCCTCACCCGAAAGGGTGAAAGGCACTTGGTTTGCGAAGTCTCGCCTGGCAAAAACGAACCGGGGGTTGCGCGCTAAACGCGCTTACCCCCGGCCCGCCGTGCACCCTTTGTGGGGGTGGATGCGTCAGTAAGCCCACCACCAATCCAATTTGAGATTTTGAAATTTCGGATTTGAGTTGGCGGATTTCCATTTCCATTTTCAAAATTCTCTCTGCCTTTTACTTGTCTGACTGTCTGAATCCTGACCACGTCTGTAGCCACCCCTCCTCTTAGAAGGCCGACTAATCTCCCTGGCATGAGAAGTGCAACCCCGTCCTCTGAGGCAACTATGGTCGAAAAAAATAAAACGAAGAAATCCACGACGAAGAAACCATCTCACTCTGCGGTTTCTCCCGCGAATGAGCCGCACAGCCCGGAGCCATCCACACTCAGCAGGGAGGTCATCGGCAGGCGAGTTCCCGCTCGACCGGCTCGAGGAACAGGACCGGCGTCGGCTGGGCAATCCGGTGATCTGCAGGGACTGTCACGAACCGCGGATGCGGATTCGGAAAGCGTGGAAGAACTCGTGGAAGAGGGTCAATTCTTCGAAGCGGAAGTCATCGCGGGCGTCGAGGATGCGTCCGATCCGGACCGTGGTGAAGTACACACGCACGAGGTTCCTGAAGATGACGACCTGACCTGAAGTACAGTTTCTGGATGGCCCACTCACGGTCCGCAGAATTTCCCGAATGGGTTGTGCCGATGGCGGCAACGCTGACGCAGGAGCGTTTTGCCGGTCCGGAATGGCTCTTCGAGCGGAAGCTCGATGGAATCCGCATGCTTGCGTTCAAGAACGGCCGCGACATCAAACTTTATTCGCGGAACCGGCTGCCGCAACAGTATCCGACTGTCGCCGAAGCTATAGCTCATCTCCCGGTTCATGACGTGATTCTCGACGGCGAAGCGGCGTGGGATCCGTCCAGCCGTGTTGCTTACCATGTGTTCGATATCCTGTGGCTCAATGGTTCTTCAGTAACCCAGCTCCCTCTCGAAGCTCGGCGCGCACTACTCCTGGAATTGCCCCTGCGCGCACCGCTGGCCCGTGTCTCTGAACTTACCGACAAGAAGCCGTGGGAGCGCGCATGCCGCGAAGGGTGGGAAGGCGTGATAGCGAAGCTTCGCACCTCCCCTTACGAACATCGACGCTCGCCGCACTGGCTGAAAATGAAGTGCGAAGCCACGCAGGAGCTCGTGGTGGGCGGATTTACAGATCCGCAGGGCAGCCGAGTGGGACTTGGAGCTCTCCTCGTCGGTTACTTCGACGGTGACGACTTCGTCTTTGCCGGAAAGATCGGAACAGGCTTCAATACAAAACTCCTCCTGGACCTGAGAGCTCGCCTCGATAAGCTCGAGATTCCGAAGGCTGCTTTTACAAAAGCCACCGGGCTTCCACGGATTCGCGCACACTGGGTGAAGCCGGAGATCGTAGTGCAGGTGTCTTTCATTGAGTGGACGGTGCACGGCAAACTGCGGCATCCTCGACTCGTGGGTATTCGTTACGACAAATCACCACGGGAGGTGGTTCGCGAAACGTGGTGATCACACATCCCGACAAAGTCCTGTTTCCTGATGACGGCATCACGAAGGGCGAACTCGCAGCCTATTACGAAAGAATTGCGCCTCTGATATTGCCGCATATCGTTCAACGGCCTGTAACAATGGAACGCTTTCCCGGCGGTATTGGTCAAAAGGGATTCCTGCAGAAGGACGTAGTGAAAGGTTTCCCGGAATGGCTGCAGCGTGTGGAGGTCCCTAAGAAGGATGGTACGGTCCATTATCCAATCGTGACGGATTCACAGTCGCTGCTGTGGCTCGTCAACCAGAACAGCATAACGCCGCATGTCTGGATATCGCGCGCACCTGACCTCCTTCATCCGGATATTTGCGTTTTCGACCTGGATCCGTCTGTCGATGATGCTTCCATGCTGCGTGATGCGGCCGTTTCTCTTCGCGATCTGCTCGAGGAACTAGGGCTTCCGAGTTGGGTGAAGACGTCTGGCTCGAAGGGATTTCATATCGCGGTCCCGCTCGATGGCAAGACGGATATGGATGATGTCGCCAGGTTCGCGCACTCGGTTGGGACGGTGCTTGTAAAACGGGATCCGAAAAACCTGACGCAGGAATTTCACAAAGTGGATCGTGGAAGACGCATCCTGATCGACACGGGTCGTAATGGGTGGAGCGCGACGCATGCGGCCGTCTACGCTGTTCGCGCGAGGCCCGGTGCGCCGGTCTCTGCGCCGTGCACGTGGGAAGAACTCGAAAGCGGTACGGTCGGGCCCCGAAGTCTCACGCTCCGCAACATGGCTGATCGAATTGAGAGCGTGGGAGATCTTTGGTCCGGCATGCGCCGACGGCGCAGATCGCTCCAGCGTCCCATGCAGACGCTGCGTAGTCTCGCGGAGAAGGCGAAGAAAGCGAGGATGATGGGGAATTAGGGAACGCGGAGATCCGGGATTTCTTTCTTTATCCGGCCGCGCGCCTTCCGGCGATTCTTTGATCCGCTGAAGTCCACCCTGCATCGAAAGCGTATCCCGGCGAGTCGATATCAATGACCAGCGGAGCATGGTCGGATGGCATCGGTTTGCCCTTGCGTGCCTCGCGGTCAATCTCAGACCAGACAAGTCTCGGCTTCAGAGTCGGGGTGACCAGCAGATGATCGATACGCATGCCGAAATTCTTGTGGAAGTTGCCGGCGCGATAGTCCCACCACGTGTACCGTCCAGGCTCCGGATGCTGCAAGCGATAGGCGTCAACCAGCCCCAGGTCGCAGAGACGTGCGAAGGCCTTTCGTTCAGGCTCTGAAACGTGCGTTCCTCCGTGGCATGCCCTCGGATCCCATACATCCGCATCCGCAGGCGCCACGTTAAGATCACCGCCCAGAACGGCCGGAGCATCGACGTGAATTGTTTCACTGAGCCAGCGGGCAAGGCGATCGAACCACGCGAGCTTGCCTTCGTAGAAGGGTGACCCGACGACTCGGCCATTCGGGGCATAGACGCATACCACTCGGATGCTCCCGCAAACGGCCGAGATCATTCGCGCTTCCGCAAGCGGTTCGTCATCGCCCACATCGGCCGTTGTTGCAGGACGCAACGGCTCGCCAAAGTTTGTGATCACGTTGTCGATGCCGGCGCGGCTCACGATGGCAACGCCGTTCCAGCGGCCTTCGCCGTGGTGCGCAACCGCATAGCCGGCGTTTTCGAAGGTGGCCGTTGGCACATCCGGGTCGGCAAGCTTGGTTTCCTGCAACAGCAGGACGTCCGGCCTGGCTCTATGGAGCCACCACGTGACTTTTTCGAGACGGGCTTTCAGAGAGTTGACGTTCCAGGTGGCGATGCGCATGCCTATAGACTATCTCACATGCGCTTTATCGCCGTTCCTCGACTTTGAAGGTACAACTACAGTTGTTGATGAGGTGCGGAGTTTTTGTATCCCGCGAATGGCGACCACCAGGTCCTCGAGGTCCGTCTTGAGAACGCAAGCGCGCACGCCCGATCCAGCGAGTTGATCCATCACTTCGTACGGCTCATGCATGCTGAGAATGATCATGTCCATTTCGGGGAATTGCTCATGGATCAGCCGCGCGGCTTCGATACCGTTCAGCCCCGGCATGGAGAGATCCAGTACCACCAGATCCGGCTGTTCTTTTGCCGTCATCGTGACAGCTTCGCGTCCGGTCGCTGCTTCAGCACACACTTCCCAGCCGGTTTGCGCGAGCAGTATGTTGCGGACGTGACGCCGCACGATAGCGTGGTCGTCAGCGAGTAAAATACGCATGATCTCTATCCTCAGACAGGCAGATTTTGGCATTAACAGTTGTTCCCTGTGGGCCCGATTCAATCTCAAGCTGGCCGCCGAGTTGTCTCAGACGCTGGCGCATGCCGGGAATGCCGACGCCCGGTAAAACCGTGCTCTCCAGATTGTCTTCGGTCGCCGGCAGGGAGAAGCCGTGTCCATCGTCCATGATTCGAAGAGCAACGTTGTCCTTTTCCCTCGTTACCCATATGACGGCTCTGCCGCCTCCGGAATGACGATGTATGTTTGTCAGGCTTTCCTGAACGACGCGGAACAGCGCCGTTTCGATGTCGGTCGGCAACCGCCCAATCTCGTCGAGGACCATCAGTTCGACGGGAATTCCGCTTCGCTGAATGAAGCCGCGCACGAACCATGTTAGCGCGGGAACGAGTCCGGCTTCATCGAGGAATGGTGGATGGAGTAGATAGGACAATGTTCGAAGTTCCCTGATCACCTGGTTGGAGAGTGAGACGCTCTCTTTCAGCATTTCGGTAGCATCTGCGCTCAGCTGCTTTGATTCTCTTTCAATGCCATTGAGGTCTGCCTTGATCGCCACAAGGTTTTGAACTGTAGAATCGTGAAGCTCGCGCGCAATGCGCCGGCGCTCGTCGTCCTGAGCCTGCATCAGCAATCCGCTCACCTTCTGTTGCGCGTCGTGGGCTTCCTTGATTTCGGTTACATCTTCGTACGTCACGACGATGCGGGTTGCGCCATACATCTCAAACTGGCTCATGCGAATTTGAAACCAGAATGTCGCAATCGCCCGTGGTGACGGATAGATGCAGCGGAATTCATCAACCTCACCCGACTTCAGTTGCCGGATCCCCCGGGATACCAGCGCCGCTTCCTGACACTCAGGATTTTCTGCGCAGGTGTCGAGGTAATTGAACCCGATGTCTTTGATGGAATCCTGATCGTGATTGGCTTCGGCAAAGGCCTTCCATGGCTTGTTGACTGCGATGATCGTGCCGTGTTGATCCAGTAATGCGACGCGAGCATTGAGTGCATCGATAGTTGCCTGAAGTAGTCGCTTGCCCGCCAGCACGGCGATTTCCGCGCGCCTGCGATTTGCGCGCTGAGCCAGCAGCGCCAAAATGAGTCCACCTTCAATAAAGCACAGAGAGACGACACCCAGGATGTGCCACTTGTAGACTTCCCAAAAGGAAGGATCCCGATATCGAATAACAGTGCCGGGAGGCAGCCTGTCCTCATCGAGCCCCCAGCGTTTGAGAGCCTTCCAGTTGACCATGGGCACCAGAAGAGTCTGGCGAGCGGGAATGTCCTGGATTGGATCACCACCAAGAAGCCGTCCGACAATGCCGGCAGTTTCGACTGCCATTGCTTCCTGATCCAGCAGCGTCCCGCCTACGACACCGGTATCAAGGTAAAGAGAGCTGACGAAATAGACCGGCGCGGCCGCAGCCCGGACAGCCTGCCCCAGGACCTGCGTCCGCAACAGGCGCCTGCCGATGCCGTCTTCATTCATTGATAAGAACAGGACGGCCGCATCCGTTGGAAGGCGAGCAATTTGAGTCTCAAGACTCTCCAGGGATAGCCCGGACAAATAGGTAACTTCGACCTGGCTCTCGAAGGGCATCAATTCATGTCGCGCTGCTTTCTCCCAGTCCTGGTCGAGCCCCGCTTTTCCGGTGACAACCACGAGCTGGTGAAGTTTCGGTTGCATGGCTCGGATAAATGCAAATGTGCCGCGGACCTGGTCTTCCATCTGAGGCGCAAGGATGCCCGTGATCGGCTGGTCTGAACGCCAACTCTCGAACTCCGACCGGCGGCCGAAATATACGACCTGAGCTCCACGGAAGAGCTCGTCGCCGCAATCGCGAACGAGCTCCAGCGACGTCAAGCCGACGGGGACAACCACATCAAAGGTTCTTCCTGCATATTTGCGGCGCAGCCACGACAGCAGCAGGGGAAAGTCCTCTTTCGGAGATGGAGAAGTCTCGAAATACTCACTGTAAATATCCAGGTCTACGCTGAATTTTTCGCTGAGCTCCTTACGGATTGCCCGGTCTACGACAATGTTGGCAAGCATGTCGCTCCTTGTTCCATAAATCAGCAGCACCGACTTCTGAACTTCTGCGGCGGGAGTTGACCTCGGGGCAATAAAAAGCAGGCTCGAGAAGATGGCCACAGTAGCAATCGCGCGGGAACTGAAGATCCGTTGTCGTAACACACGAGCAAAAAGGGGCTTCATAGGACGCTCCTTCAACAATTCAGAACTGCAGCCGCGCCGCGAATTGAAACGCGCGCGGTCCTCCAGAACCAAACACCTGGCCAGCTCGTGCCGCAGGCTGGCCATAATTCACCTGATTAACGACGTTGCTGTAGCCGGACAGATTCGCAACGTTGAAGACATTGAAGACTTCCGCAATAAGCGACAATGTCGCCGCTTCGTTAAGGTTTACCTTTCGCGTGAGACGGATGTCCTGTGTGATAAAGCTGTCGCCGCTCGAAAACTGTTGCGGCAACGTAATCGGATTGATCACCTGGTTGAAAGGCGTCCGTGGCCTGATGACTGTGACGGAGCCATCGGGATTGGTGACGCGTTGGGTGCGCTCTTCAACGGAGGCGTTATACGCGTCAACCAGATTCCGCAACTCGGCCGCGTTCAAGTTGCGACCCAGCGTGTTGTGTTGAGTTACGCCGGGGAGCAGCATCCGGCTGATGCCGTCGCCATCCAGATCCAGACCTGTCAGCATCGTGTCCAGCGGCGACCCGCTGTCGGTTTGCGAAATCAAAGACATGCTCCATCCGTTCAGCGCCCCGCGCGCAAATGGGCTGGAGCCCTTATAGCTCGGCAGGTCAATGATTGCGCTTACCGTAAGCCGATGCCTGCGATCATCGGGCTGGTTACCGTAAGCGGTAGAGAAATTGTCGTAATTGTTGAACTCGACAAACCCATTATTCCGAGAAAGCGCGTAGCCGACTGTGACGTGGACGCCGGGACGCACGCGACCCGTGAGTTTTACGTGCAAACCCTGATAGGAGTAATGGGCACCGCTGTCATAGACGTTGATCGGCCCTGTCGAACACGAATCTTCCGGAGCCAGAGCGGCCGATTGCGCCACCGTGCACTGCGGAATGACCGGATCCCGCACAAAGGAAACCTCGCCCGTTATCGGATTCACGCCGGTGACGCGAGGCCGATTGAACCGATTACGATCGAGTTGAAAGACACCCTGGAAGCCTCCGAAGTCCCGGAACCAGCGCCCAACGTAGTCTGCCGAGAGAGTCAGGCCTGGAGTCAGCCGCTGCTGAATACCAACGCTCACATGGACGGCTGATGGCGTGGTGTGCTTTGGATCGAAAATGCGGTCGCCTTGTTTGACGACTTCAATTCCGGTGATTTCGGGGTTTGCTCCGTCACCGAGCTTCGTCGTTAACGTCGATTGAATCCCAGGGAGTAGTGGTAACAGATCCTGTCCCTTAAACGCCGTCGGAGTGCTTGTGAAGCTAAGCCCCGTAATCGCCCCATCCACGATGACACGACCATTGCCCGAGGGCCCCAGGGTGCCGCGCTCCAGGTACGGCCTGAAAAAATCCAAATCGTCGTGATAGATCCCGGCTCCTCCACGCAGAACCGTTGCTCCGTTTCGCCTGAGATTCCAAGCCATCCCGACCCTCGGTTCCAGGTTTGTTGTTCCGCGATGAGGCGGGGTGAGATCCCCGTTGAGAATCGGGGCCAGATACCCGGGCCGCTGCAGATCCTGATTGAAAATGTCTGTTCGCGATAAGGAAGCAAGCCCATAGGTCAGAGTCAGGCTGGGCCGCAGTGTCCAGCTGTCTTCGAAGTAGAACCGCATGAGGTCGGGAGTGGATGCCTGATCGTAGTGGTATGGTCCAGGCTGCTGTGGGTTGCCCACTCCAATCATGAAGCTGCGTAACGGCAACTGGAGAATATCCTCCTGCGTCGGTGGGCCGGCAGCAGGGTCGTTTAGTGTGTCGGGCAGCGCGTCGTAGAGCGGCCTGTACGCCGGAGATCGCAAGAGGTCGGTCGGTCCCCAGAGAGTCATCTGCGGAGGGTCGTAGAACTCATGAATCGTGCTCAGGTTGAGATGCTCCCATTCGCCCCCGAAACGAAGACGATGTGAGCCGCGCTGCCACGTCATATTGCCCACTGTTTGGAAGGTGTGTGTATCCATGGTCTTCGGAACCGTCACGTGATGTCCCATTCGGAAGGAGGGCGCATCGAAAACCAGAGTGTCGGGCGCGGAGACGCCGATACACTCTTCGGGAGCGCACTCGCTGGAGGTCACGGCATTCAGCACGTTGTTCAAAGTGCTGTACGAAAACCGGAAGTCCGCGATGAAGCTCGACGTCACCGGCGACGTGAGTCCTGCCTGGATTTGCCGGGCCTTTGTACGTCCGGAGAACCAGTTCGAAGGCATGGAAACAGCGGTGCCGGAGGGAGCGATGGAGTTGTTCAGATCCTGAGTCACACGGAAGAAGGTACTGACCCGATCGCTGAGCTTGCCGTCAGCGCGCGCGGTAAACAGATTCGAGTTGAGAGGACTGCGTTGAACCACGTCGAGTTTGGAAAAAATGGGGTGGTTGTTCGCCACGGCGAAAACGCCATCCTGATTGTTATGTTCAAAATTGGTGAACCAAAAGAACCGATCCTTCACCAGCGGACCGCCGAGGCTGAACCCGGATTGCCGGCGCGCGAAATAGGGGTCAGGATGCAGAGGATCGCGGCGCAGAGCGGGATAAGCCGCCAGTCCATTATCCCGATAGTAAAAATAGGCCGTACCGTGAACGGAGTTTGTACCGCGCCGGGTGACAATGTTGACGGCGCCACTTCCCGTTGCCCCGGTTGCTAAATCGAAGTTAAACGTGCCGATCTGAAATTCTTCAACGCTCTCCTGAGAGACATTGAGCGCCGTTCCACCGTTGATGCGGTCGTCCACTGTTGATCCATCGACCGCGATGCGGGTTTCCAGATACTGAGCACCGCCTATCGAGACACGCTGGAAATTGTTGCCGAACGCTCCGGGGTTCGCGACCGACGCGACACTGACCCCCGGCTCGAGCCGCGCAAGCTCGAGGAAGTTTCTGCCATTCAGGGGAAGATTCTCGATATGAAGCCGGCTGACCCCGCCGGTAATGCCGAAGTCAGTGGTGTTAACGCCGGTGATCGGCTCACTCACCGACACTGACTCGACCAGGGGCTCCAATTGGAGCCGGACATCGACCGTCAGATAATCGCCGGCGCGCAGGGTTAACTGATAAAGCTCGTCTTCAAATCCTGGGCAGGATACCTGCATTTCGTATTCGCCAGGTTCCAGCCCTTCTATCTGGTATGTGCCTTGCCTTGTTTCGGCTCCGCGTTGAACTCCGGTCTGCGTCTGACGAATAATCAGCCTGGCATCACCGATCGCGGTACTCGACGGGTCTGTGATGGTTCCCTTGATGCCGGCCAGTGGAGTCTGCCCGATGGCAATCTGCGGGATACAGACGATGACAGTGAGAAGAAGGAACAGCGAGGCGCAAACCACCCGACCAGAGATGGGACATTGAAGAAGATGAGCAGGACGGCACGCGCCATGTCCCTCAGAGGTCATCAACATGCACAGTTCCAGTCTGTAAATTGACGCTAGAAGGATAGATAGAGAGGCAGTACGAAGAGATCAGGTGAATTATGTATTTATACGGGAGATACCTTAGCCGGATTTACTTGAATTCCCTATCCGCATCGCGAGTTCCAGTCGCCGAGGCACAGCAGCCAAAAAGGCAGGTCTCGATGCCTTCCGATTTCTGACAGCGACGACCAGCCTCTGGTTTAACGTGAGGTACTTTTTCGCCATCTGTTGGATGCCTGTTCGCACGCAACGCCCCTCACGGCCACTGGATCGATCGAGTTGTGTCGTGACTGTGGACTTTCAATCCTTGGGCATTAAACGCACAGAATTCCGGTACTACCTGTTACGACGGATCAAGCCGGCGCCCAGCATAAGCCCCATGACGATCAGCCTTAGGGCTTCAGTTTCAGGTACCTGTGACGACACCGAGTTGAATCCCACTTCTGCGAAGCCGGTCTGAGCCGTATCTCCATAGTTGCTGAGAATGTTGAAGCGGAAGTGAGTCGCGTTGACTGGCCCGAAATTGAAAACCTGCGGCCCCACCGGTCCGATGGTGGGCACTTGAGCAAACAGTGAAGGACCTCCCGCGAGCACGGAAAAGGACAAACCGTCCGTGGACGTCAGCACCTGAACTCCCTGTATACCTGTCGAACCATTGGCACCCGGCCCTCCTCCGTTTTGATTCCAGAAGGAGAAGCTGTCCACTTGGAACATACCCCCAAGGGCGAAGGTAACAGTTCCGATTACCGCTCCGGGTGAGGATACCCACGAGTTCGCCGTACTTGTACCGTCGTGAAGTGCGGTGAGAGATAGAGCAGATAATCCGACGCCATTGACAGCGTTCGACAAGGAGGTTAAAAATCCCGAACCCATAGTGGTTGTTGCTGTAACGGTGGTAATGCGATCAGCAAATGCGTGCTGAACCTGAAATGCGAAAACGATGAAGACCAGAGCAACGAAGCGAAGTGTACGAGTCATTGCAGCCCTCTGCCCGAGAACGGGGCGTATGTGTTGGTTTTCAGAGCTTCAGACGTTTCCAGTGAGCTTGTTGCAGTAGAGGCACGATCAGTACCACAGCGGCTATGTCTTCAGGGTTAGCTTGTAACTCTGTGAGTGTGTTGGTTTGTCTGGCACAGCTTCAGAATTTGCGCGACCCGGATTTCTACCCGAGTCGTAAGGAATCACGACAGCCATTTGGGCGACATGTGTGCCATCTGCCCGCCAGGCCATTGATGGACAGGGAGATCCGTTCCATCGTGGCCTCCAAGGCCGAAACGTCTCAGTTCCTTACACTTTGGGTCCCTCAAAGCTCTTAAAAGGTTACTTCCTCACCTTCGCCAGCGGCGATACATGGCACAACGCAGTCGAGTACAAGAACCACAAGCACTTTGAAACTCCATCAAGCTCAAGGTGCAGCAGTAGCTTTTTCGCGGCTATTTGCCGGGCTCGCTGTAGACGATCCAGTCAAACTGATTGTTTTGCCCTTCGCCCTGAGCCAGACCCATACCTGAGAACGGCGGCTTTTTCAGTCCGAAACTCTTGAAGGGCGCATCCCAGTTGATCATGTGCGTGCCCACGGCATTTCGTAACTTGATCGAATGATTGTCGCCCGTCCTCGATTTGTTTTTGCCGGCGCCCCCTTCAAGATTGTCTTTACCTTCGCCTCCAACCAGCCAGTCGTTGCCATTGTTGCCGCTCAGAGTGTCGTCGCCATCCTGCCCAAAGATGATGTCGTCTCCCTCGCCGCCTGAAATCTGGTCCCCGTTGTCGAAGTTGATGTGCTTGCCTACCGGGTAGTGATTGTTGTGGTCATGGAACGTGCCCAGCGGCGCCAGCCAGTAGGCATCGCTGTCGGTAATCTTTGTAACCGCTTCTGCTTTTCGGACTTCGCCGCGAGCCTTCCTGAAATTAAGAATTCCGAGGCCCCTTCCTTTTGTGATGCTGCTGGATGCGAGTGCAACATCATCTCCCCAGATCACGTCTACCCCTTCGTCTCCCCAAATCACATCCGCACCGACCTTGAGGTTCTGCACGGCTGCCCCTCGATTGTCGCGATTCCACTTATCTGTCCAATCCGAATCCCGCCAGGCGTCATCCTTGCCGAAACTGCGAGTGGATCCGCCTGCCACGAGAGTGACTGCAGAAGTACGAAGAATGAAGTCGTCGCCGACAATCAGGTCGTTTCCGGTGCCGCCACGGATCGTGTCGTTTCCCGAGAGAATGATCTCCCGAGCACGGCTGAGGCTTTCCAGTTCGGCGAGATCGGCGAGGCCGTGCGCAACTTCGTCGCCCGCATCCGTGACTCCCTCGGTGAAGCGCATGAAGTCCCCGGCCATGCCGACTGGCAGCGTGAACTTGAGCTCCACGAGAAGGCTGTCATCGCCGATAAGCACGTCCTTACCGTCGTCGCCCTCCAGTACGTCGGAACCGATGGTCAAGACGTTCGGAACTGCCGGCACACCGTTTGCTTCGAGGATTCCATATTGCCGATGGATGAGATCGGAAAAATCGTCCGAGACGTCGAGCAGCCCGCGCGTGAGCGCCTCTGCGCGTGCGATGCTCTGCGCGTCGAAAACGAATTCGCGCGAGACGACAACCTGGTCGTCGCCCACCAGGGAATCGGTTCCCTCTCCACCGCTCAGCACATCGTTGCCGCGCAATTGCCCTATGTGGTTGGAAAAGTCAGTGACGACTGAGGCGTAGGCGAGGAACGCGCTGCCGCCATCGTTGGCCGGCAGCATACGGTTGGCTCCGTAGTTGAATACGAATGGCAGGGTGCTGGCCACGGCATTTGGTGTCGTGCCTGGCACGACCTGAACCGTCGGCACGACGACGGTTCCGTTGATGAGCAGGCCATGCGCGACATTCAGCACAGTCGCCGCCGGCGAGTCGATGTAGAGTTCGTCCCCGACCACCGTGTCGTCGCCGGTACCACCATTTGCCTTGTCGTCCCCGGCGCCGGCCGACAGCAAGTCATCGCCTGCATCGCCATTCAGGACATCGTCGCCACGTTGGCCGAACAGCGCGTCGTCGCCCTGGCCGCCGGAAATAGTGTCATTACCGGCAGCTGTCAATTCGACAAGTAGTACACGGGTGTCCGTCAACCCGTTTGCGCCAGTGCGGCCGACCAGCAGCACCAGGTCCGCATTGAGGAGGGATTCGAGGCTCGCCGCGTTTTGAGGACCTTCGGCATTGAGTGGCAATTCACCCGTTACGCGAGCTTCGTCGGTGAGTACAACATTGCGGGCGTTAACCTGGCCTGCGTCTCCGAGGAGGATATCGTTGCCGTCGTCGCCAAAGATCGTGTCGTTACCCTGCTCGCCGTAGATCTCGTCGGCTCCGCCGGCCCCATAGATGGTGTCGTTGCCGGCATTGCCGTGAATCACGTCGGGATCGCCCAGCGACGGGTTATCCTTCAAATCACCGTAAATGAGGTCTGCCCCGGAGCCCCCGACGATAAAGTCACTTCCCAGGCCGCCGATAACCACGATGCCCAACGACGAGCTCGAGGCATCGAGAGTGTCGTTTCCAGCCTGCAGGTCCACCTCGAGTGGGCCATCGGTAGCTGCATCCAGCAAAACTGTCACACTGTCGTTTCCACTGCCCGTGGTCACGCGCGTTATCGTGGGAACGCCGTCATCGCGCATAGTGCCGAGGATGTCGAAGTGATTTCCACCCGATCCCAGCGAGATTTCCAGAGTTTCGAAATGGCCGTATGTGATCCCGCTCGCCATGCCGAGACCCGAAAGCGTGATCTCGGTCAGTAGGCCGCTGTTCGGATTCGCATCGCCGCGGTCGTCCACCAGGAGCGTATCGTTGCCGGCTTCGCCATCGATTGTGACCGGCGCATTGATGGCGTTCAGGGTTCCGCCTGCAGCCGGCGCCAGGGATCCGACGTTCACCGTGTCGTCGCCCAGTCCGCCGTTTATCGTGGTAGCGCCGGACGTGGTCCCGACATTGACCGTGTCATTACCCACTCCGGCACCAAGGCGTGTTGTGCCCGTGTGCGTGCCTTGAATCGTGAAGGTGTCGTCGCCCGAGCCCAGGTCGATGTTAAGGGCTTCGATCGTGCCGTACGTAATGCCGCTGCCCAGACCCAGGCCGGTGATCGTGGTGGCAGTCAGCGCCCCGCTGTTCGGGCCCGTGTCGCCGGTGTCATCCACGTTGAGCGTATCGTTGCCACCTTCGCCATTGATTGTGATTGCCGCGTTGATCGCGTTTACTGTTCCGCCTGTCGCCGGCTCGAGGGATCCGACGTTCACCGTATCGTCGCCCAGTCCGCCGTTTATCGTAGTAGCGCCGGACGTGGTTCTGACGTTGACCGTGTCATTGCCTGCGCTGGTGCCCAGGCGTGTTGGGCCGGTGTACGTGCTCTGAATCGTGAAACTGTCGGCGCCCGAACCGAGATCGATGTTGAGGGCTTCAAATGTGCCGTACGTGATGCCGCCGCCCATTCCCAGGCCGGTGATCGTGGTGGCGCTCAGCGTGCCGGTGTTCGGGCCTGCGTCGCCGGAGTCGTCCACGTTGAGCGTGTCGTTGCCGCCTTCGCCGTTGATCGTGAGGGCCGCGCTGAGGGCATTCACTGTTCCGCCGGCAGCAGGCGCAAGGGATCCGACATTCACCGTATCGTCGCCGAGCCCGCTGTTCACGGTCGTCGCGCCGGAAGTCGCTTTGACGTTTACCGTGTCATTGCCTGCGTTCGCGCCAAGCCGCGTTACGCCGATATGCGTGCCTTGAATCGTGAAAATATCGGCGCCTGAGCCCAGATCGATGTTGAGCGTTTCCATCGTGCCGTACGTGATGCCGCCGCCCATTCCCAGGTCGGTGATTGTGGTGGCGCTCAGCGTGCCGGTGTTCGGGCCTGCGTCGCCGGAGTCATCCACGATGAGCGTATCGTTGCCGCCGTCGCCGTTGATCGTGGTTGCCGCGTTGATCGCGTTCACTGTTCCGCCTGCAGCGGGCGCGAGGGATCCGATATTCACGGTGTCATCGCCGAGTCCGCTGTTTACGGTTGTAACGCCTGAGGTTGCCTTGACGTTTACCGTGTCATTCCCCGCATTGGCACCAAGCCGCGTTGCGCCGGTATGCGTACCCAGAATCGTGAAGGTATCGGCACCTGAGCCCAGATCGATCTTGAGTGTTTCGAATGTGCCGTACGTGATACTGCCGGTCATGCCCAGTCCGGTGATTGTGGTGTTGGTCAGCGTTCCGGTGTTCGGGCCGGAGTCTCCGGTGTTGTCGATACTGAGGACGTCACCGTCACCGGAGGGATCGTTCCCGTTGATTGTCAGCAATCCGGCAATGCCACTGAGTGTCCCGCCCGCTGCGGGAGCCAGGCTGCCTACGTTCACTGTGTCATTTCCCTGGTCGCCGTTCACCGCGGTGAGAGTTCCAGCCCGTGTTCCCAGAACATTGACGGTGTCGTCGCCGCCGGCTGTATTGAGCGTGACAGAATCGTTGCCCGAACCGGTGGTCGCGCCGGATATGTCGATCGTAACGCCGCCTGTCTTCTGGACTCGGATGACGTTGCCGACCGGTGCAATGGAAAAGACATCCGCGTTGTTCGCGCCATTGATGACAACGGCATCCTGCACGCTGTCGGAGCCGAGCCCGGCATTGATCTGCTTCAACACCGATGACGCCAGGTCGTTCACGGTGATGGTGTCACCGCCTTGCCGGGCATCAATGGTCGAGGTTTCGACACCATCCACGCTTAGCGACGAAAGTCCTGTATTCAAGGTGAAGCCCAGGACCTTAGCGCTGAAAGTCAGTTGATCCGCGTTGCCGGTGCCGAAGACCTGGAGGGTATCGCTTCCAAGCTGCCCATCAACGATGTCATTGCCGTCGCCGACATTCCAGATGGCAACGTCGTCGCCACTCAATCCCAGGCTGAGCTGAGTGACCACGGGTACAGCTCCCGGTTGAATTGTTGCCTTCCCGTCATCTCCGAAGATGAAGTCCTGTCCGGCATTACCGCTGATGGTGTCGCTGCCGCTGCTGCCAAATAGAATATCGATGCCGTCACCGCCGTTGATAGCGTCGTTGCCGCCTGCTGCGGACGCGATCGATCGAAAGATCGAGGTTGTGAAATCGCCTTCGACCACGGCGAGGTCCCCGGCGATCAGATCGCTTTCAGTACCACCCCAAATGGTGTCGCTGCCGTCGCCACCTATGAGCGTATCGCTGTCGGCGCCACCCTCGATCCAGTCCTGACCGGCTCCGCCATCGATGAGATCATCGCCGTTGCCGCCGTACAGGTGGTCGTCCGCGCTCCCTGCCTCCAGTCGGTCATTGTTGTCGTCGCCAAAGGCAACGATCCTGCCCGTGCCCATGTTTCTCAACCGATCGTTGCCATCCCCGAAGTGGACTTCAAGAGGCGTGAAGACCCCGGGACGAATATCCACGAAGTCGTTGCCGTCTGCCATGTCGGCAATCAGGATTGAAGTGACACCGTTGAATGTCTGCGAAATGCCAAACATGGAAATCTGGATGCTGTTTCCAATGCGATCGATGATGACGAGTTCGTCAGTCTCATCGACCAGAAGATTTCGTGCCGCCGCATTAACGCCAACGTTCAACGTCAGTACGCCGTTGCTGTCCACCTGGCCAAGAACGGGAGGAGGCGGAATGACAGGGTGGGCCGTGAGCGTTCCGACAGAGATGGTGAAGTGGCTCGTCCTGACGTTGGGGTAGTAGACGCAGATCTCGCCCAGGAAGGTATCCCAGCAATCGCTATCCCAAAAGGGCTCAGGGTATGGGACGCTGACCGTGATCTCCCCGCTGATCGAGTTATAGGCAATACCCAGATCCAGATGGCCGATATCCACGCCGAAAACTGTCGCGCCGACGCTCAGGAGCCCGACGATGTTCATGACCCTGTTCTGATTGCCGCCGGACGCCTTTCCGTTGTTGTCCAGGTAGCTGATCGTCAGATCCGCGCTGCCGTTGATGTTGATCCAGTCCGGGCCAAGCTGCACGCTGCCATGGACGATCACTTCGAACTCGCCTTCCGAACTGAAAAACAGGCTACCGCTTGCCGACGCGCTGGCCAGGTTCAGGAAGTTGCGCGACGTTGAGAATTCCACCTGGAGGCTGACCACGCTCGCGCTCAGCAGGACGTATCCCGACACATTGAGATCGAGAACCGACAATAGTTCCAGACTGCCGTCGAGAAACAGGACGCCGTATGGCGACCCGGGAGTTGCCGGATTGACGATCCATGCGCTGCCATTGATAAGGTCCGGCACGCTGAGGGTGTCGAGCACGGCGCTCGGGTTCGTCGGCGCGGCTTTCGGGATCATCACGGAGAGTCCGCTGCGGTCCGGATCGACAGGGCCACCCGGAATCACGAAGGTCACAGTGTCGCCGGTCGTGTTCACGATGAGAACCGCGGTCGCATCGACGCTCGCGAGACCGAGCGGCAGAGTCCTTTCCGTCGTTAACACCATGTTCGCCGCAAAGCCGTCGTCGCGAATCGCCAGGAAGCCGAATACCTCGAAGGTCAGAAGGCGGTTGCCTGATGGTCCGAGTTGGAGTGTGGCGGGGGCGATCGTTCCTCCCGCACCTTCGTTGAAGATGGCGACGTTGAAGCCTTGCTCGGCGGAGAACTCCAGCACAAAGATGCCCTCTGCCAGGAAAGCGGATTCGTTCAGCGCGTAAGTGTGATTGCCATTGAAGTCGATTCGGAAATCGACAGATCCGTCGAGCCGCAGCGCAAAAGACTCCGCCGGCAGGGCAA
>Ga0070675_100000949_pt1 | contig 20666 bp, 14 predicted proteins | sample KBSM43metaG_FD_65343 | JGI IMG/M metagenome (GOLD analysis project Ga0070675, IMG submission 65343) | Miscanthus rhizosphere microbial communities from Kellogg Biological Station, Michigan, USA - KBS M4-3 metaG | ecosystem: Host-associated > Plants > Roots > Rhizosphere > Soil ... | reverse complement strand
GTGGTGCCGGTCCTGGCGCAGGTGCCGGTCCTGGTGCAATAACAGCAGGTGGTCCAGGGGCGGGCCCAGGTGCTGGCGGTCCTGGCGCACCTGGTGCTCGAGCCGGCGGTGCCGGTGGAGCTGCTGCTCAGCCGCCAGTCGTTCTCAGCCGCAATGGCAAGGAGTACACCCAAACCGCGAGCAACGTACGATCCGGTACCGAGATCAAACTGACCACCGAAAGGCCGAACGTATCCCTCACCCTGACGGAAATGGACGCCGGCTCGTGGGTGATCTTCGAGCTGCCGGGGTTCACCACCGCAGCCTCGGGTACGGCGCAAAGCAGCCTGGATGCGCTGCGCAAGGCCAGCGACACGTCGTACTTCAAGGACAAGGATGCACTTTGGGTCAAGGTGGTCTCCAACGGTAACGGTGCTCGCGGCCCCATTGGCGGCGGCGCTGGTGGCGGAACCAGCCTCCAGGTCAGCCGGTAAGCTGAATCCTGCCGTATGAGCAAAAAGAGCCCCCGGCCCAGGCCGGGGGCTCTTTTGTTTCGCAACTGCGGCTCGGCGCAGACTCTCGCGAAAGGTTCGACCTCGCTTCCCAACGTTCATGACAATTCTGTGAAGACTCCGATGTGAGCAACGCGTAGACTCCTGCGGCATAGGAGGAGGCTAATACTCAGAATTGAGATGAAGAACAGGATCGTCTTGCTTCTTGGAATACCGGAGAACGTCCCACTCTCGCCGACGCATGCTGTTCCGATGACGCTGGAAACCGCGGCAGGCAATCACGTGATCCTTTCTCTACGAAATGGTCATTACGCGTTTTATGCGCATCTTCAGCCCGGAAGCATTCGCATTAAACCCGGCGACCGCGTACGTCGAGGACAAGTACTCGGACTCTTAGGTAACTCTGGAAATTCCAATGCTCCTCATCTTCACTTCCACATCAGCAACGGGGATTCATGGTTTGCGTCAGAGGGAGTGCCATTTCTTTTCGATTCGTTCGAGGTACTAGGCAGCGCAGGCTCGGGGATTCAAGGTTGGATAGTTCCCGCAGCAGTCAAGCCGGACAAACGCCTCCGAGACATGCCTGTTGAAAACCAAGTCGTCACATTCGATTAAAGAAACAAGGGAAGTTTACTCGCGTTTGCTGAAGGCACACGGTGAACGATCACCTGAATCGGCAGGTATAGTTCTACACAATCTGATACTCAGGCGTGCTCATCACCAGGTGCCCAGTCATCCGAAGCGGGTCTTCCATGTAGGTCCTGGCGCGGTCCAGGCTCTCTGTTCCGAGCTCGTTCGTGAGGAACGCAACGAGTGCGTCCCGCGTTTCCTTCGCGGCGGGTACGCGGAGCAAGCGCCACGTGAGGTAATCGACGGCTTCTGCCGTCGTTTTCGCGCCGCTCGTCAGCACCATTGCGGTGAGATCGAACCGCGCGGCGTCGCGCGGCGTGGGAATGAGCTTGCGCGCGGCTTGCTCCCAACCGATATAGCCCGAGATCCGCGTATTGAACTTCTCGTCGCGCTCGAGGGCGACGCGGTCAAACTCGCTCATTTTGGCCGGGTCGTTCAAGGCTGTCGCCGCCCCGATGTCGTAGCCGTCGCGGAGACGCTCTCCGAGCACGTTGTCGGAGCCCGCGTTGAAGTTCCAGTCGCGGAAGCCCGTCATGTCCGGAATCAGCGTGTCACGTGCCACATTGCCACGCGCGATCAGAAGCCCCGGCGTTATCCACGCTTTGCCGCCTGCCCACCCCGCCACCGACGGCGGATTCAACAGATGCTGGCCGAGCGCGATCGTCGACTGGTTGAAATCGGGCACGCCGGGCATCGACTCCGCACCCAGGTGCTTCATCATCGCGACCATGTGCTCGACGGGGCTCTTGATGTGCCCCCCGTAGCTTGCTGCGCTGTAGAAATCCTTCGATCTCAAGATGGCCGTCAGCAGCGGCTTCACTTCGTAGTCGGCGTCGCGCAGCACTTTACCCACCGATCTGCGCAGTGCCGGTGAGATCTCGTCTCGAACGAGGAAGCGATAGATCTTCGCGGCCAGGAACTCCGCCGTCACCGGTTGCTCGAAGATGATCCTCAGTATGTCCACGCCGTCGAAGCTGCCGATGCGTCCCAGGAATTCCTTGGAACCGGCGTCGTGCTTGTCAGGATCCACCTTGAAGGCGAGGTCGTCGAAGTACCAGCCGGTGAACGCTCGCGCGCATTCACGGACGTCCTTCTCCGTATAGTTTCCGACGCCCATCGTAAAGAGCTCCATGACTTCGCGAGCGAAGTTCTCGTTTGGCGCGCCCTTCACGTTGTACTGCGCATCAAGGAAGTAGAGCATGGCCGGGTTCTTCGCAACCTCGATCGTGAGATCGCGCAAGTTGCCCGTGGCGTAGCGCTCGAAGAGTCCGATCTGCTGATGCATCTTGCGGTAATCGCGCACTTTGTTTTCGTGCGTGGCGAAGTGGCCGTGCCAGAGCAGCGCCATCTTCTCTTCCACCGGGTGCGTCGTTTGCAGCATCCGGTTCGCCCACCAGTAGCCGAGGCGCCGCGTTTCGAGCATCGTGGCGCGCAGCCAATAGAAGAAGCGATCCGACACCGGCTGCACGGGGCGGTTTCCGGCCGGCTTCACGTCCACGCCCATCGAGGCGCCATTCTTCTCGGCGCGATCGGTCGCGTCCGGCCGGCTTTCCGGAAAATGATCGAACGAGGGGTCCCAGAATCCCGACTCGACAAACGGTTGCATCTTCGGATTCGGCAGGCGCTCGTAGTGAACGAGCGCCTCGACCGCGCGGTCGAGGCCGGCATCGGCGAACTTTTCGAGGTCTTCCGGAGTTCCGCCGAAGCCCGCATGCGCGAGCAAGTGTGCGGCGCGGTCGTAGTTCCATTCAGACGATGGCAGGGGCGAAAGGTCGTCCTGCCATGCAGCAGGTCCCGGAGACCATGGAGTGCGCGGAGTTATCATCCTTTTCTTAAGCTTTCGCACGCGTCTTTGCCGCCTGCGACTTGATCATGCCGAGTGTCTCGAACGGCTCGCCCAACACCGTTGTCGCGTCAGCCCCGAGCCAGTCATTGATCAAGGTGGCATACACTCGACGGAAATCGGTCGTGCTTTGAAGGTTGTCGCCGAGAACGAGTTCGGAGAGGCTCGGCGGCTTGCCGTACATGCCGCCCTTCACCGCGTTGCCGATCACGAAATTCACCTGTGCGGTCCCGTGGTCGGTACCCAGGCTCGTATTTTCCGGCACGCGGCGCCCGAACTCGCTGTGAACGTACATGACCACGTCATCGGCGCGGCCGATGCGCTCCATCTCCGAGAAGAAGCCGCCGATGGCATCGGAGCAATATTGAAGCTGACGATCATGCGGTGACGCCTGATTGACATGTGTATCAAAGAGACTGCCGCGCAGAGGCACGTAGTAGAGCTGCGTCGGAAAGCCGGCTTCGATAAGTGCGACAACTTTGTCGAGATCGAGCAGGCGCAGATCCGGGCTGGCCTTGGTCCGGTATGCGCTCCATGCAGCGCGCACGACCTCGGACGCTTGCGCCGCGCTCTTCGTCACTTCGAGAACGTATCTATGGGTGTCGCCGACCGGCTCGCGCGCGGCAGCGAGCGTATTCAGCACCGGTTTCTCAGGCGCGAACACGGCGCGCTTGAACATCTGTGGATCGACGAACACCAGCGGTACGTGCTTCGGTGCCTTGACCGCGAGCGTTTGGCTCTCGCCGATGTTCACGATCATGTTCTCGCGAACGCCTGAAGGATCGAGGTTCGCTCCCGTTCGGCCGACCCAACCGTACTCGTTGCCGCTGTTCGGTGCCGCCGTGTGCCAGAACGAAATCGACGTGAAGTGCGAGAACGACGGCCGGTCGTAGCCGACGCCGTGCACAATAGCGATCTTGCCGTCGTCGTAAAGGCGCTTCATGCCGCGCATCGACTTATACCAGCCGAACTGCGCGTCGATCTTGAGGACGTCCGGTTCCTGGATACCGATCCTGGGCCGGTGCTTGTAGTAGAGAGGATCCCCGTAGGGGACTATGGTGTTCAGGCCGTCGTTACCGCCGAACCATTCGAAGACAACGAGAATTTTGTCGCTCTGGTTCGCAGTAACGCTGCGGCTTGCCTGGGCCAGTACCGGTGGCACAGGGCCGATGCCACCGAACAGGCCGAGACCGATACCGCCAGCGCCAAGACGCAGCATGTCACGACGGGAAACGTTGATTTTATTCCACGGATTCTTCGTGGTCACGAGGCGGCGCCTCCCTTGAGAAGTGCCGGAAGTATACCTCGACAGCGTAGGAGGAGTAACTCATTGTAACCGGATGAACGCAAGTGTTGGAGAACGTCGCACTGTCCAGAGTGGAATTCGAAACCACGCGTGATCAGCGTCCTTCCGTCTTAGTGAGCTTCTTTCGCAAAACGCGGTTCCACCACATCATCAGGCCAGTGACGAACATGGCCGCAGGTGTCAGCCCCGCGACCGCCCAAACGAACTTTGTCAGCTGATCGCAGAGTCCCGGACCGTGGCACGGAATCCCGATGCCGTTGATTCGGCCGAAATGCAGATAAGCCAGCCAGTAGGTGATCTGATCCACGATTCGGTTGCCGGCATTGGCGTCGGTCGGAGGCTGAATGTGATCTGCGAAGCTCTGAAACACGCTGGGGAAGGCAAGGTACACGCCGCTGAGTCCAAACAGCAGAATGATGCCGAGCGTCCAGAACCCCATCATACTGTGCAGTTCCCATGTGAAGCGGCGCCAGCCGACCTTGCGGTGAACGATCAGGCTTCGTTTCCACGTCTTGATTCCCGGCCACCAGACAACCATTCCTGTGAACGTGAGGACAAGCAGCAGGATCGCGCCAATGCCATTGATCCTGCGCCCCGTGTCGCCGCCGAGCAGGTCGTCATGCAACTCGAGAAGTTTGGAAACGATGAGAATGCCGAGCGGTATCGCATCTCCCAGATCCTCTCCGGTGTACGGATTGAACACGCGATCCTTCTTGCTGCCATCAAAAGTCACGCGAACAGCCTGGTCGGGGCGTTCGTGGAGGTTCAGAATTATCCGTCCCGGATATGCGCGTAAGACCGCCGCCTTCAGTTGGTCGTCCGTCAATCGAGGGCCCGACGGTATCAGGACAATCGGATCGGGCGTTGCGGCCGCATAAAGCTCATTGCGATACTCCACGATGCTGCCGGTCACGCTGATCATCAGCACATACATGCCAAGACCGATTCCCATCCATAGATGGACCTGGAAGATTGCCTTTCGCAACCATAAGGTCTGCGGATTCAAAATCCATCGCTGCCAGTACGTCATTCGTTCACCGATCCGATGAGGTCTGCGCATTGTATCGCTTGAACAGTTCCACAATTCGGGATTGTGCGCAGTCAACAACCGCCCACATGCGTGTGGGTCGGAAGGATCATCGAGCAGTACCAGATAATGGCGCTGATCGCTGCGGGAGGCATGGGCGTTGTTTATCTGGCTCAAGATCGCCGGCGCGTTCGATCGGATCGAGTCCGGCTCATCCGAAACTCTGTCTCACTCTCATCCGGATAATTTAAACGGTGTGGCTTGGAAGGCCACGGCGATCCTGACGCCGTCGTTGAGGAGAATGTAGGAATTTGGGATACCGCCGACAAAAGACGCCTGCCGCATAGGCTTTGATCCTGCATTGCTCCTCGTGATCTCTTGAGCTTCATTGCCATGGATCGCTATCTCCGAGCGCGCCGTCTGCAAGTTTCTACTTCGGCTTGATCTTTCCCAGACGTCCCAGTTCTTCGAATGCCGGCGCAGCACGCTCGACCATTTCATCGGACGCGGTGAGACTCATGCGGAAGTACGCCGGCGCGTTCATGATCCTGCCCGGCATGACGAAAACATCGCGAGAAGCCAATACCGACCAAAGCTCATCCGGATTGCCTTCGGGCCACCGATTCCAGAGATAGAAGGTTCCCTCCGGGCGTAGCGTCGTGATGCCATTCCGTTCGAGCAGGTCCATCAGCCGATCGCACCGTCTTGCAAGCGCCGCCCGGTCGATGGTGAGAGTCTCAAGGTCCGGTACGGCGTACTGCATGACGGCATTGGGAAAGCACCATCCAAGCGCCATCTGCGCGGCGAACATCGAATCGGTGAATATGCGGCGCTCCGCCGCCGGCATCAGTGGGGAAATCGCGAGGTACCCGAGTCTTTGTCCGGGTGCCACCAGCACCTTGCCGTAGCTGTAGGAAATGAATGTCCACGGATAGATCGCTGCAGGGCTGTCAAAGGATCTGCCGTCGAACCGCAGCCGCCGGTAAGGTTCATCCGAAAGCAGGTAGATGCGGTGGCCAATTCGGCTCGAAGCGCGGTTGAGTAAATCCGCCAGGTTCTCCAATGTGCTGCGGTTGTAGATGCGTCCCGTGGGATTGTGCGGGGTATTGACGATGACGAGCCGCGTTCTCGGGCTGATTGCCGATTCTATTCCAGCAAGATCGAGGTCAAATGCGGGCGGCCTGAGGGCGACCTTACGCGGCACAGCAGCGGCGGCGCGCAGCAAGGGTTCGTAGCAAAACCAGGCCGGTTCGGAAAATATTGCTTCGTCGCCGGGGTCCAACACGTTGTAGCAGGCAACCATGATTGCGGCAAAGGCGCCGGTCGTCAGCGCGATGTCAGCGGGTTCGAACGGCAGGCCCAACTCGCGTCCAACGTGCTCCGCCAGGAATGCCTGCGGCTCCGCTTCACTCGTTTTGTAGGCGAACCAGTTCTTGTCGTGCGGTAGCGCACGTTCGCGGATCGCCGCAACAAGTCCAGGTAACGGCATTTCGTGCGGATTGCCGAAAGTGAAATCCGAAATACCAGGCACCAGCCGCCGCTCACCGTAGCGTGACGAGGCATAGAAGTTTCTGACCTCAGCGAATGCGGCATCCGCGGCTTTGATGCGGGATGAAATCGACATTGCTAACGCCGCTCGCGTTGCGCCGTTGGTAGCAACGAGTAACGTGCCACCACGATAGTAATGGGTTTGAAAAGCTCCTGCGTATCTGCGATGTTATCCATCTTCTCCGCCTGGATCATTTGGATGAGAGAGCGAAACGCCCACATTATGGCCCGAGATTCGCCTCGATGCCATAAACAGCAGCACTTCGTGTTTTGAAAAGCATTCTTGAGTTGTATTTGGGGTAATGGTCAGGCCGGTAACAATCAAGTAGCCGGGTATCGCGACTTCAAGTCGAAAAGCGCGCCAGTTATGTTCCTGGCAGCCCGAATTCCTGTTGGATGGAGTCGTACTCTCGCCGCAGCGTGCTCATCAATTTTTTAAACCTGTCGTTTTCGTGCAGAGCCCGCAGACTCGGGTCTGCCTGGAACAGGCGATAGTTGGGAAGGCCGAGTTCTGCGCACCGTCGCAGTTCGTCGAGAGCTTTGTCCGTCTTTCCAATCAAGCCATACGCTCCCGCGCAAAAATGCCAGGTATGGTGTGTATGCGTGAGACTGTGCAGGTTTATGCCCGCTTCGTCCGCCAAAGATTCAGCGCGTTTGAAGTCGCCATCGAGAGCGGTCAGTTGAGCCTCTACAGCGGTAACGAATGGTTCGGCTGGAAATTTCAGGCGAGCTTGCGCCAGCGCATCGCAGGCTTCGGCGGGTCGGCCTGCCCACGACAGCGACACGGCGAAGTGCAGATGCGCCAGAATTTGGTTCGGATCGTTCCGCAGGACCCTTTGATGGTAGTCGACCGATTTCTCGAACTCACCGCGCTGGAGCGCCACCAAAGCCAGGTGCACGTAAGGGGTGCCTATCGTAATCTCCTCGGCATCCCGGACGGCCGCATCGAGGAATCCCAGATGCCACAGCACAGCGGAGCGTTGATGCCGGGCAGTTTGACGAGACGGGTCGATTTTCAAGGCGGCATTTAACGCTCGGAGTGCGGCCCGATTTTGAAATTTCCGCGACGGCGACCACACGACCAAACTGCGGGCGCACAGGGCGTCACACTGCACCGGATCCAATTCGAGGGTTCTTGCAATAGCCTGCTCTCCCAGTTCGAACCACTTCGGATCCTGGTCCATGTACGCGCCCATCAATGCATAAGCTTGCGCAAGAAGTCCCCATGCATCTGCAAATCCAGTGTCGAGATCCGTGGCTTGCTTCAACATTTCGATCGCAGACGTCAGATCAAACCGATCCTTGTAGGCCTGGCAACGTTCGACGGCGCGAAGGTAGAGTTCGAAGGCTATGGGGTGACGGGTTTTCGGAACCGCGGTGTGACCAGACGTTGTATCTCGAGGAAGAAATACAGCGCTTACGGCATCTGTGACGCGATCCTGAAGGCCAAACAAATCGGTGGTATCGCCGTCTTGCTTTACGGACGCGAGTGTTTGGGAATCGCTGGCCCGGAGGACTTGAATCAACACCCGCACTTTCGGGCCTATGGTTTGGATCGTACCTTTCACTACAAGGTCAACGTTTTGTTCACGCGCTACTGTCAGCCAATCGATTTCCTTCCCGACGTAACGCATCACGCTGGCGGTGGGCCGGACGAGAACCTTTCCGGTCGAGGACAACCGATGGACGATTGCATCCGCCAACGCGATAGACAGATACTGCTCATTCTCTGGTCCACGCAGCGACGGTGGCACAACAGCCAGTGACGGACGTTTCTCTATCTGAACGCTCGGCAATACGCTTCCAGGAAAAGTCAGGGACTTGAGTTCAGTGGCCAACTCAACGCCGGACTCCGGACGCTCAGCGGGCGCCTTCGCCAGACATCGCGCCACCAGTCGAGCAAACTCCGGGGGAAGATCCGGACGCATTTTGCCTGGAGGTTCCGGGGTTGACGTGGCGATATTGTGCATGATCGCGAGCGCGTTGGGGCCGGTGAAGGGCAGTCGTCCAGTAGCCGCTTGATATAAGACGCAGCCCAGCGAAAAGATATCGGAGCTGGGATCGATGTTCTCGCCACGAGTCTGTTCGGGCGACATATACGCGACAGTCCCAATGAGCTGGTCTCGGATTGTTAACTGCGTTTCGTTTTCATCGCGCTGCAGTCTTGCGATGCCGAAATCGACGACTTTCACTTCTTGCTGAGGCGTCACCAGAATGTTCGCCGGCTTGATGTCTCGGTGGACAATGCCAGCAGCGTGAGCCGCTCCCAGAGCGAGCGCCACCTGTGAACCGAATGCAGCCACATCGTGAAAGCTCATCCCTCCGGGCGGAATCAAGTCCTTCAGCGTCGAACCCGCGATGTACTCCATTACGAGGAAATCCACGCCACCTTCGCTCGAGATATCGTGCAGCGTGGCAATGTTCCGGTGGTTGAGCGCCGACACCGCTCGCGCTTCGTTTTGAAAGCGCCGCTTTAGAATAGGATCCGCTGCAGTTTCGCTCTTCAGCACCTTAATCGCGACTGTTCGCCCCAGTCGCGTGTCGAGAGCGCGGTAGACAGCGCCCATGCCTCCTTCGCCCAGGAGCGTTTCGAGTTTGTAGGGTCCCAGCTTTGCCCCCGCGGCGAAGGGCAAGCCCGTTTTGGCGGACATCAGGGCCTCAACTTCGGTGCGCACTGCAGGATCGACCGTCTGTAGCAGAACGGTCCTTTCGGCTACGGGCAGATCCTTCGCGAGCCGGTAGAGATCCTCGATCTTTCGCCTGTCTCCTGTTGCCATCGCACCTTTCAAGGCAGCAAGCCATACTGAACCGCCGCGCTCGATAAGTGGGATTCTACTCTGACGCTGGGTACTGCCCAAAATGTGTTGGGCAAGCTTCAGGAATCGAAACGGCGCTCTGCTGCGTTAATTCTCGGGTTGCACAAGTTGGCGGCTAATACGATTTCAGTTTTGAGTGCGCCGTTTACTAGAATCTCTCGATAGTCCAATACGGAACAACAGGAGACACTATGCGATCACTTTCGATTATCACACTCTGTTTGCTGGCAGTGGTTTCGGCGGGCGCACAGGCTCCAGCACAAGTGGCGGGCGCCGGTTGGGTGACACTGCTGGATGGAACGACTCTCAAAGGGTGGAATACCACTGGCAATGCCAACTGGAAAGTAGCCGACGGCGCCATCGAAGCTTCAAGCGGGACCGGAATGCTGGTGACGCCTACAACCTACGCGAACTTCGAGCTCATTGTCGAAGTCTGGGTCGATGCACCGGCCAACAGTGGCGTTTTTCTTCGATGTTCGGACCCAACAACCATCAATCAGAACAACGCGTACGAAGTGAACATCTACGATAATCGCCCCGATCAGACTTATGCCACGGGAGCGATTGTCGAAGTCGCATCCGCCTCGATGCCGATGAAGGCGGGAGGAAAGTGGAATACGTTCGAAATCCGCGCTGAAGGGAATCATCTGACCGTGGTGATGAACGGTACGAAGACGGTGGACGTAAGAAACGACAAGTACGCCCGGGGCCCGATCGCCCTTCAATATGGCGCGGGCGTGGTGAAGTTTCGCAGCGTGAAGATTCGGACGCTGTGAACCGACGGCAATTCCAAACCAGGATTGGGGTCTGACCCCAGCTTTTAACCGGCTCTCAAGTCATAACAAAGAAGACGCGGCGGATTCGAGTTGATGATGTCACGCGTATTCTGCATGACGTAGAGCAGCCCGCGACTTAGGACAGGAAGCCCCCAGGATTCGCGGGCGGCAAACAACCAGGCTCGAGAAACTTCCTTGTATCCTTTAGGAGTGAGATCAAGCCACATCAAATGTCCGAGCTCACCAAGGCAAAGAAACTGCCCATCGACGGACATCAAGGATCCCCGATAAGGCCCGACCAACTGCTGCCGCTTTTCACCGCGCGTCTCAAATGTCTCGGTCCATTCCGGCGTTTCCCTCCATACGACCTTTCCATCCGCAGCATTCACGCAGGCCAGCGAAGCATCGGGTTCGTTACGCCCGTCGAAACCGTAAAGGTAGCCGTCCTTATGAATCGCGGTGTTGAAGTGCAGCGCGAACTCCTGAGTGGTCCACACCACCCTGTGCGTGAAATCCGGGCGTATTTCGAGTAGTGCGCCGCCGGTCCGATAGCTCGCCGAAACAAAAACCTTATTACCAAAGACAACAGGACAGGATGCATTGACGGATTCATAGGAACGGCTTCGCCAGGGAAAGCTGAAATCGACCCGCCCGGATGCCGGATCGATGCACAAGAGGCCACCTGTCGGAGGATCGGATTCTCCTCCGGCGAATACAAACACACGTCGTTTGCCATGGATTGTCGCCGGGACCGGTGAAGCGTAACTGGGTCCCCACTCCTTGCGGGCTCCCCAAACCTCGCGGCCTGTAAGTTTGTCCAGACCGGCAACGCAAGGGCCATTGGGGGCTCCGACATTGACGATGAGAAGAGCGCCCTCGATCAGGGGTGTCGACGCGGTGCCGAAAAAATCCTGACGTATGTGGTAGTCCACCCGGAAGTCGCGTTTCCAAATAACCTTTCCCGTTCCAAGATTCAGGCAGGACAGCAGGCCGAGCGCGCTGACGAAATAGACGCGATCCCCATCGATGATGGGACTCGATCTGGGGCCATTGTTGTATCCGTACCGATCCTCGAAATCGGTGGGGTAACGATATTGCCATTGGCTGGCGCCTGTTTCCGAATGAAGGCACTCCACGATTTCCTCGTCCCCCAGCCGATGTGCGAATACCAGGCGCTGGCCTGTAATAACCGGCGTCGTGTATCCCGTCCCTTTCCTGAACTCCCAAACGAGAGGAGGCGGCAGCTTTCGTGTGAGTTTTGTTTCGGCAGACACGGCATTATGGGAGGGTCCAAGAAAGCCCGGCCAGTCCTGGATCACCGCATCTCTTGCCAGAGGCTTCGCCTTCGACGCGGCGCGTGACTGCGCAAGGGCAGCCGCTACGCCCGCAGCATTTGCCAGGGCCGCTTGAAGTAGTTCTCGCCGGGAAATCACGAGGTCTATATAGCAGGACCAGGCGGAATCCGTTAGTGAAGTTGTGTGACCCGAAGGGATTTGTCCCCGTCCCATGGGATGGAGCGCGATTCTAACGTCAATCCGCTTCATTGATGGAGCTCTACTCCAGGTTGAGTTCCACCTGAAACCACCAGTTTGGTTGATGAACGACCTGAACGGGAACGCCGCGAAGCTCTCCGCATTACCGAGCAACAACTCAACGCGTACAATCATCCCAACTTCAATCCCCCGGATATTCGGCGTGATGCCAGCACATTTGGGCAAATACTGTCGGCGAAAAACGGCCGGATCATCCAGTTGGGATTGAAGCTCAATTTCTAGGGTTTTGGGCCTCCTGGGCACATAAAGTCGGAGCGAGCGAACTCCCCACCTTGGTTCGGGCTGGGTGCACCCATCAAGAGTTGGGCGGCGGGGCGGTTGGTTTAAGAAAATCAACCTCTTGATCAGCACCACCCCGGCGCTTCGCACCTCCTCGGCAGAGGAGGGGAGTTCGACTTCCGTAGCGGCTCTATGTGCAAAGCCGCCCTCCTCGAATGAAGGCGCCACCGCATCTGGTTGACGTCCGTTCGGAGACGCAGTAATTTTTACGCGAGGTTTTCAAGGATATGACAGGGTTTCGCTCGATCAGCATCCCACTGATGGCCGGGCTCGTTTGCGCTTTCCTGGTGCAGTCGCGGGCTCAGCAAGCGCCTGCCCCAAACGCTGTCATTAAGATCGACGTCAATTTGGTGCAGGTGGATGCTGTGGTAACCGACGCTCGTGGCAGGCCCGTCACCGACCTTAAGGTTGAAGACTTCGAATTGCTTCAGGACGGGCAACCACAGAAGATCACAAGTTTTGACTTCATCAACCTCGCTGCACGGCGCCCCGCAGCCACCCCTTCAGTCTCCGTTAGACCGCGAACCGCTAATTCCGACGTGCCGCTGCCACCCTTTATAAAGTCGCTGACAGCCGACCAGATCCAACGAACGATAGCGATCGTTGTGGACGACCTTGCGCTTTCGTTCGACAGCGCTGTTCGAATACGGGATGCCTTGAAGAAGTGGGTCGATACGCAGATGCTGCCCGGTGATCTTGTGGCAATCGTGCGTACTCGATCGGGAATGGGCTCCCTGCAACGATTTAGCATGGACAGCCAAACGCTGCGGGCGGCGATCGATCAGATCCAGTACGTTCCGGGCCGCGTGGGCACCTCGAGCTTCGCGCCGTTGCAAGCCCAGTTGCCCACGGACGGAGTGCTCGACACCCGCCAATTTGACGACGAAGTCACGCTCGCCTACCTGACCGGCAGCCTCGCTTCGATCCGAGAGGTCGTCCGTGGTCTGCGCGACCTTCCGGGCCGCAAGAGCCTGATCCTCTTCACTGAGGACATGCGATTTACTTTTCTGGAAGGAACACTTGTCCCGACGAGGAGCCTCGTCAACCGGACAAATGAAACCTACATGCGTCGTGTGGCGGACGAAGCCAACCGGTCTTCCGTTGTGATTCACGCCGTCGATCCCCGCGGCGTAACCTCCGCGTGGTTGTCGGCAGAAGACAGAGACAACACCGCAGCGGATGGCAATCCCCAGCCCGAGGGAGCCCAACTCACAGCCGAGGAACAGAACCGGGCCGAGCAAGAGCGGGCCAAAGCCCCTCCAGTACCCCCAATGGCTGACCGAGCCAACCAGCGCAACGATCAGTTGATCGCCTCGCGTGACGGCATGGTGGAGTTGACTCGACGGACCGGAGGGTTGTTCGCTCCCAGCACGAACGATCTTTCCGCAGCGTTTCGGAGCGTGGTGGACGACGGAGACGGTTACTACATCCTCGGATATCAGCCGGATCTGACGACTTTCGAAATCAACCAACAATCCTCATTCCACAACCTCAAAGTCCGCGTTAAACGCCCGGGGCTGACCGTGCGCTCGCGGTCCGGTTTCTTCGGCACGCCCGACAATCAGAGCCTGACGGAGCCCGACGTGCGCCGCAGCCAGCTCACCAAGGCCCTGACCTCTCCTTTCGCAAGCGACGACGTGCGGGTCCGCCTCACAGGCCTGGTTTATCCGTCTCCCAAGGTGGCTGCCTCCATCACAGCGATGCTTTACTTTGACGCACGCGACGTGACTTTCAAGGAGAGCCCCGATGGCCGGAGAGTCGCAGAAGTCGATATTGTCGCGGTTACGTTTGACGCCGATGGACAGCCGGTAGACACCATGTCGCGCACCGGAAAGCTTGATGTGACCAAAGAGGTTTATGCCGGACTCTTGAAGAGCGGCTTTGTTTACGGTTTGGAAGTTCCGGTCAAAAAGCCCGGCTCGTACCAGTTGCGCGCCGTGTTGCGTGACACGGCAACCCAGCGTACGGGCAGCGCGATGCAGTTTGTTAATGTCCCCGATTTCAAGAACGGCCGCCTGACGCTTTCCGGGATCGTGCTGGCAGAAGAAACACAAAAGGCCGGAGAGCGAGAACAGAGTCCGACTGCACCGCAACCGGGGTCGCCCGCCCGACGGGTTTTCACTCCCGGCGCCACTGTGGTCTATGCCTACCAGATCCTGAACCCGCGCATGGATTCCGACAAGAAGACGCAGCTCGATTCCCGCATTCGTTTGTTTCGCAATGGCCAGCAGGTGTACGAAAGCAACGCACAGGATGTGGATCAGGGAAACGTCAAGCTGGATTCCAAACGGCTGGGTGTCGCCGGTCGCCTCCCATTATTGAAGCTGCAACAAGGTAGTTACGTTCTTCAGGTTATCGTCCAGGACAATAACCGGCATGACAAATACCGCATCGCCGCCCAGTCGATTGACTTCGAAGTCGAGGAAACCAGTCTGGAGCCGTTCCCCGTCCAGTCGCGCTGAAGGAATTGTGGAGCGTTCCGGTGGTGGCGCTAAGCAAAGTGAATCGAACAATACCCATCGCAGCAGTCATGGCGATCGTCTTTGCCGCCAGCCGGCGTGAGGGTTGACAAATTAGTGCGAGCCGTTTGCTACTTCACCACAGTCAGCGCAACTTCCACCGTGTAGGCTTCGCCCTTCTCGTCGGTCTTCGTCATCGTCGTGGATTCTCCGTCCCGCAGTGTGACGGTATCCGATGACGTGAAGGCACGCGGCTGCCCATCTGTCGGCAAGTAGTGCCCGCTCAGCGTGAGCTTGACGCTGAAACGGCCATCATTCGCGGTGTTGACTAAATAATCGATTTGCACCCCAACCTGCTGAACGGTAAATCGAGTTTGCCCGCCGGCAGCCGGCACCCTCACCGGGACCTCGGCCCCCACTCTCAGAGAGCCGGTCACTCCGGAAGTGGTGGGCAAGGAATAGGGAGAGCGAATCTTCTTATCGCCTTCGCCTCTCGTAAAGGCGACATCAAGCCTTACGGTCGTTCCAGAACTAGCCGCAGCGGATGAAGCTTGAGGAAGGCCAGGTGCGGGAATCGCCAGCGCCATCAGGACCGAACCGAGTATCCATCCCACATGCGTTCTCATGGACTCCTCTATTTCTCCACCGACAACGTGAGGTCCGCTTGCCAGGTTTCATTGGTGACAAGGTCTGTCGCGATAATCGGTGCGGTCTCGCCGTTGCGGAGAAGGAGCGTTCCCGCAAAGATAAAACTGTAAAAGGTGGGAGTCGGCGAAATTCCTTGCGGCGCCCCCGCAACCGGATTGTTATCGGAGGCCTTTCTCTTCGTTACGGTGACTGCGACCTTATACCGCTCCGCGCCCGTAATCGCGGTGACCGTAGCATCGATTTGCGTTCCAATCTGCTGATAGCTGAACAGAGTTTGCCCGTTGGGACCTGTTGTGCTCACCGGAACTTCGTGGCCAACCCTCAACGATGTGGTCTCCCCGGATGAACTGGCGACAACAGAATGGGATTCGCGGACCTTCTTGTCACCTTCGCCTCTCGTAAGAACGACTTGAAGCTTCACGGGCACGCCGCCGGGTCTGAGTTCTTGTTGAGGGAATCCGGGCAGGGTCATCGTCATCACCAGCGCTACCGATCCGAGTATCCGTCCAACGCGCTTTCTCATGATCCTACTTCTTCACCGACAGCGTGATGTCTGCTCGCCAGGCCTCGTTCACGTCGTGCTCTGTCCCGCTGATTTGTGCCGTTCCTCCGTCACTGAGAATAATCGTCCCTGCAAAAATGAAATTGCGAAAGGCAACGATCGGCGGCGAATTGGTGGCGGCCGGACTTTCGTTAAAGACATCTCTTGTTGTGACGGTGATGGAGACTTTGTATCGTCCATCAGCCGCCGTCCGGACTTGAGAATCAATCTGAATGCCGACCTGCTGCGTTGTCGTCGTACCGTTACCCTGAACAGATATTTCTTTACCGGATCGAAAAGTTGCGGGGTCCGCACCAACCTCCGCGTCCAAAACATGAGTCTGACTCGGAACCTCCGCATTGCCCCGGGAACCTGAAAGGACGACCTTCAGGCTCACGGTCTCTGGATTGTCCGGCGCCAGGGGTGGCCGATCCAGACTATCGATGATGTTCTCCACGACCATCATCTTTTGTGGCGTCTCCTGCACGGTGATGGCGCCATCGGCGGGCTGAACATTCCTCAACGACAACGCTGTCCGAAGCACGTTCACAATACCGTTCACTGTGTTCGCCGACGGTTTATAGCCGACGTAAAACGTCTTCACGATTTGCGGATCCAGGTTTTGGTGGTTTTGGTCGGTATCCGGAAATACCAGGATGGTTTGGGCGTCGACAACCTTCCAGGCGTTTCCTGTCCGGAGCGAAAAGTAGTCGATCGCATCGAGGGCGTCCACGCCTTCAAGGCGGAATTGTTGTGAATTCACGGGCCTGAAGTCCGGCGAGAAATTGACTTTGATGCCCAGCAAATCCGCGAGAGCCTCATAGATGGCTTGAGAATTCTGGTTGAGATTGATCGAAATCGGCCCGGACGCTCCAAGCTTCAGTTCGGATCGAACCGCCGCCGCGATTCGAAGGGATCCGCTTTCGGCGTAGTGCGAAGTAGGGATTTGAACGGACTTTGCCGGCAGGGGTGTTGGATTTAGATGATCGACCAGTGTTTCGACCAGCGCCATTCTCTGCGGAGTGTCATGAACCAGGATCGCCAGGTTCGTCGCGGACTGGTAGATTCCGCGAAGGCTCAACGCCGTGCGCAGGACATTCATGATCTGATTCAAGCTGTTGACGGACGTTTCTCTCGGCAGGTAGATCGTCTTCACGAGGTGTTCGCTAAAGTCGCGCCTGTTTTGCAGGGTGTCGTCCAGTACAAAAATCGTCCGTGAATCCAGCGGCTCCCAATAAGAGCCGGACTGAAGTGCGAGGAAATCCAACGCTTCGATGACATCCACATTCTGGATGCTGAATTCGACGTTCCGAGTCGGGAAGTTTCGTCCGAAGAGAACCTGAAGTCCTGCTACGGCAGCGAGCTTTTCGAAAGCCTCTCTCGAACTGGAATTGCTGGTGAATGCAATCGGATCCTTCGTCTTGATTTGCAGCCGATTCCTATCGGACGACGCCGTGTGAAGAGAATTACCGCTCTCCCGGAACATCGTGCGGATATTCGTGGCCACCCTCTTGCGGATGGGAGCGCCTGAGAGTTCTGCAACCAACGATTCGGTAAGCGCCATCCCGGCAGGGCTATCGTGGGTCACGATAGCCCGTATTGATTCGGCCTGAAAGATTCCGCGCAAGCTGAGCACGATTCGCAGCGACGACAGGATTTCGTTGAGCAAGGAGACAGGAGTTTCCGGCGCCAGGTAAATCGTTTCGACCGTGTGCCCGTCGAAGTCGCGCCGATTCTGCGGGGTGTCTTCCGCCACGAACATGGTGTTCTCGTTAAGAGGTTGCCAGAACGTGCTTGTGCTCAGGGCCAGAAGATCGAGCGCGTCGAAGAAGCCAACGTTCCGCACGACAAGTTTCGCGTTGGTGGAGCGGAAATTGCGACCAAACAGAATGTTGAGCCCGGCATTCTTCGCCAGTCTCTCGTAGATCTCACGAGAGCCCGCGTCGTTCAGCGAGATTGGATCTGTTGCGCTGATCTTCAACTCGCCTCGCCTGGACTGTGGAGTTCGTGCGTTTGGGTTAGTCTCCGCCACGAAAACACCTTCAAGATCGAAAGTCGGAGCAGCAGCATTGGGGTTTGCCGCGCGAGCGGCAACGCGAATTTGTTCGGCGGTGTCTCGAACGAGCAGAGCGTTCCCGGCCGGCATGACTTGCTTGAAGCCCTGGGTACGGAGTTCGGCGGCGACTTCAGCGGCGGGCCTGTTGGCGACAGGCAGGATTTTCACAAACTGGCGGTCGTAGTCCTTACGATTTTGCTGGTTGTCTTCCGCGACCAGGATCGACTTCTTGTCCCATGGAGTCCAGAACGTGGCCGTCTGCTTCGCGAGCATGTCGAGCGCTTCCGCGGGAGTTTTGTTCTCGACGCGGAAAGGCTCGGCGGCCTTCGGTGCGTAGTCGCGCAGGAAAACGACGTTCAGGCCAGCGCGCTCCGCGAGCGCTTCATAGGCGGCGCGGGAATCCAGATTGAGATCGAGGGAGAGTGGGCCTTTCGTCTCGAGGTCCTGCGCATTAGCTGAAATCGAGAACAGGACAAAGATCAGGAGTATCGTGAGCAGGTTTAGCCTGTTCATAGTCATACAGGACGTGCCCAACCGGCTCCGGGTTCACCGGATTCTTCAAGACCAGGCTGAAATCTGGCGCCTGATGCCGAACCACATTAAGCTTCGGAGTGTCATGCATTTTAACGGAAGGTCCTGGATGAAGAGATGCAAATGACGGGATGTGCGCGAGTATTGCTGTTCGTTGCAATGCTCGTTCCGGCTGCGCAAGCCCAAACCGGAACTGTTACAGGCGTGTTGCTGAACGATCGAGGCCTGCCCTCTGCGGGCGTTCGCGTCGCGGCAATGCCGGTGCCGCGGGAAGGGGAAACCAGCGGACCGACACTGGTCGGATTGACCCTGACGGACAACAACGGGCGCTATACCATCGAGATGCTCGAGCCGGGGAATTACTACCTCACCGCAGGACGCGTCGATTCTCTTTCGTACTATCCCGGCGTGGCCGCAGTGTCCTCGGCGAAACCCATTCTCGTCGCGGCAGGCGCTCGAATCTCCGGCATTGACTTCAAGATTGTGGGGCCCGTGACGCACATCGTCTCCGGGCGCGTCGTGCTGCAGCCTGGACAGACACTTCCTCCCGGTTCCCGGGTGACGATGGGAGCGAGCGTATCGCTTCAAGCAGAGGTTGGCCCTAATGGAAGCTTTACCTTCAACGCCGTTCCGCCGGGTCAATACACCCTGAGGCTGGCCCCCGACGCGTTCTCCGCCGGAATGCCTCTCGACGTTGGCGGCCGCATCACCGATATCGAATTCCAGCCGGCAGCGATCTTTGTTAGCGGAAGTGTGGCGGTGGAAGGCGCGGGCGACGCGCCGAACGTTTCCGTGTCCTTCTCAGAGATTACGCAAAACAAAGTGATGGAAGTTGCGGCCCGGCGATCGTTCACCTTCTTTCTTCCCGAAGGCGAGTACCGCGTGACGGCGAAACGCGTGCCGAATGGTTATCAGGTGAAATCCCTCGTTGCCGGAGACGCGGACCTCTTGAGAGGTAGTTTGAAGTTTTCGTCTAAGCAACCCATGGTGAAGATCGCCCTGACGTTGAAGCCGGCGCAAACGGTCGGGTTCTCCGGACAGGTGCAATCTACTCGCGGCGGGCCGCAGCCTCTGCGCAGCATCCGGATGGAAGCGGAGGGTCTGGAGCCGTATCACGGCACCGTCCCCGTCCAACCCGAAGGCTCGTTCTTCTTCGACAAGATCACGCCGGGAGACTATACGGCGGTGATCGCTGTATTGGGAGTTGCGGACTTCAAGGTGCAGCTCCGAGTGCCTTCAGACGGACGTCGGAATGTGGAGATTGTGATGCCGGAGACGAAACAGTTGTCGGCAAAGCTGAGAATTGAAGCCACTGTTCCGTCTTCGGCGCGCCCTGCCGTCACTCTGCGGTTCATCGACGACGCGGGAGATACTGTGCCTGTGGCCATCGATGGATCTGCCGGTGAAACTCCAATCCAGTTCTCGCTTCGTGAAGGCCGGTATCGAGTAACAACCACGATCCGGGAGTCTATCGGCGGTGCAGAGAGAACCCGGGTGAAGAACCTGACCTCTGGTTCGGTGGATCTCCTCACAACGACACTGAATGTCAGCAAGGATACCGAGGACGTTCAGATCATCATCGGCCGCTAAAAGAAGGCACGCCGGAGCGGTGCTTGAAACAAACGCGCTAACGCGCCGCAGCGAGACTTGAGTTTGAGTGAGCCGTTCACTCAAAACTCATCACTCAAAACTACTTCCTGAAGATGATTTTCATAGACCTGCTTTCCAACACTGTGCTACTTAACCTTCCCTTTCAAAGGAGAGCTTTCTTTGGGAGATCTGAGCGGTTCGGGGTCGAACGTGGATCGTCTCGTGCCGGTCAGGCCGTCATCGAAATCGATGAAGTTCCTCCGAACCCGCATTTGGTGCTGGTGGAAACGTACAGGACATCTGGTGCTCGATGAATCCGAGGAAGCGCGCAGCGGCGTCGAAGTTCCTCGATTGAACGGACGGGCACTGACGAGGTGAACCGCCATGCCGGGATACGAAGCAGAGCGAAACCCGAAACGATCGCTGTACTTCGCCGCGGGCACGGTGTTCGTGATCGCCCTGATCACCGGCGTCCTATTCTACTCGCGACCGACCAACACCGTGGTGATGACAACAGGTGCAAAGGACGGCGCCTATGAAGCGTTCGGGCATCAGTACAAGGCGATACTCGC
>Ga0070675_100000948_pt1 | contig 20682 bp, 19 predicted proteins | sample KBSM43metaG_FD_65343 | JGI IMG/M metagenome (GOLD analysis project Ga0070675, IMG submission 65343) | Miscanthus rhizosphere microbial communities from Kellogg Biological Station, Michigan, USA - KBS M4-3 metaG | ecosystem: Host-associated > Plants > Roots > Rhizosphere > Soil ... | reverse complement strand
GCACGCGGACGGCTGCCTGTCCACCAGGTCCGACCACAGACGGTCGCGCGGATGCGTCGCGGCGGCGGTGCCGAGCCGCGACACGACGAGAACGTGACGGACCGAGGGGGTGGCCGCCACTGCTTCGTCGGCCACCGTCTTCATGGCAACATGCTGACCGCGGCGCCAGAAGCCGTCGGCGGTGATGACCAGCGCGGCCTCGGCGTCCTGAAGCCGCGCTGCCACCGCGTCCGCTCCGTAGCCGGAGAAGAGCGGCAACACGACCGCGCCGATCTTCACAACGGCGAAAAACGCAGCGGCGAGCTCGGGCCCCATCGGCAGGAAGAGCGCGACGCGATCGCCCTGGCGTACTCCGAGCGCCTTCAATGCGTTGGCGCACCGGTTCGTCGCGGCCCGCAGCTCCGCGTAGGTCAGCACGCCGTCTGTGCCCTCTTCGCCCTCCCATCGGATGGCCGGCCGCGCATCGGTCGGCGTGCCGGCCCACTTGTCGAGGCAGTTGTGAACGATGTTCAGGCGGCCGTTCACGCACCAGCGCGCCCAGGCCGGTCCCTTCGACACGTCGAGCGCCTGCGTGAACGGCTCGTAGAATTCGATGCCGAGATCGTCGAACACCGCGCGCCAGAACCACTCGGGCTCGGCGACGGAGCGATGGAGGAGCGTGTCGAAGTCAGCGAGGTCGTGACGGCGCATGAACGCCGTCAGACGGCTGTGCTCGATCACGTCGGGCGAGGGACGCCACGCAATCTCGCCCCCGAACTCGAACGCACCGCTGTGCATCGGCGCGATTGTACAGCCCCCGTTACAATGCCCGCATGAGTCGAGAAGCGCTGTCCGTGATCGTCAGCGCGTGCCGCACGGCCATCGGCACGTTTGGCGGGAGCCTGAAGGAGGTGCCGGCCCCCGAGCTTGGCGCCGTCGTCATCCGCGATGCGCTGGCGCGCGCCGCCGTGGCGCCCGACAGCATCGACGACGTGGTGATGGGCTGCGTGCTGCAGGCTGGCGCCGGCATGAACGTCGCCCGCCAGGCCGCCATCAAGGGCGGCGTACCGGTGACGGTGCCGGCAGAGACGATCAATCGCGTGTGCGGGTCCGGGCTGCAGGCAGTGGTGCACGCGACGGAGGCGACGCGCGGCGGGTACGCGCAGGTCGTCGTCGCCGGTGGCGCCGAGTCGATGAGCCAGGCGCCGTATCTGCTGCCGCAGGCCCGGTGGGGGCTTCGCATGGGCCACGGACAGATCTACGACACCATGCTGGGCGAGGGGCTCACTTGCGCGATCGAAGGCTGCCACATGGGCATGACCGCCGAGGAGGTGTCGCGACGGTTCGGCCTCACGCGCGCCGATCAGGACGCCTTTGCGGCCGAGAGCCAGGCACGTGCGGCCCAGGCGGTGGCGTCGGGCGCGTTTCGCGACGAGATCGTGCCGGTGCCGCTGCCGCCGCGAAAGGGCGGGCCGGCGTCGTTCGAGACCGACGAGCATCCGCGGCCGGGCACATCGGCGGACAAGCTGGCGGGCCTCAAGCCTGCATTCGCCTCCGACGGCACGGTGACCGCCGGGAACGCCTCCGGCCTCAACGACGGCGCCGCGGCGCTCGTCGTGGCGTCGCCGGCCGCGGCCTCCGCGCGGGGCCTCACCCCGATCGCGCGCGTGCTGTCGTACGCGGTCGTCGGGCTGGAGCCGAAGGTGATGGGGCTGGGGCCGATCGGCGCCGTCCGCCTCGCGCTCGACCGCGCGTCTCTTCGTGCGGATGACATCCACCTGTTCGAGCTCAACGAAGCGTTTGCCGCCCAGGCCCTGGCCGTCGCCCGCGAGCTCGGCCTCGACGCCGCCAAGGTAAACGTGCGCGGCGGGGCGATCGCGCTTGGGCACCCCATTGGGGCGAGCGGCGCCAGGGTGTTGACCACGCTGATCTATGCGCTCCGGGCCCGCGGTGGCGGCCTTGGGGTTGCGGCCCTCTGCATTGGAGGCGGAATGGGAATAGCCATGGTCGTGGAGGCCGCCTGAAAAGGCTCTGGGCTCAGAGGCTTTGGGCTGCTAGGCGAGGTCTGCTAATCAAGGTAGCTGAAGAGGTGGAACGGTTGGACAGAGACGTCGCTAAAAGGCTCTAAGGCCGCCATGCCCAAAGCCCAGAGCCCAGAGGCTCGAGAGCCCACACGCTACGCCAGCGCCCTCGGAACTTCAGCCGGGCGCCTTGCGTCCCAGAGGCCATGGTGAGAGCACTTGCCGGCCTGATTCTGCTCCTGGCCGCCCAGCCGGTGTTCGCGCAGCCACCCGACTGGGAGGTAGACGCCCACGCGGGGCACGTTCACGGCGCTCGCATCCTCGTCCTGCGCGACTACCATCTGCCCGCGGGCGAGACCGCGCACGGGACGATCATCGTCGTCGGAGGAGCCGCCACCATCGACGGACATGCGGACGACGACGTGGTCGTCCTCGGCGGCCGGGTGCGGATCGGACCCCAGGCCATCGTGGACGGTGAAGTCGTCACCGTGGGCGGCGCGGCGGACGTCGATCCGCAGGCGAAGGTTTACGGGGGCGTGGACGAAACCGTGGTGCGTTTCCCCGACATCGACGGTCACTGGAGCCCGATGTCGCGCGGGTGGTTCGTCGGGCTCGCGCTCGCTGCCACCGTGCTCCGCCTGCTCATCGTGCTGGTGGTGGCCTCGGTTCTCACGCTCGTCGCGCCCGGCTGGGTGCGCCGCATCTCGTGGCGCGCCTCCGAAGGGCTGGCGTCGGCGGCGGCCATCGGGCTGGCCTGTCAGCTGGCGTTTATTCCGGTGCTGCTGGTCCTCGTCGCCGCGCTCGCCGTCTCGATCGTCGGCATCCCGCTCATCGGCGCGATGCCCTTCCTGATCGCGGCCGCGGGCCTGGCTGGCACGGCGGGCTTCACGGCCGTCGCGGCGCGCATCGGCGCGCGGCTTCGCGGCACGACAGTCGAGGCGTCGAACACGCTGTTCATCGACATGCTGCTCGGCTTTGCGCTGATCTCGGCGGTGACCGTCTTCGCCCGCTTCGCCGCATTCGGCCTGTTCTGGAACGGACCCGTCTCCTGGAGCGTCAGCGCGTTCGGCCTGCTGATCGAGTACGTGGTGTGGACGATCGGTATCGGCGCCGCGTGTGCGTCGCTGCTGGCCCGCTGGAACGGACCGCAGCCCGCGTCTGCGTCGGCGGGCGCGCCGGTGGTGGTCTAGCGCCGCCTGGCCCGCGCCGCTTCGAGCAGCGTCTCGACCCGCGCCATCACGGTCGGCCAGCGATACTCGCGTTCCACGTAGGCCAGCCCCTGAGCCCCGAAGGCGCGGCGTTCGCCGTCGGCGCCCCGTAGGGTTTCCACCGCTTCAGCGAACTCCGCCGACGAGCGGTAATAGAGTCCGCCGTTGGCGCGCCGTACCTGCCCCTTCAGCACCGCGCAGTGGCCGTTGACGATCGCGGGCACGCCGCGATTCCAGGCTTCCAGCAGCACGATGCTGAGGCTTTCGAACGGAGACGGCACCACGAGGGCGAGCGCGTTGTGCAGGAGCGCGTCGCGTTCGGCGTCGCTGACCCGGCCCAGCGCGCGAATCCGCGGGTGCGCGGGCATCGTCATCTTCGGCGGACCGGCCAGCACCAGCGACAGTTCCTCGTGCGCCGCGGCGTATTCGAGGAAGTACTCGAGCAAGCTGTCGCACCCCTTGTTGCGATCGACGCGACCCAGGTAGAGCAGATACGGCAGCGAGACCCCGCCAGTGAGGCGCGTGGCGGCCTGCGCGGCCGCGGGCTCGAGCCCCATGCCGATGACCGCCGAGGGCTCGAGCGCCCGCCCTGCCCTCGTCGAAACGAGCGCCTGCTCTTCCGGGGTGAGAAAGAGATACGCCGCGGGCAGCTGGAAGAATCCTTCGAGGATGCTCAGGTGCACGGCGCGGTCTTCTTCGGCCGTCGGCAGCAGCACCGCCCGCTCGCGCACGATCGGCACCCCGAAGAACGACGGTGCGTAGCGGAAGGTCCAGAACAACACCAGGTCGTAGCCGGCGCCCTCCGCGCGAAGGTGGTCGAGCAGGACGGGGGAGTCCGGACCGTTTTCACGGAACCAGGCCTCCTGCCGCTCGTCGTCCGTCTGGCCGTCGAACACCTCGTCGCTCAGGTCCGCGAAGCGCTTCAGGCGCCGCGGCTGGCGCACGGGAAAGCGCCGCACCGTGACCGGGCCGTCCACCGACGTGCCGGCCGGAAACTCGTTCTCCCAGGTGACGTAGTCGGCGGCGCACGTCGTCAGCACGGTGACGTCGTGACGGGCCGCGAGGCGTAGGGCGATGTCGCGGCAGTGCCGTTCCGAGCCGCCGGCGACGCCGGCGCCGTAGCGCTGAACCACGCAGGCGAGCTTCAAGAGTTCCGGCGCTCGAGCTCGCGGCGGAGGCGGGCGGTTTCGAGCGCGAGCTCCTGCACACAGGCGAAGAGCACCTGGTTCACGCGGCGCTGCCGCTCGAAGTTGTCGCGGCTGTATTCGAAGAGCCAGCGCAGCACCGGCATCAGCAGCCGCTGCTTGACGAACTGCACGGCGGATCCGGCGGCGGGGCGGCGATGCGAGCCGTACTTCATCGCGGTCTCGAGCCGCCACGAGGCCGGCTCGCCGAGCAGTTCCGGGAGGATCAGGGCGTGCGAGTCGCCGGCGTCGATCGACGCGCGGAGCAGCCGCTCCACTTCGGCAAAGAGCGCGGGGTCTTCGAAGGCGGCGGCGCCGTGGCGCACGAGGTGCAGGCGCAGGCGCTCGCGCACCCGGCCCTGCACGTCGGCCATCACCGCGTCCACCGAGACGTCAGCGGCCAAAATCGTCGCGTACGCCCGCGCGGACCTGGACGTTGGCGCTGGCCGAGGCCACCACCCTCGTCTTCTGCTTGAGGCGGAACGTCACACGATACCCGCCGCCCTGCTGGAAGGTGTGATCGGCCGAGAAGCGGCGCCGAATCGTGCTGGTGCCTTCGGTGTACGGTTCGCAGTCTTCGGACGTCTCGGAAATGGTCCCGTCGCCCCAGTCCCACGCGATCGCAGGGCAGTAGAAATCGCTGGCGTCGTCGGCACCGCCGCGCACGTCGATTGAGGCGTGCACGCGGAGCGGTGAGAAGCCCAGCGGTGGCGTGACCTTGAGTGCTAGACTGGGCCGTTTGTCGTCGCCCTGTTTCTGCGCTACTTTCTGATCCGTGTTCTGACTCGCCGCGGCGAGCAGCGTTCCCGCGACGCACACGGCGGCGAACACGGCGGTCAGCCGGACGAGTGCGACAGAGCGAAAGTCGGCAGCCATCGGCGGTTCCTCCGGACAGGAGGCAGGGGCTGCGGTGATTGTACGCGATCAGACGGATGCAGATGACGCACCAGACCCCACGTATACGGCTCGATCCACGGGCGGCCGGCGAGCTGGACGCCGACGTCGTGGTCGTGCCCGCCTTCGAAGAGGACGGCTTCGCGGACGTGCCTGGCCTGGCACAGGCTGCAGGCGGCGAAGCCGTGGCCGCGCATGACCGCGGCATGTTCTCCGGAAAGCCGTTCGAGTTGCTGGTCCTCGGAACCCAGGGGGCCGGGTGGCGGGCGCCGCGCGTGGCACTCGTCGGCGCCGGCCCCGCGGCCTCGTGCACGACGGAGGTGCTGCGCCGGGTGGCGATCACCGGAGCGCTCGTGGCGCGCCAGCAGCGGCTCCGGCGCGTCGCCCTGCTGATGCGGCCGGGCACGAGCGTGCCTGTCGCCGAGGCGGTCCAGGCCGTCGCCGAAGGCGTGACCATCGCCAACTACGACGGCGCGTCGCTCAAGACGGCGGATCACGATCCCGTATGGATTACCGACGCTGCGGTGGCCGGCGTCGCCGGTGGCGACGCCCTCGCGGCGGCGGTCGATCGCGGAGTCATCCTGGGCGAGGCCACCAACCAGGCGCGCGAGCTGGCCAACGAGCCGGGCAACCGCCTCACGCCGCGAGTGTTCGCGGAGCGCGGCGCGGCGCTTGCCTCGGCCGCCGGCCTCGGCGTCGAGATCCTGGACGAGACGGCGATTGCCGATCTGCGGATGGGGCTGCTTCTCAGCATCGCTCAGGGGAGCCAGGAGCCGCCGCGGCTCCTCGTGCTGCGGCACGAACCGGCCGGAGCGGTGTCCAACATCACGTTGGGGCTCGTCGGGAAGGGCATCACGTTCGACACCGGCGGCATCTCGATCAAGCCGGCCGACAACATGGACAAGATGAAGGACGACATGTCGGGCGGCGCGGCGGTGATTGCCGCGATGGCGGCCATTGCCCGCCTGAAGCTGCCGGTGCGCTGTCTGGGCGTGGTCCCGATGACCGAGAACATGCCGGGCGGGCGTGCGATCAAGCCGGGCGACGTGGTGACGAGCGCGGAAGGCAAGACGGTCGAGATTCTCAACACGGACGCCGAGGGGCGGCTCGTGCTCGGTGACGCGCTCTGGTATGCGCGGAAGCTCGGCGCGACGCATCTCGTCGATCTCGCCACGCTGACCGGCGCCGTGGTCGTCGCGCTGGGCAAGACCACCACCGGGCTGTTCGGGCGGCCGCAGGCGTGGGTGGACGCCGTGCTCGAGGCCAGCCGGCGCGCTGGCGATCGATCCTGGCCGATGCCGATCTTCGACGACTACAAGGAGTTGTTGAAGAGCGAGATTGCCGACTTCACCAACACCGGCGGGCGCCCGGGCGGGTCGATCACCGGCGCGCTCTTCATCAAGGAGTTCGCCGGCGAGCTGCCCTGGGTCCACCTCGACATCGCCGGCACGGCTTGGGCCGAGGAGGCCAAGCCGTATCAGCCGAAGGGGGCTACCGGCGTCGGCGTACGCACCTTGGTCCAGCTGGCGATGACCGCGCCGGCCTGGAGCGGCGCCCGATAGCGATGCTCTGGTTGCAGCAGAACCCGATCGTAGTGGAGGTGGCCAAGCAGCCGCCGCCGACGCGAGACGCGAGCATCGACGCCGTCCTCAGCATCTTCGCCCTGGCCGGAGTGTTCCTGCTCGCGGCCGCCGTCGGCAGCGTCGTCGTGGCCGGCGGCATCGTGCTCTATAAACGCTGGAAGGGGACGTCGGAAAGCGAAGCGAGCCATACCCAGCTTCGCATCTGACCCACTCTGCCCGCTCTGCTTTCTCGGCCCTCCCCGCCTCCAGGCACCCGCTACTGTGTGGCAACAGCGGGTGCTTTTTTTAGCGCCTGCTGGTAGCGCGTGATGCCGGCGAACAGCGCTTCCGCGATCTGCTGGCGATATTTTTCGGTGGCCAGCAGCCCCGCGTCCTGCTGGTTGGTGAGGAACGAAATCTCGGTGAGGATGCTCGGCATCTGCGCGCCGACGAGCACCATGAACGGCGCCTGCTTCACGCCGAGGTTGCGCGCCTTGCGGTCGGACTTCCGCACCTGCGAGAACAGCGAATCCTGCACGAGTCTGGCGAGGTCCCGTGATTCGTCCAGCTTGTTATTCAGGGTGATGGCCCGCACCAGCTCCGGCAGCTGCCGCATCGAGCGCGTAGACGCCGCATTTTCGCGCGCCGCGGTCGCCTCCGCCTCCGCGGTCGGCGCGAAGTTGAGGAAGTAGGTCTCCACGCCCCGCGCGCGGCGATCGGCGCTGGCGTTGGCGTGAATGGAGAGGAAGATGTCCGCGCCGGAACGATTGGCGAGGTCGGTGCGCTCCTCGAGTGGTACGAACGCGTTGGTACGCCGCGTCTGAATGACCTCGACGCCGGGCTGCCGGAGCAGCAGTTTCTCGAGCCGGAGCGCGACGTCCAGCGTGAGCTCGGACTCGGAGAGCCCTTTCACCCGCGCGCCGGGGTCGTGGCCGCCGTGGCCGGCGTCGATGACGATGCGCGCGATGCCCAGTCCGAGTTGCCGCGACAGCGAAAAGCCGCCCCGCGCGTTGACGGCCGGCGTCACCGGAGCCGGCGTGTCCCGCGGCGGATCCGGAAGCACTGCCGCCACGATTTCAGTTGCCGCCGCCGCCGCGCGATCCGGCGCCTGACGATCGGCGATTGCGGGTACGGCGGGCGCCGGCGAGACCAGCGGCCCGGACTGGGTGTTCGGCGGCATCGCGGGCGGTTCGTTCCGCGCCGACACGGGAGGCACGGACGACGGCAGCGGCGCGGGGGTGTGTGTACGGGGCGTGACGAGCGCCGAGACGGGGCTCGACGGCGCGGGCGGCAGCGCGGTCGATGGGGCCGGCGATGGAGCCGGTGATGGTCGCGCGCCGGCCGACTGCTCGACGTCCACGACGATGCGGTACGGGTTGTAGAGCGTGTAGATGCTGTGTCGCCCGGCCCCCTCGAGGTCCAGCACCACCCGCGTGACGTCTCCGGGATGGACGCCGATTCGTGCGCGCCGGACCACGCCGCCGTCGAAGGGAAGCACCGCGAATCGCAATGCCGCTACCGCCCGCGTGTGCGGGAGGTCCACGAATACGCGTTCGGGACCCTGGAGGCGCTCGCTGTGATAGGTGACTTCCCGATCGAGCTCCAGCGTCACGCGCACCGCGTCCGGAAGCACTTCGCGGCGGACGTGAGCCAAGAGCGCGCCTGGCACCGCGGTGTCAGGTCGGGGATGCGTGCGTGGCACGACGACCGGGAGCGCGATTACCGCCGGCGCGGCGGCCCGCGACGGAGAGGGCACCGGCGGCTGGGGTGTCGAGGCCGCGGGTGCGCGGGCGGCGCGCGGTGCGCCGTCGAGCCGGCGCGCGAGCGGTGCGGCCTGGCGCGCATAGCTGCTGCCGGGAAACGACTTCTGCAGGGCCGCGAGCATCTGGAGGGCGCGGTCGCGATCGAGGTCGTCGCTGGTCTGAAAGAAGAGATCGGCCGAGAGCGCCGCCCCTTGCCACAGCGCCTTGTCCGCCTGGCCGGCGGCGGGGAACAGGCGGGCGAGATCCTCGAAGGCGCCCACCAGCGTGCGCACGCGCCGCTGGGTCACGGCCGCTGCGCCGGACTTGGCGGCGGAGAGCTCGCGGCGGAGCGACGCCTCGCGCGCCGCGGCTTCTTTGAAGAGCGCGGCCGGATCGGCAGACTGCGCCGCGGCCGCCGTCGTGACGGCCACGACGAGCGCGAGCACGAGCGCGCTAGCGCGGATGGCCGTCGATCTCATCGAAGTAGTTCCGGTCCACGAGCACTTCGCGCGCCTTGCCGTTGGCGCCCGCCGACACCAGTCCGTCGGCCTCCATCATGTCGACGAGCCGCGCAGCGCGGCTGAAGCCGACGCGGAGCTTGCGCTGCAGGTAGGAAATCGAGACCTGGCCGCTCGTCACGACGATGCGCGCGGCGTCGTCGAAGAGCTCGTCCTTCTCGAACTCGAGGTTGCCGGGGCCGCTCTTCTCCTCGTCTTCGGCGGTGATGCTGTCGTCGAACACCGGCTTCCCCTGCTTGCGCAGGAAGCTGGCCAGGCGCGCGCTCTCCTGCTCGGAGATGTAGGGTCCGTGCAGGCGGAGGCAGCGGGACGAGGCGGGCGGCATGTAGAGCATGTCGCCCTTCCCGAGCAGCTGCTCGGCGCCGTTGCTGTCGAGAATCGTGCGCGAATCGGTCTTCGACGACACGCGGAACGAGATGCGCGACGGCAGATTGGCCTTGATGAGACCGGTGATGACGTCCACGGACGGGCGCTGCGTCGCGAGAATCAGGTGGATGCCGACGGCGCGTGCCATCTGCGCCAGACGGCAGATCGATTCCTCGACCTCGTTGCTGGCGACCATCATCAGGTCGGCAAGCTCGTCGATCACCACGACGACGAACGGCAGCGGCTTCGGCGCTTCGGGATCGGTGGCGGCCGCCGCGCCGCGCTCTTGCAGCGCCAGGCGGATGTTGCGGTTGTACTGCTCGATGTTCCGGACGCCCTCGGCGGCCAGGGTCTTGTAGCGCTCTTCCATTTCGCGGACCGCCCAGCGCAGCGCATTGGCGGCCTTCTTCGGGTCGACGACGACCGGCGTGAGCAGATGCGGAATCTCTTCGTACATCCCGAGCTCGAGCCGCTTGGGGTCGATCATGATCATCCGCACGTCGTCGGGGGTTGCGCGGTAGAGGATGCTCGTGAGCATCGAGTTCAGGCCGACCGACTTGCCCGTGCCCGTCGATCCGGCAATCAGCAGGTGCGGCATGGTGGCGAGATCCGCGAAGTACGGCTCGCCGTGGATGGTCTTGCCGAGTGCGAGCGTCAGCTTCGAGGTCGAGCGCTGGTAGCCGTCCGATTCGAGCAGCTCACGCAAGGAGATCGCTTCGCGGTTCGGGTTGGGAATCTGGATGCCGACGGTGGACTTGCCGGGGATGCGATCGATCAGCACCGATTCGGCTTTCATCGCCAGGCACAGATCGTCGGCCAGCCCCGTCACCTTGCTGTACTTCACGCCGGCGTCGGGCTTGAACTCGAAGGTAGTCACCACCGGGCCGGGATGGATCTGCGCGACCTGGCCTTCAACCGCGAACTCGCGGCACTTTTCCTGGAGCTGCCCCGCAAGCGCCATCAGTTCGCGCTCGTCGATCTTCTGTTCCGCCTTCGGGGCGTCGAGGAGCGAGTGCGGCGGCAGCGTGAACGCGCCGTTCTTCCGCTGGGCAGGCGCCTTGGGCGGCTCGGGATCGGGCAGCAGGGACGGCGTGGCCGGGGGGAGCTTCCGCACGACGGGTAGCCGCGCGGCAGGTTCGGCCTCGGTCTTCGTCTCGGGCTTTGGCGCCGCCTTGGGCGGCGGCGCGTCGAGCTTCGGCGCCTTGATGACGGGCGCGACCCCCGACTTCTTGGTGTGCTTGGCGATGACCTCGCGGCGGGCGCGTTCGCGCCGCCGCTCGTCGAGCCAGCCGCGGACGACGCCGAGGCCACGGGCGGAGATGTCGCGTGAGCCGACGCTGGCCGTGGCGAACATGCGGCCGAACGAGAACTGGGTCGCCATGATCACGGACAGCATCATCGCGGTCAGCAGCACGATGATCGAACCGGTGCGATTGAGGTACTCCGCCAGCGCCAGCCCGAGACCGGCGCCCACCGTGCCGCCGGCGTCGAACGTCGTGGCCGCGAGCTCGGTGCTGCCGAGCACCAGGCTGAAGAACGCGCTGGCGCAGATGAGCAGCAGCATGCCGCCAAACGCTTTGGTGTAGGCGGCGTCGGGCGTCTGGCACCAGAAGTAGTGCCATCCCACGACGCCGACGGCTCCGGGCAGAAAGTAGGCGCCGTAGCCGAACAGCTGAAACGAGAGCTCGGCGAGGAAGGCGCCGACGCGGCCGACGAAGTTCGCCGGCGGATGCGGCACCCCGGTGGTGAAGAACCATACCGGGTCGGACGGCTCGTAGCTAACGAGCGAGATCAGCCAGATGAGCGCCATCGCGAAGAGCGCGACGCCCACGAACTCGCTGATGCGGCGGGAAACACTCGAAGCGGCCACCTAAATCTCCATCAGGACGGGCAGGACCAGCGGTCGGCGGCCCGATCGTTTCTTGAAGAAGCGGCGCAGCTCGATGCGCAGCTTCTCCGTCATCAGCCCCTGGTCGGTGCGCTCGTCCACGCTCGAAGCCTGGATGCACTCGACGATGGCGCCGGCCGCATCCTCGAAGAGCGCGTCGTCGTCGCCGGATACGAAGCCGCGCGCGACGAGCTCCGGTGGGCCGACCAGCGCGCCGGTGCCGCGGCTGATCGCCACCACGGCGACGACGATGCCGTCGGCGGCGACGTGCCGCCGATCGCGCAGGACCTCGTCGCCGACCTCGCCGACCCGCGTGACATCGATCAGCACCCGCCCGGTCGGGGCCTTGTCGGCGATGCGCGCGCCCGCCTTGTCGAACTGGATGATGTCGCCGTCCTGGGCGAGCAGCACCTGGACCGAGCGATCCGATCCGGCGAGCACGCGGCGTGCCACGCGCGCGTGCTGTGCCAGCTGCCGGTATTCGCCGTGCACCGGCACGAAGTAGCGCGGCCGGACCAGGGACAGCACCAGCTTCAGCTCTTCCTCGGAGCCGTGGCCTGACACGTGGACGTGCTTCATGCCGTCGGTGATGACGTGCGCACCGCGACGGGCGACATGGCTCATCGTGCGTGCGATGGCCTTCTCGTTGCCGGGAATGGCGCGCGCCGAAAACACCACGGTGTCGTCGGGCCCCAGCCGCACGAAGCGGTGGTCGTCGATGGCAATGCGCGAGAGCGCGGCCTGCGGCTCGCCCTGTGAGCCGGTGGCGATGCACAGCACGTCCGGTCCCGCGAAGTTCGCAATCTCGTTGTCACGGATCTGGACGCCCGACGGGATCTTCAAGTATCGGAGCCGCTGCGCGATCTCAGTGGTGCGCTCCATGCTGCGCCCCACGAAGGCGACGCGCCGGTCGAACTGCACCGCGAGGTCCACCAGTACCTGCATGCGGTAGACGCTCGACGAGAAGGTGGCGACCACCAGCTTGCCGTCGGTGCTGGTGAAAATCTCCTCGAACGCCTCGATGACGTCGGTCTCCGGCCCGGTGAAGCCCTTGCGATCGACGTTGGTGCTGTCGGAGAACAGCGCCAGCACGCCCTGGGCCCCGAGCTCGGCAAAGCGATGCAGATCGAAGTGCTCGCCGTCGATCGGCGTCTGGTCGATCTTGAAGTCGCCCGTGAAGAGCACCACGCCGACCGGGCAGGTCACGGCCACCGCAACGCAGTCCGGCATGCTGTGGGTGACGCGAATGAACTCGAGCGACAGCGGACCCACGGTGACGGTCTGCTTCGGGCGGATCGTCGTGAGGCGCGAGCCGGCATCGATGCCGTGTTCTTCGAGCTTCGGCTCCACGAGGGCCAGCGTCATGGCGGTGCCGTAGACCGGGCCGTCGAAGATCGGCATCACGTGCGGCACGGCGCCGATGTGGTCCTCGTGCCCGTGGGTCAGGACCAGCGCCTTGATCTGGCTGCGCCGCGACTCGAGATAGGTGAGGTCCGGGATGATCAGGTCGACGCCGAGCTGGTCGGGGTCGGGGAACATCACGCCGGCGTCGATGACGACGGTCGTGTCCTCCCATGACACGGCCATCATGTTCATGCCGAACTCGCCGAGTCCGCCGAGGGGAACGACCTCGAGCGTCGCGGGCGACACGACGGGTACGGTTGGTTGATCCATTCAATCCCAGCAGGAGCGTCCCCTGACCCGCACTTCGTGCGGGCGTTGGAAAACACTCCAACCCGTGAGGGTCTTTTCGGCCCCACGAGCTGTGCACTTCAGACCAATGCCGTGCCCTGGCGAGCAACGGCGCGTGGCAGTGGACGCGATTTTTACGACGCCTATCGGCGCGCGTCCCGTGGGCGCCTGGGAACGCCCAAAAAGCTGGCAGGCTCAACGACTTCGGGTGAAAAACTATAGCACAGCGCGGGAGAGCGCCGCGAACCCCTCGAGAGTCAGATCCCCAGGCCGGATGGTCGGGTCAACTCCAGCCCGTGCAAGGAGATCCGCGGCGTCCCGGCCCAGGGCGGCGGCGGGCGTCCCGAGCGCGTTGAGGATCATCTTCCGCCGCTGCTGGAAGGCCCCACGAACGAGGCGGGTGAACACCAACCGGTCTCCGACGTCCACGGCCTCGCCGCGGAAGCGCAGGCGGACCACGGCGGAGGTGACCTTGGGCGGCGGCCGGAACGCGCCGGGCGGAAGGGTCAGCAGGGTCTCGGCGTCGGCGTCGAGCGCCACGGCGACGGCGAGCGGTCCGTAGTCCGGCGAGCCGGGACGGGCCACGACCCGCTCGGCGACCTCCTTCTGCAGCATCAGGGTCGCGTCGGCCAGCACTTCGCCGCCCGCCGCAGCGGCCAGGAGCTTCGCCAGGATCGGCGTGGCGGCGTTGTACGGCAGGTTGGCCGCCACGCGCACCGGCAACCGCTCGCCGGCGAGCAGCGCGATGAGGTCGGTGTCCAGGAAGTCGCCTGCGATGACGCGAACGGTCTCGGGCATTCGGGCCGGCAATGCCGCCGCCAGGTCGCGGTCGATTTCCACGGCCAGGAGACGGCCGGCGTGCGACGCGAGCGCGGCGGTGAGCGCGCCGCGTCCCGGTCCGATTTCCAGGAACGTGTCTTCCGGCCGTGGAGCGATGACCGCGATCAGCTTGGCCACCCACGCGGGCTCCAGGAAGTGCTGCCCGAAGCGCTTGCGCGCCCTCACTCCTCGTCCTCGTCCGGGCCGAGGGTGTCGCCGCGCCAGTAGCGCTCCTCGATCTCTTCGATCTCTTCCTCGCTGAGGCCGAAGTAGTGCCCGATCTCGTGGATGAGCGTTTCACCGATGACGGCGCGGACGTCGTCCTCGTCGTCGCAATCTTCCTCGATCGGGTGCTGGAAGATGGTGACGCGGTCGGGCAGCCGGTTGCCGTCGGCCCATTGGCGCTCAGGCAGCGGAGTGCCTTCGTACAGCCCGTAGAGCGAATCGGGCGGCTCGATCTCCATGGCCGCGAGCGTCTCCTCGCTCGGTTCGTCTTCGACGACGATGGCGATGTTCCGCATCTCGTCGCGGAAACGGCGCGGAATGAGCGTGATCGCCTCGGCAACGAGATGCTCGAACGCGGCGCGCGTCATGAGCGTCGCCTGGCCGCCTTGCGCTTCGTGCGCCTGGCTGCCTTGGCCCTGGGCGGTTTCGGCCGACGAGACTCGCGCTGGAGCGAGGCGAAGTAGACGCAATCGTCGGCCACCGGGCAGTGATCGCACAACGGGTTGGTGGGCCGGCACACGCGGCGGCCGTGCAGGATCTGGACGTCGGACGCCAGCGTCCACATCGTGTCGGGCAGCCGCGCGCAGAGCTGCGATTCCACCGCCACCGGGTCGTCGCCCTCGGCGATTCCGATGCGGTTGGCGACGCGTAGCACGTGACGATCGACGGGCAGGCCGGGCACGCCGAGCGCGTGACCGAGCACGACGTTGGCTGTCTTCCGCCCGACGCCTGGCAGCTTCGTCAACGCGTCCATGTCGGCCGGCACCTGCCCCTCGTGGTCGCGGACGAGGATCTCCGCCATGGTGACGAGCGCCTTCGACTTCTGCCGGAAGAAGCCGGTCGAGAGAATCTGCGGCTCGAGTTCGGCGGGCGTCGCCGCCGCCAGCGTGCGCGCGTCGGGATAGCGGAGAAAGAGCGCCGGCGTGACCAGGTTGACACGCGCGTCGGTCGACTGCGCCGAGAGCATCGTGGCGACGAGCAGCTCGAACGCGTTCCGGTAGTGCAGCTCGGTGTCGGCGCCCGGGTAGAGGCCGGCGAGCGCCTCGATGAGGCGGCGCGTCGTCTGCGGCGACTTCATCCCGTCAGTGAATCGGGTCGGCTTTCGTCCAGCCGACGTTCGCGTAGCTCTCCGAGAAGACGCGGAGGTGCTCCTGCAGCGCGGCGATCAAGTTGGGGACGAACTGCACGGGGACCACGACCCGCGAGCGGACGGGCGCGCGCACGACGTGTTCTTTTTCGGCCTCTTTCAGCTCGCGCTCCGAGAGGGGCATCACCTCACAGAAGGTCAGCGTGAAGTCGAAGGGCGTGTGCGAGATGGAGCAGAAGTTGGCGTAGGTGCGCGGCTCGCCGGGCTGCTCGTCGGGCACGATGGAGAAGTTGATCTGCGTGCGGGCGGGAGGCTGATCGGACATGTCCTAGTATGGCGCGACAAACCCGTTGCGTGTCGCGCCGAACCAGTAGCGCCGGGTCTTCAGACCCGGCGACCGCTAATACCTCCGCATCACGCCGACGACGACGCCCTGCACCTGGACGTTGTCCGGGTCGAAGAGCATCGGCTGCATCGCCGGATTGGCCGGCTGCAGCCGGATCTTGCCGTTGTCGCGATAGAACTTCTTGAGCGTGACGTCCTGCCCGCCGACCAGGGCGATGACCATCTCGCCGTTGTCGGCCGACTTCCGGTCCTCGACGATGACGAAGTCGCCGTCGCGGATCTGTTCGTCGATCATCGAGTCGCCTCGCACCCGGAGCACGTAGCTGTCGCGCTTGCCAGCCATGGATTCGGGCACGGCAATCGTCTCGCTCCCCGGCACGGCTTCGATCGGCACCCCGGCGGCGACGAACCCCAGCATCGGCAGCTCGATCGCCCGGCCGCCCACGCGCGCCGGCACGAGCTCGACCGACCGGCTGCGGTTCCAGGCGCGCCGGATGAAGCCCTTCTCCTGCAGGTTGGTGAGGTGTTTGTGGACAGTGGCCAGCGACGAAAGGTTGAACTGGCGTCCGATCTCCTCGAGGCTCGGCGCGTATCCGTGGCGCTGGATGAACTCGCTCAGGTAATCGAGGATCTCGCGCTGCCGTTTCGTCAATGGGAGCACAGCCGTTCTCCTTCGCCGCCGATACAGCGGCCGTCGGCCCGTGACTATATGCGAAGATAAGGCGAAGAACAAGCCCGGTCCGGTGCTACACTCGAAACAACCGGCGCCCGGGACGGTTCGTCGAAAGAGCGAAGCGGCCTTCAGCCGGTTTGCCAGGTAGGGTGTCATGCGATTCCGCACCTCCATCGTCCTCGTGCTCACCTGTGCCGTGACGACTGCCGCCGCCTCGCTGCAGGGGGCCACGGCCTCGCGCCAGCAGGCGGACTCCCTCGCCAAGAAGATCACGCAGATCACGCAGCGCGGAGCGCAGGCACCAACGGCGTCGGCGCGCCGGACCGAGGTGAGCGAAGACGAGATCAATTCGTGGTTCGTCTTTCGCGGCCAGTCGTACCTTCCCGATGGCCTCACCAATCCCAACGTCACGATGCTCGGCGACGGCACCATGCGCGGCGCGGCCATGGTGGACTTGGAGGCGGTCGGTAAACGGCGCACTGGCAGCGGCGGGCTGCTCGACATCTGGAGCTATCTGGGCGGCAAGGTGCCGGTGGCCGTGACGGGGACGCTGCGGGCACGCGACGGGCGCGGCCAGTTCGAGATGAAGTCGGCCGAAGTGGCCGGTGTGCCGGTGCCCAAGGCGCTGGTGCAGGAGCTGGTATCGGTGTACGCGTCGTCGCCGGACGATAAGAAGCCGATCAGTCTCGATTCCCCGTTCGAGCTGCCCGCGAAGATCCGGTCGATCGATGTCGGCCGTGGCCAGCTTGTCGTCGTGCAGTAGGAGTCGCGGCCAAGGCCGCCCAGCCCGGCACACCCGTCCGTGACCGATCCGCTCGACACCTCGCTGCAATACCTGAAGGGCGTTGGACCCCGGAAGGCCGCAGACCTCAAGAAGGCGGGGCTGGCGACGGTCGAAGACCTGCTCTATCGCCTGCCGTTCCGCTACGAGGACCGCAGCCGCATGCAGCCGATCGCCTCGCTGCGGCCCGGGGCCAAGGCGGCCGTGTTCGGCGAGATCAAGAGCGCGCACGTGGCGACCACGCGCCGCCGTGGCTTCCGTATCTTCCACGCCGTACTCGGCGACGCGAGCGGCGGTATCCGCTGCTCGTGGATGAACCAGGCCTATCTGGCCGACATCATCCAGCCTCATGCGACCCTCGTCATCTTCGGCGAGGTGAAGCTCGACTCGAGCGGGCTGCACTTCTTGAACCCCGAGTTCGAGATCGTCTCCGACGATCTCTCGGGCCTCAACGTCGGACGCATCGTGCCGTTCTACGAGCGCACCGGCACGGTGACGCCGAACATGCAGCGCAAGCTGGTGCGCCACGCCCTCGACGTGCTGCCCGCCGAACTGCCGGACCTGCTCGACCCGGAGCTCCGCGCCCGGCACGATCTGATGGGGCGGCGCCCCGCCATCGAGGCCAGCCACTTTCCCGCGAGCGAGGCCAGCGTTGCCGAGCTCAACGCCTTCCGCACACCGGCGCAGCGGCGGCTCATCTTCGAAGAGTTCTTCCTGTTTCAGATCGGCCACGCCTGGCGTCGCCACGCAACGAGCGTGGAGCACAAGCCGCATCGTGTCGCGGTCGACGATCGGATCCGTCAGTCCGCGGCGAAGGTGCTGCCGTTTCACCTCACGCCCGGCCAGCGGACCACGACCAAGGAGATCGTCGACGATCTGTGCCTGGCCAAGCCGATGAACCGCCTGCTGCAAGGCGACGTCGGCGCGGGCAAGACCATCGTGGCGCTCCTGGCCGCGATGGTCGCCATGGAGAACGGCTTGCAGGTGGCCTTCATGGCGCCGACCGAGATCCTGGCCAAGCAGCACTTCGCCACCATCGCACGGCTGCTGTCGCAGACACGCTTCCGTGTGGATCTGCTCACCGGCAGCACGCCGGGACTGCAGCGGCACACCATCCTGGCGCACCTCGAGCGCGGCACGACCAATCTCGTCGTCGGCACCCACGCGCTCGTGCAGGATGCGATTACGTTCAACGCGCTCGGCCTCGTGGTGATCGACGAGCAGCACCGCTTCGGCGTGGCGCAGCGGGCGGCGCTGCAGGAGAAGGGGCTGCGCCCCGACGTCCTGCTCATGACCGCGACGCCGATCCCGCGCACGCTGGCGCTGACCGACTACAGCGAGCTCGACGTGTCGAAGATCACGGACCTGCCGCCGGGGCGAAGGCCCGTGCGCACATGGGTGAAGCCCGAATCGCGCCGCGACGAGGTGTACGACCTGCTGCGGGCCGAGATCGACAAGGGGCGGCAGGTCTACGTGATCTATCCGCTGGTCGAGGAGTCCGAGAAAGTCGATCTCAAATCGGCCACCGAGATGGCGGACCATCTGCAGGCCGAAGTGTTTCCGGGGCGACGCGTGGCGCTGCTGCACGGGCGCATGAAGCAGGACGCCAAGGACCACGTGATGCAGGCCTTCATGTCGGGCGCGGTGCAGGTCCTCGTGTCGACGACCGTGGTCGAGGTCGGCGTGGACGTGCCGAACGCGTCGGTGATGGTGGTCGAGCATGCCGAGCGCTTCGGCCTGTCGCAGCTGCACCAGCTGCGGGGCCGCATCGGACGCGGCGAGTGGGATTCGCACTGCATCCTGCTGTATCAGGCGCCGTGGAGTGACGATGCGCGTGAACGGCTGAGGACCATGGCCGAGACCAACGACGGCTTTGCGATCGCCGAGCGCGATCTCGAGCTGCGCGGCCCCGGCGACTTCTTCGGCACGCGGCAGTCCGGCCTGCCCAAGCTCCGCACCGGCGATCTGGTGCGCGACCGCGACATCATGGAAGAGGCGCATGGCGAAGCGCGCCGCATGGTCGAATCCGGGCTCTCGCCCGCGCTCGCGGCGTTCGTCCGCGACAAGTGGGACGCGCAGTTCGGTCTCATCCAGGTGGGGTAGCGCGTGCGCATCATTGGGGGACGCCTCAAGGGGCGCCGGATCGCGTCGCCGTCGTGGGAGGGCGTGCGGCCGACCTCGGACCGCCTGCGGGAGACGCTGTTCAACGTGCTGGCGCCCCGCGTCGAAGGTGCTCGGGTGCTCGATGTCTTCGCCGGTACCGGCGCGCTCGGCTTCGAGGCGCTCAGCCGCGGCGCCGCGCATGTCGCGTTCGTCGATTCCGACCGCCGGGCCACCACCGCGATTGCCCGCACGGCCGACGCCTGGGGCGTGGTGGCGGACTATACTATTCACGCCGGGGACGCCGTGGAGTGGTTGAGGCGCCTCGCGCACGGCCCGCGCTTCGACCTGATCCTGCTCGATCCGCCGTACTCGCTGCCGCAGCTCCGCGACGCCCTCGATGCCGCCGCCGGGTGCCTGTCCGGGCACGGTGTGCTGGTGCTGGAACGGGCCACGCGGCGCGAGCCGGACGACGTGGAGTCGCTCGAGCGCGTGCGCGACCTGCGGGCCGGCGACAGCACGCTGACGTTTTACGCGCCGCGCGTGCGCGAAGCGCCCGCGCCAGATAGATAGAGGGCGAAAAGGGACCAACAATGCCGAGCCCTGCTGAAGCGCCGAACGGCCGCCTGGCAATCTTCCCCGGGTCGTTCGACCCGTTGACCAACGGGCACGTCGACATCATCCTGCGCAGCGCGCACCTGTTCGAGCGCATCGTGGTGGCGGTACTGGTCAACCCGGACAAGCAGCCGCTGTTCTCACCCGACGAGCGCATCGGTATCATCCGCGAGGTGTTCCGCGAGTACCCGAACATCGAGGTCGAGAGCTTCGACGGGCTGCTCGTGGCGTACGCGCGGCGCCGGCGGGCGAGCGCCATCGTTCGAGGTATTCGCGCCGTCTCGGATTTCGAGTATGAGTTTCAGATGGCGCTGATGAACCGTCACCTCGAGCCCACGCTCGAGACGGTGTTCATGATGCCGGCCGAGCAGTACACGTACCTGAGCTCGCGGCTGATCAAGGAAGTGTTCAGCCTGGGTGGCGATGTGCGCGGGCTGGTGCCGGCGGCCGTCGAGCGCGCGATGCACGAGAAGAAGGCCGTCAAGACGTAGCCACCTGCCACTGATGTAGAGGGCGGTCTTGAGACCGCCCTGGAGGACTAAGGGGATTCAGATGGGTATGTTTGCAGACCGTATGTCATCGGTTCAGGTCTCGGCCACGCTCAAGGTGGCGGCCGAAGCCGAACGGCTTCGCCGGGCGGGGCACAGCGTGGTGGACTTCAGTGCCGGCGAGCCGGACTTCCCGACGCCGGAGCACGTGAAGGACGCGGCCAAGGCGGCCATCGACGCCAACTTCACGCGCTATACGGCCGCGGCGGGCATTCCCGAGCTGCGCGAGGCGATCTGCGCCCGCTACAAGCGCCAGTACGGCGTCGAGATCACCGCGGCGGAAGTGCTGCTCACTGTCGGCGGCAAGCAGGCGCTCTTCAACACGGCGCTCGCGCTCTACAACCCGGGCGACGAAGTGATCACGCACGCGCCGTACTGGCCGACCATCCCCGAGCAGGTGAAGCTCGTGGGCGCGGTGCCGGTCATCGTGCAGAC
>Ga0070675_100000946_pt1 | contig 20697 bp, 22 predicted proteins | sample KBSM43metaG_FD_65343 | JGI IMG/M metagenome (GOLD analysis project Ga0070675, IMG submission 65343) | Miscanthus rhizosphere microbial communities from Kellogg Biological Station, Michigan, USA - KBS M4-3 metaG | ecosystem: Host-associated > Plants > Roots > Rhizosphere > Soil ... | reverse complement strand
CGGGTGCGTCAGGATGGCGTCACGAAGGGCGGTGTACGGCAGTCCGGCGATCATCGCCGTCTGCACGACGGCAAGGACTTCACCCGCGTCCGCTCCGAGCATGGTGAAACCGAGTATTCGGTCACTGTCCGCATCCAGGAGCATCTTCATGAATCCGCGTGTCTCGCCGATGGCTCTGGCCCGCAGGACCGAGGTCATCGGGATTGTGGCTACGCGCACTGCGATCTGTTGCTGTTGCGCCGTGGCTTCGTCGAGCCCCACGCGCGCGAGCTCCGGATCGATGAACGCGCAATATGGAATCAGTCGATCGCGGGTAGTCCGCACTTGTCCCGCGAGGTTGTCGCGCACCACTCGGAAGTCGTCGAACGCTACGTGCGTGAATTGTGGGCTACCGGCGCACTCGCCCATGGCCCAGACTCCGGTGGCTGTGGCCTGGAGACGATCGTCCACCTTGATGAAACCCCGCGCGTCGAGCTCGATCCCTGCCTCCTCGAGTCCGATCTCCCGCGTGCTTGGCATGCGCCCCGCCGCGACGAGAATGTCGGAACCCTCGACTGTCCGCTCGCCCGTGCGCGTTTTCACACGCAGACGCACCGTATCCCCGGATCGGCCCTCCACGACCTGTGTTTCAGCCCCAAGCACGACGTCGATACCATCCTCTTCGAACACCGATAGGACGGCCGCCGCCACATCTGCATCTTCACGGCCGAGAAGCTGCGTGCCGAACTCCAGAACCGTGACCTGACTGCCGAACCGGCGAAACGCCTGTGCGAACTCCACCCCCACATATCCGCCGCCGATCACAATCAGGTGCGAAGGAAGCCGGTCGATCTCGAGCGCTTCGACATGGGTGAGCGGCCGAGCATCGGCTAGACCCGGGATGTCTGGGATCGTCGCGCGGGTGCCGAGATTCAGAAACAGGCGGTCAGCGACAAAGCGGCGCGAGCCGCCTTCAGCAAGTCTCGCCTCGACCGTGCGTGGCCCCACAAGGAAGCCTTCGGCAAGGAGGAACTCCAGATGCGGGACCGCGAACTTCCGGCGGTGGATAGCGATCATGCCATCGACCATCTCGCGCTTGCGCTGGCGTACTCCCGTCATGTCCACCGTCGCACCCTCAGTACGCACGCCGTAGGACGCGGCCCGACTGACCAGATCTGCGACCTTGGCACTTCGGATAACGTTCTTACTTGGCAGGCAGGCAATGTTTGGGCACGAGCCTCCAATCAACGCGCGCTCAATCACGACGACCGGCCGACCCTGCTGCGCCAAGTCCCAGGCGAGATACTTGCCCGCCTCACCCCCGCCGAGGACGGCATTCTCGATGTGTACGGTCTCATTCATGGCGGGCCTCACCGATTGTGCGTCCAGAGGACACAAGCAGCTATCGATCTCTATCGAGAGGAGCCTGTACATGGCCGCAGCGTGTTACCAGCGCGGCCTGGACAGAATGTGGAGATCGTCTCCGCCGAGCGGTCCAGCACCTTCGACCACGTCAAGCTCTGGAGTCCTACAATAGCCTCGACTCAGAGCTGGCCGGCACAGAGTTCGTTCGCCTTTGGCGACATCTACTCGCGCAAGAGCCTGACTCAGCAAGAGCAGACGCTTGTGACCATTTCCACGTTGGTGGCCCTTGGCACCGAGCCCCAGAAGTCAGGACGTTATGCCGCGCGCGAAACGATTTCAGGTGTTGGTTGCGACGGACGGATCGGCATCGGCTCGAGCGGCCCTCGCGACAGCCGTGCGGTTCCCTTGGCCTGCCGAGACCCGTGGATCGGCTGTAGTCGTGAAACAGGTCGGAGCCGACTATCGCCGGTCGATCCTGCGGGCTGCGCTCGATCGCACATCCGAGGTCAATGCGAGCCGCGCGTCACGCGCGATATCGAAGCGGTGGCAGGATGGTGTCGCACGTCTGGTGGACGGCGAGCCGATTCACGGAATCCTCACCGAAGCGAGGAGGGTGGGAGCGGACGTCATCGTGATGGGCTGGCGGGGCCACGGCGCCGTACGCCGGCTGCTCACCGGCAGTGTGTCCCACGGTGTGGTTCGCCGCGCGTCGTGCTCGGTGCTGGTCGTCCGGCGACCGCTTCGCGAACTCCGCCGCGTCATCGTTGCATACGATGGCTCGCCACACGCGGAACGCGCGCTGGCGTTCCTGGCTGCGCTCGCACCGAAGCGCGGCACTCGCGCCACAGTATTCAGAGCAGTCGATACGATGCATGTCCCAGCGCAGGGGCTGATCACAGCCGATACGCGAGCGAGTGTGGCGGCGGAAGTGGCGCGGATCAACAGAGAACGGCGGAATAAAGCCCGGAAGGAGCTCTCCCGAGCCGCAAGAGCGCTCTCGGCGGGCGGCTGGAGGGTTGACGAGGTCGTGACGGAGGGGACTCCGCTTCGGGATCTCATCGCGACGGTTCAAAGAACGCGCGCCGACCTTGTGGTGGTGGGCGCCAAGGGCGTCACGGGGCTTCGTCATCTCCTGCTCGGGAGTGTCGCGGAAGGGACACTCAATCGCAGTCCTGCTCCAGTGCTCGTAGTCCGCTAACGCGACGGTCTGTGCGATCAGACCGGTTTCAAGTATCACGTCGATCGGCACATCGAAGTCGAGCCGGATCTCACGGTTGCCGCCGGCCACGTCATTGCCGGACACGTCAGAAGCGGGGTTCGCGCTCGCGTGCCTTCACAAGCACACAATTGTCAACCTTGGGCATCTGCGGGAGCTGATGCCGCTCTCCCGAGGCGGCGCGACCGCGCGCCCCCTCAGCGGGACCATCATCGAAGTCAATCGCCGGTACGCGCAATCACGTCGACGGGTCCTGCTCTGGTGATCGCCGGGAGCGACAATGAAGGATGAGCGCGCGCGCAGACGAGTGCCCCGTTCGCTGTGTAAAGGCTCCCACACCCTTGCCGTCCGCTTCACATTCTCGATGGGCAGTCAGCGCGCCGAGTAATCGGCTCGTGAGTCATAGCGGGTTCCCTACATGGTCAAACGGCCGTCGAACCTGAGGGCTTCATCAACGATGCAAGACGCTTGCGAAAGTTTTCGGCCGGCAGCACACTGACTGCGCCAGCAAGACAGTGTCCATCGCGAGCGCGTTGATCAGGATTTCCGCGAGAGGGCGTTTTGACATTGGAGGCGTTGCCCTTCCACCCAACGTATGCAAACCACGTTGATCGACCCGACGCAGCTGTTCCGTCTCGTTCAGTTGTTCGACATCCTTGCGGCCGTGGTGTTCGCCGTGTCCGGAGCGCTCGTCGCGTCGCGCAAAGGCCTGGACGTGATGGGGTTCATCTGGTTCGCGGTCATTACCGGTGTCGGTGGAGGCACGGTGCGAGACCTCATTTTGAACGTGCCCGTGTTCTGGGTTCAGAATCCCGCGCACGTAACCGCATGTCTGGTCACGGCGATCGTGATGCATTTCGTCGCACCGCGCGTCGAATCACGCTTCAGAACCCTGTTGTGGTTCGACGCCTTCGGATTGGCGCTGGTCACGGTGGCGGGAACCGTTAAGGCCTCGGACGTGGGCGCCCCCCCAGTCGTTGCGACCGTCATGGGCGCCGTGACCGGCTGTCTCGGAGGAATCATTCGGGACACACTCGGCCACGTGCCATCTGTTCTCCTTGGTCGCCAGGTCTATGTCACGGCGTCCGTTCTCGGAGCCTGCACGTACGTCGGGTTGAACAGTCTCGGCGTTGGACGTTTGCCAGCGATGATTGCGGGATTCCTGGTGACGTTCACCGTGCGGAGTCTGGCGATCAGGTACGACTGGTCTGTGCCGGTCTTCCGCGACTCGACAAAGCGCGAGCGTTGGAAGACCGCGCCGAAAGATTCGGCGGGCGAATAGCGATATGAGCCCGGCGCCAGCTTCGTACCGCGGTGACGACAAGCTCCTCTTCGGCATCATTCTTGGTGTGCTCGCTTTCTGGCTGTTTGCCCAGACCACACTGAATATCGCACCCGCAATGGCCGCTGACCTCGGCGTGGCGACCAGCGTCATGAACACCGCGGTGTCGATCACCGCGCTGTTCTCAGGCATCTTCATCGTCGTGGTTGGCGGCGTCGCTGATCGGGTCGGGCGCGTAAAGGTCTTGATGTGGGGCTACGTTCTCGGCATCGTCGGATCGATATTGGTGGGGATCGCGACGCCCGGCGCGCTGGCGGTCCCGCTCCTGATGCTGGGCCGCATTGCCCAAGGACTGTCGGCGGCGTTCATCATGCCGGCCAGCCTGGCGCTCATCAAAACGTATTGGGATGGCGCGGGCCGCCAGCGCGCGGTCAGCCTCTGGTCGATGGGGTCTTGGGGCGGATCGGGATTCGCTGCTCTCTTTGGCGGCCTGATGGCAGAGAACGTAGGGTGGCGCTGGATCTTCTTCGCCTCCGCCGCTGTATCGGCTCTGGGCATGCTGATGGTCCGCGGAACACCGGAGAGCAGGGCTGCCGGCGACAAGGACTACCAGTTCGACACGTTGGGCGTGGTGACCTTCATGGTGACGATGGTGGCGCTGCAGGTCCTGGCCACTCAGGGAAGTGACATCGGGTGGACCAATCCCATCACGTTGGGCCTGGGTGCAATTGCCGTGGTGGTCGGAGTGATGTTCTTCAAAGCCGAGACGAGGGCACGCAATCCCTTCGTCAATTTCGCTCTGTTCCGCAATTCCACGTACACGGGAGCGACGATCTCGAATTTCCTCCTGAACGGTGTCGCCGGGATGCTGCTGGTATCGATGATGCTCCTGCAGCTCGGTGGTGGCCTGTCGGCTCAGCGCGCCGGCATGCTGACGCTGGGCTATGCCATCGCGATCGTGGCCTTCATCCGCGTCGGCGAAAAGCTGCTCCAGGCGTTCGGGGCGCGCAAGCCGATGATCTGGGGAAGTGTAATCGTCGGCCTCTCGATCGCGATGCTGATGCCAACTCACCTGCTCCTCGGGCCGTATACGATCCTGGCCGTCGCTTCCTACACGCTCTTTGGCCTTGGCCTGGCGTTCTACGCGACGCCGTCGACCGATGCCGCGCTCTCAAATCTGCCAGACGACCAAGCCGGATCCGGCTCGGGCCTCTACAAAATGGCATCGTCACTCGGTGCATCCTTTGGTGTGGCGATTTCAGCCGCCATCTTTACGGCACTGAGCGCCGGCACTGAATCCACGCGGTGGCTGGAAGGCGTGATCACGTTCGCGGGTCGTCAGGACAATGTCGCCGTCCGCACGGCTGCGCTGATAGCGTTGGCGTTCAACCTGCTCATGGTCGTGGCGGCCATTGTGTCGATCATGCTTACCGTACCGAAGACCAATCCGCGCGCGGTCGATTGATGTTGCGTTAGGGTGCCATCCACGTCTGCGCCGCCACGGCCATGGCGGAGAGACCTGTCTCGAGCGTGGGATGAAGCACCGGTGCAAACCCAGGGTTGTGATTGGTAGGAATCTCGCGCACTCGCCCGGCCTGCTGCGCCTCGGCGTACTTCTTCGGGTCGGTCCCGCCAACGAACCAGAAGACTGACGGCGTTTGCCAGGCCGCACCGAAGACTCCGAAATCCTCGCTGGCGGACGTCGGCTTGGCTTCGCGGACCCGAGCGGCGCCGAAATACTTCTGAAACGCGTCGACGAGGCGGCCTGTCGCACTCGGATCGTTGATCACGAGCGAGTAACGATCGAGCGGCGTGATTTCCGGCGGTTTCGGAGCACCCGCCGCGGCGGCCTCCGCGTTGACGATTCGCGTGATCGCCGCGAGAACGCGAGCCCTGACGTCGACATCGAATGTTCGAACGTTCAATTTCATGACCGCTTCGTCGGGAATCACGTTCTCCTTCTCTCCCGCCTGCAGCGCCCCTACAGTGACCACGGCAGCCTCTGAGGCGGCGAGTTCGCGCGACACGATGGTTTGCAGTCGCAGGACTGTTGCTGCCGCCATCACAACAGGGTCGACGCTGGCCTGGGGCATGGACCCGTGTGCTCCTCGGCCGAACATCCGAATCTGGAAGCTGTCGGCGGCGGACGTGATCACGCCCGCGCGACTGCCAATCGAGCCAGCGGTTCCCACCATCACATGCTGGCCGAAGATCACGTCGGGCTTGGGGAAACGCTTGAGCAGTCCAGCGTCGACCATTGCTTGGGCGCCTTTGCCTGTCTCCTCCGCCGGCTGGAATAGCAGCATCAGCGTACCTTTCCAAGTGTCTCGCGTGTCGGCCAGGAGAGTGGCCGCGCCCATCAACCATGTCACGTGCATATCGTGACCGCATGCGTGCATGACCGGAACGGTCTTCCCGGTACTATCCGTCGCCGTCTGTGTGCTGGCGTATGGCAGCCCAGTCTGTTCTCGAACCGGCAACGCGTCCATGTCCGCACGGAGCATCACCGTGGGCCCGTCGCCGTTGCGCAGCAACCCGACGACTCCAGTCCCGCCGATGCCGTCCGTCACGTCGTATCCTTTCCCGCGCAGATGATCCGCCGCGATCCGCGCCGTGCGCGTCTCTTGCATGGCGAGCTCGGGGTGCGCGTGGAGGTCGGTGTAGACGCGCTCGAGTTCCGGAAGAAGATCGCGGATACGCGACTCGATTACGGTGCTCAGCATCGGCATGGATGGCTCTCCTGATCACTCGAGCAGAGTTATACACAAAGGACGAGACCGTATGGCGACCACCCTGGCTCCGGCCCAACTCTTCAACTTGGAGTCTCTCATCACGCCGACGGCACAAGAGATCGCCAGTCGCGTGCTCGCGCGCACCGCGGGCGGAAACATCACTCTCTTCGCGTTCGATGAGGGCGATGAGCTCTCGGAGCATTCCGCTCCATTCGATGCGCTGGCACTGACCTTGGCCGGCGCTCTGCTCCTCATAATCGGTGAGGTAGCGGTTCGCACCGAGCCGAACACTATCATTCTCATGCCGGCGCAGGTGCCGCACGCTGTCCACGCTACGGAGTCATCGCGCATGCTGTTGATCATGTTGCGCGAGGCGAGTTGAGCCCTTCTTCAGCTGACGGGATTGGGCCGAGCGAAACGAGTTAGACTCGGGGCGCTCAGCCGGGGCCCCTTGTAGGCGGCTACGTTTCCAAAACGCAGCCCCGCTTCCCAATCAGCGCGAGCTTGTACGATCTCGTCTTCCGTTCGCGCAACGAAGTTCCACCTCATGAGGATCCTTTCGGGAAATGGCGGCCCTCCGATGAGCAATAGGCGACCTCCTTCGCTGCTGGAAATGGATAGTTCCGAACGCCGGCTGCCCAAGTAGTACAGGACCCGCTCCTGGAGCGGCTGATCGTCGAGCCGGGCATCGCCCTGCAAAACCAGCAGCGCGTGTTCGAAGGTCCACTGAACCGGCAGTGTGACGGTCTGCCCGCGATGCACCTGGACGTCTGCACCGAGGATTTCCGAAGAGTAGACAGCGGGTGATGTTTCCGCCGGCCGTGTGCCGGCGAAGACGTGGACACGACCACCCTGCGATTCGACGGCCGGGACTTCCGCAACGTGGTCGAACGTCGCAGCAGTCTGACGAGCGATATCGGGGAGAGCGACCCAGAGCTGGACACCATTCAGCCGCCCGGTGTTGTCGGGTGGGGTTTGCTCTGCGTGTGCGATGGCGCCGCCGGATGTCATCACGTTGACCCCGCCGCGGCGCCGAGCGCCACGCATGTTTCGGCGGCGACTGGTTCGGAGCGTGTTGACATGACGCGAGCATAGTGCGGCTCATCTCACCCGGCAAGACGGCGACGTAGAGACGATTGGAGCAGACGGCTGATCGCGTTACAGTCCCGCCCAGAGGCGTAGCGAGGTGCCGACGAGCCGATTGGTCGACAACCGTCCACTTGGGTGGAAGCGTGTGACTTGGTCCCTCGCCCGACTCGGTCGAGGGACGCTTGTCGTGGTCACCCTCTTTCTCGCACTGATCGGCTTTCTTCATCTCACGGGCGGTACGGCCGTTCGTCACGTCCGCGGGGTCGCCACCGACGGCGTCCCCATCGCTGTAACCGAGCCACAGTTTTCAGTGATCGTAGCCATGATGACCGGCGCCTCGCTGTCAGCGGGCAACCGCGTCGAGTTGATGCAAAACGGTGACGGGAGGTTCGACCGACTGTGGGCGGATCTGCCGTCGGCGCGTCAATCGATCACGTTGCAGTTGTACTACGGAGCGCCGGGCAGGATGGCGGACACGCTCGGCAGCATCTTGGTGGATCGGGCCAGAGCCGGCGTGCGCGTGTTCGTCCTGTATGACGCGTTCGGGATCATCGACATTCCCGCGAATCAGCGAAACGCCCTGCGCGCCGCTGGCGTCATCGTCGAACCGTTTCGACCGATCCGGCTGGCGACGATGCATCTCGCGCAGAACCGTTCGCACGTGCGTGGAATCGTGATCGACAGTCGGATTGGCTGGACCGGGGGCTTCGGCATCGATGACAAGTGGTTCGGTGACGGACGGACGGGTCCTGGCGCGAGACCAACGTGCGGTTCGAGGGGCCGGCGGTCAGGCAACTGCAGGCGGCGGTCGCCGCAGCGTGGACGGAAGCCACCGGGGTCCCCTTCACTGGCCGCGCAACGCTCGACAGACAGGAGAACGGCGCCACGGCTGCGGCACTACTCCACACGTCTCCCACGTTGGACAGTACCGCTGCCGAGCGCTTTTACGCCCTCTCCGTTGCCGGCGCGCGCAACACGCTCTACATCTCCAACTCCTATTTCGCGCCGGACCGACACTTTGTCGACCTTCTGGGGGCTGCCGCCAGGCGAGGCGTCGACGTCCGAATCCTGACCGCTGGTCCGCTCACCGACGTGAACATCGTTCGGTTCGCGGGAGGCGCATGGTATGGCACCCTGCTCGAGGCCGGCGTGCGCGTCTACGAATGGCAACCGACGACGCTCCACGCCAAGACGTTCGTCGTCGATGACCAGTGGTCGACGGTTGGATCGATGAACTTCGACAACCGATCGATGGCACTCAACGACGAGTCGACGCTGATGGTGCTCGATCCTGGGTCGGGCACTTCCGTTACTGGCTAGAAGCGGTCGGTCCTGAGCTCCGTCAGTACATCGTCACCGACAACGACGAGGAGCGCCCATTCAGCCGCGATCAGCGCCGTTGGATTTACGCGGCAGCGAAGCGCGAGAACAACTACTTTGGCTTCGGTTCCGACAACGACATGGAGCTGCGCCCGAGCTATCTGATCATCAAGCACGACAGTTTCCACTGGAAATCCGTCATCCCGGTGATCCGGAGTTCGATCCGCAGTTCCGGATTCCGTGCGCCAAGGTGATGGGCGGCGCCCGAGGCAGAGCGCGTGCGTTTCGGCCAGCATCGATCGTCAATGTTTCGGGCATGAGCTTTGGGTCACTGAGCGGGCCAGCTGTGGAAGCCCTCAATCGTGGCCGCCAGATCGCCGGCTGCCTTCAGAGCACGGGGGAAGGCGGCGTCTCCTTGCATCACCTGAAAGGCGGCGATCTGGTGTGGCAAGTCGGCACGGGGCACTTCGGATGTCGCGAACCTGACGGTCGATTCAGCCTGGCGAGACTGAAAGAGACTATCGCTCGCGCACCGCAGATTCGCGCGATCGAGGTGAAGCTGAGCCAAGGCGCAAAGCCGGGTGTGAGCGGCTTGCTGCCGCGAGCGAAGATCACTGGCGCAATCGCCGCAATCCGTGGCATTCCGATGGACCGGGATTGCATCAGCCCGGCCGCGCACAGCGCGTTTCGGAACGCCGACAGATGCTCGATTTCGTAGAGTCGATCGCCAGCGAAACGGGCCTTCCCGTCGGGAGCAAGTCCGCTGTGGGCGATTCGGCGTTTGGGGAGGACTTGGCCCGCCTGATGGCCGACGGTACCCGCGGGGTCGACTTCATCACGATTGATGGCGGCGAAGGGGGCGGGCGCTGGGCCGCTGGTATTCACCGATCACGTCGCCCTACCATTCAAGGTGGGGTTCAGCCGTGTTCAGAAGATCTTCGCAGAACACCGCTTCATCAACGCATCGTGTTCATCGGATCGGGCACATTGGGCTTTCCTGAAGCGGCCTTGTTCGGGTTTGCATTAGGCTGCGACGCGATCAACGTCGGTCGCGAGGCCATGATGGCAATCAGCTGCATCCGAGCGCAGCGATGTCCCACAAATCACTGCCCGACAGGCGTCGCGACCCATCACCCCTGGCTCGTGCGGAGAGTAGTCCAACGAGCAAAGCGGCGCGCTTGGGCAACTACATCATCGCGCTGCGAAAGGACGTGCTTGCACTGAGTCGTGCGCGCGGTGTCCCACACCCTGCACCCATCACTGCGGATCAGCTGGAGCTACTCGATGATCGCTTCCAGGCAAAGACCATCGCCGCACTCTTCGGGTACGGGCGCGGCTTTGGACTCCCGTCGCCTACTGACTGCGAGGAGGTGCGTCGCATCATGACACTGTGAAGGAGGCGCCACTCCGCATACGATGATGACTACAAGCGTTGGGGAGACATCATGGAATCCAACCCGACAGAACGACGGGACTTTATCCCGTATCCGATGAATCGCGTCGTGGGCACCGTCGCCGATGCAACCGCCGCCCATGCCGCCATCGAGGCGCTGCTTCAGGCCGGCTTCGCCCGGGAGGACATCGACCTTCTGCATGGTGAGGCAGGTGCGCAGCGGCTAGATCCCGAAGGCATTGACCATGGATTCCTCGCACAGTTCCAACGAACGTTGATTCGGACGGGGGGCCACAACGAGGAATATAGGCACCTGATGCGGCACGCCGAGGACGTGACTGCCGGTCGATTCGTCCTGATGGTACTGGCACGGCGGCGCGGGCAGCGGACGATCGCCGCGGACGTCCTGAACACGCATGGTGCTGAATTCGTCGGCTTCTATGGAAGATGGGCATGGGAAGGGCTGACGACCGACATCCCATCCACCGAGACGAGCGCCGCCGGGCAGCGGCACGCGTTCGCGACACGACCCGATCAGGTTCCGTCTCTGTTCGTCGAGGCTTGGAACTCGCGCAACCCTGACGCTCTCGCATCTCTGTTTGACGAGGATGCGGAGTTCGTCAACGTCACGGGTCTCTGGTGGCACGACCGTGCCGGGATCCGCAAGGCGCACGCGTACGGGCTCGAGCGCATTTTCAGCGAGTCGACGCTAGCGATCGACGAGACCCGCATCAAAACATTGGCCGATGACCTCGCGATTGTCCATGCCCAGATGACTCTGTCCGGTCAGACTTCAATCGGTACCATCATGACGCCTGGCCCCCGTCGCACGATCTTCTCGTGTGTTGTTCACCGAGTGCGCGACCGGTGGCAATGTGCGTCGGCACAGAACACGGACATCGTGCCCGGCATGGAGACGAACGTCGTCGGCAACGATGGGAGACTTCGGTCCGCGAACTATCAAACGGGCCGACTATCCGAATAGTGTCGTTCGGAGGGAGCGCCGTCCATTTCCATCGTTGAACTCCGGCTGGGGCGTACCCCGTCCGACTCGACCAAGGTGGGTATCACTGAACGCAGTGGGATACTTCAATCCGTACCCCATGGCACGATCGAATCCAATGTGCCACCCACGTGCACGTACAGGGGTGATGCCAGCAGACGAGGCCACCACTCATTCAAGCCGCAACCACAGCCGGCCTGCGCTGTGAACCGATCCATCTCTCACAGACAGTGTTTCGTCCATCGCACCCATCCTCACGCGCTTGCCGCGCGCTCGTTCCATTGCGGCACGGAACACGGACACATGGCGAGCCCCTGAGACGTCGAGAGCCAAAGAAGCACCATGGGCACACGAGAGCAGTGAGACTGCGTCGAACGGGTTCCGCCGGCGAATGCCGAGAACGACCAGGCCGACCTGCCGCTCGTGAACGACGCGAAGCACTTCGTCCGGCGGAGCTCCATATCTGACAACGAACTCAGGGGCGCCACACTTGTGCGCACTTCGTTGGTGAGCAGCGCGTTCATGCCGGCGATTGCATCATCTTCGGAAGACGGTAACACGCCCTTGCCGCTGCTCGGCCGTTCTTCCGCCTCTTCCGCCCATTCGAGTACATGAACAAGCAACAGCCGAGCACGCGCGCCCGCGGCTATCGCGGAGGCGAGGTCAAGGGCTTGTTTTGATGGCTCGGAGAAGTCCACGGCGCAGAGCACATTGGCTAGCGTGATACCCCCTTCCTCATCCTTGCTCCATCCGAGCGGGACCGTCAGGACAGGCACCATCGCACGTCGGATGACGCGCTCACTCACTGAGCCAAGCAGAAGGCGCTGCAGCCCGGTTCGGCCGTGGCTGCCCATGACGACGACATCGGCCGCGATGGCTGCCGCGGTCCGGAGGATCTCCTCGACCGGGTTACCGTGGTCGTTCAGAAGCTGAATCGATGGATCGAGTCCAATAACATTCGAAACAAACGCTTCGAGACTCAAGTCCGGCGATCGGTGCTCGTCAGGCTGTTGCGCGTCCGTTCGTCCGCGCTCAGTTGGAGTCCCGCCCGGTGATGTGCCTCGGCCGTTCGTCGACGAGCGTACCTTTCCATATCGGAGCGCCGCTGCGCGCGGCCGCTCGAGCGATGACGTGTGCAGAGACTGCGGTGGTCAGCACCATGAAAGCAGCGATACTTGCGGCCCGGACCACAAACGCCAGCTCGGGATTTCGGAGCGCCACACCAGCGAGCAGGCATCCGAGGCCGAGCGTCGACGCCTTGGTGGATGCCTGCATCCGTGTGAACACGTCCGGCATCCGAAGGACGCCGACGCCGGCGAGCAAGGCAAGCGTTGCCCCGGTAACGAACAAGCCGCCAGACGCCCACTCGATCATGATCCCTCTCGCTCGATATATCGCGCGTACGCGACCGTCCCGACGAAGCTGATCAAGGCCACGACCATCGCCACGTCCAGAAACGCCTGCTGCGCGGTCACACCAGCCATTAACACGAGAAGGCACACCAACAGAACGCCGATCAAATCGATGGCGATCACGCGGTCAGGGATCGTGGGGCCCTTTGCCACCCTGATGAACGTCAAGCCGGCTGCGAGCGTCAGCATGGGTAGCGCAACGAGGAACACGACGTTTGGCACCGGCATCACCTCACTCAGCCCAGAACGCCCAGAACTCGACGCTCGAATCCCTGCTTGATCTCCTCGCGGGCAGCGTCAGGGGTGTCCATGTACATCACGTGAACGTAAAGAGTATTCCGGTCTGGCGACACGTCGAGCGCGACACTTCCGGGCGTCGTGTTGATCAACATCGACAGCAGCAGGATCTCGCCGTCCCGAGTGGCATCCAGTGGCACGGCGATGATGCCTGGCTTCATGTGGAAGCTGGGCGTCGCAACATCGAGTGCCAAGCGAAGATTCGCTTTCACGAGCTCATAGAAGAAGTAGACGGCTAAGCCAGCGACGCGATGGACCCGCCCGACATATGGCGACGTCCTGAGCACACCTCCGCGGACCAGTGCGAGGAGAATCAGGTAGCCGAGGACATGCCCGGTCACCAACGTCCACAAGGAGAAATCCCCCTGAAGCGCCGCCCACGCCAGCGCGAGCAGCAGATTACCGAGCAGCACGCGGTACCTCCTCTCCGAGAATCGCGCGAATGTAGGTGTTCCTATCGAGCAACTGTCCGGCAGCGCGCATCGTTAATGTGGACACTGGACCAGCGAAGACCGTCAACGCGAGCGTCAGACCCACGAGGAACACGATCGGCGCGAGGATCGGCAGCGCAAGACGAGAGTGCAGAGCCGAGGCGGACGAGGCGACCGGCGCCGGCTTCCAAAAGGCTTCGTCCCACAGCCGCGCCATCGAGAGCACGGTCAGCAAGCTCACGCAGAGCGTCACCGCCGCGAGGAGGTACTGGCCACCGACAAGCATCGGTGTGATCACGCCCACCTTCGCCACGAACCCAGATAACGGAGGGACGCCAGCGAGGGAAAATAGTGGGATCAATGCCAGGCAGGCAACGGCTGGCTGAGATCGATACAGTCCGCCGAGGGCGTTCAGGTCGGTGGTCCTTCTCTGCCGGAGAAAGAGGCCGCTGACGAGGAAGAGCGTCGAAATAACGAGCATGTGATGCAGCACATACAAGATCGACCCGCCCAGAGCCGCCGGTGACCACAGGGCGAGTCCAACCGTCGTGAAGCCGATGTGCCCGACCAGGTTGAATGACAGTACCCGGCGAAAATCCCGTTGAGCGAGTGCGCCGATGAGGCCGACCACCATGGTTATCGCCGACAGCACGAGCAGGACACGGTACACGCTGGCGTCTGGATCAGGAAACAGCAGGGTGAACACGCGAATCATCGCGTAGACCCCCACCTTCGTCAGCAGTCCCGCCAGCAATGCTCCCACGGCCGCGGGCGGCGTGTGATACGAGGCGGGCAACCAGAAGAACAACGGGAAGAGCCCCGCCTTGATGCCAAACGCGGTCAGAAAGAGCATCGACAGGGCTGCGTCGAGCCCCGGCGTGCGGCGCTCCGGCCAGGCGCGAGCGAGATCAGCCAGGTTCAACGTCCCTGCCTGGCCATACAGCAGACCGATCGCGGTCAGCAAGAACGCCGAGGCCAGCAGGTTCAGGCCGACGTACGTGAATGCGGCGCGCAGCTGGGCTCGCGTTCGATGCAACGACATCAGCACGAACGAGCCGATCAGCAGGACCTCGAACCAGACGTACAGGTTGAAGATGTCGCCCGTGAGGAACGCCCCGGCAACGCCCATGAGAACCACCTGTATCAGAGAGTGGTAACCCAACGCCTCGCGTCGCGGATCCACGCCTGCGAACGATGATGCGGTGACTGCCACGCCAATCACGCTGACCATCACGATCATGAGCGCGCTGAACAGATCGGCAACGAGCGTAATGCCAAAGGGAGCCGGCCACGATCCGACTTGAAGTACCAGAATGCCAGTCTGCTGGACCCTGACGAAAATGAACGCTGCGGTGCCGAGGACGAAGAGAGAACCTGCGAAGGCAACCAGGCGAAGCAGACGGCTTCGTTGCGGCAGCAGGTGCAGCACGATCGCCGTCAAGAGCGGCAGCAGGATCGGCAGTGCGAGCAGCATCAGGCGCGATCCCGCCCGATGGTGTCGATGTCGTCCGATCCGGTCGACTGATGAACTCGGTGAGCGAGGACGAGGGAAAAGGCGAGAACACCGAATCCGATGACGATCGCCGTGAGAATGAGCGATTGCGGGACAGGATCCGCGAACTGCTCGAGCGGGTGGCCTTCCGTAATCAGCGGCGGCTTCGCGCGCGTCACCCCTGCCGCCGACAGAATCAGGATATTGGACCCGTTCGACAACAGGCTTAGGCCGATGATCAGCTGGGCCAGGCGGCGCCTGAGCATCAGGTACAAGCCGGCCGCATACAGCACTCCGGCGACAACCGCCAGCAGAAGCTCCATGTCACTCCTCGGCCAGAACCGCCTCGGCCAACGTGAACACGATGGTCAGGACGACGCCAATCACCGCCAGAAATACCCCAACGTCGAACACCAACGGAGTGCCGACCGCGATCGCCATCGATCCGGCAGCGACCGTGGTCCACAACGCCGTCATGAAGGCGTGTCCGGCGGCGACCGCGGGTAGCCCGCTGACGAGCGCAACCAGCAGGCCCACCCCGAGCAGCGTCGACGGCCGAACGAGCAGGGCGCGACGGGCTGCGTCGACGCCGAATGCGATTGAATACAGAACGAACGAGGCCGCAACCACCAGCCCACCAACGAACCCGCCTCCGGGCTGGTTGTGTCCCCTCAGCAGCAGGAACACGGCAAACAGCAGCAGCAGCGGCATCAGCAGCCGCACTGCGGTTTGCAGAATCGAAGACGTCATCGGCCACGCTCCCGGCCAATGAGCAGCAGTGCACGGACGCCGATCGCGACTGTCACAAGCACGGTGATTTCGCCCAGCGTATCGAAGCCACGAAAGTCGATCAGTATCACGTTCACGATGTTGTTGCCGTGCGCGAGGCGAGGAGCGGCGTCAGCGAAGAACGCTGCGAGCCTCGACGTTGTCCCAGAGGCGCCGATAAACAACACTAGTGTCGTAACCAGGCCGCCTGCCGCGACGGCTACGAGCGCGTCGCGCACCTTGACGGCGGTTGACGAGAGGTCGCCAAAGCCCCGCAAGCGCGAGAACACGAGGACGAAGATGACGACGGTCAACGTCTCGACCGCGAACTGTGTCATCGCCAGATCCGGTGCTCCGAGGAGCGCGTACATCACCGCGACCCCGTAACCAACCACACCGAGCGATAACACGGCAGCCATGGTCGATCGTGCGAAGGCGGCCGACAGCGCGCCGGCGACGATGAGAGCAGCGAGCGCGCCTTCGTGGAATTCGACCGAGGTGGAGCGCCGCACCATTGGAAGGACACGGTTCATGGCGAGAGTTGTCGCAACGAGTCCGACCGCCGACAGGACCACCACCAGCACGTACGACCTCAGGGACGCGCTCTGCAGAAGCGGACCCAACCGAGAGCTGACCGTGTCTAGAGCGGTCAACGTTTTCGAATAGAGATGTTCAGTCTGAAGCCGGCGCGGCCAGGCAATCCGCCAGAAGCGACCGCGGTACGTGAACAGACCTACGGACCCCGCCAAGGTCAGCGCACTGAGCGCCAGCGTGATCGTGAAGCCATGCCAGAGAGCCAAATTGCCGCCGGACGTCGATCCGCTGGTCGCGGTAACGGCCAAGGCGAGCGGCTCGGACAAGAGACTTGGGAAGAGGCCCAGGAGCACGCTTGCGATGCCGAGGGTCAACGGTCCGAGCCATAGTGCGGCCGACACATCATGGGACGCGGGTGTCGGCATCGAAGGCCCCCAAAAGGGTGCGATCCCGGCAATAAGTCCGGCCGCGCCCAGGCACATACTCGCCCCGACAACTGCGACCACGAGAACGTCACCCCACCCAGCTGGAAGCGCAGCAAGCCTGACGGTGTCGTACAACTGCTCCTTCGCGATGAAGCCACCGAACAGCGGAACGCCCGCCATCGATGCAGCGGCGATGCCAGCAGCCAGCGCCGTCGCAGGCATGGCACGCCGCAAGCCTGCCAACCCAGTGACATCTCTCGTTCCGGTTCCGTGTTCGACAACACCAGCAACGAGGAACAGTGCGCCCTTGTAGCAGGCGTGTGCGACCAGATACACCAGCCCAGCCATCGCCGCCGCCGGTGTCCCAATCGCAAACAACAACATCAGGATCCCCAGCGCGCTGATCGTGGAGTAGGCCAAGACACGCTTGAGATCGGTCTCCAGCATCGCGCGTCCGGCGCCTAGAAGCATCGTGATCACGCCGATGATCACGATCGTGCTGCTCCACAGCATCGTGCCGCCAACGATCGGCGTCATGCGCGCGACGAGGTAGACCCCGGCCTTCACCATCGTTGCCGAGTGCAGATAGGCACTCACAGGTGTCGGCGCCTGCATCGCGTTCGGCAGCCAGAAATGAAACGGGAATTGCGCCGACTTCGTAAATGCCGCCAGCAGCACCAGCGCAACGATGCCCGGATAGACGGGATCCGCCACCAGCGACCCTTTGCCGGCGAGTTCCGACAACTGCGCGGTGCCGCCGGCCTGAAGCATCAGAATGCCCGCGGCCAACAGGGCCAAGCCTCCACCGCCCGTGACGAGCAACGCTTGTGTGGCCGCGCGACGCGCCTCCGGAGGGTCATGCTCGAACCCGATCAGAAGATATGACGTGAAGCCGGTGAGCTCCCAAAAGACGAAGAGCGCGATGACGTTGTCACTCAGGACGAGGCCAAGCATCGACCCCATGAACGCAAAGAGCGCAGCGTTGAATTTGCCTGCGTCCCGATGGTCCTCGAAGTATTTCGTGCCGTAGACGACGATCACAGTACCAACGACCGTTATCAGCGTCGCGAACAGCGCGCTCAGGCCGTCGAACCGAAACGAGAGGGACAGATTGAGGGTAGGCGCCCATTCTGCTGCAATGCTGAACGGCCCGCTGCTGCCAACGATGATGAGGACGGAGATGAAGTAGACCGCAAGCAGGCCAGCGATCAGGGCGGGCAGAACCGAGCGCACAATGCGCTTTCCACCCGCCCAGCCGACCACGGGAACTGCGACAAATGGCGACAGGATGACGGCGATGTGAAGGATCGCGGATGACAAGGGCTCCTTCGTCCTTCTCGGCTTCGATGGTGTCGAGCCGCTCGACGACGGCCGTCATCACCAGTTCCGCCCGTCCACTCCATCAAGAGACCAGTCAGCGGTGGGCCCCATTATGCAGCCTGTCGAGCCGATTCGGCGCCGGTTGCGGCCGCCTGAATCATGTCCTCCTGCACTTCGTCGATCCATTCATGCGCGCCCCCAACGACCGGAACCACAAGGACAGGCACCGTTGCCCAACTCAGCACCGCCCGGAGGGTTGAACCGAACAGAGCCTCGTCGAATCTGCTTCGACGCGCGACGCCCATCACGATCAGATCCGCGTGAGTGTCCTTCGCGGTTGCGACGATGCCACGAAACGCGTTGCCAGTCACGACAACCGGCTCAGCGTCGCCGGATCCCCATGCCATCGCCTTACGCTTCAACCGTTTGGATAGCATCGTGACCTCAGCGGGCAATCGTTGCACGTGGCGCCACGCCTCACCGCCGCTCAATGCCATCTGATCGAGCGGCCGCTCCATGGCGTGCAACAGGGTCAACCGCGCACCAAGCCGTTTCGACCATTCGGCTGCGGTTCGCAACGCAATCGCAGAGGACACCGTGAAATCGACGGCGATGAGAATGCGGCTCACCGAGTGCGCCGCTGCATCACCCAGGCCCGGTACGACGAGAACTGGGACGGGCGACGATCGGCTCAGACGACTCGCGACACTGCTGTTGCGCCACAGGCGAGACGATCCGTAGTGATGTCCCACCACGACCAGACGCGCCGCGTTGAGTTCCGCATACGCAGGAATGACGCTGCCGGGGCCACCCCGGAGGGTAACAATTCGTACAGATACACCTTCCTGCTCCGCGGCCGGCCGCAAAGCTCTAAGGCGCGCCCGGAGGCTTCTTTCGCTTTCAGGAGCACGCCACAGCGTTCCGCTGCGACGATCCACCACCTGAATCACGTGAACATCAGCTCCACGCCGTTTCGCGATGCTCACGGCATACTGCACCGTAGGTTCGGTTTCCGGAGAGCCGTCAACGGGTACGACGATGAGTGAACGATTGAACACAAGTGCCCCCTCTTGAAACATCGCGCGTGTTAGGCCGCACGAGTGTAAACAGACCGTTCAGCATCGATCGTCTGCTCTGTCGCCGAAGGCGGAATGACCAGCAGCGCGCGGTCGGTACGGCGTAGAACACGAATAGCGATCGAGCCGAGATGCATGAAACGCTTGCTTCTGCCCATCACGATCAGGTCGGCGTTGACATCTGCGGCGTGGGCACGGATCGTCGACGCGGCCGGCCCGGCCGCAACACGCAACTTGACGTCACTGACAACGCTCGGTGGTACGAGTGTCGCGAGTTCACGACGAGCATCACCAAGGACGTAGCCGCGGTATTCGGGCACCATCCACGCGTCGCCGACGGCGCTGAAACCGTCAATTGCGTGAATGACGGTCGCCTGTCTGGCGCTCCCTCCGGACCACTGCAGCGCAGCGTCAATCAGCGTCGTTGACGCGGGCGACATATCAACGGCAACGAGAACGTTCTCGTAGACCGTGTTATCACCCGTGTCATCACTTCCGACCACGAGCGTCGGCCGCTTGGTTCGGCGGATCACCTGTTCGGCGACTGACCGCTGGCGCCACCGCGCCCAGCCGGTGCGCTGGTCCCTGCCCATCACGACCAAGTCGACCGATCGCGCGTCGGCGTGAAGGACGATGATCTCGGCTGGGTCGCCCTGCTGCTCGTATCTCCGCGCCGTGACGCCAGCGGCCTCGGCCCGCCGGCGAAGTGCCGTAGAGCGCCGAAGCCGTTCCGCGCCGCCACACGAGAATGGCTGACCGGCCGGGATCGCATGGAGCAGGTACAGCTCGGCTCCCGACGTTTTCGCCAGTGCCAAGGCCCGCTCGAACCCGGCGTCACGCCCCTCGGAGAGACTCAGGGCAACAAGAATTCGGTTGTGATTCCTCATGATTGCTTCCATGCCCTTCTGTAAAGCAAACGAGGGCCCAAATAGTTCCGCCAGCTAAGTCATTGACAACACTGCGCTTGATGCCGATCCGATGACGAAACCCCGCTTCAACCTGAAACGAGGTTTCGATCTGAAATGCGCACAGGGGGACTCTCGGCTGGCGGCGAATCCTGCCGAAGCCGAGCACTTTTCGAGGCATTCGCTGAGACGCGAACGGACGCGGTCAGGCGGGGAGCGGCGTCAGCCCTGCTGGGGCTGGCCGCGGAATATTCGCGGCAGCGTAGATTTCCGGTTCGTCAAGGTTCTCCAGTCACGAGAAACGAAGGCCGCGGCTTCGAGCGTTTCCGAGGGTAGCCGTCGAGTCGACGCGGTGTGCCGCTTGTCGCTTGTGCACGCGGCGCATGGCGTCACCGAGGCGGCTTGCGGCGTGTCTGATCGCGGCGACAGGCCACGCCGCCGTTGCGTCAACGAACAGCCGCTGCCCGGTGATGAGATCGGCAGAGATGGAACAACGCGAATCGACGCCTCGCTTGGGTCCGTTGACGTCAACAAGGCGAATGAAGCGTACCGGGAATCTGGGAGGGCTCATTCCTTGAGAGGATGGAGCCCATGGCACGACCGAGTCGATATTCTCCGGAGGTCCGAGAGCGGGCCATTCGGATGGTCCGAGAACACG
>Ga0070675_100000944_pt1 | contig 20701 bp, 18 predicted proteins | sample KBSM43metaG_FD_65343 | JGI IMG/M metagenome (GOLD analysis project Ga0070675, IMG submission 65343) | Miscanthus rhizosphere microbial communities from Kellogg Biological Station, Michigan, USA - KBS M4-3 metaG | ecosystem: Host-associated > Plants > Roots > Rhizosphere > Soil ... | reverse complement strand
TCCCTGTCAGAAGTCGGCATCCGGCGACCATCCTAAAATCGGGACATCCCTTTCATGCTGAAAAATAAGGGGATAGTCGGCTCTACCTTCGTCCCATTCAAGGGCCCGTGACCCCACCGCCTAATGGCTCCCATGGCACGGGGTTCACTCTGGACACGATGGCGCACAGCAGCGGTTCTTGCACTGGCATTGATGCTCTTCACGTCGAGCACACAAGCCGCAAACCCGGTCGCGGTGGTCGTGAAGATTCTGCCAGGGGCCAACCTGACGCTCATCAATAACCTGCTGGGCGGGACCGTCCTGGACTCGATACCGGACGCCAATACCTATCTGCTGAAGGTTCCCGCGTTGCCTGTGCTGTCGCCGGTTTTGAAACTCCTGGGAGTCGAATGGATCGAATCCAATCGAGCCCTGTCGCTTCCGCGCAGCGGGCAAACGGCGCTCGAAGTTCCCTGGAACAACAGCAGCGCCTGGTACGGAAGCCAGCCGGCGCTGCAGATGATCCGCAAGGAAGCGGCGCAGCAATACTCCACAGGCCGGGGCATCATCGTTGCCGACATCAATTCGCGGGTTGATTTTGGGCACCCGGCGCTGGCGGGACATCTCGGAGCCGGTTACGACTTCGTGGCAAATCGCGCTTATCAGGGCGCTGCCGCTCTGAATGACGATCAGTCCACTGCTGGCTTCCTGGACGATGATCAGTCCACTGCTGGCTTCCTGGACGATGATCAGTCCACTGCTGGCTTTCTCGACGACGACCAATCCACCGCTGGTTTCCTGGACGGGAACGGCATCCGTCTGCTTTCCCCGCTGTTCAACAGCGGCGGGGGCGCATCCGCTCACGGTACATTCTGTGCAGGCCTTCTCGTGACTGTGGCGCCCGATGCCACGATAATGCCGCTTCGGACGTTTGACGACAACGGCAATTCGGACCTCTTTACCCTCGCGAAGGCCATCCGCTACGCGCGGAAGAACGGCGCCCAGGTGTTGAACATGAGTTTTGGCACCCTGACCGACGCAAAGGTCCTGCGCGATGCGATCGAGTATGCGCGAGCAGGTAACGTGGTGCTGATAGCCTCCGCAGGAAACGACAACACAGCAACACCGCAGTACCCGGCCGCCTACGCCGGAGTCATCGCGGTGGCAGCCACGGACCTCCTGGATCGCAAGGCTTCCTTTTCCAACTACGGTGGCTATGTGTTTGTGGACGCCCCGGGAACCCATATCATCTCCGCTACTCCGGGTGGCGGTTACGGCATTGCCAACGGCACATCGTTCAGCGCCCCCATGGTGGCCGGCATGGCGGCTCTTATCCGATCGCTGGACTATCGCGATACGCCAGAGGTCATCGGGCGATCGACGGTGAATGTTGATGCCGTGAACCCGCAGTATTCGGGAAAACTCGGACACGGCCGCATTGACCTGCTGAGTGCTGTCCGCCGGTAGGTCCTTCTCCTCCGGGAGAAGGACGAACCACAAATCCCTCGACGGCGCAAACACGACTCGTTTACACTCTCTTTCGTCCCCCCAACCATTAACTTACGTCTGCAACGAGGAGGATTTCCGATGCGCATCAACATAACGTCCCAATTCGCGATGTTTTGTTGGAGTGCCGCGCGCGGAGGAGCCCACTCGTACCTCTCCAACCTGCATAAGCGCCAGCATTAGGTCTCACAGCGCTTCTCAGGCTTCTCGCGGTACTTCCCAACAATAACCAGGCGGATGGGCTTTCTGCGCGAGCTCGCGCGGATCCATTCTCCATTTCTTTGAAAAGTGATTCCATGAGCGATCTCGAATTAGACCGCAAAGTTGCAACAAACTGGCAGGAGTACAAGGCGGAGTTCCTCCGCATGGGGGACATGATCGCCTGGGTCTGGAACGAACTGGTCAGTCGTGAGGGGCGCGCATTCATGCTCCGAATGGTGGGGTGGATGACGCTCTCGTGCCTTCTGACGGTTGTTCTGCCCCTGATGTTCGGACAGATCACGAATCTGCTGGACCCGAAAAAGACGCAGGTCAGAAATCTTCTGGTGCTGCTGGCAATCTACGGCGCTCTTCTCATCCTGCGTCAGTTGATCCGGTACAAGCAGAGCATTACGCGCGAGTACCTGGGCGGCGAGAACATGCGCCAGCTTGATGTGCGTACGACAGAACTCTTTCTGGAGAAGTCGCTCGGCATGCACATCAGTGAAAGCAACCATCTGAATGAAGCGAACGTTAAGAAAGGGTACGACCGCGTACTCGGACTTGAAGGAATGCTCCTGTTCGAAGGCATCGAAGCGCTCCTGAACATCGCGCTGCCCTTCATTGCCCTCTGGATCTTCACGATTACAAGCGGGCGATGGGCTGTGGGATTGATCATCATGCTCATCCTCGCCAGCCACCTGGCCTGGACGTTGTTTCTGAACCAGCGCGTGCTGCGGGTGTGTCTGCCGATCGACAAGATGTGGCGGTTCCTGAACCGGTATCGTGTCGAGCGGTGGCAGCGTGTGGAGCGCGTGAAAACCAATGCCAAGGAAGAAACCGAGAGGCGCGAGATCGAACGCTTGTTCGATCAGGCAATCCAGCCGGATCGCAAATTCTGGTTCTGGTTTATCCGTCAGGCAACCTATCGAAACACCATCGCCGACGCACTGTTGTTCACGCTGATCGCGTACTGTGTCCGCTCCGTGTGGGTGGGAGACATGGCGCTCGGCTCGCTATGGTTCCTCGTCTCGTGGGGCACCCAGTTCTCGACGACGCTGTGGCACATCGGCCATATCGAGCACCAGTTCAACTTCTACACGCCCTCCATCATGGGGATGAAAGAAGCGCTGACAATACCGAAGGGAATCGGAACGTGCGAAGAACCCTCCTCGGTCATGCCGGCCCAGCCGTTCCGTGTGGAATTCGACGGTGTGGGTTATCACTACGAACACCAGACGGCGGACAAGGACACGATTCCGACACTGGAGAATGTGTCGTTCGCGATCGAACCCGGGGAGAAAGTCGCGCTGATTGGCCCCAGCGGCGCGGGCAAGAGCACGATCATGAAACTGTTGTTGCGCTACATGGATCCCACTGAAGGCAGTATCCGGATCGACGGCGTTGATCTCCAGAACATCCGGCTGGAGACATGGCTGACACAGATCGGTTACGTGGCGCAGCAGTTCGAGGTATTCGACGGAACGATTCGCTACAACCTGACTTATGGATTGAGCGAGGAAAGAAAGAAAGCGATTACCGACGACGACATCTGGACCGTCATGCGGATGCTTCAGATCGATTTCGGTGATCGGCTCGTCGATGGACTCGACACGCGGATAGGGTTCAACGGCATCAAGCTCTCCGGAGGCCAGAATCAGCGGCTCATGATCGGCGCGGCGGCCCTGAAGAAGCCGCGATTCATGATCATCGACGAGGCTACAAGTTCGCTGGATGCGACGACGGAGCGACTGGTGCAGGATGGTCTCGCGACGGTACTTCACAACTGCGGCGCCTTGATCGTGACGCATCGCCTGAACACTGTTCGCCGGATTTGCGACCGTTTTATTCTGCTGGACCGCAATGAGGGTTGCGGCGGGAGCATACATGCCGTCGCCGACAGCTTTGAAGCGCTTGCCGACATCTCCCCGGCGTTTCGGAGCCTTGCCATGGACCAGGGAATCGAGCTGGGAAGCGCGGCAAAGTCGGCGTGAAACAACACACTGCAAAAGCCGTTGCACAGCGATGACACTCGCTTAGACTCGACGGCTATGACACGCACTCTGGGACTTATTTCCGTCGTGGTCGTCGTCGGAGTCGGCGGCTATGTGTATACACGTCAGGCGCAGTCCGTGACGGCGATTGGCAGTAATCCCGAAACGACTGTCAATGTGCTGGCCGTGCGCAACGACCTTATGGCCATTGCGAACGCAGAACGGCGCTATTGGGCGGCGAATGCACGATATGCCTCGCTCGATGAACTGCGGACCGGCGGTGACATAGAGGTTCCGAGCCGCGAGCATTTCGCATACTCAGTGGAAACCAGCGACACCGGATTCAGAATCGTAGCCAGCTATTCCGGCTCCGATCCGGATGCGCCTAAAAAGATCAGCGTAAATGAGGCACTGACGGTGACCACGGAGTAGCCGAGGACGCGAGTCGCTCTCTCAAGGCGGCAAGCGTTGCGGTATCCGGGAAAGGTCTCCTTGTAGAAGCTGGAAACTCGTCGTAAGTCTGCCCTGCCAGCGTCCGGCCGGTCCTTGCCTTGTTGAAGCCGCCCCACTGCTTGAAGAAGAAAGCTACGCCCTCCCGCTGACATTGGTCGCGCAGTTCAAGGACCCACTCTGCTTTCATCGGGCGAGCGCCCCTGCCACTTTCACCGCCGACAATGACCCAGTGGATGCCATGAAGATTGATCATGCCAAGGCTCTCGAGCAGCGGCTCCACCGACAGAAAGCGCATACGTGCGGGAGTCGATTGAAGATGCCGCACTCTCGGAAGGCCGTGCTGTCGATTCTCGACACTCACACCCCACCATATGTGGGAACGCTCCGCGGCAAAACGCAGTTTGGTTTGCAGAAGGTGAGCCATGCGATCGACCCGCTTCGTGAGCACCTGATAGGTATGCCAGTCTGCCTGATCCATGATTTCCGCAACCCGGCAGACGTAATCATCCGGGACGTCTTCATGGAACAGATCGCTCATTGAGTTCACGAAAACCATCCTCGCAGACCTCCATCGAAGAGGCTCGAGTAGCTTCTCGGGAACGAACCGAAGGTCGAATCCCTGCTCGTAAGGGTGGCCCGGCACTCCGCGAAACCGCTCTGCGAAAGTTTCAGCGTAGCAATGCGTGCAGCCGGGGCTGATCTTCGTGCATCCCCGCACAGGATTCCAGGTTGCGTCAGTCCATTCGATCTTTGAATTTACGGCCATCTGAAGAGGATAACCCGTCTCGTCAGCAGCGGAGCTCTCCTCGTGGCCTGCGATGGCAACCGCATTCCCGGGGCCCGGACGAAGTATTTGGTGTGGTATCCTTCCGCGTCTGTTTAGCGGCCTTCTGCAACTCTCTGATGAGGAACACGCACAACATTTCCCCGGTTTCATTGCGTGGCGTTAACCTCGCCACGGCTGGCATTGTGCCGCAAGCGATTCCCTGATGAAACGGCTGGAACGAATCGCGCCTTACCTGGCCCTGCTGCTCTTCACTCTGCTCGCCTACCGAACCATTTTGTTCACATCGGACACATTTATCCCCTGGGACCTGCCGTTCTATCACGTCCCACAGGCCGTGTTCGCCAGCGAGTCTCTACGTAGCGGACAGCTCCCGCTGTGGGACCCAAACACTTACTGCGGCCGGCCCATCTATGCTCAGCTACAGCCTGCTTATTTCTATCCCTTTCGCGTTCTCACTGTCCTGCTTGTGGGACCTTCGCCGCACGTAAGGATGCTGCGCGCCCTCGAGATCGAACTTGTCGCGCATGTGTTTCTCGCCGCGGTATTCACGTTATGGCTCGCCCGGCGCCTGGGCTTGAGTGGCGCCGTCGCATTAATGGCGGCAGCAGGGTATCAGTTGGGTTTCTTTTTCGCGTCTCAAGCGGAGCATATCGGATTTATCGAGACGGGATGCTGGCTCCCACTGGCATGGCTGTCGGTAATCCTTCTTGCAGAGAAACCCACCCTGCCACGTTTTACGCTGCTGAGCCTGTCGCTGACATTGATGCTGCTGGCGGGGTTTGCGCCTGCGGCACTGGGGGCCTTTATCGCTGTAGGACTGTTCGCCACTCTGCACGCAATCCTGCTGCGGTCCGGCCCTAGGCTCGTTCTACTCACCATAGCAGCCGGAGCCACTGCAATTCTGCTGGCCGCGATCCAACTCATCCCCGCGGTAGAACTGACTTCTCTGAGCATTGGTCATTTACGCGCAACATGGAAGGGATCGGGTGGAGGACTGCCTCTCGAAATTCTCAAAACGCTGATTCGTCCCAACGCTCTTGGATCGCTGACAGGCGGCGACCCCACACATGAGATCACGCTGTCCTACTTCTATTGTGGGATTGTTGTTCTTGCTCTTGCCGCGTTTTCATTATTTGTCCGGCCATCGCGCATCAAGTTCACGATTCTCGGGCTGACTCTGGTGTCCGTGTTCGGCGTTTTGGGTGACTACACGCCGATCGGCAAAGCTGCGTACTCCATGCTGCCTGCATTCATCGCGGGACCTTATTATCCGACATCCTGGATGCCCGTACTTTCCCTGTCTGTGGCTTTGCTCGGTGCGTTCGGACTTCAGTCCCTCCAATTCCTCCGACGTTGGGCGTGGGCGATCGTTCTGCTGGCTGCGGCGGACCTGATTTGGTTTGGTTCTGCTCGCGCAATGAATACGGCGAAATACGATCCCGCATCCATCGGACTCGACGTTGCGATCGACGGTGAACCTCTGGCTCTTGCGGCCATGCGCGAAGCCACTCGATCTCACTTTCCTCCTTACCGCATCGACGGTAAAAACGACAACACATGGGCGAGCTGGACCTTGCTGACAGGGGTTCCCAGCGCGAACGGGATCGATCCCTTATCCGCGGAACGATTGCTGACGGCTCGAATGCGACTGCACGGCGGTATACCCTGGGCTCTCAGCACCGTTGAGACAGTCGAACCGAAACTCCTGTCCCTGATGAACGTCCGGTACCTCATGACCTTCGAACCTCTGGATGAAAAGAATCTCCAACAATCCCGGTTCACTCTCTCGCGCACATTTCCAGGACGATATCTGTACGAAAATCCGAATGTCCTCCCGCGGTTTTTCTTCGTCGGATCGGTACTTCCCAGTGCGAGCAAAGACCAGTCTCTCGAGCTACTGAACAAGGATGAGTGGGATCCGGCGCGGATGGCTGTGGTCGAGGGCATTGATGCCCCGCGCCAGAGACTTGGAGACGGAACGGCGCAAGTGGTCAAGTACGCAAATCAGGAAGTCGTTCTGCAGGTTCATGCCAACGGCGACGGCTTTTTATCGAGTTCCGAACTTCACTATCCGGGATGGGAAGCCTACCTGGACGGCGCCAGAATACCGATTCACTATTCCAACGTCGCTTTTCGTGGAATCTTCATTCCGCAGGGCGACCACCAGGTCGTTTACAAGTTCCGTCCAGCGTCTCTCATGCTTGGCGCAATAGTGACTCTTCTGGCTGCAGTGGCTTTGAGCCTTGCGCTTGTTCTCAGGCAAAGGCGGGTAAATCTGCGAGAGAAAAAGGTTGTTTTCTAGGCTTGTGGGGGAACAGAGCTGTAGTAGTTTCGGCGTTGGTCGTCAGGAGCAGACTCATCGGTCTCCAGTTGCCGATAGTAGTCGCCAAGTCCTTGTGCCTGTCCGCTGAATATCCGAAATCTTGCGAGTTGCAGCCGTTGCAGAAAGAATCGCAGAGATGTCCAAAGCACGCCAAAACCGTACTTCACGCTGCGCCGGAAATTGATGGAGGAAGCCTCCGGGAAATAGCTCGTTGGGCAGGAGATTTCCCCAATCCGATGCTTGAAGAAGATAATCTGGGCGAGCATCTCGTTATCGAAGACGAAGTCATCAGAATTGACCAACAACGGAAGGGATCGCAGTACATCACTCGAGAAGGCACGATAACCGGAGTGGTATTCGGACAGCTTCGCGCCGATGAACAGATTTTGAACAAACGTCAAAAAGCGGTTTGAAACGTATTTATAGAGCGGCATGCCGCCGTTCCGTGCTTCGCCGCCAAGAATGCGCGAAGCAACAACAACATCATAAACACCGGATGCAATCAACGCCGCCATCGGCAGGACAAGGCGCGGCTGGTACTGGTAGTCGGGATGCAACATCACCACAATGTCCACATTCAGGCGCAGGGCTTCCATGTAGCACGTCTTCTGGTTACGGCCATACCCAAAATTCTGTCCGTGCAGAAACACCCGCAAACCAAGGCGGCGCGCCACATCGATCGTCTCGTCCTTACTGAAGTCATCGACCAGCAGGATCTCGTCGACAATATCCCTCGGGATTTCGGCTACCGTTCTTTCGAGCGTGCGCGCTGCGTTATACGCTGGGAGCACTACCGCTATTCTTTTGCCAGATAACATCGGATATTCTCTTGAGCCTCGAGGATCAAAACTTTTTGAAGCCCAACGTCGAATCGCCAAAACATACTAACACTTCAACTCCCAACAGGCACGTGCGGTTCATGCTGCCGCTGCTGCCGATATTGATTTGTTTCCTGTGGATCGGCTTCTATGGATTGGATTTCGGCACCCACTGGGACGAACCGAGCGCCAAATTTGCTTCGGTTAAAGCCACGCTGCAGACCGGAGTTTTTCTGCAGGGGGCTGAGGGCATATTCGCAGCGACCTACAACTACGGCGGCGTCAATTATCTGCTCACCTGGGCGGGGCTCGCCCCCGAGGTCAGCCACTTCCTCACCCACGATCCTTTCACTCGAGAAGCCCTGTCCGCAGCTATTTCCCCCATCCTTTACGAGCATCCCGTTCGAATGCGAGTGCGAAGAATCTATCTGGTGCTCAGCGCGCTTTCGCTCGTTTGGCTGTATTGGCTTTGCCTGATTCTGGGGCGAACCCGTGTCGAAGCCTTTCTGGCAGCTGCCATTCTCGGCGGCTCGTGGGAGTTTGGGTATCACAGCCGTTGGATCGCTCCGGATGTCGTCATGGCACAGTTCGCCCTGCTTGCTTTCCTGTGCATCGCCTTGGGCCTGACCAGGAAGACGCGACGCTGGTTCGATTTCGCTGCAGTGGCGGCCGGGCTCGCAACCGGTACGAAGTATCCTGGGGCCCTTGTCGTTCTGTTTGTCATTGCCGCGGCCACTCGCATGCAATGGCAAATGGGTGAGCGTTGGACTTCCATCCTGAAGCGGACAGCGAAGCTCGGAGGTATAGCGTTTGCTACCTTCGTCATCACATCGCCTGGAATTCTGATAGATCCGTTTCGTTTCGTCGCGGAGTTAAAGTTTGAGCGCGAAATTTACGCAACCGGCTTCTTTGGTCATACGGTTAAACCCGGCCTCACCCATCTACTTGCGATTCTGAAATATTTCTTTCTGGAATTGTTTTCGCCCTACTGGACTGTGTCCGGGCTTCTTGCCGTGCTGTGCATGATTGGCCTTGTCATTCTTGGCAAGGAAATGCGTGCCTTCAATGTTTTGGCGCTCCTCTTCGTGGGGGTTTACGTCTTCTACTTTTCCACACAAGGGGCGATGCTCGTGCGCAACCTGATGGTCGTTGCGCCTTTTCTTTGCCTCGCAGCGGCACGCGGAATCATGGCGCTCAGCGATCGCATTCGCCCCCGGCTGCGGTGGGGATTTGCCACGATATTGGGCGTTGCATTGCTTCTCAGCTATGGATGGCAGGTTGACGCGGCGGTTACGGTCAAGTTCAGACACCACCAGGAAGACTTCGTCAGCCAGTTCACCGACTATGTGCGGAAGTCGCCGTCCGTACCGGTTTTAATGTCCGCGAAGCTTTCCAAATACCTGCATCAATATGGGGGTCAAATTCCCCAAAACCTCACCACCGATCCCACCATTCCCCACGACAAAGTTGCCTTCCTTCAAAGCGAAGGGGCAGATGTGCACTGGGAAAAGTGGCCAGCCAACTGGTGGGGAATGTACGAAACGTCCTTCGGAGCGCGGGAGGTGAATCTCGAGGCTTATCCAACTTTTGTTGGAAATGAACGCATCCACCTGACATCGAACAGGCATTTCGAACGTCTGCCGCTCAAGACAGAGGAAATGATCAAGCCCTGAACGCTGTCGTCAGGTGCGTAAACTGCGAGATTCCTTAATCGTGCTTCCAATCAGGGCCAGTAGCGAAAGTACTCCGATGACGAGTGCGACCTGACACGCCCTGAACAATTTGAGAAGTATCCCCTCGGATTGATTTCCCCACTCGCGAAGAAGGATTGATTGTGGCTGGCAAAATTTCTGGAGTTCGACGGATTTCCAGGGTGACGCCCCTGGTGGTGGTTCCCACACCCAGATATGGAGCGGCGTCCAGGGTGTGGACGGGCAACCTTTGAGCCAGACGTGAAAGGCACGCGCATCGAAAGTGATTTCGTTCCAGGCCGGATCACCGATGAGCCATTCCATGGTGTTCTGTCCGCCGTCGAACAAAGCACCCGCGCGCGACCCGTAGTAGTAGAACGCGCCCAGAAAAGAGATACACGTACCGACGACTCCCAGGAAGATGATCGCGGTATAGAGCTTCCAGTTGACAGAAGGCCAGGCTGCCCCAATACAAAGCAGCAGTGGGGCAACCGTCATGTGCATGTAACGTGGCCCCCAGACCTCATCCGCAGGTGCGATGAGCAGAGAGATGAACCCCAGAAGACAACCCGTGGCCAGCAGTGCAAATAGCGTTACGTCCCTTTTTCTGCGGAACGCGAGCGGAACTGCGTAGAGGCACATCAACAGCACGGGAGCGAAAACCAGCAGCCCTTTTGTGGGAGAACCGAAGATACCGATCACGTTAATGAAGAAATGAAGGGGTGTTTCGATGATCCAGCCCTTCAAATGGCTATACCCCCCGCCGTAGGCCGTCCAATAGAACTGCCGTGTCAACTCCCCCACTCCCCAAACGCAGCCTGTCACGACCACACAAGCGAGGAGTTGCCGGATGCGGGACCGCCATTCACCGCTGAATTGCGCATAAATCAAAAATGCGAACGCGGGCCACAAAACAATCCCGGTCGATTTGACAGTCATTGCAAGTCCACAAACCGTTGCGAACAGAATCAACCTGGGCCAGGTTCGAATCCTTCCATTGGCCAGCCCCAGGTATCCGGCAAGAAGGACAAAGAAGGATTGCTTGGTCTCCAGGCCAATGTACGCGTAAGGCCACAGCATCGTCGCAAAAGCGCCCGTCATCGCCAGCAGCAGGCTCATCGCTGGAGATGTCAGCTTTCTCAGCCACAGATACAGGACGGTCAGAAGGGCTGCGGTAAAAAAGATGGGCGACAGTGACATCGCAAAGTCCGGGGACACAACAAACTTTCCAAGTTTGATGAATGGAATGTCGAAGAGTACTGGAACGAGCCCATGACGCGCCCAGATCATCTCCGGCACAGGACGTCCCTTCCACCACGCATTGAATATCGCCATCGTTCGCGTGCCGGAATCGATCTCTTCGCCGATGTAGCCGCGCCCTCCCGTCGTGACCGGAGACATCGCGAGATACAGCGCGAAAAGCGTGACGAAGAGCAAAGCTGCCGTTCGATGTACGGCCTTCAATCGGGTCATGATCGGGCTGTGGCGATCATCTGCCACCCTCGGTATGAGGAATTCAGACCTTTGCGAATCAGCTTCTGAAACACCGCCATAACAATCCGTGCGCTGAGCGATGTCGTTCCTTCCGGACTCGAACGAACATCATCGATGAGCTTTCTGCCGCGGAGGATCACAACGGAGCGATAAAGATTGAAGAAAGGAAATCCCGCTCCCGTGCTTCGTATCGGCTTATAGCCTGCCTGGCCAAGCACTGTGGCAATCTCGGAAGGGAGCCAGTGCTTCCGGTGGCCAATGTGTTTGTCGAAAGCCGACATTGGCCCTCCTGGCGCCGTGAGAACGAGCAGGCCGCCTGGAGCCATGTAAGCCCGGGCATTGGCGAGCAACCGGCCAGGACCGTCGACGTGTTCGATCACTTCGGAACAGACCGCATGGGTGGCCCATCCCCGCAACTCCGCCGGCACTTCGCTTTGTTCCAGAAGGTCCCGCTGAACAAATCGCGCCCTGGGAACCTTCCTCCGGGAGATTTCCACACCGGATTGAGAGAGCTCCAGTCCGAGCACCTGCGCCGAAGGGAAACGGCTGAGCAGGGCCGCGGCCATATCTCCCTGACCGCTGCCGATATCGAGGATTCGAGCTGCGGCTCCGGATCCGCTTAGACCGAGCAGTGAGAAAATCAATTCTCTGCGGTACTTCTGAGCAGGGTTCTCTTCAGCAGTCCGGCTATATTCCTGCCAATGGCGGTTCCAATCATCACGAAGAGGGGAAGCTGCCTCGCTCATAGTCGGCCTGCTTTTAGATCGGGTAACATCGCCAGCATCGATTCACGAAGCGCCTCGCGTGAGCCCGCACTGCACGTCCAGCCGAGGCCTCGAATACGGTCTGTATTGAGTCTGACAATGGGAATGTCGCCCTTCCAACCCCGTCGCCCGCCGGTATATTCAAATTCCACACTTCCCGCATCCAACCCGGCACACTCGACAGCAAGGTGCGCGATTTCGGTCACCGTGATGTAGTCCCCTGTTGCCACGTTGTGCACGCTGAAACTCTGCGGCGAACGCTCCGCTGTGAGCAGCACTGCATTCACCACGTCCCGCACATGAATGTACGATTTGCTCTGGGTGCCATCGCCGAGAATGCGGAGTTTATTCGGATTCTTGAGGAGTTGCCGAAGAAAATCGAACCCGACGCCGTGGGTCTGCCGCGGCCCGACAACATTGCCAAATCGGAACGCGTGTCCGGTCAGGTTAAACATATAGGAGTAGGAGCTGATGAGGCCCTCTCCTGCCTGTTTGCTCGCGCCATACGTTGAAATGGGAATCAGCGGACCATGGTCTTCCTGAGCCTCCAATTCACCAAGGTCACCATAAACTCCACTACCCGACGCATAGAGAATCGTTGTTGCCCCACTTCGCCTCATCGCTTCGACGACGTTGTTTGACAACAGCGTCCCTTCGCGGAAATCGATGTCCGGTTCCATGGCCGCCCTCGCGATGTCGGGATTCGAAGCGAGATGAATGACGACGTCATGGCCGGCCATAGCGCGAGTCAGAGAGTCGAGATCTTTCACGTCCCCGCGAATGACTGCGAAGCGGTCGTTGGCACGATGCTTCTGAAAATGCCATTCCCGGCCAGATGAAAAATTATCGTAGACCGTCACGCGGCGTACAGCGGAGTCTGCCATCAACCGGTCGGTGAAGTGACTGCCGATAAAACCGGCGCCGCCGACCATAAAGTAGCCTGACGATCGTGTCATTGTTTTTTACCCGACGAGCTGTGGGAACGGCAAACGGCAAATGTATTCAACCCGAACTTGTGCGAGAAGCATCGGATATTGCTGGGTAAGAATCCCGCACGCACCAGCAAAGGCCAGAAGTCCTTTGTGTCGTAATAGACCTTGTGGTCGTCCATTTCGTCTCTGGGGCTCAAACCCAGGCGAAAAGCGGAGAATTCAAGAAACCACTTCCCTCTCCAGGAAGGGACATTGAACAGGCAGAGGCCACCGGGCCGAACGATGCGAAAGCATGCTTCCAACGCTGCACCGGGATTCCAAAGGTGCTCCAGCACAGAGACACAGAGGACGATATCCAGACTAGCAGACGGCACCTGCTCCAAAACTGCGGGAAGAATTCCCTCAACTGCTCGAATCCGGGCCTGCTTTTTAAGGTCCGGAGCGAGTGCGGAATCCACGAGTACGGCCTCCTCGAGTTCCGGCAACACGCTTCGAACAAAGGAGGCATGGTAGCCGCATCCAAAATCGCCGAGCCGTTTGCCGGCCAGGGAACCCGTGTAGCGCCGAATCTGCCTGGCTGACAGCCACACTCCGAAGCGGTCGACAAATGTAGGGGAGTAGTTCTGGCCGTAGGCCTGATCCCGCATGCCTTCCCGCATCTGCATCCTACCTGCGGCGGACATTGGCGGCTACGGCATGAAGCGCCAGAGTGAAAGTAAACGTCATGGCGCCAGCAATTATCAGCATCAATCCAATTACGGCAAGGTGGCTTTCGGGGCCGAGGCTATTCAAGCGCAAACCCAACAGAAGGTATTGGGCAAGTAATGGAGCTGCCAGAGCTGCTCCTCCAACAACGGCGACACCACTCAGGATTACAGAACGCGTGTAGGGGAACCGCCCCAGCCATCGTCGGGTGCGCTCTCCGCCATAATCGAAGATGACCCGTGCGAGCGCACCGACGTACACACCATGCAGGCCAAGGACGGACAACGTAAGACCAAGCAGCATCCAGTAGAGTGAGAATGTGATCCGCCCAAAACGGAGTGGCCCGAAGGTCATGGGAAACGTCAGAAGCAGTCCGGCCAGCAGCACTAACAAGCCAGGCCGGAAAAGAAAGAAGTCGGCACCGTAGATAAACATGGCCTTCATGTTGATCCACGCAGCGTGCCATGGAGAAAACCACCCGGCTCGCTTGTGATGACTGGTGCGTCCCTCCTGATCCTTGAGAAAACGCACCGGAACTTCGGTCGTCTGCAGATTCATGCGGACAGATTTCAACACCATTTCGGATGCGTATTCCCAGGACTGCGACTGGAGGTCCATGCGCTTCAGCGCATTCTTCGTGATTCCGCGCATGCCGCAATGGATGTCAGAGAACCGGCTCGAGTAGAGGAAATTGAGCAGCCACGTGGTAACAGGCGTTCCGAGATACTGGTGGAGTGGAGGCATGGAACCGGGCTCGATATAACCGCGAAAACGCGACCCCATCACGTATTCGTATCCGCGTCGAAAGCTTTCGACAAATGCTTCGAGATCGCGAAAGTCGTACGTGCAATCCGCGTCACCCATAAGGATGTATTTGCCACGGATGTACGGAAGCGCATCGATGTATGCGCGTCCAAGGCCGCGCCTGGGACTCTTGAGCACACGAGCACCCCTGGAAAGAGCGATTTCGGGCGTTTCGTCAGAGGAGCTGTCGATGATCAGCACCTCGCCCCTGATGTTTGCCTTTCGGAGGCCTTCCATGCACCAGTCCACAAACATCGCGATTGTGACCTTCTCATTAAGAGCGGGAATAACCACCGAAAGCTCAGGGTCCTGGACATCGTTTTCAGGAACCCTCAGCAGCAGGTCCGGATCCTGCACTCGCCGTTCGGAGTCCGAGTCACTAATAGTCAGGGGTCGCGCGTTCATGCTGCCTACAACTTGTATCCCGAGCGTGATGCGTCGTTGTAGAACATCTGGACGGTTTCGAGAGAGTATTCCTGGAGGTCCTTACCGACGGTCTGAAGCTTTGACAGGACACCTTCGGTCGCCGTGATGATGTGGCACCCCACATCATCGGCCTGAAAAATGTTCAAGAGTTCACGTGGGCTGGCCCACAGCAACTCGATGCCGGGACGCGTTGAGAGAATCCTTAGGGCTTCCGCCATGATGGGCACCGGATCGCGTCCGGTATCGGCAATGCGACCGGCAAATACCGAAATCACTGACGGGGCGCCGCCGGCAAGAGCATCGGCAGCCGAACGGACCTGATCGAGAGTCAGTACGGCAGTCACGTTCACTTTGACTCCGGAACGCGACAGCCGCGACGCGAGGCCCATTGCGGACTCGCCGTGTGTCGTGGTGATCGGAATCTTGACGTAGACGTTCTCCGCCCAGCTCGCAATTTTTTTCGCCTGCCGCTCCATTTCCGCGAAGTCATCCGCGAAAACTTCGAAAGAGATCGGAAGATCCTGGACGATCTGGAGGATCTCACGGGCAAACGCTTCGTAGTCGGTCACGCCGGCCGCTCGCATCAGCGTCGGATTCGTCGTGAATCCCTTGATCAGGGGATTGGCCTTCGAACGCAGGATTTGCGCCTTGTCGGCGCCATCGGCAAAAATTTTGATCTTCAGATCTGAGACAGGTTTCACGCAATCTCCGTTGTATGGGAGAGAATCCAATCGACCGCCTCCGGTAGGGATCTCACCCGGACATCAGGAGCCGCGGCAGGCTCCTGCTCCTCGTACCCGCGATCGATCAGGATAGTTTTACATCCCGCATTCGCGCCGGCATCGATGTCTCGCCAGCGATCGCCCGCCAGGTAGCTACGGCTCAAGTCAACCCCATATTGTTCAGCCGCGCGCGTCATCAATCCAGGCCTCGGCTTCCGGCAATCGCAGGCATCTGAATCGTCATGGAAGCACGTAAACACGTCGTCAAGCGGCAGTTCCTCGCGAAGCTGGCGGTTCATGAGTTCGACATTATCGCGAGTCTGTTGGCCGCGAGCGACATCGGGTTGATTCGTCACTACAAAGAGTAAGAAATCCTGCGCACGCAATCGGGCGAGCGATTCGGCCGTACCCGGCAGGATGTGGAAGTCAGAAGGCGCTCCGGGAGGATAAGGTTTACCATTCCTGACGACGGCGTTGCTCAGCACGCCATCCCGATCAAAAAAAACTGCGCGGCGCCCGGGCTTCTCGAGTGATTCCCATTTAGTAGCAGCTTGCTGGAGGACAGGATGCGAAACCAGCAGATGCCAGACCACGGCCTGAAAGGCCTCTGTGTGCGGCGTTATCCGGTCCGGATGAACGGTCGGAATGATCACACAGACATCGGCGACACGGCCTGTATAGCCACCGTCGCGTCCTACAATCCCCAGAATACTGGCACCAACAGATTTGGCGTAATCGAGCGCGGAAACAATGTTGGGGCTGACATTCTTTTCAACATTACCGCCGCCGACCGACAAAACCAGAACGGCATCGCGTTGCTGCAGGCGGCTCACCTTCAGCCATGCAGAAAAGACTGTCGCCCAGCCCTCATCATTCGTTCTCGCCGTCAGTTCGGACACGTTATCCGTAGGAGCGTAAGCCTCGATACCGGCGAGTTTCCGAAAGTCGTTAACAGCGTGTGTTGCATTCCCTGCACTTCCGCCCACACCAAGAATGAACAGGCGACCGCCGCGGTCCCGCACCTGGGCAAGGAGAGCCGCCGCGCTTTCGATGGCGTCTGCACTCAGCCTCCGCGCCACTTCCTGGACTTCGGTCAGGAATGCGGCGGAGAAGCCGCTCGGTTTGTAGGGTACTTTTTGCATTATCGTCTGGCTCAATCCGGTGAGACTGACTGGAAGGAGATTCTAGCTCAGTTCTATGGGGTTTCGGCCGCGGCTTCGAAGAAATTCCGCTGTATCCCGCAGCCCTTCAGGAGAACCGATTTCGTAGAAGCGATCGTGAACTTCAAACGCCTCAAGAGTTCCTGCAGCGATCAGTCTCTGATAGACCGTCTCCAAATCCGCCCGCTCATTTGCAGGCAGCGCCGCAAACACGGCCGGGTTGAATACGCCGAGGCCGTAATCGATGTGGTGCATGGCCGCCGATCGTTGATGCTTATCGTACCTGCGGATCCGGCCGCCGTCGTAATCGACGTTGGAGACATCGTAGAGGCCTTCATTTTGATAAACCGTCATGAGACCCGGAGCACCGCTTCGCTGGAACGCCTCTTCAATACCTCTGTAATCGCAAGGCAGGTAGGAGTCGCCGTACAGCACGAAGAAAGGCCCTGACAACGACGGCAACGCCTGGCGGATTGCGCCTGCTGTTCCCAGCAATGACGGGCCGTCGTAGGAGTATTGAATTCGCATGCCCAAAGCCGAGCCGTCGCCAAACTGCTCTTCAATCATCTCACCGAGATAGCTCACCAGCAGCACGACGCGCCGGATGCCATTGTGTTTTAGCAGTTGAAGCTGATGCCACAGGAAGGGCTGCCCTTCGATTTCGAGGAGAGCCTTGGGGATCTTATCGGTGAGAGGACGCATCCGGGTCGCAAGGCCTCCGGCGAGAATGACTGCAGGCATCAGTTCCGCGTTGCCGCTCATATCGCCCGAAACCTCACGAAATAACGCGCGTGCCTTCGAAATCGAAACGGAAGCGAACCTCTTTCAGTCCTCTTTCCCGCATGGCATGCCTCAAGCGTGTCTTGTCTTCGGCGTAGAACATCAGGAACCCGCCTCCTCCGGCGCCAACGAGTTTTCCGCCCAGCGCTCCATTTTCTCGGGCGCACGAGTACCAGCGATCAATCTCCCCATTGGTCATATCCGCACTGCGGCGTTTCTTGTGCTCCCAGTGAACGTCCATCAGACGACCGAACTCCGCAACGTCTCCGCTCTCCAGAGCACGTTTGCTTGAGAAGGCCAGATCCTTCATGAAGTGGAGATTCCGGGTGATTTCGGCATCGGCAACCTTACTCTTGTCGTTCTGCTCCTTGAGGATCGAGGAGGCCGAACGCGAGTATCCCGTGAAGAACAGGAGCAGGTTGTCCTCAAGAGTGAACAGAGTTTCTTCAGAGATCGCGAGCGGCGTCGCGATCACCGTGCCGTCCTTGAGAAACTCAAAGCACGTAATGCCGCCATACGCGGATATGTATTGATCCTGCTTTCCGATCGGTTCTTTCAGAATATCGATCTCGATATGACAGGCCTGCTCCGCGAGCTGGTTTGTGGCGATGAGGTTCTTCCTGAACGCATGCAGTGCCTTCAGCAGGGCCGTCGTGAAACTGCCGGACGACCCAAGCCCGGTTCCTGCAGGAATGTCAGCGATGCTCGTAATCTCCAGATTTCGAGCCGTAATGCCCGCCACGCGAAGAGATTCGCGAATAATCGGATGACGGATTTCATCGATCGACGCAACTTCCTCCAGCTGCGAATACTTCAATAGAAAGCCGTCCACGAATCGCTGATGAATATTGATGTAGACGTACTTGTCGATTGCGCCCGCAATCAAAAAGCCGCCGTGTTCGGAATAGTACGACGCGAGATCGGTACCGCCTCCTCCGAGGGACACTCTCAGGGGTGAACGTGTGATGATCATGAATCCGCCGACATTTTAGTCGATCTACGAGTTCGCAGCACCTGGTCCACGATCACGCCAATGAGAATCACAGCGCCCATGACAGCAAAGTCCAGGGAACTCGGAATATCGAGAAGGTTGACCAGGTTCCGCAGCACCTGCAGGAGAGCCGTACCTGCCACGATGCCAAGAATCGAACCTTCGCCGCCACGGAGGCTACACCCCCCGAGCACCGCTGCAGCGATCGCGTACAGTTCGTAGAAGTTTCCATGGGAGGACGGCGAAACGGAGTTTGTGTAGAAGGCCAGAAGAATCGCTGCAATCCCCGCAAGAAAACCGGATATGACATACGCACTCGCAATGACACGGCGTGAGTTGATTCCCGAGTAGCGTGCCGCCTCTTCGTTTTGACCAACAGCAAACAGGTACCGTCCATAGACGGAGCGATGCAGCATCACCCACATGACTGCGGCGATCGCAACCATAAGGACGAAGGGCATAGGGACTCGCCCGATGCTGCCTGTCGTAAAGTCACGGAGCCATTCAAACCCAACGCCGGCGCCAAACCCCTGCACGGCATCCGACGCAATGTACCGCGCAAGACCGCGGTATAACAGCAAACCGCACAGGGTCACGAGAAACGGCTGCAAACTCAGGCGCGTGATGAGGAAGCCGTGAATCCCCCCGAGAAGAGATCCCAGTGCAACCACTACAGCCACAGCAACCAACGGAGACCAGTGCCACTGCGTCAACATCAGGGAAAGAAGAACTCCCAGCAGTGCGAACATCGATCCAACGGAAAGATCGATGCCCCCCGTTATGATGACGATGCCGACACCGATGCTGAAGATTCCATATGTCCCGATCAGCCGGCTCGTATTCTGGATGTTGGCAGCGCTGAGAAACTGCGGATTAAGCGCTGCAACCAGAATGCACAACACCGCCAGCAATGTGAGAATCCCCAGTTCCTTCCGCATTACGCCACCGCCAGCCTCATAACGGCTTCCTCTGTGCATTCAGAACGCTGGAGGATGCCGGTCAGCCTGCCTTCATGCATGACAGCAACACGATCGCTGTTGCCCAGGATCTCTTCCATATCGCTGCTGATCATAAGGATGGCGATACCCTCCGCTGCAAGGCGGCGCATCAGCTGATAGATCTCTGCTTTGGCTCCGACATCAATTCCTCGCGTCGGTTCATCGAAAAGAATGACTCGCGGTTTTAGAGAGAGCCATTTTGCCAGCACGATCTTCTGCTGGTTCCCACCGCTCAGCGTCCCGGCCCGTGTTTCAGCGGAAGCGGTCTTGATCTTGAACTCCGCGCACGAGGCCTGCGCACTTGCGGCCTCATCCGCGCGCCGGATCCACCCTGCGGAGGAAAATTGTGAGAGATTGGGCAGCGTCACGTTTTCACGCACCGACAGGCCGGTCAAAAGTCCTGAGTTTCGCCGATCTTCCGGCACCAGATAAACCCCTCTCTGGATGGCATCCCGGGGCGAGCGAATATCAACAACGGCGCCCTCGAGCACAATCTCTCCGCCACGCAGGCGATCGATCCCAAACACGGCCCGCGCGAGTTCAGACCTGCCTGCGCCGATCAGCCCTGCCATGCCCAGGATCTCGCCGGCGTGAATTGAAAGGGAGACCGCCTGCGCTGGATATCGAGCTGTTCGAAAGCGTCGCAGCTCCATGCGAACGGACCCGAGCTGTGAGGTGCTGCCGGCATAGAAGGTTTTCAGATCACGACCCACCATCAACTGAACCATGCGATTGTGGCTGATGTCGCCTCCGCGCAATTCGCCTGCGTTCCTCCCATCCCGAAGGACCACAACGCGGTCCGCCAGTCGCTCGATTTCCTGAAGCCGGTGGGAGATGTAAACGACGCTGACTCCGTTTGACCGCAAATCCGCCACGACCTGGATGAGCCGCTCGGTTTCGCTCAGCGTAAGACTGGACGTCGGTTCATCCATGATCAGGAGACGGGCATGCTGCGAAAGAGCGCGGGCAATTTCTACAAGCTGCTTCTGCGCGGTCGAAAGATGTCGAAGGAGCAAATCGGGCGAAGTATTCAGACCAACACGCTTCAAAACTTCGCCGGCTTCCGCATGAATCTTCTTTCGATCCACGAGGCGGAGCGGTCCACCCCAAACTGGTTCACGCCCGAGGAAAACATTCGCTGCGACATCAAGGGTATCGATGACCTCAAGTTCCTGG
>Ga0070675_100000943_pt1 | contig 20704 bp, 15 predicted proteins | sample KBSM43metaG_FD_65343 | JGI IMG/M metagenome (GOLD analysis project Ga0070675, IMG submission 65343) | Miscanthus rhizosphere microbial communities from Kellogg Biological Station, Michigan, USA - KBS M4-3 metaG | ecosystem: Host-associated > Plants > Roots > Rhizosphere > Soil ... | reverse complement strand
TCTTCAGCACCTTGAGCCAGCCATGTTCCCAGTCGCGGATGCCGGCAAACCACGCGGAGCAGCCGCGGCACGGAAACGCTTCGGCGCCGCGCCCTTCAAGGTGCAGGCGGCGGTACCAATTGAAGCGTTCGCCTTGCCAAATCTCAGCGATCGAGACGTCATTCGCATTCGGAAACAGTTCCGCGGTCCGGAAGGAGATGTCCTGGCCACACAGGGCGATGCGTCCGAGCGTGTCGACGTTCAGTCGTTCGAACGGCCAGACGCACGGCTCGGTCTTCTCCGTGGGCATCCCGGCGTACAGATGCGGATCGAGCGCCTTCCCCATGTCGATCTGCGTGTTGTCATCCCAGGTCAGGAACTTCCGCGTGATGACTTCGTCCACGCCGACGTCCTTCATCCAGAAGTCGATCGCCGCGTCAAGTTTTCCTTCAATCTGCTGCTGTCTGATGATCGACACGACGATGCGGGTCGTCGCCTTCTGGCGACGGCGGAATTCGAGCGCGGCGCGGACGTTGCTGACCGCGTTCGCCCACCACTTCTCGGGATCGCGCGGCGGGCCTCCGCGATGGGGCGGTCGCACAATCGCGTAGGTCGCAGCGTCACCTGCGTCCATCGAGAACTCAATCAGATCGATCCCGGCCGCAATCACTCGTTCGAGCTTCTGCCGGAGGACCGGTATCGGTCCGAACATGCTGCCGTTGGTGTTCAACCAGACGCGCGAACCATGTTTCTTGGCAAACTCGATCATGTCCACCATGCGTGGATGCAGCATCGGTTCGCCGCCGCCCGTGCATCGCATCCATGCGCCATACCGGCCACACTCAATCGCGAGTTTGTTCCACAGCTCCTCTTTGAACAGATCGCCGTCACGTTCGTGATAGAAGCGGCGAATCTCGGAGTTCGAGTCTGTGTACGGGCAATTCGGGCAGCCGAAGTTGCATGGGTAAATGATGGAAATCACCAGCATCAGCGGAAATTCTTCCGCCCCACGGCGAAGTCCGTACGTCGTCGTGCTGGTTTGGGTGCTCATTGAGGTGTTAGCGCCGATACCTCGCGATCACCTTTCGTACTGCGGCGACGACGTCGTCAGCTTCCGCGTCGGTCATGCGCGGATACAGCGGTAAGGAGATCGTCCGATCGGAGTAATACTCGGCCCGCGGAAACATCCCGCGGCGGAATCCGAATGTCTGCTCGTAGTACGGATGCAGGTGAACAGCGCGGAAGTGGATGCCGATGCCCACGTTTTCAGCCTGAATGGCGTTCATGATCGTGTCGCGGTCGGCGGTGAGGGCTTCCACGCGCACGATGACGGGGTACAGATGGTGCGCGTGAAGGCGGTCGCCACGCTCCACCGGAAAGGAGAGCTCGGTGAGATCGCGAAGCCCCGCATCGAGTCGTGCCTTGAGCGACACACGCCGCGAATGGAAGTGGTCGATCTTCGCGAGCTGGGACAACACCAGCGCGCCCTGCAGGTCGAACATGTTGTATTTGTAGCCGGGCGCGAGGATGTCCCAATGCACATAGCCGCTCGTGCCGTACCGCTTCCACGCATCACGGCTGATGCCATGCAGCGCCATGATCTGCACGCGTTCGGCCCAGTCCGTGCGATCGGTCGTTAACGCTCCGCCTTCACCGCTCGTAATGTTCTTGGTCGCGTAGAACGAGAACGCGGTCATGTCGGCAACGCCGCCGACGCGACGACCTTTGAACTCCGCTCCGACCGCGTGCGCGGCATCTTCGATGACCGTCAGACCGTGACGTCGCGCGGTCGCCATGATGGCGTCCAGCTCGCACGGCTGCCCGCCAAAGTCCACCGGGATCACGGCTTTCGTACGCGATGTAATCGCCGCCTCGATGGCGTCTGGATCGATGTTCAGCGTGTCCGCCTCGACGTCGACGAACACCGGACGCGCACCGCGATGCACGATGACGTTGGCGGTCGAGGCGAATGTCACCGGTGAGGTAATCACTTCGTCGCCCGGACCGACGCCAATCGCCTCGAGACCGAGGTGCAGCGCCGCCGTGCACGAGTTCACCGCAACGCAGTGCGCCGCGCCGGTATATGAGGCAAAGCTCCGCTCGAACGTCTTGGTTTTCGGGCCTGTCGTAATCCACCCGGAGCGCAGCACTTCGAGCACTGCACGCTCGTCGTCGGCGTCGATGGTTGGCTGATGGAAGGGAAGAAAGGTCGCCCTGACCGGAGCTCCGCCGTCTACTGCCAGAGTGGCGTCTGCATCGATTTTCACGGGTAACTGCATCATCTTAGGGCCCTTACCGGCACGGGTCAACGCTGCTACATTGTCATCGGTGCGAACCGCCGTCGTTGCGCTCGTCGCAGTCGCCATTGCCGCGTTCTCGTTTCTTTACCGATTCAACACGCTCGGCGGACCGCTCGGTGGCTTCGATAACGACCACTTTCCCCAGCTCGTTCGCTCGATGGCGATCCTCGACGGCGAACGGCCGCTTCGCGATTTTACAGATGCGGAACTGCGAGCCTTGTGGCCGGCGCCGACATATTCAACATCGGCACTGGCACAGCGGATCCTCGGCCGTTCGCTTCGGTCGGAAGCGCTGCTGACGATCGGCATGCTGTCAATCGGCGCCGCCGCGCTCTTTCTCGTGTCGGCGCGGTTTGCGTCGGCCATCGTGCCGGCCTTCGTCGCCACGGTTCTTGCCGTCGCGATGAGACCCGCGCTCTACAATTACCCGAAGATCGTCCTCTACGCTCTTGCCGTAGCCGCGATGCTCGGGTACGCGCGTCGCCAGACCATCCTGCGGCTCGTCCTGCTCGGTCTGGTAGTCGGCATCGCCGCGCTCTTCCGCCATGACCACGGCGTCTATCTCGGGATCGCGTCGGCCGCGCTCATTGTGTTGATGCATGGTCGCCTGATGCTCCAGCCGATGGCAGTAATGGCAACGACGTGCGCGTTGACATTACTGCCCGGTGTTGTGCTCGCGCAGATCGACGGCGGATTGCTGAAATACTTTCGCGAATCCATCGCGTTGTCGCGTCAAGAGGCGGAACGGACGACGAGTTCTCGCGTCCGGTTCGTCATCGATCCGTCGCGGCCGTTGTTGCAGCACCTCGACGCCGACCGTCCTCCGGCGGCTCGAATCAATGTTCGTTGGATTCGTTCGCTCACCCCGGAGCTGCGCCGCCGCGCGGAGACGGATCTAGGGCTCCTCGATCCACTTCAGCGCACCGACGCGTCCAACTGGAGCTACGCACTCGATGACACGTCGCGTACCCACCTCGGAATCATCGTCGGCGATCCGCGCGTACTCGATACGGACGGGATCGATCGTACCCAGTTCGTATTAACGGCTCCGCCGCCGCCTGCTCCAGGATGGACAGCAGAGCTGCGGCAATGGCGCATCGCTCCAGGCCTTTTCAGATCCGAGAACGCGTTGGCCTGGCTGTATGTCGTCGCATGGGGTGTCGTCTTCCTCGCGGGGTTTTGCGCCCTCCGTCCAGCTAACTACTACGCGATGGCCACTCCGGACATCGCTTTGCCGGAGTTTCGGGCAGTGTGCCTACTGGGCGTGATCTTATTAATCGCGCTACTACGGAGTCCGAATCCATCACGGCTGGCGGACGTCTCCGTTCCAGTGACGATCCTCGGATCGTGGCTAATAGCTGGAATCACTCGCTCGACACGGTGGCGATCGATTCCAACACGCCTTGCTGTCGTCGGCACGTTGACACTGCTGCTGGTCATCAGCGGCTCGGCGATTGTCGTACTCCGCGATGTGGTCCACCAGCTCGAGGTCGCCAATCTGGCCGACGCGGAGCGCGCACGTCGTCAGTGGAACGACGTCTCGACGATGCTTGGCGGCTTGCCATCCTCGCTGGGAGGAATCGATAAAGACCTGCAGCACGCCTCGGCCTACCTGCGGCGATGCACGCGGCCGACCGACCGTATCTTTCTCGCAGAGAACCTGCCGGAGATTTTTTATTTCGCCGACCGACCGTTTGCCGCCGGCCAGGTCAGCTATTTCTCGAATTTCTATTCATCTCCCGAACAACAGCGCGAGGCCGTCGATCGGTGGCGCAAACAGGTCGCGCCGATCGCGTTGACGCAGCCGTCAGCGCGCTTTGGCGACGAGTTCGCGACCGACTATCCGTTACTCACCGAATATCTGCGCGGCCGTTATCACAAGGTCGGTCAGCTGACCGTGGAACAAGGCGCGGTGGTTGACGTCTGGGTCGAAGGCACGCAGAAGCGCCAAGTTGACCGGGAAACCGGTCTGCCCTGTTTGGCGACCGATTAGCTGGCTGCACCCTTTCGGCGACCGGCTTTGATGGCCGATCGCGTTTCACGATCCACTTCGCGGCGTCGAATCGTCTCGCGTTTGTCATGCGCCTGTTTTCCGCGCGCAAGGCCGACGAGCACTTTGACGCGACCATTCTTGAAATACATCTGCAGCGGTACCAGCGTCAGTCCTTTTTCGGCGGTGCGTCCAATCAATTTCCGGATTTCGTGACGGTGTAGCAGGAGTTTCCGCTGGCGCTTTTCAGCATGATCGGCATAGCCCCGGTGACTGTATGGACTGATATGCACGTTCATCATCCAGACCTCACCGCTCTCGGTGCGCGCGTAGCTATCGCGCAGGTTGACGCGTCCCTCGCGGATCGCCTTGACCTCCGTACCGAGAAGCGCGATGCCCGCTTCATAGGTTTCGAGAATGTGATAGTCGTGACGTGCCTTGCGATTGTCGGCAATGACCCGTTGAGCCTTTTCGCGCTCGGCCTTCTCCGGCACAGTTCAACGAATATACTCGACGCGTAGACGCTTCGTGGTGCCCCAGACGGACAACGTGACCCACTCGCCGCGCGTGCGGTGGCCGGCGTGGACGCCAACGTCGATGGCGGTAGTCGTCGGCGTTGTGGCCTTCGCGGTGCGATATGTACTGACGGGCGCGCTCGAAAACGACCATTTCGTCGCGTTCGCTCGCGCCATTCAGGTTCTCTATGGCGACTGGCCCGTTCGCGATTTCGAGGATCCTGGCTTTCCGCTTTCATATCTCCTGTCGACAGCCGTTGCGGCGTTATTTGGCCCGTCGCTCCTCGTCAACGTCGTGCTCTGCATTCTGCTCCTCGCCGTGACATCGGCTGTCACGTACCTGCTGGTCTTTCGCGCGACCGAATCGCAGACTGCGGCCATCGTCGCGAGCGCGTTCACCGTTGCCGTTTCACCGCGGCTGTACAACGCGACAAAAGTCATCGTGCCTGTCCTCGCCATCTGGCTCGGATGGCGTTACGCCGACAAACCGCGTGCTCGCGGACTCGTCCTGCTCGCGATCTGGACCGCGGTGGCATTTCTGCTGCGCCACGACTATCTGGTCTACGTTGCGCTTGGTAACGTCGTGCTGCTCATCGCGTGTCACGGTCGCGTGCCGCGAGAGGCGCCGCTGCGGGTGGCTGCCTACGCCGTGCTCTCACTGCTGTTCATCTTGCCGTGGCTGGTGTACGTGCAGGTCTACGAGGGGCTACCCGCGTACTTCTCGTCGGCTGTGCGCTTCACAGCGGCCGAAGCCAGACGAACGGCAACGGGGGCGTCGCCCTGGCTGTTCTTTGCGTTTCTCGCCATTCCGGCCGCCGGCATCATCGTGTCGTTCAAGCGGGGGTTGCACCTCACACGCGGGCAACTCGCCTCGGCCGCGGTGATGTTGTTGTCGCTCGATCTCGTATTTCTGCGTGACGTGCTCGCGACGCGGATTCCCGATGTCGCCGGCCCGACGGCGGTCGTGGCGGCCGCAACTGCGGCACACGCGTTATCGGCGCGCGCGGTCACGCGCGGCGCCATGATCGCCGCGATCCTGATCGTGCTTCTCCAGGTCACGACCAACGTCTACACACCTCGCCAGCCTGCCGATCCGGTCCAACGCCTGAGCGACATCACAGAGCGCCTGCGACATGTCTCGCCAGCAATCATGCCGAACCCCTCACTCGCGCCGCTGATAGGGTATCTGGCGCAGTGCACGGCTCCCGACGACCGTATCCTCGTCGCGGGGTTCGGCCCCGAGATTCCGGTTCTGGCACACCGGCCGTTTGCCGCGCGACTTCCGACCTGGATTGCGGGCTATTACGATGACAATTCGGATGTCGATCGAGCAGTGATGCAGCTCGGTCGCGAATCGCTCGGCGCGGCGGTGTTCCTCGATGGATCGATGGTCGTCGCGCGATTCTGGCCGGCACTCCTGCAAGCGATACAGAATCGCGGCTTCGAGGAGTACACGTCCGCACCGATCAATTCGCGTGTGCGCGTCTGGTTGCCGCGCGCGGTAGACGCACCCCGTGACGCCGCGACAGACCTGCCCTGCCCTCCACACTGAAATCTAGGTGCTATGCTGTGCCGCGGATGGTTGGCACGGCGCTTCGATCGCCAGCGACGACGCTGGCTATCGTGCTCGCGGCGCTGATTACGATCCCGCTCGCGGACAGTCTGTACCGGATCCCGATCCAGGTGTCAGACAGCCTCGAGCCGATCGTGATCGCCGCCAAGTACGATTCCGCACAACATCTGCTACGTGACAGCTTGACGTTTTCGCCGACCACGTTTCGGCCGTTGCGATACCTGCAGACTCGAGCGTTGCTGGCGTTCAGTCAGGCGACGGGCCTCACGTATCACGCGGTCTTCCGCGGCCTGCATGTCATCCTGCTCCTGATGCTGATCGCGTTGTTCGTTGCGGCCGTCCGCGTCCGCAACTGGCCGGATTTCGTCGCGTTCACCGTCGCGTTTCCCGTGTTGATAGGCATCCATACCTTCTTGTCCATGCTGCTCGAGGCATTTCCGGTGAACCATTTCGCGCAGGTTGGTGTCTGCGCGATGGGGCTGTTCGTGCTCGCGCAACGCCAATCACGCTGGTTTGTTCCGATCGTCGCCTGTCTGCTGCTCGCTCTCAGCTTGTCGGTTATCGAATCAGGAGTCATGGTGTGGGTCACGGTGATCTGCTGCGCAGCGGCCGGGCTCCCGGGGATCAATCGGACCACCGTCGTCGCGACGACTGTCGTGTTGGCCGGATATCTTCTGCTGCGCCACATGCTCGGGATCTCCTCGCCGGGAATCGGTGGACACGGCAGCGGCTTTGGTGATCGCTTCTACTCTCCCGAGGAACTGGCACAACGCTTTGGTGCCCATCCACTTGGGTTCATGCTTTACAACGTCACAGGTGGTCTCGCGTCGCTGTTGTTCGCCGAGCCGCGCCAGGGCGTCTACTCTCTGCTTGCGGCGTGGCGCCAAGGCCAGATTCATCCCGTCGTCCTCATCAACGTGATTTCGTCGTCGGCAACGACCGCGCTGTTGGTCTGGTATGCCGCGGCACGGCTTCCCAGAAGTCGGTCTGCCTGGTCTGATGCGGACCGCACGTTCGTTGCAGCCTGCATGGCCTTCATCGTGAACGCCGCGTTCAATGCGGTCTACATGAAAGACGAGATCATGAGCCCGGCGGGGTTGTTCTATGCCGTTGCGACGTTCGTCGCCGTACGGGCGGTGATCGACTCGCCTCCGACGCGGACGCTCGCCGCGACAGCGTTCGCCACGTGCGTTCTCGTCACAATCGCCGCGTTGTGGACGTTTCGCGTGGTCGGCGGGCAGTACCAGCTGCGCTACCATGCATTCACAACACGAAACGACTGGGTCGACGTGCTCCGGCCGGACAAACACGATGCCTGGCCCGACAATCCGACCGAGCTCGCCGTGACGCAGCGCATTCGCGCCGAAGCGATCGGCCGGCGCACCACAAGTCCTTCCTTCATGCCCCGGTGGGCGGATCGATATTGGGTTGAGTAGGTGGACAACCTCCGCATGAAACGCGGTGTGATGTGGATTAGTGCCGGGCCGTGCCTTGTGCTCGCGGTCGGGAGCGCATGGTGGACGGTCGGGGCACTGGCCGGCAACGGTTTGTGGCCGCCGGACGAGGTGACGTTGTCGGAAGCCGTCGCGACACGAAACAACGCTGAGGCCGTTCGCCTGATCGAGAAGGGCGCCAACCCGAATCAACCGGGTGACGTCCGCGATGGCCTGCTCACCAACGGCTATGCGGTCACTGTCAAACCGATTGAAGCGGCGGTCGGGGCCCAGCGTGCCGATTCGCTGCGCATGCTGCTGGACAACGGCGCATCCATCGATCAGGAGGAACTCACGGTGCTCCGCTGCCTCGAGCAAGCGCGTCACGATTCTGGCGTCAGCGAGCTGCTCGCCGCGCAGTCGACGAGTGCCGTTGACTGCGCCGGCGTCGGCTCACCCTTGGAGCGAGTTCGATAGGACATGGTTGTTGAATCCCGTCGGCGTACGGTGGGGATAACCGCCGCGGCCGTGGGCATGCTCGCGTTCGGTTTCCGCCTGGTTACGCTGCGTGACCTGACCAACGACCATTACATGCATCTCGCGTGGGCGCAGCAGCTGCTGTTCGGCCAGTTGCCCGGGCGCGATTTTGTCGATCCCGGGATGCCGCTGATGTATACGCTGTCGGCTTTCGTGCAACACCTGTGGCCGGGCCCGTTCAGCGAAGGGGTGCTCACTTGCCTGCTCCTCGCAGTTGCCGCGTCGGCGACATGTCTGGTCGCCACTGAGCTGACCGGCTCGCTTGCGTTCGGCGTCGGGGCAGCGTTGTTCGAAATCGCGATGGGGCCTCGGCTCTATTCGTATCCAAAAATTCTGGTGCCTGCGGTTGCGCTGCTGCTGATTCAGTACTACTTGCGGCGGCAGTCCCGAATCCGCCTGGTCTGGCTTGCGGCGTGGACCGGCGTTGCTGTCCTGCTTCGGCACGACCTCGGTGTGTATGCAGCCACTGGCATCGGCACCGCGCTGGTTGTGGCACACGGTCCGAACCGGCGGCAGATGGTACGCGCTCTGACGGAGTACGCGGTGGCGCTCGTGGTACTCATGTCGCCGTACGTCCTCTTCGTGCTGTGGAGCGAAGGCCTCGGCGAGCATCTGCATGGAGCCATCGAGTTCGCGAAAGGAGAAGCGCATCAACGGTTCGTCACCCCCCCAGCGTTTCCGTTCTGGTCCGACGCCGGTGCCACCTCCTGGAGCGGGATGGATGCGGCTGTGTTCCTGTTCTACGCCGCGCACGCGCTCGCCATCCTCTGCCTCGTTCTCCTCTGGCGATCAAACAAGCGTCCGACCGGACGCGAGCCGATTGCAGCGGCGGGCCTCGCGATGCTGTTGATGTACCTGCTGGTTGTGCTGCGGCATCCGATCGATTCACGCATCCAGGATGTCGCCGCCTTGCTTGCGATCAACGGCGCCTGGGCGCTCGCTGAGTCATGGCAACGCGCGACCGTCGTCACGGACGGAGCCGTGCCGTCACTCGTGTGGCGCATTGTGCCGTTGTTCGTAGCGGTCATTGTCGTCGGCGGCAGCGTGGTGAACACCTGGATGCTCGCTGACGTACCGGATCGCCTGCAAGAAACGCGCGTGATGGATGGCTTCGGGACCATCAGGCACACGATCGAGGTCGTCAAGGAGACTGGAACCGTCTGGCCGTGGGAGCGCTTCTGGCCCGCCGGCGATCTGCCGCCAGCCGTACGTTACTTGCACGCATGCACGACGCCTGATGACGCCGTGTTGCTTACGTGGGCGGCTCCCGAGTATTACTTCTTTGCGCAGCGGCGGTTCGCCGCCGGACACGCGCTCTTCCTTCCGCCAGACGCGTTTACGACGGCACACGACCAGGCGCGAATGCTCGAACGCATTCGACGTGAACGGATCCCGGTGGTGTTGATCAACGAAAGTCGGAATGACGAGTTCGCGAAGGCGTATCCGGCCGTCGAGCGACACATTCGCGATGGTTACGTGCCGGTTGGCAACTTCATGATTCGGGACGGTTCACTCATTACCGTTGCGATCGCCCGCGAGTTGAAGAGTACCGGTACTTATGCTCCAGAAGGCTGGCCCTGTGGCTTCGACAAGCGTGCGGCGAGCAGCACGGCTTCGATCATGCTGGAGGGATCCGCAATCCCTTTACCTGCGATGTCGAAAGCCGTTCCATGATCGACCGACGTCCGGATGATTGGAAGCCCGAGCGTTACGTTGACCGATCGGCCGAACGCAAGCAACTTCACGGGAATCAATCCTTGATCGTGATAACACGCCACCACCGCATCGAACTCGCCGCGGGCTGCGCGGCCGAAGATAGTGTCGCCAGGGAATGGTCCGTCGATATCGATTCCGCGGCTTCGCGCGTCACGAACCGCGGGGCGCAGGATTGCGTCATCTTCTGAGCCAAGTAACCCGTTTTCGCCTGCGTGCGGGTTCAACCCGGCGAGCGCGAGGCGCGGCCGCGCGATGCCAAACCGCGGAAGTTCGCGCGCGGTGAGATCGATGACGTCGTGGAGCAGATCTCGGGTCAGTAACCGCGGTACCTCCGCAAGCGGAACGTGGACGGTCGCCAGCACAACCTTCAGCGGGTCCGACCAGAACATCATCGCCGCACGCCGAGCACCAGTGAGGTGCGCCAGCAGATCCGTGTGCCCTTTCCACGGCAACCCTGCGCGGGCAAAGGCGAGCTTGTTGACGGGAGCGGTCGCAACAGCGGCGACGCGTCCGTCGCACGCGTCGCGCACCGCATCGCAGACGGTCTCGTACGCGGCGCGTCCGGCTTCCGCCGACAGAACGCCAGACTCGAACCGCATACCGGCGGGCGGCCCATAGATCTTCGGCTCGCAGACATCCGTCACTCGTGGATCGTCGGCGGCTTTGCGCGCAATCTCGGGCCCGATGCCCGCCGGGTCACCTGTCGTGATAGCGATGACCGGTTTGTGCGTGTTCACGCTGACACCTGAGGCGTTCACAATTCGAGCAGCAGCCAATCGGCGACGATCTTCGGGCTGGCGTTGCGGTCGAGCGCGGCCAGCGCACGATCGACAGCCGCATATGCCTGCATGCTGCGCTGCGCGTCGAACGACGAGGCGAGTTTTTCGAGCGGCTGTTCGAGATCCGCGTTGGCGATCATCGCGCGATCCGCGCGCGTTGCGATGATCCCCACGTCGCGCAGCAGCGACCCGAGCGAACGGAGGCGAACGGCAAGTCTGTTTCGCTCCTCGGCGGGCGTCCCCTTTCCCTCAGCCAGTTCGCGGGCGAGATTGATCCGTCTGACCGGATCCGTGTTCCGTGCGGTTTCTTCCAGAATCCGCTGCGCGGCGTCGCGCGCTTCGGACAGGTCCTCTGACTGTGATTCGAGGGCCCGGCCGATGCTGCCATCCGATTCCGCAGCCGCGATCCTGGCCTCCTGCGCCGAGTACCCGTGATCCTGAACCAGCGCTCTGGCGACCTCGTTCGGCGAGAGCGGGCTGAATCGGAGCCGCGGACAGCGCGACAGTACGGTCGGCAGCAGCGCATCCGGCATCGAAGAGACGAGGATGAAAATCGATGCCGACGGCGGTTCTTCCAGTGTCTTCAGCAGCGCGCTCTGCGCGTCGTCGCCCGCCGCGTCGGCTTCGTCGATGATCACCACGCGCCGCCGTCCTTCAAATGGACGATATTGCGAGCGGTCGATGACGTCGCGCAGCTGCTCGATCTTGATGGTGCCCATGTCGCCGGGTTCGACGACGATGACGTCGGGATGGATTCCGCGGGCGATGCGTCGGCATGACGCGCACTCGCCGCACGCGTCGCGTTCGAACCCGTTCCCGGACCGCGGCTGCAGGCAGTTCACCGCCTGCGCGATCGCCATAGCGGTGAGGCGCTTGCCGACGCCGGGTGGGCCGGCCAGAAGCACGGCGGGAGGCATCGAGTCGCGCGCAATCACGCGCGAGAGCAGCGACAGCAGACGCGAATGGCCGACGATCGTGCGAAACGGCACGATCGCATTATCTCAGCGTCGGAAAATCCTGCCCCAGAATCCGCGCTTGCGTGTTTGTGAGTCGGAGGGGTCTGGCGCCGACGCCGCCGGAACCGCGGCCGGTGGCGCGTTCTGCGCCGGATGGGCACCGTCCTTCGCCGTGTCCGTGGGTGACTGCTGGGGCGTTCCCGTCCCTGACGTCGCGGTAACGGCAGATCCCGTCTGTGCGTCGCCGGTCGATGCGAGCACGTCGAGCCCGCGATGGAGCGGACAGTAGTCGGTCGGCTCTGTACCCCGGACGAAATATTCCGTGTACAGCATCGAGCGGTCGGTCGGATTCCCATCGCGATCGAACATCACGGCCGATTCGCACTCTGCGGTCGGGAGCTTGCCGCTGAGTCGACAGATCGTGACCGGGACGACGGTCGCCGGCATCGTGAACCGATCCGGTTTGTCGTTCCGTGTCGCCGCCGCCATGAACCGGCCCCACAGCGGCACGGCCAGTTCGCCCGCATATCCGTTGGCGATGATCGTTCGCGGCATGTCGTAGCCAATCCACACACCCGTCACCAGATGCGGCGTGAAGCCGACGAACCACGCATCGCGATAGTCGTTCGTCGTTCCGGTCTTCCCGGCGGCTGGCAGCGTGAAGCCGACGCGACGCGCCTGCCACGCCGTGCCGCCATTGATCACGTCCGACATCATCGACGTCATGATGAACGCGGTGGCCTCGCTCGTAACTCGGTCCTCGCGCGTGCTCGACGCGTAGAGCACTTGTCCCGACGAGTCGTCGACGCGACGGATCAGGGACGGCGGTGCAAACATCCCCTGGTTCGCGAAGGCGGAGTACGCGGCCGTCATCGACATCAGCGTGACTTCACCGGACCCGAGTGCCAGCGACGGCACTTCAGGAAGCCCGCCAACACCGAGACGCTCGGCGTAGCGGACCGCTGTCGGAATACCGATTTGTTGCAGCATTTGTACTGCGGCTCGGTTGCTCGACGTCTTGAGCGCAGCGCGCATCGTCATGGCGCCACTCCCGCCATGGTCGTCGGGCACCCACGCGCCCTGAAGCGTTGCGATTGGATTGTCGAGGCCGGTTATCACGGTTGCCGGTGTGAAGCCTTGTTCCAATGCCGACGCGTAGACAAACGGCTTGAATGCGGAGCCGGCCTGGCGCCGCGCTTGCGTCGCGCGATTGAACCGGCTCCGGTCGAAGTTTCGGCCACCCACCATCGCGCGAACGTCACCGGTCGTCGGATCGATTGCGACGAGCGCGGCCTGAAGAGGATCCGTGGATGGCGCAAGCTGTTGTACTCGATTCAACTGGCGCTTCTCGATCTCCGCGAGCGATCGGGCAACCTCCGCTTCCGCGGCCTGCTGCATGGCGGGATCAAGGGTCGTATAGACCTTCAGGCCGCCTATGTACACGCGTTCCCACCCGAAACGCTGAACGAGCTGCTTCCGCACTTCTTCCTTGAAGTAATGGCCAAAGGTCTCTTCAGAACGCAGGGCGTCGGCCAGATGCGGCTGGCTTCGCAGCGCCATCTGGTATGTGGCCGCATCGATCGCGCTCGAATCGAGCATCGCCTGCAGGACGACGTTACGGCGCGCCACGGCGCGTTCGAGATTGATCGTCGGCGCATACGTCGAAGGCGATTTGACGAGTCCTGCCAGCAACGCCGCTTCCGCGACATCCACGTCGCGGGCATGCTTCCCGAAGAAACCAAGTGATGCCGCTTCGACTCCGTACAGTCCGTCGCCGAAGTACACCTTGTTGAGGTACATCTCGAGGAGCTGCTGTTTCGTGAACTCCCGCTCCAGACGCCACGCGAGGATCGCTTCTTTCACCTTCCGCCGCAGTGTCTTGTCCGACGTCAGGAAGCTTTGCCGCGCGAGCTGCTGTGTCAGAGTGCTACCACCTTGGGCCGCCCGATGCTCGCGCAGGTTCGCGGCCGCAGCCGCGAATATTCGAATGAGATCGATGCCGCGATGCTCATAGAAGCGCTGGTCCTCGACCGCGATGACCGCGTCCACGAGATGAGGCGAGATGTCTGAGAGCGGCCGTTCGATACGCCGTTCCTGGAAGATCGTGAACGCCGGCTGATTGTTTCGGTCGTAGAGCGTCGTGGCCTGAGCCATCGAACCGATGTCGCGCAACTCCGATGCGCTCGGCAGGTCGTGAAAGATGTCGTAGACGAGCCACGCGGACCCACCGAGGATGGCGACAATAACTATCAGCGTCGTGATCCAGGCAGCGACCAACGCATTGGGATGAGCTCTCTCGATCGACTCGAGACGTTGACGAATGGCGGCGATGCGCTGCTGCAGGTCCGACATCGAAGTCGCCTAAAAGCTGTCGCAACGCGTATGCCACTGATGGCATTTCGCTTGCTGCTCTGCCTGGCAGGAAGCGCTGGCAATGCTGCATCGTGTATGGATTGTCCTGATCGCGCTGTCGATAGTCGCCGTCCTGAGTGAAGTCTGGGTGCAGCGCTTCACCGTACACTCTCAACACGCGATTGCGTTTTCACCTCCATTCAGCACCACATCCGTTCTGGAGACGGGGACGCCTGCCTTGCCGCAACGGCACGAAGACTGGGCTGAGCCACGTGTCGACCTGAACGGCAACGAGATAGACGTTGCGGTAGGCGATTACCGTGTGGACCCCCGCGGCGAAATGTACGAACGCCACGCGCCCGACACCGCACTCATCCACCTCTCGGCGCCCGAGCTGTAGAACTTCCGAGGGCCGAGGCCCTAAGACTTGATTCCTGAGCCTTGAGCCTGGTCAGGAATGGACAGGATTTCCGAATCGAGCGGAATCTCCGAGGCTGATGTCGGGATATGGCGTTTGGCGGCGGCGGGCAACTGCAGCCAGAAGAGCACGCCGAGCAGGCTCGAAACGAGCAGATGCGCGAACGTTAACAACGAGATGGCGACAGCCGCTTCGCGCGTGACCCCTAACGGCTGCAGCAGGATCGCGTGCAGCTGTTCCCGCAGGCCGAGTCCATTGATTGAAATGGGAATGTTGCTCAGCAACGATGCGGTGGTCACTGCGGTCATCAGGGTGAGAAACGACGGGTGTACTCCCGTATCGAGAGACAGGAATAAACGATAGATTCCGGTGAGCGCAAAAAAGTACGTCGTCACAACGGCTGCGGACTGAAACACGATTTGCGGTCGCCGGGCGGCGGGCGCCATGTCATGACGGAATCGTTGCGCGCGTTCGGCGAGACCAACCGCAAAGGTCCCGAACGGAGCAAGCCGGCGCGGAAGACCGCCTGTGCCGCGCGCGGCCAGGACGATGCCGCCGAGCAGACACACCGCAATGACAGTGACGAACGCTCGCGTCGCGGCAAACCGCGGCGACGGATCGGGTGCGACCCAGTACATCGTCGTGGCGAGCACGGCCAGCAACCCGATGCTAAGGAGACGGTCGAGAACGATCGACGCGGCAATGGGCCGATAGCCATGATCCTTGCCCAGGTAGTACACCTTCGCCATGTCGCCGCCGACGGTTGAGGGAAAGAAATTGTTCAGAAATATGCCGATAAAGTACTGGCGTATCGCTGTGCCGACGGTGACCGGAACGCCCGATGCTGCGAGCACCTGCCGCCATCGCCACGCATACAACACCTGACCGCCGACGACGACTCCCAATGAGAGCAAGTAAAACCAGAGCGGCATCGTCGCGTACAGCTGGCGGAGCGCGCCGAGATCGAGACTGCGGAAGAGCAGAACGAGCAGGGCAATAGAGACGACGCTCTGAGCGGCGAGTGGCAGGCGTTTCCGGATTGACTCCCGCACTCGATTAGATTCCCGCCTGGCGAAGCCATCGTCGCCAGGCTGCGAAAGCGGCCAGGCCACCCGCGGCGATGAACAACCGCAGACGCCACGTCGCGTCGAACGCAGGATCGGTAACGTTCACGCGTCCGGCGTATACCGAATATGGAAACCAGTCCACAAAGTAGTTGACGTCAGTGAGTCGCACCCAGGGATGCTGCGTGAGCACCGTCAACGCGGTGGCGAGTACGAGCGGCACCAGGAGTGAGCGTGCGTGATCCCGGGTCCAGATGCCGAGGAGGATAAACCAGAACGGAAGCAGAAACGCGATCGTTCGCGGTACGTCCAGTCCTGCAGTCGCGATGAATAGCAGGACAGGACAAAGGAGTGCGAGCACCTCGGGCTGGATGGCCACGGCTCGTCGAACCTCTTTTGGGCTCGATGCCAGAAGAAGCGTGAAGCCACCGAGCGACGTCACCAGAAAGTACAGGCCAAGGACGATGAACAGTGACTCGCTCCAGAACGCCACGTCAGCGCGGACGCGCGAGAACCGCATCAGATCGACGAGCCCGCTCGCGCCGCCACGAGCCCAATATTGGACGAGCAGCCAGACGACAAGTGCCGGTGCGGACGTGGCGGATACGTGGGCGATCGGTTTGCGACGCCAGTTCCGCCAAAAGCCGTACAGCGGCGACGCGATCCCGATTGGTGACGCCGCGACAGCGGCGATTTGTAGAACCGCCGTGAGGAATCCAGGGCCACACCTGGCCGCCGCGACGGCCATTGAGAGCGCGGCGACGCCAAGCAGATGCGGCTGCGCTGGGGCGAATGCCGATATCCGCGTCGGAATGCCGAGCAGGACGAGCGTGAGCGTGACAGTCAGCTTGAGGCTGAGAGGCACCGCCTGCATGTCCAGAATCCAGCACGCCGCCCACACGAGTACCGCAAAGGCGACGACGTTGACAATGAGAAAACTCAGAACGGCGTTGCCTGTGACGGCGAAAGCCATCGCAGCAGCCAGCGGAAATGCCGGCGCAAGCTTGTCGACGGCGGAACCGGCTTGCAGGTCGTGATTGACGGCCATCGCCTCGTAAACAGATCCATCCGGTCCTAATCCGGCGTTGATGGATGTGCGACCCGCCACTAACGTGAGAAGGACATAGACAACGGTCGCGGCGAGAACCAGGATGGTATTGGTGCGCATCAGTAACTCCCACACATCCTGAATGCCGCCGCGATTTCGAGAGGCTCAGGGGACTCGGAAGCGCCGTCGCCGAGATCCGACAGCACTTCGGGCAATCGAAGACGCGCAAAGCAGGAGGCGCGCGACCTGTCGAAACTGGCGGCTCCGATCCGAAGGAGCAGCCGCACGAGTTCAGCGTGTCTGCCGAGGATCGCGGCCTCGAGCGGCTTCAACTCGTACTCGCCCGCGTCAAGAAAATTGGGACGCACGTGCTGCGGCTGATTGGGGTTCTGCCCTTCCTCAATCAACTGCAGCGTGCGAGCGGCCTGCCCCAGCGCTGCCGCCTCCGCAACCGTCTCCGCTTCCGGCCGTGCAAGGCCCCGGTAACCAACGGCTTCGCCGACGACGTACACCGACACAAGCAGAAAGGTCACGAGCGGTGGGACCAGAATCCGTCCTGCGAGGCCGGACAGTGCGAAGGACTTGAGCGTGCCCTCGGTCTCCCGCGGGCTCATTGGGTGAAATCGAACAACCGTTCCGCCACGCCGAGCGAGGGTTGAGGGGCGCGTGGCGCGCGCAGAACGGCGTCGTCGTAAAGGTGCTGTTTGATGGCTTGTTCCTCGGGGGTCAGCGGCATGGGCCGCGGTTGCTCGCGCACCCAGTCGTCATAGTACGCCCACTCCTCACGCACCGACAGCGCACGTGCGCGCAGACTCTCGTGGATGCCGACGAAGCGCACGCTCCAGCCGACAGCCAGCAGCAACGCGACGGCCGGCGCGATTGACACCGCGCTGACGCCGGAAAGTCGCTCCCGAAACACGAAGTACGCAGCCGCACCGTAGAACAGACCCGCAGGACTCATGATGACGTCCTTCTCGTATCCGCCCGCGAGCAGCGCGTTGAGCGGGAGAACGGCGAGAAAAATAATCACGAATCGATCTGCCTCGTCAAACTCGCGTGCTCGCCAGTTCGACAACCGTGCCGCCGCATGGCGCGCGATCAGCAGCGTCGTCGCGGTGCTCGTCAGCACATTGACGAACTGCCATGGTTCCGGCCGGCCGCCCAGCAGCCCGCCGACGAACATCCAGACGCCGCCTCTCGGTTCCGCAAACAGGACACACGAAATCGCGCTGAGCACGTTATACGCGTAGAACGGAATCGGATTGCCACCGAAGCGGCGCACGAGCTCGTCAGGGTTGAGCACCGAAAAGCCGAACCCGGCGCTGCGTTCGTTCAGACCGGGCGGGGCGCCGCCAATCAGGACGAATCGTCCAACAAAGTACGCCGCGACACATAGCGTCAGCACGATCAGCGCTGGACGCGAGACCCCTCGAGAGCCGACCGCATAGGCGGCCATGAAAATCACCCAGATGAGCAGGCCACTTTCAATCGTCAGCATCGCGCACACGAGCAGCGCGACCGCCGCGGCGTCGGTCAGCCGCGTTCGTTTGGCCTCGGCGATGTTCATTGCCGCCGCGCAGCAGATCAAAATCGTCAAGAAGTGATTTACAGGCAGCCCTTCGACGACGGCGCCGGCAAAGGTATGGATGCCCACCACGCTCGCGAGCCCCAGCGGCAGCGCAACCAGAGCAGCCCGCGATCGCACGCGGAGCATACGGACGATCAGGAGCAGAAGGACGAGCACCTGGAGCGCCTGAAACCCGCGAAACGCGGCGTAGTAATGACCTCCGGACACGTCGTAGACGATCTTGATCAGCGCACGACGGAACGGCCGAAAGTACGTGCCGTTGTAGAACTCGGCGGCAATCACCTGTGACAGTGGATGGCCGTGCACCGAGATGAACTCGGTAAAAGAATCACTGAGCTGCACGGGAATCGCGAGCAGAAAGGTCGCCATCAGACACGCCACGGCGGCGGCATAACCGTACGCGACCCGCTCATAGCGGCGGCCGGGGTCTGTGATCAATGGGATGGTGTCGACGGGGAGTTTACGTGAAGCGTGCCGCGTCTGTGAAACCGTTCGCGCTCGCGGCACCAACGAGCGCGTGGACCCGTATCGAAGAGAACGTCAGCGGGACTGCACAGCAGCGGGGTTGAGACGTGCGCGGACGGCGGTGGCCTCCTCAGATTTGTCAAGCGCGGCGTTCAACTGAATCGCGATGTTGAGATATTTTTCGGCATCCGTGCGTAGATCGAATCCCGCGGCGACCACCGCCGCGTGCAGCCACACGTCCGCGTTGACAGGCATGCGGGCGACGGCGGCTCTCAAATGCATCATCGCATTGTTGTCGTCGCCAACCAGGTGTTCAATCCAGCCGAGCGTGTCGAGCAGGTCGGGATCTTCAGGGGCATAGGTCAGCGCCTTCTGGGCGAAGGGAAGCGCCTCCTCGGGGGCACGCCTATAGACAGCCAGGTCGAAGGCGAGGTTGTTCAATGCCAGCAGGCGCACTTCCATGAATCCCGCCGAATTGGAAATCTCGACGATCTCACCGCGTACGTACGGTGGCTGCGCGTCGAGCGCGCGACGGTAGCGGTCGATCGCGAGCTCACGCTTGTCCGCGCGGTCATACAACACCGCGAGCTGCGCGTGGGCGGACGCAAAATCCGGCGCGTACGTCGTCGCCGCCTCGAGCAGGTGCTGCGCCGTCAGCGAGTCGCCTCGCTGGTCGTACGCATTGGCGCGCATTGACAGCATCAACGCGCCTTCGGACACATGCGGATACTCGTGACGCAGGGCTGCCAATCGCCGCCGCGCAAAACCCGCTGAGATCTCCATCACCGGATCCGGCATCGGTTCGATGTCGGAGCGACCCAAGATCGTTCGTTGGAAAGGGGCGCACAGTGGGTCGCCGATGACGACGGTGCGGCGGCTCAAATGCGGCATCGCCATGTAGAACGATTCGGCGAGGTTGAAACCCGCAATGTATGCAGGAAACAGAATATCCGGCCGCACGACGCTCCCACCCGACGGATCGCCGACGAAACCCGCGGCACCGGTGACGCCGGCTCGAATCAAATCGCCCAGCAACAGATCGCGGTTGCCCGGCGTGGTGGTCCGGCGAAGATTGGTTGGTTCGCGAAACGTCCGTGCATCGGCGTCCGCGAAGCGCGCCGCAAGTGAGCCGGGAACAAAACGCAGGGTGCGCGGCGGCCGGCCGGAGTTCGCGTCGCTCGACGATGCGAAGTAGCCGAACACCGGACGTTCGTCCGCCGGGGCGGCCGACGTCTCGATGAGCGCGCGCTGCGGGGCACTCTCGCGCGCGAGCCGTGATGCGGCTGTCGACAACCAGTCGCTGACAGCCGGAATTCGCGGCGGTCTCTCCGTCGCCAGGACGATTTCCCCTTCCACTGCCTGCCCGGTTGCGCGATCAATCAGCGCAAGCGCGTCCTCGACGGTGTAGCCGTCGAGGCGAGTCACGAGGAAGATGTCCTGGTCGCGATGCGTAAACCGGTGCGCCTCTGAGATCTCCTTCGCGCTGAGGAAATATGGATTGTCAACCGCGCCAAGCAGCGAGAGCTCCTGGCCGGTCATGCGCCGGTACAACAGCGTCAGCTCGGCGTCGACGCTGGCAAACGTTCCGTAGCGGCCCGCGGACCCCATGATCCGCAGCGGCACGCCTTTGGTGAGAACGATATACAGAATCTGGTCGTGCAGCCGATCACGCGAAATACGCGAACGGATGGGAAATTCGATCGCGGTCGTATACGTCCGGCGGTCGATTTCCTCGTCCTGAGTCGTATTGATGTGAATGATGTTCGTCGCCGGGATGCCACGCTTCGAGACGTAGTACTCGCCGATTCTGCGCGAGGCGGCGCTGGCGTCGTTAATGACCACCGCGACGTTTTCGGCCGACTGCGCTTCGGCGGCAGGAGCGTAGGTAAGGGAAATCGCGAGAGCAGATGCGCAGGCGGCGAGCCGGAAGCCGATGGTCGACCGGCGCGGATACGTCAAAAGGTTCGCCCGCGCGCAGATCGAGGCGGCAC
>Ga0070675_100000940_pt1 | contig 20747 bp, 18 predicted proteins | sample KBSM43metaG_FD_65343 | JGI IMG/M metagenome (GOLD analysis project Ga0070675, IMG submission 65343) | Miscanthus rhizosphere microbial communities from Kellogg Biological Station, Michigan, USA - KBS M4-3 metaG | ecosystem: Host-associated > Plants > Roots > Rhizosphere > Soil ... | reverse complement strand
CGGTGAACCAAATTGCTGCGCACGCTGTCCAATAGTTCGTCCTCACCCATCGGGCATTGTATGCGAACGCGTCCCGCTCTGATTCTGTCTCTGGCTTCGGCCGTTATTGCGGTCACGCCGTCGCTCGCCCGCGCGCAGCGAACCGTCACGCGCGAATGCTCCGACCGCTATTCGATCGACGCGCGCCGGTACGCCGATTGTCGCTATGACGTCGAGCGCTCACGGGCGTTGCAGCGAGAGGCGGCCAGAGAACGTTCCGCGCAGCAGCGAGAGCGCACGCGATGGGATGCGATCGTGCGAGAGGCGAGGGCCCAAGCGCGGGCATATGATCTCGCCGAGCGTTCGCGGCAGCGGACCGCCGAGCGCGTCACACGGGAGCGAGCGATTCGCGAGGAACGACAGGATCGAGTCCGCGAGCGACGGGAGACGGCGCTCCGCGAACGGGTTTACCGCGTCCGGCGGTAATGACGAAGGTCAGGCGCCGCCGTTATTGAGGCGCGTTCGTAGGCCGAGCCCGACGAAAAGCGACGACGGGTGAAAACCCGAAAATCCTTTTGACGGCGCCAGACTCGTCGACGCGTAATAGCGATATTGCCCTCGCAGGAACACCGGGATCGGATCGCGCTCGATCGTGGCGTCGAACCAGACGCCTGCGAGGTGCGACGGAGTCATGTCCCAGTTGGCGAGCAGCAACGCCGGTCCTGCTCCCAGGTGCAGCCAACCTCGGCTGATTTCGCCCAACAGCGAGAAGCTCGCCCCGCCGAACGAAACCTCCAGGAAGCGATTGGTGCAGCGCGGATCCTTTGGCGCGGCGAGATCGTCGCACCGACCGGTTACGTCGCCGGACTGCTCCATCGACATGAACAACTCGAGCGCCGCTCCGTCCGAGAAGTTCCGGCGCACGCTCCCCATCGCGGCGAAGGCGCCCCCACTGCCCTTGGGATACCCAACCGGATCATCACAGATAGCTCGAAAGAGGATGTCGAACGTGCAACGACGCGGCTCGGTGGCGCCGTAGGCGTTGGCGCTGAGCCAGTTCTGGATCGCCTTGCCATTCCCCTGAACGAAACCGCCTGCGCCGAAGGCATAGCTCCATCGCGGGCCGGCGGGCCGACTCCCGATCTGTGCCCCGGCGTGACACCCCGCGACAAATACCAATGTCGCCGCGATGACGGTCTGCGATACGCTCACCCTCAAGAAGGCGCCCCCCTCCAGATCGACGGGCCTAATCTACGCGCCGTGCTCGGCACTCGCTCCCAAAATCAAATCCGCCGCAGTCAGACTACGTTCGCGGGGGGGGGATATCTCAGTCGGCCGGAGGGTGCTCGTGGTAGTAGAGAACCAGATCGAGCGGCACGGTGGGGGCGCCAAGCATTCGCAGGAAGTTGGTGACCTGGCCACGGTGATACGTCGAATGATTCATGCAATGCCGCATCGTCGCGCCGAGTTGCTGGTCGAGTCGCTTACCGCTCGCGAGAACGATCGGAATGACACGGCGTGCGTCGGCGTCGGTCGTTGCGTGGAGCAGCTCGCATTGCTGGCGCCAGAGATCGTCCCACTTCTCGCGGAGCGCGGCGACGGTGTCGATGCCGTCGAGCTCGGGCTTTCGGCCGGTCGCTGTGCCCTGCCAGCGGGCAAGCCACGTGTTCTCCCCGCCGTAGAGATGTGTGAGGGTGAGCCACACCGACGGGAAGCTGCCACCGAGCTCGCGCACCAGATCGTCGCGCGACAAGGCCTCGCAGGCATCGAGCAGGCGAAGGTTTGCCCAGCGGTTGTACCCGAACTGCTCGCGAAGTTGTGTGAGCATGACCTTTGTGTAGATCGCGCCTACTGTCGGCAGGGCGCGTGAGGGTCGGCCGGTTTCGGTGCGTCGAGCGTGGGACGATGGTCGGCGTTGGCGATCGCGAGCGCGGCGTCGTACACCATCCGCGAGACGCGCGCGAGATCCGGATAACTAATGTACTGCGGCTCGTCGGTCACCTGGTGATAGTCGAGATGCTCACCACGCGACAAGGCCACCGCCGGAATACCGTAGCGAGCGTAGTTGTAGTGGTCGGCGCGGCAATAATACTGAAGCGGGTGCCCCGGCTGCGCATACGTACGATCGAAGATGAACGGCACCGGTTGACGCGCATTTGCCGCCTCGAGCATTCGTCCGAACTCCTTCGACAGGCGTTGGTCGCCGACGACCTCGAGGTACGTCGGATCGGCCGGTGTCGTGCCGCGCGGATAGTCCGTCGGCAGTCCGCGACCGACCATGTCCTGATCGATTTCGGCGACGATCGAATCGGTCGGCACGGTGGCGTGATCGGTGAACCAGGCCGATCCCAACAGGCCCGCCTCTTCCGCGGTGTGGCTGACGAAGAGAATCGATCGACGCGGACGCTCCGGGTTTGCCGCCATCGCTTCGGCGATCTCGAGGATCGAGACAGTGCCGCTCCCGTCGTCGTCGGCGCCGTTGCGAATCGAGTCGAGACGAGCGGGACGCAGGCGCCGCAGGCTATCGAGGATCGTCCGAACACGCGCCCACTCGGCCGGCGTCGCTTCGCGAGGCGGAGAGTCGGCACCCATCGGTCGCACAACTCGATTGAATGCGCGAAGGGAGTCGTGATCGACCGGTGCGTGATCGAACCCAACGTGGTCGTTGTGCGCGGTGACTGCGACGTACTCGCCGCGGAGCGCCGGATCGCGACCCGGCAGGATCGCGACGACGTTGCGCGCGGGGAACGCGACGCGTGCGCTGGTGAAACCCACGCGACCGGTAATGCGCTTCCCTGCTGTTCCCGGCGCAAGGCCAGAGAGATCGGCGCCGAGGATTGCCTTGGCAGCGCTGCGCGAGAGCAACACGAGCGGCGGTAGGACGGCGTTGAGTGACGAATCGGGAGCGGGCCGCCCCTCGACGATGCGCGCCATGGCCTCCGGCGCGAAGGCGTCGAGCGCGGCGTAACCGATGCCGGCGACACCCGGCCAACGCCGCGCGTTCAGTCCCACGGATCGCAACGATATGTTCGGCGGGAGGTCGACGATGACGAACTTTCCTCGCGCTTGCTCGGCGGTGATCAATCGTTCGGGGTCATTTACCGGTCCCGCGTAGACCGACTCGACGTCGAGATCCCGCATCGTCACGGCGGACGATGGAAGGAAGTCCCGGCGAAACGCCAGTGGCGCGCCGCCCTCCACGCTGAGACGCGAGGTCGGATCGGCGGCGACGCGCCAGAAGGGCACGACTTGGAAATACGTGCCATTGTCGCCGGCCGGCTTGAGGCCGAGTCGTTGAAACTCGGCCGCGATGTAGGTGGTCGTCTTGAAGGCGCCTTCGCTTCCCGTCTCGCGCCCCATCATCGAGTCGTGCGCGATGGTGAAGAGGCGACGCTCGAGGTCCGTCGTCGTGATCGCCGCGTTGGTTCCTCCGGCGGCTGAGGATGGCGCGGGCGTGGTCCGGCTGGTGCAGGCGACGACGATGAGCGTTGTCGCACACGCGAAACGGGAAGCAATAGGCGGCATGAGCAATCTCGAAAATGCGTTACGACTTCTTGGTCGGCGGCGTGGGTGCCTGTCCGGGGAGCGGCTCGGAGCTGACGATCGCGTCGCGATAGATCTTCCACGAGCCGTCGGCTTGCTTCTTCCAATAGTTCACATAACTGCCGTGATCCTTCATCGCCGCCTTCGCGCCTGCCGGCGTGAAGCTGAAGGAGTACGATCCGATTTCGATGGCGTGGTCGGCGAAGACGTCGAGATCCTTCTGCTCGAGCTTGAAGTCGTTCACCTTGCCGAGGCCCTTGAACATGCCGCCGAGGCCCTGCTCGATGGCCGCTTTGCCCGACTGCGGTTCGGAGTTCGGCGGTCTGCTCACGGCGTCATCGGTGTAGAACGACGCCGCCTTGGCGGCGTCGCCGGCATTGAACGCGACGGCGAACTCACTGTCGGCCGCGGCGACTGCTTTGCGGACGGCGGCTTCGTCGACCGGCGCGCTCGCGGCGGCGGGCTTCGCCGAATCGCCGGCCGCGGCACCCGGCGCCTTGCATCCCGCCGTCACGACGAGCGCGACACCACATAACCCCATCAAAATTCCTGCACGCATGATGGCCTCTTTGGTGAATGGATCGTGGGCCTTAAAAGTGACGGCCAAGGTTCTTGTGCGCCATGCACGAGCGAGGCATGATCCTCTACCCCACCCCGCGCATCCGAGACCATGTCGACAACCAATGTTGTTGCACCCGGCTCCGTTTACGCCCCGCCCGCCGCGACTGCCACCGCACTCGAACCCGTCGCACCCTCGGAGCGCATTCAGGCGCTCGACCTGCTCCGTGGCTGGGCCATGTTCGGCGTCCTGTGGTCGAATCTCAACGATTGGTACGGCACGGCGGAAGAGACAACGCGCTTCGACCGAATACTATCGTTCAGCCAGGAGTGGTTGATAGAGAGCCGCTTCTATACGCTGCTCTGCTTTTTGTTCGGAATTGGTTTTGGAATTCAACTCATGCGCGCCGCGGAGCGTGGGAAGAGCGTGCAGCGCACCTATCTTCGCCGATCGGCGGCGCTGTTGGGCATCGGTCTGATTCACGGACTGCTCATCTGGAAGGGCGACATTCTCACGTTGTACGCGCTCGTCGCGTTCGCGCTCGTCCTCTTTCGTGATGCGACACCGCGGCAACAGCTCGCCTGGGCGGTCGGGGTTGCCCTATTCAGCAGCGAAGTCATCACGCGAGTTCGCTGGCTGGCGGGACAGCGGTACATGGTACCGCTGCAGCCGATGACGACCGCGAATTGGATCTACGGCCACGGCACGTATGGGCAGCTCGCGCAACAGCGCGTGTACGACTTCGCCGATTGGTGGGGACGCTGGGGCATGGTGACCTACTTCTCCGTGCTGGCGATGTTTCTCGCCGGCGTGTGGGCGATTCGCTCCGGGTTCGCGGCGCGGCTATTCGACGATCGTCGCACGACACTTCGCTTTCTCGCGGGATGCGTGCTGGTCGCGCTAGTCGGCTACGCCATGGAGGTCTATGGCGCCCACTACCTGTCTCCCGGCCGTCCGGTCGAGCCGACGACGCGAGCTGTCATGTTGGGCTGGCGGCGGTTCGTCTTCCATGCGCTCGATTGGTCGGTGGAAGCCGTGGGTCTCGCGTACGCGGCGCTCATTCTTCTTCTGTTCCAAACTCGGAGAGGTGCGCGGATACTGGCTCCGCTCGCCGCAACCGGCCGCATGGCTCTGACGACCTATCTCACGCAGTCGGTCGTGTGTACCACGCTCTTCTATAGTTATGGCTTCCGCCTGATCGGACGGGTGCGATACACAGGTATGTTCGCCATCACGGTCACGCTATTCGCGGTGCAGATGGCGATAAGCGTGTGGTGGCTAAAGCGTTATCGGTTCGGCCCGGTCGAATGGGTCTGGCGGACGCTTACTTACGGTCACGCGCCCGCGATGCGGATCGCACCGGCTCGGTCCTGACGAATCGGCGGGTCGTGTCGATTTTGGCCGGTACCGTTCGACGTTAGGGTGTGAAGATTCCACCATCGATCGAACTAACGGCAAGGAGACACGCGATGCGTTACATGATGATCGTCAAGGGCGACGAGAACCTCGACCGTTCCGGTCCGCCGCCTCAGGCGTTGATGGAAGCGATCGGCAAGCTCGGTGAGGAAGCAGCGAAGGCGGGCAAGATGGTGTCGTTCGGCGGGCTTCGCCGCACGGCGGACGGCGCACGGATACGACTGTCAAACGGAAAGCTGACGATCACCGACGGGCCGTTCACCGAGACGAAGGAAGTCATCGGCGGCTTCTCGATCATGAACCTCAAGTCGAAAGAAGAGGCGATCGAGGAGGGGCGGAAGTTCATGGAGCTGCACCGGATCCACTGGCCGCAGTGGAACGGCGAGACGGAGATTCGGGCGATGTACGAGGAAGGAGAAATGCCGGGATAGTCAGCCGCTCGAGACCGCGCTGTTCCCGGCCGCGACAAGCTCGTTGGCGCGATCGCCTTCAGTTCCGTACGCGATCGCGTAGCCATACACAAAAGTGGACGGCCCATCCGCTTTGCCCTCCAGGGTGAAGCGGAGCAGCGCGTCGTCATACTCGCGGACGACGAGTCCGAGAGCGCGTGCCTCGACCACGAAATCGACCACACCGGTGAGCGTGTTCCCGTTCGGCGTCGCGAAGCGGAACTCGTCGCCCGCCTTCGGCGCGGGCGAAAGGCCGAACTTGCCGAGCAGCGTTTTCCAGACCGACCGGTTCGGGGACTCGACCTGCGACATGAACGGAAGGTGCGCCGCGGGCTCGTGCGGATGGCGCTCGAAGTACTGGCGAAGATTCTGGAGCATCAATCTCCAACCGCGCGCGTGCGCCTCGTACTCGGCGTCCCAGTCGGCGCCGACGCTGAACCCGGAGTGAACCAGGCGGAGCGTCGTTTTGCCGCCTTTGCGCGCTTCGACCAACCAATCGGCGTACAGCGGCGCCTTCGTTTCGCGGTTTTTGCCGGACGGATGACGCACCCGCTTCGGTGGGTCGAAGATCTCGATCTCGTGTTCGACGCTCATGCCTTCGCCCCACGAGATCCAAATGGTGCCTTTTTTCTCGCCCTCTGGTGGCGTGACGCGCGCGCCTGGCGCGAGCCATTTCGCGAGCTCGGTCCCATCGGCGACGGCGCGGAAGACTTCTTCGGGAGAGCCGTCGAGCTCGACGGAGAGGTCGATGTCGCGGGTGGTTTTGTTTTCCATCGGGGTGACCTCGGTGGTGCTCACGGTGATTGTTGAGCGGTGTCTGCCGGCTTTGGGTACGCGAAGCAAACCAGGCGATGCACACGTCCGCGCGGCGCGGACTCGTCGTGGTACTTGGCGGTGAGCCGCGCGACCTCGCGCGCAAGCTCCTCGGCAAACGCGGCACGATCCGCCGCGTTCGCGAAACGGACTTCGGTGTCGAGTGTGAGAGTGGCGAGACGCTTGCCCGCATCGTCCGCCCCTTGGCGCAGGCGCGTCACTTCGCGAAGCGCCCGCGCCGCGACCGCGATGACATACGCGGCCGAGAATCGATCCGTCGCCTCCGCGGCGCCCTGCGCGAGGGATCCGAGCGCTTCGGCCGACACGAGATAGGCGCGCCCGGTCGCGCGAACGATGCGTTCGACGCAGTTGCCGACCTTTTTCTCTTCGACGAGCTCGACGAACCCTTCCTTCTCGAGCTCCTTCAGATGGTAGCCGACCTTTTGCCGCGCCACGTCGAGCGTGCGCGCAATGCCAGCCGCGGACTGTGGCTCGGCGAGCATTCCGAGGATACGCGTTCGAAGGGGTCGGAGCAGCACGGCAGCACCAGCCATGGGGCCAATCTGCGCCGACAAAGGCAATTAGTCAAGGAAAATTCTTTTGTCGGCTGGCCAGGCAAATAGGGTCAGACCCCATTTAGAGTCCTGCAAATAGGGTCTGACCCTATTTCAGGGACTCGCATCAAGGGGGAGACGGACCACGGCGACTGTCCCCCCTCCCCCTCCCCCTCTCCCTCCCCCGCTCTCGAGGGTGAGGTCGCCGCCGTGGGCGAGCGCGATGCGGCGGGCGATCGGGAGGCCAAGGCCGGTCCCATTTTCCTTGGTGGTCTGAAAAGGCGCGCCGACGGTGGCAAGCACGGCGTCGTCCACACCGCGGCCGGCGTCGACGATGCGAATTGTCGCGTCCTTCGGTGACGAATCGAGCTCGATTCGCGCGTGACTTCCCGGCGGCGACGCCTGGGCCGCGTTGATGAGGAGATTCAAAAAGAGCTGCTCGAGCGCCGCCGCGTCTCCATCCACCGCGATGCGCGGTTCTGCGGCCAGCGGTTCGAGCAGAGCCGCTCGCTCGACGAACGACGGCTCGGCGCTGCGCATGGCCCGGTGCAGAACCTCGTTCAGGTCGACGCGCGACTTGGTGACCTGCCCACTCCGGGCGACCCGGAGCGCACCGCTTACGGTTGCATCGAGGCGGCGCACGGACTCGAGCGCGCGCGCGACGAGTTGTGACCCTGGCTCGCCCTCGGGGAGATGGCGGCGCGCGTGTTGAAGGTCGACACGGACCGCGGTCAGCGAGTTTCTCACTTCGTGCGAGAGCGACGCCGCGAACTCGCCGACCGCGGCCAGCGATCGCTGTTTCGACAATTCGGCGAGCGTGCGGCGCAAACTCTCCGTCATGTGGTTGAACGCTCGCGCCAAACGGCCGACCTCGTGTTCCTCGGGCTCGTGAACCGTTCGATCGAGATCTCCGGCCGCCACCGCGGTTGCCGCGTTGGACAGCTCCTCGAGCGACTGGGTCACGCGCGACGTCACGAACCAGCTCGTCAGCAGCGCGATGAGGGCGACAGCCATCAATACGCCGAGTCCACTGCGGGCCGCGCGCTCGAACGGTTGGACGTACGGCGCGACCGGCGCGGCAACGATGATGCGGAGCGGCGCTCCGCGAACGGAGCGCGACACGCGCTCGATCCTGACCGGCGGCGCCACGGCCGGCGACGGTGCACCCGCGGAGTCGCCGTTGTTCACGAGCGCCGCACCTGATGTGTCGGCAATGGCCAAGGATGCGCCGGGGATGAGCGCCTGACCAATTACCGGCGCGAGCACGCTCGACACCGACACGCGAGCCCGCAGCGTCCCGATCGTCTTGCCGTCCGACTCGACGGGAAGCTCGACGTCGAACGCTCTCACCGAGGCTTGCGCGACGATCACCTCCGACCGGCTGTCCGTCGACCGCGGCCGCTCGAAGCGCCACCGCGTGCCTCCGCCAAGGTCCCTGTATTCGAAAACGGGAATGGACGACGCGAGCGACATCGCTGTTTGCTGCAGGTACGCGCGTTCATCTGCAGCGAGAGCGTCGCCGCGGAGCACGGAAATGGCGGCCGTGTTGCTTGCCAAAAGCCGAAGCTCGCCCTCACGGAGCGTCCACCGCTGTTCGATCGTCGCGGCAATCGCATCCGCGGCGTGATCGAGCTGGCCTCGCAGCAGCTCGATGCCGGATCGTTCAGCGGACCGCGTGAGCCACAGACCCACGAGAGCGAGCGGCAACAGCGCGCCGAGCACGACGATCGACAGAAATCGCCCGGCGAGGGTGCGCGGTCTCATTGCAGCCCGTATTTCTCGATGAGCCGATTGAGTCGCGGCCGCGACACTCCGAGCAGATCGGCTGCCCTACCCTTGTGACCTGCGGCGAGCTCCAGCACGCGCGTCACGTGAGTGCGCTCCAGCTCCTCGAGTGACGCCACACGCTCATCGCGGATCGCTCCCGGCGACGCGATCGACAGGTGTTCGGCGTGAATGACGCCGCCCGAGGCGACGACGAGCGCGCGCATTAGACAATTCTCGAGCTCGCGCACGTTGCCCGGCCACTCGTGCTCCATCAGCCTGGCGATTCCATCTGGCGCGAGGAGCGCCGGGCGCGCCGACAGCGCGGTCGCCGCGCGTCGCAACATGTGCTCGGCGAGCAGCGGAATGTCGGCGACGCGTTCGCGGAGCGCGGGAATGACGATCTCCACTACGCGCAACCGGTAGTACAGATCCTCGCGGAAGCGCCGCTCGGCAATCATCGACTCGAGTGGCTGATGCGTCGCGGCGACAACGCGCGCCTCCGTGTGTTCCGTCTCCTCGGAGCCAACCGGTTGGAAGTCGCCGTTCTGCAACACGCGCAAAAGCTTGGTCTGGAATTCCAGGGACGTATCACCGATCTCGTCGAGGAAGATCGTTCCCCGGCCGGCGAGCGCGAAGCGTCCGCGTCGACTTGCGATCGCGCCGGTGAACGCTCCGCGGACATGGCCGAAAAGCTCAGACTCGAGCAGTGTCGACGGGAGCGCGGCGCAGTTGACCGTGACGAACGGCTCTTTGGACGCGCTGGAGTGAGCATGAATCGCACGCGCGACGAGCTCCTTTCCGGTTCCGCTCTCGCCGCGAATGAGGACAGTCGCGCGCGTTGCCGCCGCCTGGCCGACCATCTTATAGATGTCGATCATCCGGGGCGTGCGTCCTACGAGCTCGTTGGCGGCGTCGAACGGTGGCTGCGACGGCTTTGCGCGACGGCGCAGCGAGCGATCGGTGAATACCTTGTCCAGCGTTCGCTGCAGCTCGTCGAGGTCGAGCGGCTTGACCAGGAACTCGGCGGCGCCGTGCCGCATCGCCTCGACGACGGTCGGCATGTCGTCGAACGCGGTCATGAGGATGACGTCGACGTCGGGCGCGCGTTCGCGAAGCTCGCGCAGGACTTCCAAGCCGCTCATGTCCGGCATGCGGACGTCGGTGACCACGACGCCCGCGCCCGACTTGCCGATCGTCGCGAGCGCCGCAGTGCCGCTGTCCGCAACTTCGACGACGAAACCGGCGGTGCCCAGCGCTTCGGAGAGCGCCGTGCGAACAGCGGAATCGTCGTCGACGAGGAGAACGCGTTTTTCCATCAGGGTTTGCGCGCGCTGCCGGTTTGAACCGCCGCGCCTTTCATGACGGCGCGGAGATCGACTAGGAGGAGAGAGGTCGTTCGAACATCCTGAACCGAGTACACCACCGATTTTCCGTCCGGCGACACGGAGACTGCGGCTCCGGCGGCGCCACCGATGACAGCTAGCTCGCGCGGCGGGTCGCCATTGATCGGTACGGCGTAAATGGCCGCGCTTGTCGTGTCACCGGAGCCTCGGCCCACCACGAGCACCGTGCGATTATCGGGCGTGAATTTTGGCTGAGATTGGCCGGCGAATTGGAAGGGCAATTCGAGGATACGACGCTGTCCGTTGTCGAGCGTCAAGATTTCAATCTGGTTGAACTCGGGGTGCTTCGGATCGTACATCAGGCCGGCGAAGGTTCGTCCGTCGTGCGATATCGCCGAGAAAGTCGTGCGCGTGCCGGGGACGCCCGAAGCGACCCGCTTACGTGTGCCAGCGCCCAGTGACGCGATGAATACGGCTGAATCCTCCCGTTGAACGGCGTTGTTCGCGTCAATGAACTGAAAGCCGGTGTTTGTTGGGATCGTTGGCGTTAGATCGAGCAGGGTCCGGCGCGAACCATCCAGCCGAATCTCGTCGACCCTGCCGCGCGGCGGTGACGATTGAGGCATGGTTGACGTGATCGATTGGCCGTCGGCACGCCAGATCCACAGACCGAAACGACTCGTCGTGTCGGTGGCGATCGGCCGCACTTTTCGCGAGGCGACATCAAGGAGCATCAAGGAGCGCCAATCGGCGCTCTCGTACGCGATCGACTTCGAATCGGGCGACCAACGCGCACCCCACTGGTCCGGGCGGACGTCGGTCGTGTGCAGAACTTCGACGCCGGAGCCGTCGGGATTCATGAGGGCCAGCCGGTTGTGGCCATCCTCTCGCACCTGAAACGCGATGCGCTTTCCGTCGGGCGACCAGATCGGCGACTCGGCGGGCATGGGCGTAGCAATGCGACGCGGCGCCGATCCGTCGAGCGCGCGGATCTCCAAGCGCCGGTTATCGGCGATGCCCACCCACACCAGGGCGCTGTCGATGGGGTGGTCGTATTCAGCAACCGTCCCGACAGGCAGCGGAGCGAGGCCCACTTCGCGCCCGGTGGTGTCGATGACAACCGCGCGGTCGCCGGCGGAGACCGGATTCCGCGCCGGGACGGTGACGAGAAAGCGGCGGTCGGTGGTCATTCCGGTCAACCACTCGCGGGCGTCGGGTCGGATTGTTTCGGGGGCGCGACCGTCGAGATAGACCTTCGAGACAAGTGATTTGGGGGCGCCAGTCGGATTGCCGAACGTGTAGATGCTTTTTCCGTCGGCGCTCCAGAATTCGCTCTCTAACGACGATGGGAGATGTGCGATCGTGCGCTCCGGACCGCCGGTAACCGGCGCGACGACGAGCCGATATGGTTGTTGCCAGGTGTCCGCGTCGCCGTTCGGTGCTTCCGGCGTCTGGTACGCGATCCACTTTCCATCGACGGAGATGGCCGGATGATTCCCCTGGCCAGCGGTGACGCGCTGCGCGGGACCTTTTGCCGCTCCGGTCGACGGATCGATCGGCATCGTCCAGATGTAGAGGCCCTTTCCGTCGTCGCCCCGCCGAACCCACGCAATTCGATCCATTCGTCGCGACCACTCGAGCCCACTCACGGGCCCGTCGGCGATCTTCGTCGACTTTCGTGTCGCGACGTTGTAGACGCGGAGCTCAGTACGAAGCGGCAGGAGTACGAACCTTCCGTCAGGCGAGACGTGGGGATCGGTCGTGAACCGCTCCGTAAAGCTCGCCAGCGTGCGAATGCCTGGTTGCGTCTGTGCGGGCGCGGCGAGCGGCAACGCGGCGAGTGCGAGCGGAAAAAGGAAGCGATACGATGACATGGGGAAGCTCCGCGGTGGGGTGAGGTCGCGCCATGGGGCGCGCGGCTGCCGGAGCAAGAGCATGCAACGTACTCCCGGGACGGAATCACGCAACTGCAATCGCGGTGGATACTTGGCCGTTTGGCTGATCGATCCGGACCGATCGAGAATTCAACGACTTGTTGAATCCGATCGCGCATTCCGTTACGGCGAAACGAGGCTGCGCCATTGCCAACCCGCCAACGAAAAGCCATAACTAGGCGCCGATCCTCCCCGGTTCCGGCGTCTCAGAAGTCCTCAGCCCCAAGCCAGGCGATGGCGCCTCACAACGACCCTACTCCTTTCACAACGGACGCCACCACTCCGCTGGTCACTCCGGAAGTCGAGAGTCAACCGTCGCGCATCGGGCCGTACCGCATTCTTCGGTTACTGGGTCGGGGCGGCATGGGCGCCGTCTACCTCGCCGAGCAGACGGAGCCCGTTCGACGCGAAGTTGCAATCAAGCTGCTGACCACCGGCGTCGACTCGGAGATCTTCGCCGCGCGGTTCGACGCCGAGCGTCAAACGCTGGCGCTGATGCAGCATCCGAACATCACGAACGTCTTCGACGCCGGCGTGAGCGACGGCGGACTACCGTATTTCGTGATGGAGCGCGTCACCGGGACGACGCTGCTCGAGTACTGCGACGCGAAGCGGCTCGGCGTGAAGGCGCGGATCGATCTCTTTCGGCAGATTTGCCACGCCGTACAGCACGCACACGAAAAGGGCATCGTCCATCGTGATTTGAAGCCGTCGAACGTCATCGTGACCGAGACGGACACCAGGCCGGTGTGCAAGGTGATCGACTTCGGTATCGCCAAGACGATGGGCACCGACGTGGCGACGAAGCTCACGATGACGGGCATCTCGCTCGGCACGCCCGCGTACATGAGTCCCGAACAGGCGCGTGGCGATGCCGATGTCGACACCCGTGCCGACGTCTACTCGTTGGGCGTCACGCTCTACGAATTGCTGGCGGGTGTCCTGCCGTTCGAGTCCAAGTCGTCGTTCGCGATGATCATCGCGACGCAACACGGCGACGCTGTGGCTCCGAGCCAGCGGTTCGCCTCGCTACCGGCCGCGGAGCAGGCGATTATCGCGGAGCGGCGAGGCGTGGCCCCCGAGACGCTTCGGCGCGAGCTCCGTGAAGATCTCGACTGGGTCATCCTCAAGACGATCGAACGGGATCGGGAGCTGCGCTATCACAGCGCGAACGAGCTCGAGGCGGATCTGGCGCGGCACTTCGCGAACCAGCCGGTGTCGGTCGGCCCGCCGAGTGGAGCGTATCGGGCACGAAAGTTCGTTCGCCGGCACAAGCTCGCCGTGGCATTCGCGGCGACGACGGGTCTGCTGTTGGTCGGTTTCTCGATCTCCGTCGCGGTTCAGGCTCGGCGCATCGAAGCGGCGCGCAACGCGGTCGTTCGTCGCCAAGGGCAGGCCGAGGAACTGATCGGCTTCATGCTCGGCGATCTGAGCACCCGACTGACCGCGGTGGGCCGCCTCGAGATGCTCGATGAGGTGAGCAAGAAGGCGATGGCGTACTTCGCTGCCGTGCCTGAAACGGAGTTGAGCGACGAGGAGCTGTTCCGGCGGTCTCAGGCCTTATCGCAGCTCGGACAAGTGCGGTACAACCAAGGGAAGCGCGACACGGCGTTGGCCGTCTTCGAGCAGTCGCTTGGCCTCGCGCAGGCTCTGGCGCGCCGCGACTCGATGAACAGCGCGTGGCAACTCGGGCTCGGCGGGAGCCACTACTGGGTTGGCTTCATTCACTATGTGCGGAACGAGCTCGACTCGGCGATGACGCACTTCAACGAGTACTCGCGGATCACCGAGCGGCTGGTCGCGATGGCGCCGGACAGCCTGAACTTTCGGTACGAGCTCGCGCAGGCAACGAGCAACATCGGATCGACGCGAGAGGCGATGGGCGATCTGCGCGGCGCGCTCGCGGCATACCAGCGAGCGGTGTCGATCGAGGTGGCTCTCGTCCAGCGCGACTCCAGCAAGCTCGAATGGCGGCGCAGTCTGGGCAACGGCTACAACAAAGTGGGGGTCACGCAGCGAAAGCTCGGCGACCTTGCCGCGGCCGAGAAAGCCCACGTCGCGGAGCTTTCGGTGAAGCAAGGCATCGCGGCGCGGGACACCGCGAACAACACGTATCGTGAGATGGTCGCACTCGCGCAGAACCAGCTCGGCGTCCTGCTCCTCACCGAGGGGCGTCCGACTGATGCCGCCGCGTTGGCATTGGCGTCACGCGGTGCCTACGCCAAGCTCGCCGCGTTCGATACGACCAACCCGGAACGACGACGCCTGCTCGGCATAGCCGATCGCTTTCTCGGTGTCGTCGCGCTCGAGCGTGGAGACCCAGCCGCAGCGCTCGTGCCGTTGAGCGCAAGCGCCGCCGCGATGGAAGCGCTCGTTTCGCGCGTGCCGACAAACGCGTCGTACCAGCTCAACCTGGCGCAGTCGCTCGCACCGCTCGGATCCGCCCAGCTCGCGCTCGGTCGGGCGGCGCTGGCCGAGGCGACGGAGCGGCGTTCCTTGGGAATCGTTGCGCCGGCACTCGCGAAGAAGCCGTCGGATCTCAATCTGCGGGCGGCATCGGCCGAAGCGAACATCGAGTTGGGCGACGCGCTCGCGCGAGGTGGTCGAACCGCCGACGCACGCGCCGCGTGGTCACAAGCTCTGGCGGCGATCGATTCGGTGGCGCGGGTGAGGCATTTGACCGACCACCTCGCGTTGCAGAGCGCCGCGCTCATGCGACTGGACCGGCTCGACGAGGCGCGGCCGATCGTCGTGGATCTCGTGCATCAAGGCTATCGACGACAGCGCTGGATCACAGTCGCCCGGGCCAAGAACCTTTTACCGGCGTCCGAATAGGGCCGGCGCGGTCCCCATCCCCCAACCCTCATCACTTTGAAAGGAGCACTTATGGGCGGCGCGAATGTGGAGGTGACGTTCGACCCGAACGCGAATCCGGTGTGGAAGTTCAAGCCCGATTCGGCGACGGTGAATGCGTCCGGGAACATCGTGTTCACCGCGAAGGGGAACTCTCCGTGGAAGTTCACGGGCTGTAACGTCAAGAGCGGCGGGTCGATTTTCGGAACCCCGTCGATCAATTCGAATGGCAACCAGATGACGGTGTCCGATTCTTGTCCGGCGGCGAACGGACGCCAGGTATTTCAGTACACTGTGACCGTGTTGCCAAACGGGCAGAACCAAACTCCGGTGACAAGTCCCGATCCCGAGATCGTCAACGATCCGAGCTCCCCCGGCGGCACCTGAGTCGAAGCCGCCGAAGTAACGCCGCGCTGGCATCCTGAGCGACGCGAAGGACCTACTGTCCATGACCGGTAACCGGTCAAGGACAGTAGGTCCTTCTTCGCTTCTAAGCCGTAGTTGTCCGCTTCGGGCGCGGTCTTGCGCTCTAATACTTGAACGCCGGTCCAACGCCACGACCTCCGGTCGGAACGAACGGCCTTCGACGGTCACACGCGCGACCACAACCTCCTGCTTCGGATCCTCGGAACCCATTGATCGGAGGCCGCATGTCCAACGAACAGAAGAACATTCGGATCGAGCTGACGAACGAACAGCGGGAACTGGTGAAAGAGCAAACGGGGATCGAGGTCCCGTCGCTGGAACTGACTGTCGAGGAGCTCGAGGCCCGAATCGCGCCGACGAGTTTCTCCTACCAAGGAGTTCACATCAACTACATCCCCTGAGCCGGACTGCGAGGCAGTCGTGGGAACGCGCGCGATCGATGAGCTGATGCGAGCGGGCAATGAATTCCGCGGACGAGGCGATGTGGTCAGTGCCGAACCTCTGCTACGGAGGGCCGTTGCCCTCGCCGATTCACCCAGCAGAGAATCTGACAGCGAGCGAACGCTGCCGAACGCGCTCAATACGCTGGGCATGCTCTGTAAGGATCTCGCGCGGTATGACGAGGCTCGCTCGCTCTACGAGCGCGCGCTTGCCATCGTGGAGCAATCGCCGGTGCGCACGGACCATGATATCGCCGCCCTGTTCCACAACTTGGGCGGTATCGAGCATGCGCGACGCGATTTTGTTGCCGCGGAGCCCCTCGCGCGGCGGGGCGTGGCACTCCGGCGAGGCCTCGGCGACAGCGACGCGCTCGGGGCGGACTTGATAGCCCTCGCCGCGATCCTCGACGGGCAACGAAAGTTCAACGAAGCGGAAGCGGTGTATCTCGAAGGCCTCGCCCTGTTGGAGCGAAACCCGGAGCGGAACGCCGGCGAGATCGCCGTTGCGCTCAACAACCTCGGCGCGCAGTACCTGCTGCGTGATCGCGTGGCGGAAGGGCTTCAGCTGCTCGCGGGCGCCGAACGTCTCAAGCGACAATCTCTGGGCCCGCATCATCCCGATCTGGCCGTGACTCTCAACAATCTCGCGGAGGCGCGGAAGGTCCGGGGCGAGCTCGCCGCGGCGCACCACCTTTACCGAGAGGCGGTCGACATTCTCGAAGGCGCACTTGGCTCGGAACACCCGAAGACGGCGGCTTGCCGCCGCAACCTTTCAAATCTGGAGAGTCTGGTCATGTCCTCGAACAACGAAACGAGACCCGAACGCGAGATGGTTCGGATCAATCTCACGACGCAACAAAAAGAAGTGGTCAAAGCGGCAACGAATCGAGATGCCGAAGCCATCGAGCTCACCGTGGAAGAGCTCGAAAAGCGGATTGCGCCGTTCTTCAGGCTCGCCGGCAATCACAACGAGACGCTTCTCGCCGATGGTCGCGATAAGGTACGCGTTCAAATCGAGTTGACCGACGACCAGCGGACGCAGATCCGCGACGCGTTCGGAGAGGATGCCAAGGGAGTGGAGCTCAGTGTCGAGCCGCTCGAGGACCGAATTGCACCGATCAAGGCGATCTTGATCAGCCTTTGACCGTTGGGCGGAGCGTGCTAGCGGGAGTCAGTCCGGGACGACAGGTTTTCCTGACCTCCAATCAGTCACCGAGCGGCGTCGCCCGTGACGTCAATGGATCTGCCGTCCTGGTCTCGGCTCGAGCCACTGCTCGATGAGGCGCTCGAGCTACCTGCTGACGAACGCGGCCCGTTCGTCGAGCAGCTTCGCGTGCGGGATCCAGATCTCGCACGCGACCTGAGCGGCCTCCTCGCGCGCGACGACGAGGCCGAGCGCACACATTTCCTGGAGCCTATCTCCGTCGCTTCCCTCGCCGGCCTCGAGCTGGGCGGGTGGACCATCGAGCGGCCGCTGGGTCACGGCGGCATGGGAAGTGTCTGGCTGGCGCATCGCAGCGACGGCCGGTTCGAGGGGCGTGCCGCCGTCAAGCTGCTCAACCTGACCTTGGTCCGGCCGTCAGGACTCGAGCGCTTTCGACGCGAGGGATCGATTCTGGCGCGGCTCACCCACCCCGACGTGGCGCGGTTGCTCGATGCCGGGGTGAGCGAGGCCGGGCAGCCGTACCTCGTGCTGGAATACGTGGATGGCGTGCCCATCGACGAGTGGGCGTCGGTGCACGATGCGTCGGTCGCGTCGCGCGTCACGCTGTTCCTCCAAGTCCTGGACGCGCTGAGCCACGCGCACGCCAGTCTCGTCATTCATCGGGACCTCAAGCCGTCGAACATTCTCGTCACGAGCGACGGCCGGGTGAAGCTGCTCGACTTTGGCATCGCAAAGCTCTTGGGCGAGGCGCGCGATGGCGACGCCGGACAGCCGCGCTCGGGTGGAGGGGAAGCGTCCTTCGTGTCGGAGACGCTGGAAGGCGGGGCGCTCACGCCGGAGTACGCGTCGCCGGAGCAGGTCACCGGCGGACCGATCACGACATCGGTGGACATCTATGCCGCGGGGGTTCTGCTCTACGTACTCGTTGCCGGACGCCACCCGACGTCGGTCGGATGCCGGACTCCGTCCGAGGTGCTCACGGCGGTGGTGGAACGACAGCCGCCGCCGATTGGACTCGGAGACCTCGACATCCTGTTGGCCAAGGCGCTGGCCAAAGATCCGGCGCAACGGTATCGAACGATCGGGGAGCTCGCCGATGATCTCACGCGCTGGCTGCGCCACGAGCCGGTGCGTGCGCGACCGCCGGCGTGGAGCTACCGGGCCCGAAAGTTCGTGCGGCGCAATCGGGCCGAGACAGTGGCGGCAATCGGCGTCGCCGCGGCGATCGCCGTCGGTGTCGCACTCTCGCTCTCGGAAGCACGGCACGCCGCCGCCGAACGCGATCGCGCCGAGGCGGCGTCGCGAGAGTCGGAAGCGGTTAATAATTTTCTCATACAGCTCTTTCAGACGAGCGACCCGGTCGAAGCGCACGGCGATACGCTGACGGCCGGCGATCTCGTCGCTCGTGCCGCGGCACGCATCGAGCGGCTGCACGCGGTCCCTCTGGAGCAAGCCCGCCTCCTCGATGTGACGGGCCGACTGGACTTGAGCCTCGGTCGGTCCCAAGCGGCGTACGAGTCGTTCGCGCGATCGCTCGCGATCCAAGAACGCGCCAAAGCCGGTGAAAGCATGGAGGCGGCGGGAACGCTTCGACTGCTGGCCCAGGCACTCACGAGCTTGGAGCAATTCCCGACGGCGGATTCGGCCGTCGGCCGGGCGCTCCAGATCGAGCAGCGGCTGCTGGGCCCCGACCATCCGGACCTCGCGATGCCGCTCAACGAGGCGGCGTGGATCGCCGTCTATCGAGGGGATCTCGCGCGTGCCGAGAGCTTCGAGCGCCGGGCACTCGCGTTGCGCGAGCGGTTCAGAGGGGCGATCGACTCACTGACGGCGGACAGCCACCTGGACCTGGGAGCGGTTCTCCGCTACGAACGACAGATCCCGGAAGCCGAGAAGGAATTCCGCCTCGGTCTCGCCATTCGGACGCGCACGTCGCGCCCGGACGACCCACAAGTCGCGCACGCGATGCTCCAAACCGCGTATTTGCTCGACGAGGAGGAAGGGCGGTACGCCGAGGCCGAGCCACTCTTCCGCCAGGCGCTGGCGATCCGGCGACAGGTCTTCGGCGACGGCCACCCCTTGGTAGCAGCCACGCTGGTCGATTTTGCTGAGTTCCTTTCCCGTCGGGGCGACTCGGTCACCGCGTTCGCGTTTGCCCGAGAAGGGCTTTCCATGATGCGTCGGGCGTACGGAGCCGAGCATCCTGTGGTCGCGGCGTTCACGGCGCGACTGGCGGGTGTGCTCCATCGAACCGGCCGGCTCGCCGAGGCTGAAAGCCTGTATCGAAGCTCAATTGCGATGAATCGCCGGATCCTCGGCCCCGATCACCGCAATGTTGCCGGCGTGGAAATCGACCTCGCTCGCCTGCTCATCCAGAAGCGCCAATACGCGCCGGCCGAGTCTGCCCTTCGCGACGCCATCCGGATTGGCGACCGGCCGGGGTCGAATCGCTACCCTGTCCCCCTCGCCAGAAAACTCCTCGACGAGCTGCCCGTGCGCGACGGCAGTCGGAGGGGCGATTCGCTCCGTCGACGTTGAGCGGACAATTATTGGATGTTTGTAATGAAGGATCGCTACAGCAATTCCTGATGCAAGAGTAGTCTCGCCTTGCGCCAATCGCGACGAACCGTACGCTCGGATGTCTCGCGCAACTCGGCGATTTCGCGGAACGCGTAGCCGCAGAAGAAATGCAGGTCCACCAGCTCGGCCAGTGAAGGATCGACTTCCGCCAGATGATCCAGCGCATCGGAGAGTCGCCCGAGCTCACTGGCGTTCGCATCGCTCGCCGCGACCACATCGGGCTGAAGGGTGATGTCGAACGCACCGCCGCCGCGCTTTTGCGCCCTGGCTCGCCGGGCATAATCGATGACAACGGCGCGCATCGCTCGCGCCGCGTAAGCCATGAAGCGACCCCGATCGGGAAAGTCGAGGCCGGGCCGACCGGAGAGGTCCAACCACATGTCGTGAACGAGCGTCGTGGTGGATACCGACAAGTCTCCGCCCGAGGATCGCAGATGGGACTCCGCCATGCGGTGAAGCTCGGAATAGAGCACCGCGAAAAGCCTATCGGTATCTCCGGCTGCAGGGGGAAGACTCGCGGACTCCACGCTAGCACACTGGCGGCTTGACCTGAACGCTTGGCGCGGCGACCGGGGATTTACCCGCGGTCTTGAGCATCGTGTTCAGGGCGCCGAGCTCCGCGCCCGCTACTCGTTGCCACGTCGCGACCGTCTTGCCGAGGTCCATACACGCCGCCGCCCATGCGGCGCGGGCGGAAGTAGTCGGAGCCAGGTCGCCATTCTCCTGCGCGTTGAGTTGTCCGACGAACGCACCGTTGAGCGACGCAAACGTGGGCGGCGCGCCCTGGCCGCCGCGGCCGCGTCCTCGACCCCCCTGCCCGCCCGCCACACTATCGAGTTGCGCGGCGATTGCCGACGCCTTACTCGCTACCTCCGGCGACGCACCATTCGCCGCAGCGCGCACGGCGTCGCGTAACGCCGCGGCGG
>Ga0070675_100000938_pt1 | contig 20752 bp, 13 predicted proteins | sample KBSM43metaG_FD_65343 | JGI IMG/M metagenome (GOLD analysis project Ga0070675, IMG submission 65343) | Miscanthus rhizosphere microbial communities from Kellogg Biological Station, Michigan, USA - KBS M4-3 metaG | ecosystem: Host-associated > Plants > Roots > Rhizosphere > Soil ... | reverse complement strand
TTTGGGCCCGCTACTGGCTCTTGATTATCGGCTCTTGCCTGGTTTTCGGTTCGGTCATCCTAAAGTGGGTTCAATTTCCCTTTAGTCATGACGTCTCCGGTCTAAAATTTTCTTTTCTGCGCGATCCAGGTGTCCTTCCACATTTTGCATTTGTTTCTGCCGGTTTCATGGGGTTGGCCGTCCTCATTATGGGGGTTTTTCTCCTGAAGCGATATCCCCCTGCCCTTGGTCTGGCTGCGGCTATTCTCATCATGTTTTGGGCCATCACGCCCGCCCAAATTGCTTTCCGCCAGCCATCGATGCTTCGCCGGCTCACCTATGAGCTGCAAGTAAATTCGATCCTGAATATCTTTACAAAGGACTATCTCTTGCAAAACAACGGCTCGCCGGAACTCGTGCCGAAACGGCTCGTTCTCTACAGTGCCTGGGGGAGGTTCATCGCTGCCTGCTCTTTCCTGCGTCTGGGTTGGTATTGCTTGGGGTTGGGCGCCTTATTGATTGGTGCTTACGCCATCGCACAAATGCCCAGTGGGAGGCTGACCCGTGTTCTTAGCCTGCTTTGCCTGCCCCTTGGGGCTCTCGCCATTATTCTCATACCGCCGGGGATCGGCCAGTACTACTACGTGCGTGGCACCCTGGCGGCAACACTTGGACACGACCAGGAAGCGATCGACGCTTATCGTAAAGCGATGCGATGGGACCGCTGGCACGCGAACGATATCGATCTTTACGCGACGATCGGTCAACTGCAAAAGCAGGCAGGCATTTCGCATGACTCCGCGGAACGCCACATTAACCGCGCCGTCGAGTTGCGCGGTGAGAACGAATTTGAGGAGGCTTTATTTGAGTTCAGCCGGGCCGCTAAAGGAAACGGGGCATTGGCGGAAACAGCCCAACGGGAAATAGCTGTAACCCGCATGTCGCTTGGTCTCGCCTTGTATCGAGCGGGCGGCATCGGGAGTGCCGTTACAAACTGGGAGAGGGCCTTGGGGGAAGATCCATCTCTGATCTATGTCCTGCCCTATCTCGCCCGTGGCTATTACGACGTGGGCCGTTATCAGGCTGGGATCGATACCGCCGAGCGACTGGTAAAGTTAATCAGAAACCACAAATATGCGCTCGCCAATGTATATTCAACGGCGGGCGACTGTTATGCCAAACTCGGCAAGGATGCGGAGGCCCGGCGCTACTACAGTCTCTCAATCGCCGCTGATCCAATCTTAAATTACTGGGCTTTAACGGGCCTGGCCGGCGAGTAGCCATGCAAGACCCTTCTGTTCAGGAAAAATACTTGCCCCTGCAGGCCCTGCGCTGGTCATGGACGCTAGTCATCGCCTGTGGCCTGTTGCTAGGGTATTATTGCCTTCAGACCTACGGATTGCCAAGGCATCGACAATATCAGCTCGATTTTGGAAACGCGGAGTGGATAGAACCCGCCGAGTCCCCCGCTCCGATCGCCTATTTCCGCAAGGAGATCTACTTGAGCTCTCCCCCGGCACAGGCATGGATTGAGATTGCGGCCTCAGACATCTTTGGTTTGGTCGTCAACGGGCACACCATTGCCAACCTTGGCTCCGAAAAGACTTTCGAAGCCGGTATCTACGATCTGAAGAGCGCGCTCAGAGTAGGGACCAACGTGATCGCTGTTTCCATTTCGCGCACTTCGTATCCCGGGCCGGCGCAACTGCGTCTCCGCGGGCAGATTGTCGCGCCCAGCGGCGCCACCACGCAGATCCTGTCAGATGAAACCTGGCGCGTAACCAACCGGACGGGAATCGTCGCGGGCACTGAAGAATGGAACGGGAAGCGTGTCCTGGATCAGACCTGGCCAACAGCGCGCCGCTCGCCACTCAATGAACAGAACGTTCCCGTCTCCTGGGTCGACACCAATCCCCTCCTCTTAGAGCTACCCCGGATCGGATCTTGGATAATGGCGGATAACGCGTCGTCCGAAGCGGTGTTTTCCACGACGATCAATGCGGATCGTTCGAAACAGGAAACGTGGATCCAAATCGCCAGCGCGGGCGATCTGGATCTGGCTATCAACGGACACATCGTCACCCTTGCGACTTCCGCGGCCAAGGGAAGCAAAAAATTACCGCACCTGGCCTCCACCGAGGCGAGCCCGCCTCCGTCAGAGGACTATGGTCGGGTCGCGAAAGATCAAGATACCATCCCTGACAAAGCAAACGGTTCACCCTTCCAATCCGTCGAACTCTCCGCTTACGACGTTAGTTATTGGATCAAAAGAGGGCAAAACATCATCGTCGCGAGCGTTCGGAGCGAGCACATCCCAGCCAGTCTCTATGTCAACGGGTTCATCGTCAAAGGAGACAAGATCGATCGCTTTTCCACCAATGGCAGCTGGCAACTGGGCGATCAACCGAATTCAGAACAGGGCGCGTCGCAAAAGCACGTGATTGAGATTGGGCCGGATGGAGTCGCTCCCTGGGGTTATTTGCCCCAGGACTTGGCCCGCCCTCTCGATCACACCGGTTTTGCCAGTCTCTTCCAATCTTGGACCATCGTTGGCCTGACTCTCGGGGTCGTCATCGCTCTCTGGCTGGTTGTTTCGGCCGTCGTCTCCAACTGGCGTGGCGAACCGCTGGCTAATGCGATGGCACGAGATTCCTTGCTCCATGGGCCGATTTTTGCCGGACTGCTACTCATGCTCCTTCCGAATTACGACCCGCGTTTCCCGCTCGAATGGTCGTTTCAGCCGAAGTTTGTCGTCGGAGCTTTTGCCGCCTTGATCTTGATTCGCCTGTTGCATGTACTGGTCGATAAATGGACGCCGGCTGCGACGCGCGTCGCTGTTGAGCGCATGAAGGCGGGCCTACACTGGGAAAGGCGAAGGTCACAGACGAAAGAAGTGATCTCTCGGAACCTGCGTCTGCCTGAACTGTTCGAGATTCCTTTTCGTCAGCTACTGCCATACCTCATCCTCATCCTCATCATGTTCCTTGGTCTTGGGCTTCGTTACCACGGCCTGGGTTACATGTCGTTTGACCATGATGAGATGGGCCAGGTAGCGAAATCGAAAGGAGTTCTTAGCCTGGGATTTCCCTACACTATGGCCGCCGGTGAGGTCCGCTGGACTACCACCTACGAAGCAATCCCTTACCCTCTCGCATTTTTTGGTTTTTTGTTTGGTTATTCAGAGTGGTCCATGCGCCTCCCGGCCTGTCTCATGGGAACGCTATGCATTGGCGTGATCGGGCTTATGGGAAGGCGGTTATTTGACTGGAGGATTGGTCTCTTTGCGGCCTTCGTCTATGCCTGTTTGCCCCTCAATATTAGGTGGGCCCAAAATGCGTTCTATCTCACGCAATGCCAGTTCATGGCGATGCTGACATATTGGCTCTTCTACGAAGCGATCCAAACTCGTCCTTTTGAGCGGAAGTTCCTCACAGCCGCAACGGTTACCTTCTGTTTATCCTACCTCTCCTGGGAAGGAACTGGATTTTTGCTACCGGCATTGTTCGTGGGCCTTCTCGTAGTGCGCTGGGGTCAATGGTGGTGGCTGAAGGACTTTCATCTTTATCGTTGCTTGTTCTTCATGGGAGCCGTGATCGTGGCCCAATATTGTTCCCGTATGCTTGCCGGCGCCCCTTATCTTGCGGTGGGTTCCGGCCTATCCAATTTGACTGGACCGTCACTCTTCTTTCTCGCGCCCGGCTATCAACCGATGTACTACGTCGACAAGCTCCTGCTTTCCGAGAATCATGTCTTTTTCACCCTCATGATTCTCGCAGGACTGCCTTTCTGTTGGAAGTCTCCCGGCTTCCGCTATGTCGTGGTCATGTTGGGAACGCTCTTTATCCTACACACCAACTTTCTCGCCGCGCTTTCCCCGCGCTACTGTTATTATTTTCAGCCGCTCGTGATTATGGGGGGCGTGGCGGCCACAGTCATGCTTTATGACCGCATCCTGGTTCTCGCTCGACGGGCCGGCGACTCAACGGTGGGGCGACTCGCTGCCCATGCCACCGGACTGGCGCTGTTGATTCTGCTCTTCGTGCAAAGTAATGAGTCGATCTTGAAGGAATACCAACTCTCCAGCACCGGTGACGCGCCGCAAATGATGTCCCGATTAGGCACCTATCGCTATGATTACCGGGGCGCGGCCGAATTCGTCAAGACTCACGCCCGACCCGGGGACGTGATTCTACCGGGCATTCCGCATGTCTTCAACTACTACGCAGGCTTTCCGGGAAACTATTTCCTGAACACGCTCTTTAGTTCCAAAGTCCCGTACAACCAGCTTCTCAACGAGCCGAGATTTTCGGACAAATTTAGCAATTTGCCGGTGATTCGAAATATCTCCGAGTTGAAGGAAGTCGTAAACCGGTCGGGCCGGGCTTGGGTCGTCTTCGCGCCTTATGCATCGTTTGAGATGCTAAATAGCCCAGCAGCGCTGGATTATATTCACGAGCACGGCAGAACGGAATTCGAAAGCTATCGCGCCAAAGTTTTCCTGATTGAAGGAGCACAACTCGACTCCGCCGTGACCCAGACTCCCTAACCTAGATGGCGGAGTAGGCGCGATTGATCGCCTTGCGCGTCGCCGCCCGGAGCGAGAACAAGGCGGAGCCAAAGGACCTTTGCGCGCAGGCCCGTGTAGTCTTCAACTCGTCCGCGATTCGATTCACTTCATCCGGTTGCTTTCTTACCGCCGCCTCAAAGCGTGTCGCGGCATGCTGATAGAGAGCGACGTCAAACCGATTCCTTTCCATGATCAAATCAAGTGTGCTCGAAGAGAGATCTCCCTTTTTCGGCCGGGAGCGGGTAACATTGAAACTCGAATAGGACTTAAGTTGCCAGCCGAAACGCAACTTCATCAACGCGAGGCTCTCTTCGAAGCGCTCAGAAAGCCCGACCACGCTGAAGCGTTGACTCAAGTGGCGGCTTGCTTTCTCCAAAATCGCTTCGGTGCAAGGAGCATGGTAGTCCGCCCCGGCTAAGATCTTACATTGCACATTATCTCTCGTCGAACGCTGCACGAATTCCTCGATCGTCCATTTTTCACGTCGAAGCTTCCAATAGAGGGGATGCAGCCAATAGCTACGCATAAAATAGAACGCCGAAAGCACTCTCTCAACAGGATCGCGGAGCACCGTGATGTACGTGGACGGCTGTGGCAGTATTTCGTGCAAGCCGAAAAGCATATGGCCTTTGAACATCCGGGTCTTCCGCAAACGAGCCAGCGGGAGTTTGCGCAGGTGTGCGGCCGACCACTCAAATAGGACCGGATCGATTGAATACATCTCCGAAAGCCGGTATTCCCACTCGATCAAGCGATTGAGGGTCGTGCCGGCAGTTTTCGGCAGGTGAAGAAAAATTACTGCCTCTTCGGTTTTGCCGCCCTGCGGCACAAGACTGGCCGCAGGTTGGCGAGCTGCTTCATCTGTTATCGGTGTCGTTGTGCGGACGCTCATCGGTGCTGACGATACTTGCCTTCAGAGATCAATTTCTTCTTGTAGGCCTCGTATCCGAGGCTCTTCGCCTCCTTCCAAATTCGCAAGACATCGCCGGACGTTTCGACGCTAATGCCATCACCGTGCCAAAGCTCCCAATATTCGCCGCCTGCATGCACGACATTGAGCGCCGCCATTTCGATGGAACCCATTCGTTCGTTAGGACGGGCAAGCGCAGCTAGGCTCTGAAATCCGTGATGAGCCCGATCGCGGTATTTTTGTATCAGGTCGTAGGTCATTTTGCCTGTATCCTCCTTGCGACCGCTCAATTGGCAATTTCCGATGGTGAAACGTCCTGGATACTTGCTTAATCCATAATCGATAATGCGTTCGCAGAAAGACGGTGGCAGGTCCAGTACCTTAGCAAGGTGCAATGATATCGCCTGCCGCGGAAATGCTTTGGCCCATTCGTCGGTGTACTTCTTGTAGACATCGAGCAGCTTGCCTTCGTAATCTCCCATTGCCTGCCATTTCGCAAGATCCGAGCGAGTCTTGGTCAGGTGCATTTCCCCGCTCATGGCATTGGCACACGTCAGGATGACACCGATACATAAGGGGTCTTGAGCGTAACGTTCGCCCAGCTGCGCGATCATGCGTGAGAATTCGCGTTGATAAACTGGGTCCCATGGAACGGGAATCTCAATCGTCTCACCATAGTTAGCCCGGTGCGGGTTAGGCACCTGGGTCGAGATAGCTTTGGCACCTTCATCAAAAACGAATCGCGGCGTGTGTGCTCCCGAACCGAAGCCGAGCTCGTATTTCATCCCGAGGCGCCGGAACTCCGCAACTGTTTTGTCAACCATACCGAAATCCGGCTTTCCGGATACTTTCTCGAGATCGTTCCAGAAGAAGTGCAGGCACACCCCGGATAAGTTGTGGTTTTTCGCTAGCTCGGCCGCAACCTGGTTCAATTCGTTCGTATCCCGCGGAAGCCGTTGCATGACCCATAACCCTGTTCGGATAGGTGGCCCAATGTCAGCGAAGATTGGCGTCCGGGCGGCAATGGCAACGGCAAGCGCACAAGAAATCAGACTGGCAAGTTTGGAGAAGTTGAGCAGTCGCATTGGATCTTCTTGGAGAGGTTTCATAGCCAGCACTTTCAGTGCCGATTAGTCGCCGGGGTTCAGGACACCGCGATCGGCGATGAGCGTTACTGGGCATCGCGAAAACGTTCGACTGTGGGTCCCCGTTCTAACGATCTCCGAAAGCGTCGTGAATCGCTCAGTCGTCGCGCGAATCCGGTATGAATCCATTGTGAACATCGAAAGCGGGCTGTATTGCCACTCGATGATTCGGTTCAGGGTCGTTCTCGCCGTCTTGGGAACGTGGAGCAAAATCAACGCCTGACGATCCATCTCGCGCATCATAGCGCTGGCTTGGTGCGCGTTCAACTGGCCGACGCTGCAGACTGGCGTTCCATGTGTCTGGTTCTTCTTGTAATTGGCAACAGCCTAAAATCTGAAGGTCGCCCAGAACGCGCCGAAGTCCGCGTCTTCTCCGTTGTTCTGATGAATGAATTGCCCCGCGAAGAAATGCGAATAGGCAGCGGAAAACGTAATATGCCGCGTCGCTTGCCAAGCCGTGCCCAAAACCAGCTCTTCGCCAACGAAACGGGCGAAGTGCCGATTGCCCGGGTAGATCGGGGAACCGGCGGAACCGCTGGGACCGCCGACCTTGTAAATTCCGTCGCCCAAGTTTTCTCGCCAATGGATGTCGACGCCGAGCTCGGCCATCCAGTTTGGGCGTGGCTTGATCCGAATGGACGGAAAGACGTCGAAAAAGTTTATTGGACTTAGCAGTCCTGCCTCGGTGAAGTAGTTGCCACGCACAAAAAGGGGATTGAACGTTTGGAGGTCGGGGTTGTTTTTGTCGTTGTCACCGCTGGCGACAGCGACCCGCAAACCGAGACGGGGCTGGCCCCACAGCGTTCCCAGCGTGTAACCATGATCAGTCGCTATTGACCATGCATTGACCTCGCCAGACGCGAACTGTCCGAACTGATAAATCATCTCGTCGTTAAGGTCCCAATGGCCCAGAGTGCCAAAGAATCGCGTGCCCATAGTATGGCACTCCTCGCGCCCCGGCCCCTGATTAAAAACGACCTGTGGATTAATCAGACCCAGATAGTAGATGTCCGATCGAATTCCAAGCGCCGCATGAAACGGAATCGTCGCATACACACCCCAGAACCGCACGCCAGGCACAGTCCAATCATCGAAGGCTCCGGTTCGGTCTATCTCCACCAGGTTGCCAAAAAACGCATCCACACTTACAGCACCTTGTTTGTATAATAGTCGCACCTCATCGAACGCACGACGATTGTTAGGACCTTCACGCGCGGCAATTAACCGCTCGGCGCCATAGGACATCTCCTGCCGCCCCACTCGAAACGTGAGTTGTCCGTCCTTCCTTATCTTAGCCACCAGGTCGACAAACAATTGGTGCGTATCGATGGCATCGCGGTCCGGCGGCCGTGGTCCGCCCGGCGGTGGTCCGCCGGGGCGACCGTTTTCGAGCGAACTCTGCAGTTGCGCGAAAACGCGCAGCCATCCCGCCGGATGATAATCGAGGTGGAAAAGGTAGCGCTGGAGCAAGTAAGCGTTATCGGCCTTCGGGTTGGTGCTAAAATTTTCATGCTGATATGTCTCGAAGCGTTCGCGCGCCTCGCCACCGAACGACAGAAATCCGGCGCCATCGAGCGGGATGTATTTGATCCAGTCCCACAAATCGATTCGTTTCGCCGGATCGGAGAGAAAGCGGTAGTCTTCATCGTAGCGGAGGAATTTGTAGGGAGGCCGGGCCTCACTGGCATCGGCTTGGGGACGGCACGCGCCAAAACCTACGAACAACGAGAGGGCGATGAATTTGGGTGACATGGCTGGGTCCGTGCTCCGGTGCCTATTACACAAGCTCTGGCCTTTCGTGTCGATGCTAAGTTTCGTGAGGCAAATTCGGGGCCAGGAGGGAGCCAATCGAATATTAGTTTGTTCGATTCGAGGCGATTTGATAGAACCGGCTCTTGTGAACTCTCGCCAGGACCAGATTAGTGAATTACGCGCTGCGATCGCCGCGCAGGAAAGCATGCGCTCCACGTTGGGCGACGCGACCGTTGAGCTCAGCCTCAAACCTCTTCGCAGCCTGCTCGAATCACTTCTCGCACAGGAGGCCCCACCGCCGCAAAGCGAATCGGCCCGGCCGGAGCAAGCATTGCTCGCGGAGCTGCAGAGCTACATCCCCAGGCAACTCGCCGAAAAACTTCGGTCGAGCGGACATATCGAGGGCGAGCGGCGTCAGGCTACGGTGGTCTTCGCAGATATTTCCGGGTTCACGGAGCTGGTGGAACGGCTCGATCCCGAAGTGGTCGCCTCCTTCTTAAACGATTGCATGAAGGAGTTGATTGACGCGGTCTACCAGTGCGAGGGCATGGTGAACCAGATCATCGGTGATTGCGTCATGGCAGTTTTCGGTGCCCCAATTGCGCTCGAGGATGATGCTGAACGGGCGTTGCGCGCGGCCCTGGCGATGCGAGAGCGCCTGGAGGCAATTAACAAAAGATGGCTGGACCAACTCAAGGAGCCCCTGGCACTTCACACCGGGATAAGCTCCGGCATGGTTGTCGCAACAAATGTCGGGAGCGACTTGCGGATGAGTTATCACATTATCGGCGACAGCGTAAATGTCGCCTCTCGCCTGCAGGGTGTTGCGGCCAGCGGACAGATTGTGGTGAGCCAAAGCACTTATCGCTTAACAAGTGGCTCCTTTGATTTCCGGCCGCTGGAGCCAGTCTGCGTGAAGGGAAAAAAAGAACCTCTTACGGTTTTCGAATTGATCGAGGCAAAGAGTCAACCGGGTAAAATCCGAGGTTTGGAAGGGCTCACCGCACCGCTCGTCGGCCGCGAGTGGGAATGTAAAGTGATTACAAAAGCAATCGCCGCGACTACGTCAGGCCAAGGCACAATGGTGCTTGTTTACGGCGACGCGGGGGTCGGGAAAAGCCGACTGCTTGAGGAAGTTCGATCTTGTGACTTGACGGGTTGCGCCTGGCTCGAGGCCCGTAGCTTCGCCTCGACTCAAACCCTGAGTTATGCGCCGATCCTTGACCTCCTACGACAGCAAATTCAAATCGCCGATAAGCAAGGTATCGAGGAACAGCAAACCGCTCTTCGCCTTTATGTTACGGACAACTTTCCAGCCGAATCCCAAGTTTATTCAATTCTGGCGCAGGTGCTCGCTCTCCCGCTAGCTGAGTCCGACGCCGAACTAATAAAAACGCTCACAGGAGAAGAGTTTCGTGCGCGGTTCTTTGCCATTGTGGAGCAACGACTGCTCTCACTCGCGGAAAAACAACCCCTGGTTTTGGTGTTCGAAGACCTGCATTGGGCGGACGAAAGTTCGATCGACTTATTAGCTTATGTTCTGCCACTAATAAAACGGACGCGTTTCTCTTTTATTGGCCTTAGCCGTTCGCGCCAAAGACCAGTAAGCTTTTGGAATAAGTTGGCTCCCGTTTTGGAGGAATGTCGGGAAAACCTGGTGGAAGTGCCTCTACAGTCACTCTCGGTTGAGGAGAGCCGAACCCTAATGAATCATCTTCTCGGTGGCGATTACCTGCCTGAACCTGTAGCAGCGGAAATCCTCGATAAATCGGAAGGCAATCCGTTTTTCCTGGAAGAAGTTCTTCGTTCCTTGATCGAACGCGGAGGACTTGTCTTGGAGGAAAAGAGATGGATGGCTACACCGCTTACCGGGACATTGCAGGTCCCCGACACACTGCAGGGAGTTTTGCTTGCTCGGTTAGATAGGCTTTCGGCGGAACTCAAGCAGGTAACACAAAAGGCGGCAGTAATTGGCCGTATCTTTCACTACCGGGTTCTGGAGAGACTCACCAATGCGAGCAATTCGCTGCGCGGGCAATTGGCCAGTTTGGAGGCCTTGGATCTGGTTCACGAAGGCCGCCGGTTACCAGAACTCGAATTCATTTTTAGGCACGCGCTTACCCAGGAAGTCGCTTATCAAACCCTGCTGACGCCGGCGCGTAAAGAACTGCACCGGCAAGTGGGCGATGCTTTGGAATGGCTTTTTCGAGATCGCCTCGACGAGTTCGCTGGTGTCCTTGCTTACCATTTTTTCTCGGCCGAATCGTGGCAGAAGGCACTTGATTACTCTATTCGATCCGGCGATGCCGCTTTCAGGGTTTGCGCTTATGCCGAGGCGCGGGACCATTACGGCCGCGCCTTGGAATGCCTTAAGTCCCTCGAGGATGACCCAAAGCATCTTCGCCAAAGAGCCGAGATTACCATCCAACTCGTCGGCGCCTCGCTTCACGCCGGAGTGCCGGAGAAGAATCTTGCCATGCTGGTGGAAGCGGAGCAGGTCGCCCAGTCGCTTAACGATCCTCTGCTCGTGGCGCGCGTCCAGTTATGGATCGGGCGGGCGCATTATATCGGAGGCAGGCTAAAGGAGGCCGCCGGGTATTATCAAAAGGCCCTTTACGTAGCTCAGCAACTGGAGGACCCTGAACTTGCGGCCTTGCCTAAAGCGGTGTTTGGCCGGGTGCTGCTCATTCAAGGCCGGTTCAAGGAATCTTTGCAGATGCTGAATCAAGCCATACCACTTCTGGAACGCGAAAAGAACCGACATGAAACGCTTTTTGCCTACATCCATCGCGGGATTGCACAGACCTGGCTTGGCCACTACCCGGCCGGCCTCTCTGATGCAAACCGGACGCTGGAAATCGCGCGCTCCACTCGAGATCAAAACGCTGAAGCCATGTCCCGGGCAGGTCTCACATTGATTCAAGTATTGGCAGGTGAATTTGCGGATGGGATCGCCAGCGGGCATGAAGCCTTGGCAGTCGCGGAAAAAAGCGGCGATACGTTTTTTTGCTACGCTCTCAATGCTTTCATCGCCTGGGGCACATTTGGGTTGGGAAACGCTCGCGAGTCGTTGCCTTACTGGGCGGCCGCCGCAGAGGTGGCCAAGTCCCTGGGCGGACGGCTTCTCCTCGGCGAATTGTTTGCCGCGGTGGAGGCCGAATCTCTGGTTGAGGCTGTTGATCCGGCAACCGGGCTGCGCCGAGCGCAAGAAGCATTGGCGCTCTCGCAAGAGACCGAAAGCATTATCGGAGAAGCCCTGGCCGAACGAGCAATAGGCCGCGCCCTTGCCGCAGGAAGCGAAGGTCAGGAAAATGCTCTGCCACATATCAAAAAGAGCCTGGATATTTGTGAGGATATCGGGGCACGATTCGAAATCGTGCGCGGTTTGCTGGCTCAGGGCGAAGCGCTCCTCGCCTGCGATAACCGGGCCGGGGCCGCCACTACACTGGCACAAGCGCAGGCCATGGCGCGCCAATGTCAACTGGAACGCGAAGAATCAATCGCTCAGGCTTTAATTGCAAAGATAGAAATTCCGTAACCGCCTCATCTTTCGGTTCGTAAGCGGCGTTTCCGTCCGCTGTTCACGGAGGGAGGTTCGATGTCGGAAGGAATCAATCGACACTGCTAATCCTTAGCACATTCCGCGAATAAATTTATCCCCTCGTCTTCAAATAGGATTCGCGTGCACGACCGGCCAAAAGCCGAGCACGTAAACAACCGATGCATGTCTTCTTCCGATCTGTGGATCAGTCTCCACTCCAGAACGTAATCCATCAACTCTTTGCTATAGTTATTCGGGTGAAAGTTACCGAGTATCACTGTTCCGCCGGGCCGCAATCGACCGTGAATCCAATTCAATAGCTTGACTACAAACCTGTCATTGAAGCAGTCGATCAATCCAATGCTGTAAATCAGGTCCTGGTCATTAAGCTCCAGCTTCTGCCGACCCAGCGCGAGGTAGACCAGGTTTGCGTTTATTAGATTAATCCGATTTTGTAGCCCTGCGTTGTCGCGCCGCTCACCCACATACGCCAGAGCCTGAAGATCGATATCTATTAAAGACGCGTGGAGTCGCTGGCGGTCGTCAAGTTGTTGGAACACATCGAATATTTCCTGCGCTGGACCGCAAGCCAGGCACGCAACATGAGCAGCGCCATTTTTTCGTTGTACGGTTTTCATAATTTCCTCGGCAAGCAAGACACGCCGATTCCGGATGGCCCTTGCTATCGGCGAACTCAAAAAACATCGATCGAGCAACGGCCCAATTCGCCCCGGGACGGCCGGCCGATTCCGGTATATCATTTCGATGGTCTGAAAATCCGCAGCATACCCCCTGGGCTTCGAGTAGAAGCGCTCAATCGTCTCCGTCAGCAAAACGAAAGGTAGGATTTCGCGCTGCAATCTTGCGCCCAATTCAGCCTTGACCAACGAATTCTCGGTCGATGAGTTTCCAATCGTGGTATTTACCGCCCGGCAGAAATCAAGAAAAGTCTTTTCGGCAGCTACAGCGGTTGTTTCCGAGACTTCGCCATCACCTTTTAGAGCTTCTCCATCAGCCCGGAGGAGGAGAGACTTGAAGCACTCGATCCAGGAGATGAAGGCTCTCGACGGTTGTCCGACCAAATTTGTGGCGTCCAGCTTCGCGTGGAACGAAGTTGTCAATGAACTGACACGTTCTCTGACGCGCCGAGAATTGAGGATGGCGAGTGCCCTGTAAAACTGTGCTCCAAATGAAGGGATGGCCTTGAGTCTCTCCACAAGAAGGGCGTGCGGAATCTCAAGCAAGAGCGAGCTTTCGATCGCGACGACCGATGCGGAAGGCAAAATGTTTTCAAGAAATGAGATTTCGCCAATAATCTCGCCGGGGCCGACCCTACCAATTTCCGAATCAGGAATCGAAGCAACCCTAACTCCGAACAAACCTTCAAGAACGATGTAGAGATAAGCGAGTGGCTCGTGCTCACGCACAATCATAGTGTTCGCAATGACATGGCGTTCGAAACCAGTTCGAAAAATCCAGTCGACGTCCTCTTCGTTCAGCTCATTTAGTAAACCCAGCGCGGTCTGCATCATAATGAGATCGCCTATTTCGCTGCGTTCAGTTTTTCGAGTTCGAGACATACAGCTCTTCTGTTTACAAAGAATGCCAATCTATCGCACTTCGGACGCAGGGATAGCGGTCTCGATACAGTTGCTGAAGTTGCGCGCTAACTTCTGGATAAAAGTCAGAGTTCATCAGCTGGTGCGGATCGGTTTGGCTTCCGTCCGGGCGAACGGATTTGTCTTCACTCCTTACAAAAGAAAAAAGTATCCCGAATTGCAAAAAAAATCTGCCGGAGCGAAGAATATTCATGTTTACCGCTGCTCTCGGCTACGGGAGTGGCGGTTCGCTCCGATTTTAATCAAGACAAATCCTGCTAAAATTGGCCAAAAAGCAAAACAAAACACCGGTTACGCGCAAAACCGGGCGGCTGAATCGTAAAGAGCGCCTGTTTTCCTTCGTCTCCCCGACTACCGGTCGTTGACGACTATTCGCGGTGAAACTTTACGGATTTGCGCTGCCTGTTGTCGAAACCCTAACCGCATTTGCGTGCCTATCGCTTCTAGTTCTCCCAGTCGGGCCACGGAGGGACGTTGCCGCCAATAGAGACCGTTTCAGGTCCTCGAGGTAAGGCCTAGACGTCGGGCTCTTGAGTCGATTAGCATCGCCAAGTTCGAAAAATCGAGATTTGGCCCCTCTGCGAACCCTGAACGAGAAAGCGGGGCCCTCTGAGGCCCGCTTCGTATCCGGTTCCGACGCGCATCGAAGGCCAGTGTAGCCGCCCGAGCTCATTCGTCTCGGGGGGCGGTGCGTGTCATTTCTTCGATAATCTCACCGCTTCTCCAGAGATTGTGGCAACCCCGGCCGGGTGAGCCGTCACGATGAAGAAGACTTGGCTCCCATTCTCCCTGATGACGAAGTTCTGGGATAAGCCCGCCGGCACCGAGGTCAGCGTACCGTTGCAATCGGCGTCTACGGTATAGGTTGCTGTAATGAGCGGGATGATCGTAGGAACGCCGTTGACGACGACGGTCCCGTTACCGGTAATTCCCCCCATCCCGTCGGAGACGATCCGATTCACCTGCATTAATGGCAAGCCGTTCAGGGTCCCCGACTGAGTTGACATATAGTTACCGTTCAGAGTGCCCGGGCCACACTGGCTGGACGAGTCCGATGCCACTTCGCTGCTCTGCGTCCGAGCCGCCGGTAAAAGCACAAGAGAGGCGAGCGCGAGCGCGATGAGAACAAAACCGCTCCGCAAAGGCGACCGGCCTGTTGGATTTATTGCAGTTGTTAGTTGATTCGATGTATGTGTGTTGCTCATATCATATAGGCGTAACTTTTTCGGTCACAGTGTGTGACTTTTCGCGTCACAAACAATTGAGCAGAACTAAAATCTCCACGCGACCGGACGATCCGGGTGAGGACTGTATGAGCAGAAATATCCGGTCTTGACCCGGGTGACCAGATGGCCGCCGAGCGAGGGAATGGCTTGACCGATTCTCTTGATTGAGCTTTTGATTCGCTTGGTCACTGCGGAGCGTGCGCGTTCCGCTTCTGAACCGATTCTTCGATCCCGTCCGCCGAGTCCGACAGCCGCGGCGAGCTGCTCGGCAAGGGCATCCACCTCCTCCCGGTCTCGCTCGGCGCGACTGGTGTCGTTAAATCGCTCGGCCTCTTCCAAGTCTCTTCGGAGATCGTCTAAGCGACGCTTGTATTCGGCCTTGGCCTGCGCGTCCAGGATCGGACCAACATCGGACAGGAGTCCGTCCTGCCAGGCACCAGCGGCAGACCCGCCTTTTCCCAATACCAAGGGGCTTCCGACGGGTTGCCCAACTAACTCGCAAACGTGGAACTCACGCCCGGGATTGCGTAGCAGCAACGCAAGATCGTGCAAGCCCCGCGTCGCCTTAAGGAATGCAACGTGCCTCTGATAGCCGATAGTCCAGTAGCCGCCCTTTCGAGAGAAGAGGGACTCTTCGCGTACCGACAAAGCCGGCCGATTGGAGAGGAACATGGGGAGACGATCCGCGCAGCCTTGTAGAGACGGAGAGAAGGAGTGTGTAACAGAAGTCCCGTTAACTATAACACTTACCACTGGCGATATCATTTCCTTCAAGGATTCTTTCCTCGGCTGAGCGAATTCTTGGCTTTACTTCTTACATAAGAGAAAGGCGTCTGATATTGCAGAGAAAGCCCTTCGAGTTGGCCGTCACTTGGGATACCAAATCGGCGATTACACTAGGCGATATCATCTTGACCCCGTCTCCGTCCGGTTGAACGGATTTTGTCTTTCACTTGTTTCAAAAGAGAAAATCGCCTGGAATTGCAAAGAAAGTGCAGAGCGCTGAAGAAAAACGATTGACACAATCTACCACTGCGGGTTGAACACCAACTGCGCGACCGCCCATAATTCGCCTGGTTTGGCGAATCGTGAAGGTGGGAATGCGAACACGCTTCGCCGGGTAGCGAATCGCGGCATTTTCAGGATCGGCACGGCGACAAAGGCATGAGTCAAGGTGAATGGCCGAACGGGGATCGTCGATTTGGTGAGATCAATTACTGTCAGGGTCTTAGAGCTTTGATTTTCTCCCAAAGAAGGACGGCACTAAGAACGAGAGATGCGGCGAGTAGAGCTACCGTCCAGAAAAGGATCGCTTCGAGTGAAAGGATCGTTTCACTCAAGCCCATTTTCATTTGCTGCTGTTCGGCAACTTCAGGGTTTAGCTGAATTAATCGAGCGATCATGTCTTCACTCATTAAAGAAGGGAAAAGGGCGCGGAATTGCAAAGAATGTGCAAAAAACTGAGGAAAGGCGACTCGAGCCGGTGTCCGACTCTGGATCGCATTTTCTAAGCGCTCAGGGGGCGGTCGTGCCGGGGTATCCTTGGGAATCGACAGTGACCTTTGCGTGGCCGGGGTCACCGCTCCTCGGCCGCTACAATGGAGCCAAATTATCTCTGTGAGATCGTTGCCATCGATGCCCTTTTAGCTCACCGGGAAGGTGTCGCCGTGGACGAGAAAGGTTGGCCGGCGGCGAGATTGCTGAAGGTGCCTACAATCGGGGAGTCGCCGACGTTTTGTCTAAAATCGACGACTATCAATTGAACGAAAACGATGGATTGGAGATGACTTGCCGGCAGCGCTGAAGCGCGGTCAACAACTCCCGGGCTGACGATGGTCGCCCTCCCGGATCAACCGCCAGCATTGAGCGAAGCAGCGTGGTGACCGGTTCGGGCACATGTGCCAAGACTAGTTGCTCCAGCGGCAGCGGCTCGTCGTGAACTTCTTCTCCCACCGAGCGGCCTCGAAAAGGCGTCCTGCCACAGAGCAAATACCAGAGCGTTGTGCCAAGCGAATAAATGTCCGATCGCGTGTCGAGCGAGGGCCGGTTCGGGCGAAGCTGTTCCGGGCTGGCGAAGTCTGGTGTGCCGGAAAACCCAACATGAGCCTGGTTGGCACCAGTCGGAGCTAAGGCTACAGATTTGGCCAGACCAAAATCAATCACTTTGACGACCAGTGCATCCGGTTCGCCGGAATCGTTGCCGACGATCATCAAGTTGCTGGGTTTAAGATCCCGATGCACCAGTCCATGCGCTTCTGCGGCGATGAGCGCTCGGGCAACCTGGGTGGTGATTTCCAGGGCGAGGAGTGGCGGGAGGAGCCGGTTGCGCCGGAGATACGTTTCGACGGTTTCGCCTTCGATCAGTTCCATCGCATAGAAACAGCGGCCAGCGTCGGTTTCGCCAAAATGAAAAACACCAGCGACGTTGGGATGCCGTAATTGCGCGGCAGAGCGCGCTTCGCGACGAAATCGCTCGCGCGTCTCAGGGTCCCCAGAGTAGCGGGCGCTGATGACTTTTAGTGCGACGGACGACCCGAGAGTAAGATCCTGGGCCCGGTAAGTAATGCCCATCGCTCCGCGGCCTAATTCGTCGAGGGTAACTCCATCCTCGCGGCAGCAAATCTCATAATCCTGGAAGCGCCGACTCTCGGGGCCAGGCTCGTTAGGCCCGCCCAGGAGCAGACAATTGAGACAACCCAGTTTGCTTGTCCCACTTCGCAGCGATGCGCCGCACTCCTCGCAATGCAATGGGTCGTCTCCAATTGGCGGCATTGATGAAGGGATCCTTCCGGGGCGCTGTTATCCAGTGAGTAGTTTGCGAAAATGACGCAGCTCTTCGTCCACGTCATCGGCGCTCCCAATGGTGCGGGCCACTTCTTCGCGCAACAACTCGGCGTAACGCACACGGAGGCGCAAGAGATGGCTCCGCAATGTTCCGATGGGCATTTCGAGCCGCGCCGCAACCTCTAACTGGCTGGGCAGATCTGCGCCACCGCAAAGGAATGGTTTTAGCTCACTGAAAAGGCGCGCCTTTGCTCTGTTAGAATATTCTTCATCCACGTGCGCGAGCGCGCAGGCAACGAGCGTATTCGCCCAGCGCTGCTCGTAAGCTTGTTCGTCGTCCGAGGCGGTTACCGGTTCGCACATATGAAGCGCCTCCACGGCTTCCACCTCTGTGTCGAGAAGAACAAACTTATAATCGCCGCCGCGCTTGTGCGCATGCTCACGGTCCCAAACGTTCGCCAGGTAGTGCTTGAGTGAGGCCAGGAGGAAAGATCGAAACTTTCCCTTGGCACGCTCGGCGTGCAGGTAAGCCTTGCTCTTAAGGAAGGAGGCGAGAAAGCCCTGGACGAGATCCTGTGCGTCGGCCGGAGCGTAACCGCGCCGGCGAACGAAGCTGTAGAGAGGCGGCCAGTAATCGCGACAGAGCCGGGTGAGAGCAGCGCACGCCGCCCCAGCGGCCATCCCGCTGTCATCCCGGCAGGCGCCGACAACACTCCAGTGGGTGGTATCAAAAGCTGCTCCGCCATCCCGCAGCGTGCCAGGGGTCGCTTTCATCGCTCTAGAGAGTAAAAGGAACCACGCATCGGACAAGAACATTTTGGCGCGAATTTCCACGCCCCCGAAAGAGAACTAAACAAATAATTTTCCGTTTTGCCGGGACGATTATAGACGAAACGACTTACTCCTCGCCAGCACCGTTGTGCACCGGTCGTTTCGGAAGGAGCAACAAGAGCGTCGCAAATACTAACAAGCTAATGCCGGCAAGAACCAGGCTACTGCGCAAGTTACCCGTTCTTTGCTGAATCAGACCGACTGCGTACGGTCCGACAAATCCACCGAGACCCGCGATCGAGGTAACCAACGCAATCCCCGAAGCAGCCGCGAACCCAGTCAGGAACGCGCTCGGAAGGGCCCAGAATGGACCCGCTGCCCCGTAAATACCAGCTGCGATTAGAGACAGAAGCGCGATAGAGAGAATATTGGAGTGACTTGCGCCGAACACGAGGCAGGCAATTCCCCCGGCAAGTGCGGGAATCGCCGCGTGCCATCTCCGCTCCTGCCTGCGATCGGAACTTCGGGAAATGGCAACCATGAAAATCAAGCCTACAGCGTTCGGAACCATCACCAGGAGTCCGACAGTGGTATTGGAGTACCGGCTCGATAATGCCTTCACAATCTGAGGCAGCCAGGCGCTCGCTATGAATAACGCGGTGCCCAAGGTAAAACCGACCAATGCGAGGTGCCAGACACGGCCGTCGACCAATGCTCGTGCTGCCGAGACCGAATGAGTTCGCCGCTTGTGTTCTTCTTCCTGTTTTAATTCTTGAATGATCCAATCCTTTTCGTCTTCGGCAAGGAACCCGGCCTCCGCCGGTCGACTGGGGAGCAAGTAGTAGGTCAGCACACCGCCGACCAAGGCCGGAAGTCCCTCCAGAATAAGGAGCCAGCGCCAACTGCTGAGCCCCAACCAGTGTGCGTGGTCGAGGATAAAGCCGGAAAGCGGAGCCCCCAGGATGCTTGTAATAGGTATGCCGATTAACAACAGCGCAAGCACCTGGGCCTGTTCGCGCCGCCGAAACCAATAGGTCAAATATAAGATAATCCCTGGGAAATAGCCCGCTTCCGCGAACCCGAGTAAGAGGCGCGCCAGGTAAAGTTGTGGCAGGTTTTGCACAAACCCGGTGAGCGTAGAAATAATTCCCCAGGTAATGAGGATGCGCGCCAGCCAGATGCGGGCGCCGATTTTGTGCAGGATGAGGTTGCTCGGAATCTCGAAGAGAGAATAGCCGATAAAGAAAATCCCGAACGCGAGCCCGAACTGATGGCTGTTGATCGCCAAGTCCTGGTTCATCGTGAGTTTCGCAAACGAAATGTTGATGCGGTCGAGGAACGAAACAATGTAGAGAAGCAAGATGAAGGGAAGAATCCGGATCTTCAGCTTCCGGATCGTTCTGGTTTCGATCGAGATCGGCGCGATTGCCTGTCCGCCAGTCATGATCGTCTCAGTGTGCGCTTGACGAGATTGGAAGGCGATCTTTTTTTCTGCCTCCAAGCCGAGCAACGGGCGAAGAAAGCCGGTCTTCCATAAAGCTTGCGGTATGCCCTTTCACCCTCCACCACCTCCTGACAGCAACTGCCGCTCGTCCGGCGGTGCGTTTGCGCGAGAAAAGGATCACCTACGCCGAGCTGGAACGGGGCCCCGTAACCAACTCGCGCACTGATTGATCCTTCAGCCGATAAGATCGAGTGTCAAAGTCTGGCACCTGTGGTGGCGAGCGACGCGCGCAGCCGGGGAGCCATCAGCAACCAGGCGACCGCTCCAATGATCGCGACAGCGACTTATCTGCGGGAGTCGTTATAGTTGGAGACATGGAATACCCCACTCTCACGCCGCGGAAGCAATCTTACTAACGAGAAATCGACCGGCACTGACGCTGGACTGATACATGTTCTGCCAGAGTCCAGGCTTCGGGATCGACTTAAGATGGACGAGCCCCTTTTTGACTTCGGCGTCCTTCTTAGCCACCATTTCCTGGAAGAGACCTTTCCCAAATTCGTAAAGCTCAAGATCAAGCCGATTGTGGTCGCGAATCATCTCCACTGCGCCGGGATTGATTTGTGGTCGCGTTTTTGAAACTTTGCGGTTCTCATAGAAAGGGATCTCCCAACCAAAGGTCTTGGCCATGAGCATCAGACTCTCCTCGAAACGCTCCGAGATCCCGACAACGCTAAAGGATTTCGCCAAATTTTCCTTCGCTTTGTCCAAGGTACGGTGATCGCATGTTCCGTAGTTCCCTATTCCCGCGATCATGCTGCACTGGAGGTTTTGGCGCCGAGGAGTCAGACGAATAAAATCCTCCACGCCGATCCGCTCGGTCGTGACCTTGCGATGCATTGGGTGAAGAGGACGGCGTTGAATAAAATAATAGGACGAGAAAAATCGGGCCACGGGTTCACGCAGCATCGTGAAATAAGTGGCGCCCTGCGGCAGAAACTCGTGGATGCCGTA
>Ga0070675_100000936_pt1 | contig 20793 bp, 14 predicted proteins | sample KBSM43metaG_FD_65343 | JGI IMG/M metagenome (GOLD analysis project Ga0070675, IMG submission 65343) | Miscanthus rhizosphere microbial communities from Kellogg Biological Station, Michigan, USA - KBS M4-3 metaG | ecosystem: Host-associated > Plants > Roots > Rhizosphere > Soil ... | reverse complement strand
CGGTGCGTGTCGAAGCTGACCTGCAGCTTCGGGCTGGTGCGCGTGAGCTCGTCGAAGATCCACTGCCGCGCGGCGCCGATACCGCGGGTCGGCCACGACGTGTCCGACAGCGTGTTGCGGGTCCCGAACCCGACCAGCGTCCGGAGCAGGCGTTCGAGGCGCGCTTCGGAGATGGCCCCGACCACCGACGTGATCTGTGGATCGAGATCCGCCGCCACCCGGGTCTGGGCGGCGGCGGCGGTGCAGATCGAGAGGACGGCGGCGGCGAGCGCGGCCCGGCGACCCCGCATCAGAATTCGAAACGCGCGCCCAACTGCAGCGTCGACGGCACGCCGCCCGACCGGAGCGTCGTCAGGTTGAGGAAGTCCGTGGACCGGCGGTCGCCAATCGGGCTGTCGAAATTGGCGCGGTTGGTCACGTTGAAGATCTCGGCGAAGAGGTCGAGCGCGCGGCCGGTGCCCGCTCGCATGCGGTAGCCAAGGCGCAAATCGAGCTGAAAGAACCCGGGCCCGGTCGCACCGTTCCGCTCGCTTTCGACCGTCGCCGTGTAGGGGTTACGCCCGGCGCCGGTGTATTCGCCGGCTGGCAGCGGTTCGGCGAACGTCCCGTTCCGATCGGGATCGGTGGTCGAATCCGTGAGGCTGAAGCGGGTGCCCGACAGGGCGCGCGCAACCCAGGCCACGGTGATGCCAGTGGTTTTCGGAATTTCTGCCTGGCCGCTGAGCACCAGGTTGTGGCGGCGGTCGAAGTTGGTGGGCCCTTCGTTGAGCTCGAGGTTCAGGTCGTCGAGCACCTGGAACGGGCTGGTCGGGGCTCCCAGGCCCGAGGTGTCGCCGCGCGAATAGCCGAGCGTGTACGAGACGCGGAAGGAGTAGTTCGACGAGAACCGCCTGACCAGCGCCATCTGGAGGGCATCGTAGTCGATCGAGCCGACGTTCACCGGCGTGTTCACCGGCCCGGCAAAGGCGGGATTGACACGGACCAGTGTCGAGGTGCGCGCCGTCGTCACCCGCAGCCCGGGATTGAGATCCTGGAGCATCAGCTGGTCGCGGGCCCGCGCGTGCACGTAGTCGGCGCTCGCCGACAGATTGGTGCCGAGCTGGCGTTCGTAGCCGGCGGTGAACTGATCGGTGTAGGGAATTCGCCGATCCGGGCTGTCGAGCACCACCGTGCCGGTGTTGCGGATGCGGGAACCGGCGGGGTAGCGCTCTTCGAGGAGCGCGCGATTGACGGTGGGTCCCCCGGCCAGCATCGGATCAAGGGGCACGGTTCCGTTCGAGGGGCCGGGATCGGCGTTGTTGGTCGGGAAGAACACCTGGAACGAGTCGGAGAACACGCCGTTGGTGAGGATCCCGGAAATCAGTTCGAAGTGGGTCTTGTCGTAGAAACGGCCGTAGCCGCCACGGGCGACGGCGCGGCCGTTGCCGCTCACGTCGTAGGTCATCCCGAGGCGCGGCGCGAAGTTGTTCGTGTCGACCGGGTACGCCGTCGGATCCGGAAAAGCGGGGTTGTCGCGTTCGTTGAACGGCTGGACCTCGAGGTCGTAGCGCAGGCCGGCGCTGATGGTCGCTCGGCTCGACAGGTGCCACTTGTCCTGCACGAACGCCGATCCGAAATGCGCCTTCTGGTACGAGTTCAGGGCGTTCGGCACGCGGATCTGCAGCCGTTCGGGATAGGTGGACCCGTTGGCGCCGTTGAACGCGGCGTCGGACCGGAAGAAGAAGGTGCCGTTCAAGTTGTCCTGGGCGGTCGAGCGGGCGCCGACGTACTCGTACTGCAGGCCGAACTTCAGGTCGTGGCTGCCGCCATGCCCGGTGACGAACCACGAGAAGGTGTCGTCGATCTGGTAGGCGTCGTTGACGCGCGCCTGCGCGACGTTGTTCTGCTGGTCGACGTAGGTGAGGAACACCAGCTGCGGGTCGAGGGCCGCCTGATCCTGGCCGTTGCCGTTGAAGCCGGGGTTGGCGAAGGCCACGTCCTCGCGCGTGAAGTTGACCCGGATGGTGTTCAGACGCGAGTTGCCCAGCACGGTGTTGGCGGACACGACCACGGTCTGATCGACGTCGTGCTCCTCGCGCGAGGCATTTGTGGTGACCGGCAGGGTCTGGGCGCCGGCGAACGGCGGCAGGTAGGGCACGATCTGATTGAGCTGGGGCGACGAGTCGCGCAGCCACCGGACGGTCCAGGTGTTGTTGGGCGTGAGCTGGTTGTCGAAGCGGACCAGCGTGTTCCAGACGCGGTCCTGCGTCACCGGCGAGGCGTTGAGCTCGGGGTGCGACGGGATGGTGATGGTGGTGGCGCGGTCGACCATCACTCGTTCGATGTTGAAGAAGCCGTGGGCCTTGTCGCGGATGATCGGGCCGCCGATGTTGGCACGGTAGGTCTGGAGCGACGTGTCCGGCTTGGTCAGGCCGTTCTGCTTCACGAAGAAGTCGCGGCTCGTCATCGACGCGTCCTGCCACAGCCCCGCGGCGACGCCATGCAGCTGGTTGGTGCCCTGCTTGCTGATGGCGTTGATGATGGCGCCGGTGGTGCGGCCGAACTCGGCGTCGTACTGATTGGTGACGACCTGGAACTCGGCGATCGCCTCGAGCGGCGTGCGCGCCTGGCTGCCGGCCCGCTGGCCGATGACGTCGTCGTTGTTGTTGGCGCCGTCGAGCAGGAAGTTGTTGTTGCGGGAATCCATCCCGTTGGCGCTGACGGCGTCGGAGCCGAACGACTCGGTGCTGATGTTGGCGACCATTCCCGGCAGCAGGGCGACCATGCCGACGAAGTTGCCGTTGACCGACGGGAGGCTGATGACTTCGCGGTTGGTCACGTTGCCGCCGATCTCCTTGGAGGTGACGTCGACGAGCGGCGTGGCCGCCGTGATCGTCACGGTTTCGGCAAGCCCCCCGACCTCGAGCGACAAATCGAGCGTGGTGGTATGGCCCAGATCGAGCCGGATGCCGGCGCGTGTGTACTTCTTGAAGCCGGGCGCCTCGGCGACCAGCGTGTAGAGCCCGGGCGACAGCGCGGTGACGAAGTAACTGCCGTCGTCGCCGGCCACGGTCAGCCGGTAGACGCCGGTGGCCTGATTGGTGATCGTCAGGGTCACGCCGGCGATGGCGGCGCCCTGGGGGTCGAGCGCCCGGCCGCGCAGTTCGGCACTGCTTTCCTGGGCGAGCGCGGCACCGGCGAAGGAGGAGGCGAGGAACCACGTGATGCCAAGGCACAATCGGAATGTCGGCCTCATCGGTACCTCCACGAATGAGAGAGAGCCCCGCGGGGACGCCACTATCGTAAGCCTCGCCGTCGCGATTGGGTGCGCGATCGCATCCAGCTCGACGGTGCTTGCAGTGGTTCGAGTCCGAGGCCGCAAGGAGCGCCGAGGGAATGCTTCGTGCGTTTGCGAGGTGGAACCACTGGTGACGGCCGAGAACAAGGGCCACGAGGAATGCGCGGAGGCCATTCGACGAGCCTGCGCACCGAAATTGAAACGGCAGGCCGAGACCTTCATACACGGTTCGACGAGTCAGACGACTGGTCGAACCGTTATCCCGGGTGGTAAGCCTCCCCTTTCTGTCAACGCGTCAGGGTGACCTCGTAGGCCAACGCGACTTTTGCCAGTTCCTCGCGCACCGGAGCCCACGCCGCCGCCGCCGAGGAGTTCGGTGGGAGGTTGAGCGTGGCGGCGATCATGACCCCGCTCGTCTTCAGCAGCGCGTTCGCCTCCGCTACGCCCTTCTGCCTTTTCCCCAGCGCGGCATTGAGCGCCCGCGCGCTGTTCTTCATGGCATCGACGTTCTGAATCGCTGTCTGACGGCTCGCAGGTGTGAGGTTCCCATCTGCGGTCAGCGCATTGCTGTAGGCGTTTCGAAAGCCATCCATGTTCTTTTCGACATTGACTGCGGCGGTCACGAGTTCAGCGTCGTTGACCCGCCTGGCTTGTGCGCCGAGCGCCTCTTGTCCCGGCCTGAGCAGGGCGGTGTTGTACGCCGCCGCGAGGCGCCGCAAGTCGGTTGCGAGCACGCCCCACTCTCTGGATCCTCGGAACCCTGCTGGTTGCGCGGATGCCCACGCGTCGAGCCGCGTCGCGAACTGCAGAAGCGACAGCACCTCACTGCTGGCCGAGTAGTTCGCAGCGAATCTCTCCTGGGCACGCTCGACCTGATCCTGCAAGTCGTCGAAGAACTCGTTGGTCTTGACCTCACCGCGTGCGGACCTGATGGTCGAGTTCTTCAGCTTGTCGTCAAGGGCGGCTTCAAACGCCGCACGCTTGGTCTCGATGCTCGCGAGCAGGGCCTTGACCTCCGGATCCGTCAGGCGTTCAGTTGCAGTGGCCACCAGCCGAGATGTGGAGCCGCTGACATCCCTGATGGCTGGTGTCTCGGGCGCGGCGGCGAGGCCGCCCTCGGCACCCTTGACGGCGGCTTCGTCGGAGGGTGGCTGGCTCTTCAATACGTCGTCGCTGGCGGGTGGGGGCGCTTGGGTGGACGGCTTCGGGCCGCTGGCCGCTCCAACATCAGCCGGCGGCGTACTTCCAGCCGGCGCGGATGACGGGTTCGTCCCGCATCCGGCCAGCGCGAGGATGCCGCACGTTGCGACCAGGAGCCTGGTAAGTGTCATCTGCTTCTCCACCGTTGCCTTGGAATTGGCCACGACATGTTGTGATGCGCCGCCGGGGGACACGTCGGCTTGCGCACAGATTCTTGAGAAAACTTGCGAACTGCGTGCGGACGACGCTGAGCAAGTGCAAGCCATGTACCTGCCGTTGCCCACACGCATCCCCGTGATCGCGTTCTGACCTCGAGGGTTTAGCAGGGTGCGGCGTCGAGGGGGCCGTCGACCGCCATCACGCGGGCAGCTCGAACCAGAACGTGCTTCCAGCCGGCACACCGGGATCCACCCCGATTGTCCCGCCATGGGCCTCGATGGCGAGTTTGCAGAACGCAAGACCCAACCCCACCGAGTGGTAGGCCGATTCCTGGCGAACCTCGACCATCCCGAACTTCTCGAAGATCCTCTCTCTCGCTTCCGGAGGGACGCCGCGTCCCTGGTCGTGCACGGCGACTCGCACGCGGCCCTCGCGCCTGGCGACGGAAATGCGGATCGGACTGCCGGCGGGCGTGTGCCTGAGGGCATTGGTGACGAAGTTATCTATGACGCGCCGGACGAGGGCGCCGTCGCAGCTCACTTCCACGGTCCCCGCGCATTCGATGTCGAAGAGTCGCGTGGCGTCGATAGCCCTTAGCGCTGCACGCACGTCGCGGGCTATCTGGGTCAGATCCCACACCGCCCGCTTGACCGGCATACTGCACTCTTCGAGCCGGCTCACGTCGAACAGGTCGTTGATCATCTGGTTGAGCTCGTCGGCGACGTTGCACGCTGACTGCAGGACGTCCCGCTTGTTTTCGCTGACCGCACCCCTCAAGAGGAGGAGGTTGATGCCCAGCGCCTGCAGCGGCGACCCCATGTCGTGAACGACCATGCGCACCAGGTCGTCGCGCAACTGCTCCAGGGCGCGAAGGCGGGTGTAGCTGTCGGCCAGGTCCGCTTGCGCCCGCCTGAGCGCCACGTGCGCCTTCACCCGCGCGAGGACTTCGTCCAATTGGAAAGGTTTGGTGATGTAGTCGACGCCGCCCGCGTCGAACGCCCGGACTTTGTCGGCCGTATCGGTCAACGACGTCAGGAAGATTACTGGCACGTCCTTCGAGCCATCCTTCGCCTTGAGACGCTGGCAGACGTCGTAGCCGTTCATCTCCGGCATGGTGATATCCAGCAGGATGAGATCGGGCGGGTCGTGCTCCACGGCCTGAAGCGCCTGCCGTCCGGTGGTCACGGCGCGCACCTCGTACCCATGCTTTTCCAGCAGGTCCGACAAGAGCCGCAAGTTGTCGATCCCATCGTCGACGACCAGCACGCTGGCCATTGGGGCTGTTTCCTGATTGATCGCGGGATCCTGCGGCCTCTCAGGCTTCATCGTGCGCTCTCGATTCCAGTGCCGACACGAGCGCGTCGTACTGGAAGTGCCGGGCCAGCACGCGAACCTCGGCAGCGACGTCTACCGAGTGCTGCTCCACCACATCCGCGAGCGATTCGAGCCGCTTGGCGCGCCCCTCGATCGCCGCCTCACGCAGCTGATTGATCAGCGCTAGTGGCAGGCTGCTCAGTCGCTGCGACAGCGTCGACCGCCCGGCGGGGTCGCGCTGCGCCAGACCAGGCGGCCGGGGGACCGACGATCCAAACAGGTAGCGAGCGCCCAGCCGTTCGCCGATGGCCGCGAGCAGTTCCCCCTCCCGGTACGGCTTCCGCACGAACGCATCAACACCGGATTCGCGCGCCTCGGTCTCGGTGCCTGCCAGGCCGCTGGCGGTCACCGAGAAGATCGCGGCCTTCGACCCGCTCTGCCGCAACCTCCGGATGCCTTCCAGTCCGCCCATCCCCGGCATGCGCAGGTCCATGAGCACCAGATGGGGACGCCAGTCGTCGTGCACCACGATGGCTTCCTCGGCGCTCGCTGCCGTGCGCGTGGAGAAACCCACTCGCGACAACAACTCGTCGAGCAGATCGCGGTTGGTCGGCACATCGTCCACGATCAGGACTTTCAAGTCGGGCTGATTGGGCGCGAGCCCGGCCGGAATCGGGTGCGCGACGCGCGCCAGGACGGCATCGATGGCTGCGCCAGCGGCTTCGAAGGAGAACGTGAACACGCTCCCTTTCCCCGGCGTGCTCTCGACGGCGATGTCTCCATGCATCAGGCGCGCGAAATTCCGGCTGATGGTCAGGCCCAGTCCGGTGCCCCCGCTGCGGATAGTCGAATCCGCCTGATCGAACGCATCGAAGATCCGGCTGAAATTTCCAGGCTCGATTCCCGGTCCCGTGTCTTCGACGGCGATGGCGACGACGTGCTGGCCCCCCGCAGCCACGCGACAGCCGGCACGCACGGCGACCCGTCCGGAGGCGGTGAATTTGACGGCATTGCTCAGCAGGTTGATGAGCACCTGGCGGACCTTGCCGGCGTCTCCCAACAGCGCGCGCGGCAAGCGCGGCTCCTGCTCGAACGTGAGCTCGAGGCCCTTGTTCTCGGTCAGGTCGCGGAACATCCACTGCACGTCTTCCAGCACTGCGTGCAGGTCGAATGGTTCGAGCGCGGGCGTCGCGCGGCCTGCCTCGATCTTCGACATCTCCAGAATGTCGTTGATCACCGTCAGCAGATGGTTGCCGCTGTTGTGAATGATGTCGATCTTCTGTTTCTGATCGTCGCGCAGGTCCTGGTCGCGTTCGAGCAGCTGGGCGTAGCCGAGGATCGCGTTCATCGGCGTCCGGATCTCGTGGGACATGTTGGCGAGGAAGGCGCTCTTCGCCCGGCTGGCGCTCTCCGCCGCCTCCTTGGCGGCGCGCAGTTCGGTGGTGCGGCTGGCAACGAGCGCTTCGAGATGCTCCTGGTGTCTTCGCAGCTCGTTGACGAGTTGCTCGCGATCGCGCTCGGCGCTGATCAGATCCGTGACATCCCGGTTGATACCGACCATGCGCACGGGCCGGCCGTCCGCGCCGCGGATGGTTTGGCCCATGCCGCGAATGGTGCGTATCGCGCCGTCCGCCCGCCGCACCCTGAAGTCGGACCGGTACTCGTGGTCGCCGCGGAGCGCGGCCTCGACGTCCGCCCTGGCACGCGCCACGTCTTCCGGCACCAGACACCGGGTCCACGCGTCGAAAGCGCCGCCGAACTCGTCTTTCCGAAGGCCATAGAGCCGGTAGTTCGAGTCGTCCCACACCAGCCGATCCTGCTCCACGTCCCAGTCCCAGATGCCGAGCCCGGCCGCATCGATGGCGAGTTGCAGCCGGTTATCGCTCAGGCGCAGGCGGGCCTCGCTTTCCTCCAGTTCGCGCTCACGACTCTTTCGCGTCTCGACTTCGCCGACCAGATCGTCAAACGATGCCTCGAGCCTGCCAGCCATGTCGTTGAACGATTGCGCGAGGGCTCCCAGCTCCTCCAGCCTGCTGCCCGGCACCCGCGTGCCCAGGTCGCCGCGAGCCATGGCCCGCGTCGCGCGCGAAATGCTCCGGAGCGGTGCGGTCACCGACGACGCCAGTGCCGCGGCCAGCACGAGGGACAGCACCAGCGCCAGGGCAAAGACCATCGCCGACCGGCTGCTGCCGATGCGCGCGCCCGCCAGATAGAACGCTTCAGGCATGGCCGTGACCAGAATCCAGTGCCGGCCGCCGCTGCCCTCGCGATAGATCGTCGCGTAGGTCAGCCACGTTTCCCGCGAGAGCGGCCTCGCCGTCACGTGATCGAACCGGAACTCCGCCGCGTCTGCAGCCATGCCCGACGGACCGGTGTGCTGTGCCAGACCTGCAACCGCACTCTCCACCACCACATCGCCGTCGGGAGCGGACGAGGCGATCATCGCGCCGGCTTCGTCCAGGATGAAGGCTCGACCTTCCGAGCCGATAGCCTGGCTTCGCAGCAGAGAGACAAGAGCGTCCGTGCGCTCGGCGGCTATCTGCGACGGCGAGCCTGCCAGGTAGGCGTCCAGCCGCATACGGATGCTCGCCGACGCTTCCTGATGGAGTCTGGTCGCCAGTCTCGCCGCATCGTCGTCGGCGCTCTGGAGGGCCACAATCGCCGTGGCGCCGACCATCACGAGCACCAGTGCGATGAACGGCATGAAGATGAAGATCCGGATCGGGACGCCTTCCTGCACCGGGTCCGCGTCCCCCGGCGTACTGCCGCGGCCGGCTTCCCAGATCCATTTGTTGTCGCCAATCGCGCGCTCTCTGACGTGTCCGGGGATTTCCGCCCAGAACCATCCGACCCGTCTGGCCAGCGGCAGTGCGGCCAGAAAGACCCCCGGCGCGAGGAGCCAGGTAATGGTCAACGTGAAGAACAGCGCCGACGAGATGTTCCGGTAGGAGATAGCGGCGGTGAATTGGCCCGAGCAAATGAACCCCCACATCACCGGGTCGAGCAGCATGATCAGCACAACGAACATGCCGTAGCGCCTCCACGTGTGCACCCGGCGGAAATCCGGATTCCGGCCAACGAGCTGATAGGCCATCCAGACAAAGGCGGTCCAGAAGAAGTAGCCCTCCGCCCAGTGCAGGACAAAGTCCGGTGGCACTCCCTCGATCAGGTCCGACAGCATGTACGCCGGCGGCACGGCGATCAGGGCGGGATAGCCGAGGAGCACGATGCACAGCAGAACCACGAGGTCCTTCAAGGACTCGAACGTTTGTGCACCCGGTACGAGCACGATGAACGAGCCGATGTAGCCGCTCGCGATGACCAGCACGAAGGTGAGTGGCATGCTCAGAAACGCCTTCGCGTTCCAGGTCTGCCGCGCGCGGCCGAATCCCCACTGCTCGCCGATTCGGAACGTAAAGCCGCCGAAGGCGCAGACGGCCAGGACCAGGCCGACGATGTAGCTGAATCGGCTCCACACCTCCAGCAGCGGGAGGGGGATGGCACTGACGAACGCCTCGAGCCAGGAGATGATCGAGGTCATGACTGATCGCGTGCCGATGTTCGGCAGCAGACGCCGTCCATCGCAATCAGCGACGCCAGCCTACGCACAGGCTGATTATCGTTGGTTTCGATGCACCGGCAAGCGCCCCGGAATGGGATTCCAGAGGGCTGGCAACGCGTTTTCGGAGATTCCGGCCCGCCCGCCCGCGTGTTCAACTAGAGTCGAGGCGTGCATGATGAAGACCCTGATAGCTGAAGACCATCGGGACACACGAGAATCGCTTGCGTTGCTCCTGCGCCTCGACGGCTACGACGTGGTCGAGGCCGCCAGTGGTCTTGAAGCCTGGGACCAGTTCGAGCGCAACCGATTCACATTGGTGCTCTCGGACTGGTTGATGCCACACCTCGATGGCCTCGAGTTGTGCCGACGCATTCGTGCGACTGAGCGTCCGTACTATCCCTACGTCATTTTGCTCACGGCGCTGAAAGGCAAGGATCACTTCCTTCAGGCGATGAGCGCAGGTGCCGACGACTTCATCTCGAAACCCTTCGATGCGGATGAACTGCGCGCCAAACTGCACGCGGCTGAGCGCATCGTCACTCTGCAGGATCGCGTGAAGCGGCTCGAAGGGATCCTGCCCACCTGCATGTATTGCAAGAAGATCCGAGACGAGAACCAGACCTGGGTGACTATCGAGGAGTACATAACCGAACGCAGCAATGCGGAATTCAGTCATGGCGTCTGCCCTGGTTGCTTCACGAAGGCATCGGCTCAATTGGGTGGTCAATAGCTTCGACTGGCGCACAGAAGGTGCCGGGCGTGCGCACTGGCCCGGCCTCGGTCAACGCATGACGAAGTACACCCACGGCGACCCGATCAGCAGGTATATCGCCAGGAAGGCGAGGGTGATGAGCGCGCCGAGGGTGTAGAGCTCGCGCTGCGTCAGATAGCCGCTCGCCACGAAGATGATGTTCTGGCTCCCGCCCTGCGGGGTGATCACCGAGAAGTAGCTGCTCGCGAAGAGCAGGCCGAAGGCCATCAGCGGCAGCGGCACGCCGCCCTTCGTGCCGACGTCGAGGAAGACGCCGAACAAGGCCAGCACCTGCGATGTCTGGCTCACGAACATGTAGTGGATGAGGACGTAGAGGACGACCAGGGTTACGTACATCGCCGTCCAGGACAGGCCGCCGAGGCCCGAGGCGAGGCGTTCGCCGACGTAGCCCATGAAGCCGAGCTCGTTCAGCTGCGCGCTCATCGCGAACAGCACCGCGAGCCAGAGGAAGGTGACCAGCGTGTCGCCCTGCTTGGTGATGTCGTCGAGCGTGATCACGCCCAGGAAGAGCAGCACGCCGAAGCCCATGAAGGCGACGCTGGTGGTGTTGAGGTTCAGCTTGCTGCCGAAGATCCAGCCGGCGACCATCAGCACGAAGGTCACGGCCGTAATCCACTCCTCGCGCGACATGCTGCCCATGCCGGCCAGTTCCTTGCGCGCCGCCGCCGGGGCCTCCGGTGTCTTGCCCACGCGCGGCGGGAAGAGCTTCGCGACGATCAGCGGCAGGAGCCCGATCGCGACGAGCGAGGGCACCGCGGAGGCGAGGAGCCACTTCCCGAAGTCGATCTCGAGTCCGGCCTGCTGGACGATCAGCACCGCGACCGGGTTGGCGGAGGTGGCCGTCATCCACAGCGCGGACGAGACCGCGAGGCCCGCCATCGAGCAGAACATGAGATAGCCCCCCAGGCGCCGGCCCTCGGGATCCTCCGGCCTCGAGCCCGCCCCCTGGGCGACGGAGAGCACGATCGGATAGAGCACTCCGCCGCGCGCCGTGTTGCTCGGGAAGGCCGGCGCGATGGCCGCGTCGGTGAGCACAATGCTGTAGGCGAGGCCGAGCGACGAGCCGCCGAAGCGGCTGACCATGAAAAGGCTGACGCGCCTGCCGAGGCCCGACTTCACCACCGCCTGCGCGACGATAAAGGCGATCACGACCAGCAGCACGCTGGAGTTGGCGAAGCCCGAGTAAGCCTGCTCCGGCTTGATCGTCCCGGTCAGGACGATGGCGCCGACGGCCAGCATCGAGGCCGTGAGCAGCGGGAAGGCGCCGATCAGCACCGAGGCGATGGCCGCGGCAAAGACCGCGAACAGATGCCAGGCGGGCGCCGTGAGTCCGGCCGGAACGGGGAAGAACCAGATGCCGAGCGCGACCGCGAAAGGAATCGCGCGCTTCAGACGCTGTCCCATCGTCAGTGTCATCGAGGCGATCCTCCCGCTGCGGGGCCGGGCTGAACGCGACCCTTCAGGTCAGCGGCGCGCCCCTGGATCGCGCCCTCCTCGCCGTCCATCACCCACTGCCAGGAGAATTCGTAGGAGCCTGTGACGCCGGCGTAGCGCCCCGTGCCGGAAAGGACCGTGCCTCTGATGCGGTTCTTCGCCGCGGTGCCCTCGCCCTGGAGTTCGCTGAACACCTGGTCGCCGTGTTCGTCCGTCCAGACGCTGCGGCCCTGGAAGCCCGTGGCGCTGTCCGCGAGTCCGATCACCTCGGACTGGAATCCGACGCCGGGACGGCCCGGACCCGCGAGCAGCATCGTGCCCTTCAGGTTGACGATCGAGCCGATCCGGCCCTCACCGAGGGAGATGGTGTGACGGCTGCCGGCGGCATTCCATGAGCCCTCGAACTCCAGCGACTCGCCCGGCGCTGCGGCAAGCCTCGGCGACTCCGTCGGCGGGCCGCAGGCCGCGGCGGCGAGGGCCAGGCCGAGCAGGAACTGCGCGCGTGTGAGGAATCCCATGTCTTCCCTCCGGTCGGTAATGGCCATCGGACGGCGCAGATTAGCATGCTCTCGCATCGCCCATGCTCGCCGGAAGCCGCAAGGCTTCGCCGCGGCTTCAAGCGGTATAACATCCCGTCACCATGGTGACGCAGTACACCAGCGTCCTCGACCTGCTCCCGCTCTGGGGCTTGTTCCTCACCATCGTCGTGCTCGTCCTGGCGGCCATCGAGGGCGGCTACCGTCTGGGAAGTTACCGGCACCGCCAATCAGGTCGCGAGAAGGAGGCGCCTGTCGGTGCGATGGTTGGCGCCACGCTGGGGCTGCTGGCGTTTATGCTCGCGTTCACGTTCGGGATGGCGGCGTCGCGCTTCGATAACCGTAAACAACTGGTGCTCGACGAGGCCAATGCGATCGGGACAACCTACCTGCGTGCGGCGATGCTCCCGGAGAGGGGCGACGAGATTCGCGCCCTTCTCAGATCCTATGTGGACGCTCGCCTGGAAGCCGTCCGGCCTGGCCAGGTGGCAGAGGAGATTCTCCGGTCGGAAGGCATACAGGGCCAGTTGTGGTCGGCAGCGACGGCGATCGGGCTGCAGCACGGAGATTCGATTGTGGTGGGCCTCTTCGTCGAGTCGCTCAACGAAGTGATCGACCTCCATGCGAAGCGAGTCACCGCCGGCTTGAGGAACCGCATCCCTGGCACCATCTGGGCGGCGTTGCTGACGATCGCCACGCTGTCACTGGCCGCCATGGGCTACCACGCGGGGCTGGTGGGCACGATCCGGTCGGTCGCCATTCTTGTGGTGGCGGTCACCTTTTCCGCGGTCATCGCGTTGATTGCCGATCTGGACCGCCCGCAGGAAGGGACCTTGACCGTGAGCCAGCAGGCCCTCATCGATGTGCGGCAGTCGATGGATCCGCCCGGGAAGTAGCGCATCATGGCGCATGCGCCGCGTCCTGCGCCTCGGCCTCCTGGTCGTAGCGGGATACGCCCTCGCCTGCGGCCCCACCGACACGACGACACGGCTGACATTCTCTGGCAGCGCACTCGGACCAGAGGGCGCAGTTATCCGGCAGCAGCTCGCTCGCTTTGCGGAACACCGTCCCGGGGTGCGCGTAGAGCTGCAGGTCACACCCGACTCGGCGGATCAGCGCCATCAGCTCTACGTGCAGTGGCTCAACGCCCACGCGCCGGCGCCGGACGTGCTTCAGCTCGACGTCATCTGGATGTCGGAGTTTGCGGCGGCCGGATGGATTCTGCCGCTCGACGCGTTCGCGCCTGGCGTCGACGATTTCCTGCCGGCGGCGCTCGCGGCCGCCCGCTGGAAAGGCGCGCTCTATGCGATGCCGTGGTTCGTCGACGTGGGGTTGCTCTACTGGCGGACGGATCTCCTCGACCGGGCGCCTCGATCACTCGCCGAGCTGCGCGAGATGGCGCTTCGACTGCGTGAGACCGACGCCACACGTTTCGGGCTGGTCTGGCCGGGCGCGCGCTACGAAGGGCTCGTTACGGTGTTCCTCGAGCACCTCGCGGCGTTCGGCGCCGGTATTCTCGACGCGCGCGGGCGCGTGATCGTCGACGATCCAGCGGCGATCCGCGCGCTCGCGTTCATGGTGAACGCGCTCAACGTCGATCGCATCGTCCCCTCGTCTGCGCTGACATGGCAAGAAGAGCAGGTACGTTTCGCCTTCCAGAATGGTGAGGCGGGCTTCATGCGCAACTGGCCGTATGCGTGGACGCTGCTGCAGGACGAATCACGATCGCGAGTCGCACGACGGTTTGCCGTTGCGCCGTTTCCGGCGGGGGAAGGCGGCAGGCCCGCCGCCGCGCTCGGCGGGGCCCAATTGGCCATCAACGCCTGGAGCGCCCACCCGACACTCGCCTTCGAGCTCGTGGCGTTTCTGACCGCGCCGGAGCAGATGGTCGAGCGTGGCCGATTGGCTGCACAGCTGCCGCCCCGCCGTTCGCTTTACGAGAATCCAGAGCTCGCCGCGGCTCTGCCGATTCCGCTCGATCAGGTTCGTCAGGTGCTCGAGGCTGCGGTCCCGAGGCCGGCGACGCCGGTCTACAGTGAGATGTCTGAGATTCTTCAGGTGCGGATCCATCGCGCATTGACAGGACAGCAGCCGCCGGCGGCGGCACTTCAGGAGGCGGCGCGCGAGATGCGCGCGCTGCTGATGCGCGCGGGCCTGTCCGCGGAAGGTCCGACGTAGTGAATCACCGAGCAGTACCGATCGAACGCGGTGAGACACGACTGGCGTGGCTCCTGGTTGCGCCGGCGGTGGCGGTCATCCTGCTCGTGTCGCTGGTGCCGATCGCCGTTACCGCGTGGGAAGCGCTGCACGCCCACGATCTACGCCTGCCCTGGCTGGGCAGGCCGTTCATCGGTGCCGGGAACTTCATGGAGGCGGCCAGCGATCCGCGTTTCGGTGCGGCGCTGGTTCATACAGTGGCGTTTGCCCTGATCAGCGTACCGCTCGAGCTGATGCTGGGTCTTGCGCTCGCGGTGATGATGCATTCCGCGGTGCGGGGACGGGCGTTCATCCGCGTCTCCGCGCTGCTGCCCTGGGCGATTCCGACGGTTGTGGCGGCGCTGCTGTGGCGGTTCATGTTCGAAGCCCAGACCGGCATCCTGGCGGCGTCGTTTCAGACGTTCGGGCTGGTCGGCCCGGCGTTCGACTGGTTCGTACACCCGCTCGCGGCCTGGGTGCCGATCATTGCCGCCGACGTATGGAAGACCACGCCCTTCGTGGCCATCCTGCTCCTGGCAGGCCTGCAGACGATCGACCCGGCACTCGGCGAAGCGGCGCGGATCGACGGCGCGAGCCCGGCCAGGGAGTTCCTCACCATCACGCTGCCGCTCCTCGCACCCGCGCTGGTCGTCGCCGCGGCATTTCGGATGCTCGATGCGTTGCGGCTGTTCGATCTGGCGTACGTGATCACGGGCGGCGGCCCGGGCACGGCGACGGAGCCGCTGTCGCTGTATGCATTCATCGCGCTGATGCAGCGCCTGCGGTTCGGCTACGGATCCGCGCTGTCGGTGATCGTCTTCCTGCTGACGTTTGCCTTCGCCCTCGTGTGGGTGCGCGCCCTCGGGCGATCCCTGAGCGGAGCCCGATCGTGAAGGCTCGACCGGAGGCCGTTGTCCCGGCGGCCGCCGGCGCCCTGCTCCTGGCCGCGTCGCTCTTCCCGATCTATTGGATGGTCGCCTCGTCGCTGACGCCGGAGTCGCGGCTCTTCGAGTCGCGTCCGCTCCTGCCGACCGCGGTCACGTTCGAGCACTACCGCGCGCTCTTCGACGAGCGCGATTTCCTCGTGCCCATTCGCAATTCCCTCCTCGTCTCCGGGCTCACGACGATCGTGGCCGTGCCGGTGGCCGCGCTGTGTGCGTACGCGCTGGCTCGACTGCGAATGCGTGGAAAGGGCCTGCTGCTCGCGTTCGTGCTCGCCGTCTCGATGTTTCCGCAGATCTCGATCGTGCCGCCGCTCTACTTGATCCTTCGCGAGCTTCGGCTCCTGAATACCTACCCCGGGCTGGTGCTTCCCTACCTGACGTTCTCGATGCCGCTCGCCATCTGGCTGCTGACGGGATTCTTCCGCCAGCTTCCGCGGGATCTCGAAGAGGCGGCGATGCTGGACGGCGCCACGCGGATGCGAACGTTGCGCGACGTGGTGCTGCCGCTGGCTGCCCCTGGCGTGGCGAGCACCGCGATCCTGACGTTTCTCTACTGTTGGAACGAGTTTCTGTTCGCGCTCTCGTTCACGCTCGGCCCCGACCGTTACACGGTTCCGGTCGCGATCATGCTGTTCCGCGGCCGCTATCAAGTGCCATGGGGCGAGGTGCTGGCGGCCACGGTGCTGGCGACGATTCCGGTCGCGCTGCTGGTGCTGGCGTGCCAACGCCGCATTGTCGCTGGCCTGACCGTTGGCGCCACGAAGGGGTGAGCCCGTGGCAGCGATCACGCTCGCAGGACTCTCCAAAACCTATCCCAACGGCCACGTTGCGGTCCGCCCTCTCGACCTTCGCATCGAGGATGGAGAGTTTCTGGTACTGGTCGGGCCCTCGGGATGCGGCAAGAGCACGCTGCTTCGGCTGATTGCCGGCCTCGAAACGCCCACCGGCGGCCGCATCGTCATCGGCGACGTCGACGTGACCGCGCATCCGCCGCAGCGCCGAGACCTCGCGATGGTCTTTCAGAGCTATGCGCTCTATCCGCACATGAGCGTGCGCGACAACCTTGCCTACGGGTTGCGGGTGCGGCGAACCGACGCCGCCACGATAGCGCAGCAAGTCGGGTCGGTTGCGGAGGCGCTCGACATCGAAGACCTGCTCGATCGGCGTCCCGCCCAACTGTCAGGCGGCCAGCGGCAGCGCGTCGCGCTGGGCCGGGCGATCGTCCGCAAGGCGAAGGCGTTTCTCCTGGACGAGCCGCTCTCCAATCTTGATCCGTCGCTCCGCGCGCAGGCGCGCGCAGAGTTGCGCCGGCTGCACCGGCTGCTGGGCACCACTGTCGTCTACGTGACGCACGATCAAGAAGAAGCGATGACGCTGAGCGGCCGGATCGCCGTGATGCGCGACGGTGCGCTCGAGCAGGTGGCGCCGCCGCTCGAGATCTACGCTGCGCCGGCCAATACGTTCGTCGCGCGCTTCATCGGCGCGCCGGCGATGAACCTGCTGCCCACCGCGGTCGCCGGAATCGAGGCCCCGGCTGGCGCGGTCGCCGGCATCCGACCGCAGGACGTGCGAGTCGGTCCGGAAGGAGCACGGCGCGCGACCGTAGATCTCGTCGAGCCACGCGGGCCCGATTACGTGCTCCACCTGAACCTGGACGGGTCGAACACCCCGCTTCTGGCTGTCGTCAGCGGCCCCGCGCCGCCCGCCATCGGCGCCGGCGTCTTCGTCACGCTGCCGCCCGACAGGCTGCACATCTTCGATCAGCGGGACGGACGCAGGCTGGGCGCGCACTGAGGCTCCCGCGAGCCGGTGTGGAACTAGGCGACGCCGGCGCGGCGCATCACGGCTTCGGACTTCTGCTTGATCTCGGTGGCGATGGCGAACGGGTCGCCTTGGGTAAAGCGCGGCAGGAACAACTCCACGGAGAGTGTCCCGCTGTACTCGGCCTTGGCCAGCGCCTGGAGGATGCGGTCCAGCGGAGCGATGCCGTCGCCCGGGATCTCGCGCGTGGTCTGGTCGAGCATCTCGCGCGGGAGGTTCGGCACGTCCTGGAAATGCACGTGTCCGATCTCGCCAGACCGCACCGACTCCAGATCCTCCATCCGGCTCGGGCCCGACCAGAAGTGATAGAAGTCGAACATCGGCTTCAGCGACGGGTGGTTCGCGTCGCGCGTCGTCGTCAACAGCGTGGGCAGATTGGCGATGAACGTCGAGTTGCGGGGCGCCTCGACCATGAACACCAGCTTGTACTGGCTGGCGATCTCGCCAACCTCGCGCATGTTGGCAGCCACCGCCTTGTAGTCGTCGAGCGAGAACGTCGTCGCCGGCGCGGCCGCGGGCTGGTAAATGCGCGGCAGCCCGAGCTCCGCAAAGAGCTGGCACCGGCGCCGCAGGGTGTCGAGCGCCGCGGCCCGGTTCGGATTGGGCTCGAAGATCCCGGGCGCCCCCGCGTTTGCCGATACCGGCGTCAGCCCGTTGTCGGTCAGCACACGCTTGGCCGCTGCCAGCGGATTGGTCTTCAGGAAATCGTCGAGGAGGTTCGCGGTCAGCTCGACGTGACGGATGCCCGCCTTGGCCCACCCTTCGAGAGAGCGTTGAAACCCGGCGCCCGACGAGGTGTTCTGGTGCAGTCCGAGTGTCATGGCCATGGCGGGTCGTCGGCGAGTCTGGAGGGCCGCGAGGGCCAACGGGGCGGTGAGAACCGAGCGGCGGCTGATCACCCGACCCAACTATACGCCTGGTGCGCGCCCAAACCCTTCATGGGAGGCCGTGCGATCCGCTCCGAGCCCGGAACGGACGTGCGTCGCTCGCTTCGTCGGCACGAGGCGCTTCAGCTCCTCATGCCAATTGAGGATTATCTGGATCTCCCGCGGCCCCACTGTTCCGAGTAGACTCGCTCCGTACGATCGGAATCGGAGCGCGCCGAACCTGAAGGAGTAGGGCAACGTGCGAAACGCATCAATCGTCCTTGGAACGACCATTGCCCTTGGGCTGGCTGCGGTGAGCCACGCTCAGCGTCCGGCCGGGATCACGGCCGAGATGATCGCCACGGCGCTGCCCGTGGAGGGTGCTCCTCTCGCCGTGCCGGGCCCCTACAAAGTGGAGTCCGGACCGGCCTTCGGCTCGCCGGGCCATGTGGTCTACCGACCGGCGGATCTCACGCCGTTTCCGACCAGAGACACGCTGCCCGTGATGGTCTGGGGCAACGGCGGATGCGCGATCAACAGCACGCGCTACGGCGGTTTCCTCACGACGATTGCATCGCACGGGTTCCTCGTGTTGGCGACCGCCGCCGAGCCGGGCGCGGCTGGCGGCCGGGCCACCGCCGACAACCTGCGCAAGGCCGTCGATTGGGCCGAAGCGGAGAACAAGCGTGCGGGGTCGCCGCTGAGCGGCAAGATCGCGCTCGATCGTGTGGCGATCATGGGCCAGTCGTGTGGTGGGTTCCTGTCGCTCGAGCTGGGAGCCGACCCACGCGTGGATACGATCGGCGTGTTCAACTCGGGCCTGCAGGGGAACAACACCGCGCAGCTCACCGCGCTGCACGGTCCGGTGCTGCTCATCAACGGGCACGAGCGCGACTTCCTGATGGCGTCCTCCAAGGCGACCTTCGACGCGATCGAGACGCTGCCGGCCTTTTACGGCGCGCGTCGCGGCGCCGGGCACACAGCGACTGTCGATCATCCTGGCGGTGGCGAGTGGGCGAACGTCGCGTCGAACTGGCTGCGATGGCAGTTCAAGAGCGACAAGCAGGCTGCGAAGATGTTCTTGGGCAAGGACTGCAGTCTCTGCACGAACCCGAACTGGGAAACGGCATCGAAGCGCCTTCAGTAGTACCCCCGGGCGTTCCGGACTGGTTACTGCCGGCTCACCGGCAAGGCCTGGCACCCTCGTCCTGTCTCGGGGATGCCAACGTAAGAGCCGGAAGCCCAGCCGCGCCGTTCATCACTGACGGCCCGCTTTTACCGCCAGTCGAGTCCCTTCGGCCTGTAAACGGCGCAACAATGCTCGGCTCGATAATTGCTTTACCAGAGCCGTGGCGCTCTCCAGACGCACCCTCACCGCGATTGCCGGCGTCGCCGTCCTCCTCCTGCTGATCCTGTTCTCGCTCCCCATCGCGGTCGAGCCTCGCATCAAGCAGCGCCTCGTGAACGCCCTGGGCGAACGTTTCGACAGCGAGGTACAGGTGGAAACCCTGACGATCTCGCTCCTTCCCAGGCCGAGGCTCTCGGGGCGAGGGCTGGTGCTCCGTCACAAGCACCGCACCGACGTGCCGCCGCTCGTGCTGATTGCATCATTCTCGGGTGAAGCCGGCCTCGTGGGCCTCCTGAGCGATACGGTCACGATCAGCAACATCCGGCTGGAGGGCTTGGAGATCAACGTCCCACCCGGCGGTCTGAGCCTGAACGACGATGAACCGGACGACGCCCACGACAACGACAGGAAGACGTCCCCGCTCATCGTCCGCAATCTGCAGTCGGAGCGGGCCGTGCTGCGAATCCTTCGAAGGACGGCAGGCAAAGCGCCGCGTGTGTTCGAGATCGGACAGCTCGACATGAAGGACGTGGGCGCGGACCACCCGTGGCCGTTCCGCGCGAACCTCACCAATCCAACGCCGCCTGGCCGCATCCGGACGGAAGGGACATTCGGGCCCTGGCAGGAGGAACAGCCGTCCCAGACGCCGCTGGCGGCGTCGTACCGTTTCGAGAACGCCAACCTGGGCGTCTTCCACGGGATTGCTGGAATCCTGAATTCGTCCGGTGCATTCAAAGGTGTGCTCGAACGCATCGAGGTGGACGGCACGACGAGCATGCCCGCGTTCGCGCTCGCGGACGTCGGGAACGGCCTGCCGCTCGAAACGCGATTCCACTCAATCGTGGACGGCACGAACGGCAACACGCTGCTGCAACCCGTCGAAGCCACCCTGGGCGCCACGAAGATCCACGCGGCCGGCGGCGTGGTCGAACGTGAAGGCGAAGACGGGCGCACGGTGGAGCTCGACGTCGTCATCGACGCCGGGCGGTTGGAAGACATCCTCCGTCTCGCGGTGAAGGGCCCACAACCGCCCATGACCGGCGTGCTGAAGCTGAGAACGAAGTTTCTCTTGCCGCCCGGGGATCGCGACGCGCTCCGGAAGCTCGTACTCGACGGGAGCTTCAGCGTAGACAGGGCGGAATTCAACAAGTCACAGGTCCAGGACAAAGTCGACGCGTTCAGCACCAAGGCGCGCGGGGTGCAAGACGACACGCCCGACCCGGTGGTGTCGGACTTCCGGGGCGCGTTCAAGATGCGCGACGGCGCGATTCACTTCTCCAACGTGACGTATGCGATGCCGGGCGCGCGCGTGAGCGTGAGCGGCCGGTTCGTGATGGAGTCGGAAGCGCTCGATTTTCGCGGCA
>Ga0070675_100000934_pt1 | contig 20807 bp, 13 predicted proteins | sample KBSM43metaG_FD_65343 | JGI IMG/M metagenome (GOLD analysis project Ga0070675, IMG submission 65343) | Miscanthus rhizosphere microbial communities from Kellogg Biological Station, Michigan, USA - KBS M4-3 metaG | ecosystem: Host-associated > Plants > Roots > Rhizosphere > Soil ... | reverse complement strand
GTCGATGCGTTCTACAAGGCAGCGATGGCAGCAGGCGGCCGCGACAATGGCGGGCCAGGACCGCGGCCGCACTACCACGAGAAGTACTACGGCGCTTTCGTGCTCGATCCAGACGGCAACAACATCGAAGCGTGTTGCCACATCTAGGTCACGCGATCGTCTTACGTTCTGCCGCGTCCGGGTTGTCCTTCACCTCGCAACGCGTGTCGAAGATCATCGTCGGCAACGCGCTGGCTGACACAGCAGGCCAGCGCGGCAAGCCACTGTGATTCGGGTTGCCCGTGCGAGCGAACTGGATCCAAGCCTGACTCACCTTCGCTGCCAGCTCGCGCGCCTCCGCCGTTCCACCCGTCGAGTTCGCACAGCGATCGATGTTGTCGAACGCGAACGCGAGCTCGGAGCAGTGATAGGCGAGCGGTGTGCCATCCAACACCGGCGTCTTCCAGGCGAACCAATACATATATGCGGGGGCGTTCGCGGCTTGCAGCTGCGCTTGTCGCACGGCTGATGCGCGGAACGTAGAGGTTGCACCGATGATCGCGGCGATCTCGAAGGGCAGCGCACCGGGATGCCCCTGTTTGAATGCCGCGACGATGTCTTTCGCAGCAGGACCGTAGGTCTTGCTGACTTCCGTCAACAGCCACTCATCGGTCAGCGAACGGGGATCCGGCCCCGCCGCTCCCGCGGAAAACTCGTTCAGCGTCGTGCCGATCAGCATCGGCACCTTTGCCGCGAGCGCCGGCGCCTGCGGATCGAACGGATGCGACGTCACAATCGTCCCGTCGAGCCACGGTTGCCAACCGAGCCGCTCCGAGAGCGTCGCGCGCGGGTTCGCGGACTGCAGCTTGTTCTTCACATCGGTGGCGATCTCGACCAGGCGCGTCGCGGGAACCTGAGTGAGTTGCTCCATGCCAATGCCTTGAGCCTGCAATTCCTTCAACACTGCAGCAGCCTGCGTGGCCGAGGCCTCGGCTGTCGCGAGACGCAGCTGCGAGCCGCTCTGCACGATCGCCTTGTGAAACAGACCTTGCGCGGACGGCATCGCCATCAGCGTGCTGACCTTGGCGCCGCCGCCCGATTGGCCGAACACGGTAACGTTCGCCGGATCGCCGCCGAAGCGACTGATGTTGTCGCGTACCCACTGCAGCGAGGCGACGATGTCGAGCATGCCGACGTTGACGGAGCGCGCGTACTTCTCGCCGCCGACCGCCGCCATGTTCAAGTAACCGAAGACGTTCAAGCGATGATTGATGCTGACGACGACGACATCGCCGCGTCGGCTCAGATTCTCGCCGTCGTACGACGGCAGCTCTTGCGACGACCCCGCCTCGTAGCCGCCGCCGTGCAGCCACACCATGACGGGTCGCTTGCTGCGATCGTCGGCAGCCGGCGTCCACACGTTGAGTCGCAGACAATCTTCGCCCGGATGACCGTCGTCCCAGTCGAAGAGAAACGCGAGTCGGTCCGAGGCCCATCCGCCGCGCACCGGTTGCGGGCAGACTGGCCCGTAGCTCATCGACGCACGCACTTGCGTCCACGGCGTGACTGGCGCCGGCGGCAGGAAACGCGCCTCGCCCGCCGTCGTCCCCGCGTACGGAATACCTTTGAACGTGAAAATGCCGTTGCGAACGTAGCCGCGAACCTTGCCTGCGGAGGTTTCGACGACACCGCTGGCCGGCGTCGTGATGGCGGATTTCCCGGCGCCTTCGCGTACCGCGCCGAGCGCAACACTGGGCGTACCGACCGCGAGCGTGGTGGCTGCCGACACACCGGCGAGCGTCGCTGCGCCCGAAAGAAATTCGCGTCGTGACGTATCGGTCATGACTCCCCCTGCTCGTGTTAACTTGAAGTATGGGCTCGCCGGCCTCCAAATGCATGCGACTGCATCGACCGGGCGCGCAACTCGTCGCCGAGTCGCGGCCACTGCCCACACCACAACCTGGACAGCTGCTGCTGCGTGTACGCGCCTGCGGCGTGTGCCGCACGGATCTGCACGTCGTCGACGGCGACTTGCCGTTTCTCGGCGCACCGCTCGTGCCCGGCCATGAAATCGTCGGCGAAGTCGTCGCACAAGGCGACGACGTCAGTGTGCCATTCGGCACGCGACTCGGCGTGCCGTGGCTCGGCTACACCTGCGGGAAATGCGAATTCTGTCTTCGCGGCGAGGAGAATCTTTGCGACCGCGCGCGCTTCACCGGCTACAGCCTGGACGGCGGCTACGCCGAGCACGTCGTCGCCGATGCGCGGTATTGCTTCGAGCTGCCGCAAGCGATGGACGATGCACACGTCGCACCACTGTTGTGCGCAGGGCTGATCGGTTATCGCTCATGGCGCTTCGCGCGAGATGCACAGCGACTCGGCATCTACGGCTTCGGTGCAGCGGCTCACATCGTCGCGCAGGTCGCACGTTGGCATGGTCAGGAGATTTACGCGTTCACGCGACCGGGCGATATCCACGCGCAGCAGTTCGCAACCGAACTCGGCGCGTGCTGGGCCGGCGACAGTGACCGAGAGCCACCGGTGCAGCTCGACGCCGCGATCATCTTCGCGTCAGTCGGTGCGCTGGTTCCTCTCGCGCTGCGCGCGTTGCGCAAGGGCGGGACACTCGTGTGCGGTGGGATTCATATGAGTGACGTCCCGGCGATGCCGTACTCGTTGCTGTGGGGCGAACGGTCGATCCGATCGGTCGCGAACCTGACGCGGCGCGATGGCGTGGAGTTCCTGGCGCTCGCGGCGCGAATTCCAGTGAAGACGCAGGTGGAGACATTCGCATTGACAGATGCGAACGCTGCGCTCGAAAGCTTGCGCACCAGTGCGCTGACCGGTGCCGCAGTGCTATTGCCCTGAGTCGAGAGACTTCGAGATCACGACCAGGTGCTGTGCGTAGTCGTGCGCGGCGTGAAATCCCAGGGCCTTCGCCAGCTCGATCATCGGCAGATTGTCGGGGAGCACGATGCCCTCGACTTTGCGAATACCCCGCCACTGCGCGAAGCGCAGCAACTCCGCGATCAGCAAGCGCGCGATCCCGGTGCGCTGCCACCTGTCGCTCACGGTGATGCCGAGCTCGACCGTATCGGGGCTATCGGTTTCGCCGTAGCGAGCCAGAGCGACAAATCGCTCGCAGCCTTCCGGCACGGCCGACGCGACGAACGCCATGCGGCGGTCGTAATCGATATCCATCAAACGATCGAGCAGGTGCGGCGGCAGAAACTTCAGCGGCGTCATCAAGCGATAGAACAACGTGCGCTCGGACAGCGAGTTGATGAACTCGATCTCCCGCTCGCGATCGTCCGGCCGCAGCGGGCGAATGCACAGCTCCACGCCGTTGCGCGCGCTGGACCTCGATGTCCAGCGAGCCTGCAGCTCTGCTGACAGTGCGTCGACCACGACAACCCCGATTGCCACCCCGGCGGCGCGCGAGGTCTGCATCTTACAGCGGTTGCGGTGTCGCGCGATGCAGAGGAACGATGGTGGCCGCAGCGTGCGACGGTGATTCCCGACGCTCGACAAGCTGCAACGTGCCGTCGCGCAGAATCGCCATCCTGTCCACGTACTCCAACAGACTGGTGCCTTGTCCGACGATCACCACGGTAACGCCGCGCTGCTTCTGCTCGGCCAACGTCTTGATCAATGCAAGCTCGCCCTCTGCGTCCAGGTCCGCACCCGGTTCGTCGAGCACCAGCAATCGCGGGTTCGCGTACAGCGCGCAGGCGAGCGCGATGCGGCGTCGCTGACTCGACGCGAGGCCGGCGCCGCCTGCGGCAATCTCCGTGTGATAGCCCTCCGGCAAACGAACGATCATCTCGTGCGCGTGCGCGAGGCGCGCGGCCTGCACGACTCGCGCAGAGTCGAGCGTGCCGAGGCGTGCGATGTTGTCGGCGATCGTGCCCGCGAACAGATGCACTTCCTGCGGCACGTAGCCGACGCAGCCGGCGAGCGCCGCACGATCCCAACGTGCGAGGTCGCTGCCGTCGAGGCGCACTGTGCCGCTCTGTGGACGCAGCACGCCGAGCAGCAGTCGCGCCAACGTAGACTTGCCGCAGCCGCTCGGCCCGACGATCAGGATGCTCTCGCCAGAAGCGAGGCTCAGGGTGACGCTCTTGATGAAAGCAGCTCGACCCGCGAGCGCATAGCACACTCGTTCGAGCTCGATCCATCCCGCCGCGATCGGCGCGTCATTGCCGACCACGGCGATCGACGGCGCCCGCCGGTTCACGCGCAGCCACGCGCCGCGCGCAGCGGTGATGGCAGGCAGATTCGCGATGAACTGCTCCACCGGCTGCAATGCTCTGACCAGCAGTAGCGTCGCCGCGATCATCGGCGCCAGAGCGATTCGCGAGTCAACGACCAGCAACGCGCCGAGCACGAGCATCGCGATCTGTAACGCCAGACTTCCCATTCGCGCCAACGCAGCGAGTCGCGCGGCAACGCGATCGCGCTGCTGTCGACGCGACAGAAAATGCTCGTGCCGCTCGCGCCAGGCAGCAATCGCCGAGTGCGACATACCCATGCTCTCGAGCGTTTCGGAGTTCCGCACCAGCTCTTCCGCCTGGTCGTGAGCGACACGCGCCAGGTGCAGCAACGAGTCGCTGCGCTCGTATCTCTGGAGCTCCGCAAGCATCGCCAGGAAGAGGATCAGCAACGCGACCCCGACCAGCGCTGCGACCCCGAGCAGCGGATGAATCAAGGCGATCGCAGCGAGATAGACGATGAGCCACGGCGCATCGCAGAGCGCGAGCGCGCCCGGTGCACCGAGGAAGATGCGCAACAACTGGACGTCGCGCAGAGCATCGAGCGAGCTCGCGATTGCGGCAGGCACAAGATCGCGGTCGACCGCGCGGCCGGCCGCCGCCAGCGCGTCACCGCGCGCTCGATCGGCCGTATAGACGAGTAGCGCCCCGAGCAGAACGACGACGCCAAGAAGCAGCGGTCGGTCCAGGAGCTGCAAGGCACCAAGAGCTGCAATCGCAAGCGCGCAATGAACCGCGGCGCTGGCGCCGACTGCAACCAGCACGAACGGCCGCAGCCGTCCGACCAACAACCCTCTCATGACGAACCCGCCCGCCCCGAGGCACGAACCCCTTCAACTGGAGTATCGGAAACGCGGGTAGAAAAGTGACGTGGCGCAGCTACTTCGTGGGACGCCTGGATTCCGGGATCATCGCCCGCATGCGGCGCGCGAAGCTGCGCAGGCACACTTCGTTCTCGCTCAACGGACCGACGGTGTAGCTGCCCGAGGCCATCCCGGCCTGCACGCGCTCGATCAGCGTCTTGTCTTCGACGTTCACCTGCCGGTTGATGCGCCAGTTGAGGTAACGCGAGGCGCGCATCTCGCGGCGATTGTCGGGATGCACGTAGGCGATCTCGCGAATCATCGTCTCGGTGGGCGACACCGGGATGAACTGCATGAAGTCGATCTGGTCCGGGTAGATGTCGAACGCCACGTTCGGCCAGAGCTTGAAGTATGTCCAAAGACGCTGCCGCTCGGCCGGCAAGTGTGCGACCTGCGGCAGCAGCTGCTGGTACTTGCGCTCCGACCAGTTGCTGCTGATCTGCTCCTGCACGACGCCGGACATCTTGTCGATCCAATCCTTGGCTTCGATCGCGTAACTGCGGCCGAACAGGCGCGTCAGCCCCGGATGCGCAACCGGAATATGCATGCCATCGGAATAGTTGTCGGCGACGTTTTTCCAGTTCACCTGCCGCGGCCGCAACGTGACGCGACCCTGCGGCACCAGCTCCTCCATGCGATACGCGGCGAGCTCGTGCTCATACGGCGCCGCCATCTCGCGCACGCTCGGCAAGCCCGGCTCGAAGCGCACGAACACGAAGCCCATGTAGATTTCCTGCTCGAGCGCGACCAGGCCGCGGTTCTCCATGTCGAGACCGTGGAACGAAGTGCGCTGCGGTACGCCGATCAACTTGCCTTCGAGCGAGTAGCTCCAGTGATGGTACGGACACGCAATGAGCTTGCCGCAGTTGCCCTTCTGTGCGTCGAGCAGGCGCGACGCACGATGTCGGCAGACGTTGTAGAAGCTGCGCAGCTGGCCGTCCTTGCCGCGCACCGTGACGACGGCCTCGCCGAACAGGTCGAAGCGGTGGTAATCGCCGACCTGCGGAATGTCGTTGCTATGACAAACCAGCTGCCAGCTGGTGCGAAAGATCGAGCGCTTCTCCAGCTCGAAGAAATCGGGGTCGTGGTAGATCCAGCCCGGCAGACCGAAGTCATCTTCGTCGGGGCGAGCCGGCCGAGGGGACTGAATGGCGGCGCTCATGGGCCAAGAATCGCCGCGCCGGGGCGCAAAGTCCAGCCTGGAATAGTGCGCTGTAGGTCGGGCTTCAGCCCGACTCCGGCACGGATTGTCGGGCTGAAGCCTGACCTACAGCCCAGGCAATCGGCAGGCCGATGAAGAACATATGCACGAGGATCCCGGTCGCAAACGACAGCGGAATGAACCGCCACTTGTTCGGGGTCATCGACAATTGCATGACTACCAGGTTCATCACCCAGTACACGAGGAAGCCGAAGACCGGCCCCCACACGATCGGTTTGCGCACCAGGAACGTCAGTTGCCGGCTGATTCCGTAAAAAATAGCCGCGATGATGAGCATCATCAGATAGTGCAGCAGCAGTCCCAGCCCCGCAGTGGCCGTCCCACCCTCGAAAGAAGGTTGCCCGAGCAGACCGCTTGCGACGAACTGCAACAGCGTCTGCGGTGGCGTGCCGCGCCAGGCCGAATAGGTGAGCGCGTACGTGATGTCGAGCGTTCCGGCGATCAGTCCCCCGACCAGAATGGCCATCCCCGGCGAGTAGCGGCGCATAGTTGATGTTCTCCGAAGCGCGGACCCGGACGATAGCTTCCGACGCACAGTTTTGCACGCGTTCCGGCGTAGAATCGCGCGATGCGTGACAGCACGATCGGCCACTCGCAGCTCCACGTCGCACTCGCGTCCGTGGCGCGCGCCATCGCCGAGTCGCTCGAAGTCGGCGAGGTCTGGGACCGCGTCGCCTGCGAGATCAGTCGACGATGAACAATCGTGCGCCGAGCTCCGTCGACGAGCGATGCGGCTCGGCGTTGTCCGCCACTTGATAACTCATGCCGGGTCGAAGCACGAACTCGCGCCCGTCCTCGAGCTCAGTGTGCAGCTCGCCTTCGATGCAAAACAGAATATGACCCTTGCTGCACCAGTGATTGGCGACATAGCCCGGCGTGTACTCGACCATCCGCACGCGAATGCTGCCGAACTGCTGAGTGCGCCAGTACGCCAAGCCGGTATCGCCTTCATGCTCGGTGGGCTCGATCGTCGACCAGTCCGTCGTACCAAAAGGAATATCAGACATCTTCATGGAATGTTCTGCCGTGGCTGTGCATTGCGTGGTGAACCGCCCCACTGCCGTTTCCACGCGCGACGCAGATGGAGGCTCGAGCTGTAGCCGGATGTTTCCGCCGCCTGGGCGACGCTGGCGCCGCGCTCGATGAGCTGCCGCGCGCGCTCGAGTCGAATGCTGCGCAGAAAATCCAGCGGCGACACGCCGCAGTTTTGCACGAACAGCCGCAGCAGATGACGTTCTGTAACGTGCCCGATGGCCGCCATCGCTGGCATGCTCCATTCACGCTCCGGAGCCGCGCAAATCGCTTCCTGCACCCGATGCACGGCCGCCGCGCTGTGGCGCCGATGTCTGAGATACGGCGACAGCTCCGTGTCCCGCGCCGAGCGCCGCAGATACACGACCATGTCCTCGGCGACGTTCAGCGCCATCGCCTCACCGCATTCTTCCGCGATCAGATGTAGCGCGAGATCGATGCCCGCAGTGATACCCGCTGTGGACGCCACGCGACCATCGACCACGAATACGCGATTACTGACCACCGCAACACGCGGCGCACACGATTTCAGCAATTCCAGCATGTGGTGATGTGTCGTACAGCTGCGCCCGTTCAACAATCCGGCGCGCGCTGCGAGCAAAGTCCCGGAGCAAATTGTCAGGAGACGATCGGCCGAATCTGCGGCGGCCAGCCGCGGGCGCATCACGCGATTCAGCCAGTGTGTGATCGCAATCACATCCGGCGTCGTGCGCAGCACGTGCACCGTGGGCTGCCCGACGACCACGACCCACGTTTTCGCTGCCAACGTATCGGGCAGCGGCTCCAGTGTAATCGGCAGCCCGACCGAAGTCGGGGCCGACGCCGCGGCGCCGGCGAATCGCAGGCGAAAGTGCGGACCTTTGCCCTGCTCCGCGTGCCGCGTGTTCACCAAACGAAACGCTTCCGCGGGTCCGGCGATGTCGAGCAGCAGCGAATTCGGCGCCACCACGAACAGCACATCGATGGGTGCCGGTTCATCGACCGGCAGGCTTGTCCGTTTTCGATTCATTTATGTCGATCCAACGATCCAGCCGCCCCGTGCGGTTCACGCACGATAGCACGATCGGACGAAATAGATCGGTGAAATACCCGACACGAAGCAAAGTCCAATTTTGATCTTTCTGAGTCGGGCGGTGGTCGCGCCGCGCGCGGCCGTTCTCCGTAGCATCGTAGTCACGGATGCTATTACGGACCCTTCCCGATTTCGTTGCTGCTCACGCCGAAGTTCAACAGTCGTTCAACTCGAGGTGGGGTCGGGAGAATTGCATCGTCTGGGGTCGCGCCCGACGTTCCAAATTCGGTCCGCGCACACACAGCCTGTCGATACGCGCGGTGTGGGGCGGCGAGGAGCGCTGTCAGTTCGACGGCCGCACCGTCGCAGTCGATGACGACAGCTTCCTGATCCTCAACAACGGTCGCGTCTGCACGACGCAGATCGACTCGCCGCATCCGGTCGAGTCCTTCGCAATCTATTTCGGCCCGCCGCTGGTCGAACGCACTTACGGCGCGATGACGCTGTCGATCGAGAAAGCGCTGGAGCAAGGCGACGCCGTCGTCGAGCGCTCGGCGGAATTCCTCGAAAGCCTGCAACCGCACGACAAACTCGTCAGTCCGGTGCTGCGCTTCATCCGACTGCACGTCCTGCGCGGCATCGAGGACGAGGCCTGGTACGACGAACAGCTCAACTTCCTGCTCGAGCGCATGCTCGCGCACCGCAACGGGTTGATCGAACGCATCGACGCACTGGAGCTCATCCGCACCAGCACGCGCCGCGAGATCTTCCGCCGCATCAGCCTCGCGACCGACTACCTGCACTCGAACTATCGACAGCCGATCGATCTGGAATCGCTGGGCAAAGCAGCGTGCCTGTCGAAGTATCACTTCCTGCGGCTGTTCACGCGCGTTCATGGCATCACGCCGCACCAGTACCTGCTGCGCAAGCGCGCCAAGACGGCTCTGCGCCTGCTGCAAACCACACCGCTCGATGTCTGCGAGATCGCTTCGAGTGTCGGCTTCGCCCAGCGTCACGCGCTGCTCCGGCAGATGCGCCGCTGGACCGGCCTCTCCCCGCGCGAAATCCGCCGCGCCGAATCGGTGCCTGCGCTCGAGTCGTAGGCCGGATAAAAGAAGAATTCTCTCGCCAAGGCGCAAAGGCGCCAAGAAAAGCCGAAGATTTCAGAGTCAGAATTTTTCTGTTCGGATTTTTCAGATCCGACTTCTCTTCCTTGGCGTCTTGGCGTCTTGGCGAGAGTTCCTTCCGAACCCGCCCCCTCTCAATGAAAAAGGGCGGCGGTGTCGCAGCACCGCCGCCCTATCCCCATTGCCCTTGAGTCCGCTCTACATCTTCACGGTCATACCGAGGAACATGAAGCGGCCGAGCGCGTCATAGACCTGCGGGAACGTGTTGCCGTTGCCGGTATTGCCGACCGCGGAGTTGAGCGCCGGATCGTTGTCCAGGATGTTGTTGATGCCCAGACGCACGTTCGCCTTGTCCGTCAGGTTCCAGCTGCCGAACAGATCGAAGTAGTTCTCGTGCGGCAGATGACGGTCGATCTGGTTCGGATCCGCGCCGTCCTGCGACACGCTGCTGATGTAGCGATGTGTCAGCGCCAGGTCGACGTTCCAAGGCGTTTCCCAGCCCATGCGGAAGCGCGTGCGCAGCTCAGGATTGACCGCAGTGGTCAACGAGCTCACGCAGTTGCCGGCGAACTGCCCTTTGCAGTCGAACGCCGGGAAGCCTTCGGCGCCCGGATCCGTGATGATCTTGTCCAGATACGTGCCGGTCAGATTGAAGCTCAACGTACCCCAGCTGCCGATGTCGATGCCAGTGTAGTTGAGGTTCAGGTCGAGGCCGGCAGTCTCGAGGCCACCGATGTTGATGTTGAGATTGTCGACATTGCCGTTGCCGATCCAGAGCTGGCCCTGCGCATTGCGGTGAACGCGACCGCACGCCGCCGCATCGCTGAAGTCATAGCACGCATCCAGCGTGTTGGCCGCACCGAACGCCGAGATCAGGTTGTCCACCTTGATGTCGAAGTAGTCCAGTGAGACGGCCAGACCTGGAGCGAAGCGCGGCGTGAACACTATGCCGTAGGAGTACGTGTCCGACGTCTCAGGTTGCAGGTCCGGGTTACCGCCTGCATTGAGTTGGTACTGACCGGCCGGGCTGGTGAGCGCGCTGTTGCGCAGCTGACTATCCGTGACTCGAGCACCACCCGCCGCGTTCAGACAGGCGTCGTCCGTGGCGGTACCCTTGGCGCCGCACGGGTCGGCGGGCAGATCGAACAGGCCGAAGCCTTGCGCAGTAAACAACTCCACGATGTTCGGCGCACGAGCTGCGCGCTGGAAGCTGGCGCGGAAGCGTACGTCTTCGACCGGCGCGTACTCGACACCGAACTTGTACGTGTCCGTCGTGACGCCGGAGCTGTAGTCCGAGTAGCGATACGCGGTATCGAACGACAGCCGCTCGACGCCAGTCTTGCCCTGCACCAGCGGAACGCTGGCTTCCATGAAGAAGTCGTTCACGTTGGTCGAGCCGTTGATGCCGATCGTCGGACCGCCCGCACCACCGAGGAGTCCGTTGGTCAGGACGAAGTCCGTGGTGTTCTCCAGCTTGTCGCGGCGATTCTCGACACCGAACGCGACCTTGACCGGTTCATCGGCCCACGGCAGCTGCGCGCCGATCGTGCCCAGGTCGCCGGTGATGACGCCGGTGACGATGTTCTGGTCGATCACGCCCGACTGCACCGCCGGCACCTGCAGGTAGTTCAGCGCTGCCGCTGTCACACCGCCGAGGGTGAACGGATTGTAGGGAATGCAGTTCGGATCGGAGCCATCGAGCACCGACGCGCAGACGATGTTGCCCGTGTCCGGATCGCGGACAGCGTGCAACGCGTTCTGCAGGTTCGGCACGACGAAGTCGTTGACGCTGCTTTGATCCGAGGTGACGCGCGAGAACTGCACGCTCACGTCGTAGTTCCAGCCTTCAGCGATGTCGCCGCGCGAACCGAGCAGAGCGCGGAACGACTGATTGTGGAACTGCGACTGACGACCGCCGCCTTCGATGTTACGGCGGCCGAGGTACATCGGAACTTCGTTGGGATCGGCCAGGAACGGCCGGCCGGTGGCCGGGTTGATGGTCGTCGCCGCTGCCTGAGCCGCAGCACCGCAACCGATCGTCGTCGCTTGCTGCGCCGACAGGAACGGGTTGTCGCAATTGATCGTGGCAGTGTTGAAGAACGCGCCGCCGGCGGCGATCTGCGCGACCGAGCGATAGTCCGTGAACATCAGCTGCGTATAGACGTCAGCGAACGGTGCGAGCTCGTAGTGGCCCATCGCACCCAGACTGTACCGCGTGTCCGGACGCAGGTAGTAGTTGGTCGGACCGAAGTTGTACTGATCCGTGGCGTTGTTGAACGGCCGGAACGTGTTGCCAGTGGTCGAGTCGACCGTCGAGCTGAATGACGGCAGCGGATTGGTGTCCGGGACGTCGTCGGCCGTGCCGCGCTTCTTGTCCGGACCTGCGGTCGAATTGTCGTTGCCGTTGAAGTCAGTGAACGTTCCGGGGAATGCAGTACCCGAGCCGCCGCAGGCGAACGAGACCGTCGGCTTCGCGGAGAGCGCGCAAGCCGAGTAGTCGCGATCACGCTGCAGGATCGGCTTGGTGTCCTGGTAGGACAGATAAGCGGTGATGTTGCCGCGACCGTCTTCGGTGCTGACACCCATCGTGATCGTGCCCTGCACACCATTGCCGTCAGTGACGTTGTCGTCCGGCAGGTTGAACTGCGACGGGTTCGTTGCGTGACGAGCCGCAATCGTATCGCGCAACTGCACAGCGCCCGGGCCGCTGAAGCTGTTGTTGTGCTGATACATGGCGTACTGGCCATCGATCTGAATGCCCTCGAAGTTCTTCTTCATGATGAAGTTGACGACGCCGGCAACAGCGTCAGATCCGTACACGGCAGACGCGCCGCCGGTCAGCACTTCAACACGCTCGACCATCGCGGTCGGGATCTGATTCAAGTCCGCGGCATAGGAGCCGGAGGTCACACCACCGGCCGGCATGCGGCGACCGTCGATCAGCACGAGAGTGCGCGCCGAGCCGAGGCCGCGCAGGTTCACCGTCGCGGTGCCCGTTGCGCCGTTCGACACGGTGCCGTTCTGTGCAGCGAAGGCCTGCGGCAGCTGGTTGATGAGATCTTCGACCTTGGTCACGCCTTGCGTGATCACGTCCTCTGCCGTCACCTGCGTGACCGGGCTCGAGGTCTCGAGATTCGGTTGCGCAATGCGCGAACCGGTCACGACCACTTCCTGAATCGTTTGGTCTGCTGCGAAAGCAGGCGCCGCGACACCAGCCGCTGCACCCGTCAGCAACGCGTAGCGAACAGCGTGCCGAATAGAGTTACTCGTCGACATTGATAGCTCCTCCTGCGAGAGGTGTTTGAGTTCGGACGATTTGAATCAGTCGCTCGAAAGCCAGCTGCGACTGCAAACGCTCCCCTTGTAATGACCCGACTTTTGATCCGCGGATGATCAGTTCCCCGCACCCTCGGACCTAAGCGTGGTGCCGAGCATACAACTGCAGTTCGCGCATTGAAAGCACCGTTGCTAATTCCGCACGGCGCTGGAAGCCTGGAAATCGCGGGAAAGCCCCATTTTTATCTGGCTTTTGCCAGCCCGGCAGGGCTTTCATGTATACACCCCGCCACACGGCGGGTGTGGTTTGTTGCGTCCAAGGCACAGGAACGCCAGCGACCGGCCCGCGTGAGCATGTTCGGGCGCCTTTAAGCCGCTATGGCCGATCAGTCCGCGCGGGGTTCGGAGAATACGGGCTGAGATCAGAACGTTACGTTCAATCCGAGCAGCACGGCATCGAGATCGCCCTGAGCAGTCGCCTCGCCGCCGGCGTTGAAAACGCGCTGGTACTCGAGCCGCAGAGCGTAGATATCGAAAAACTGCCGGCTGATGCCGACGGCCGCGAACGTCTCCTGCGTGCTGTCGTTGCCCGAGAGGTCGAAGTCTCCGGGCGCCGGAAGAAACTGCTGGCCGGTCGCGTCGACCACGAGCCTGATCTTGTTGTTCGCGAACAGCATGCCGCCGCGAGCGAACAGTTCCCAGTCGCGAGTCAGCGGCAGCGCGCCGACCACGGCCAGGCCGAAGCCGCTCACTTCGCTCTCGATGTTCGTGTTCAAGGTGCCGCCTTCCAACGGAAAGCTGCCGCTGGCGCGCGACTTGAACGTGACCGTGCCGTACTTCGTGAAGCTGCCCTCGAGGGCGAGATACGAATTGAAGCGGTAGCCGCCCAGGATCGAGAACGCGATATCGGTGTCATCGATGGAGGTGTGCTCCTCGATTGGCACGAAGTTCGAGACCTCCTGGAGGACGTCGTTGAACACCTCGAAGAAGTCGCGCGACACCTCTTTCGTAGCCTGGCCGACCTGGCCCCCCATATAGAAACCGCGCTCGGCAGCCGTAGCGGTCTGCGCGCCCACCAGACAAAAGACCACCGACGCAATGCGCACTGCTTTCTTATTCATGCCCCACTGTACCCAATTCGAGAGTAACGGGAGCCGCGTAGCCACTGCCCGCGGCAAGAGCGGATCGATCTGCGTTGTCCAATCGTGCTGGGACTCGCCAAACCGTACGTGCCCACGCGGCGGCGCCGGGTTTTCGCGCAGTGCTGCGCAAATCACTACTAGCGCCGCACATGTCGCAGTCGTAAAGCATTGGACCGCGCGCTGCCCGCAAGCCAGCGCGCACCACGTGTTTCTCATGGAAGCCTCTGATTACACAAGGAGACCTGAGTGGGGAGGAGGCGACGAGCATGTCTACGTTCCTGCGCATCCTGGTCGTGGGCGCTACCGGCGCCCAAGGCGGCTCGGTGGCACGCCATCTGCTGCGTGCCGGCTCCTATAAGGTTCGCTGCCTGACCCGCCACCCGGAGTCTGCGGCGGCACAGGAGCTCGCCGCGCTCGGCGCCGAAGTGGTCCAGGGCGATCTGAGCGATCCGCCGGCGCTACGTTCCGCACTCCGCGACTGCGACGGCGCGTTCGGCGTCACTAACTACTGGGAACACTTCGAGCGCGAGTTCGAGCACGGTCGGAATTTGATCGACGCGCTCAAGGCCAGCGGTATACAGCACGCGGTGATAAGCACTCTGCCGCACGTGAAACTGCTGTCCGGCGGCCGGCTCGGCGTGACGCACTTCGACACAAAAGGGCGCATCGAAGAGTACGGGCGCAGCGAGGGGTTGCCCGCCACGTACGTGCACATTGCCTTCTACTACGAGAACTTCCTCAGCTATTTCCCGCCGCGCCGTACCAGCGACGGGACCTATGTGTTCGGCTTTCCCCAAGGCAGCACGCCGCTCGCGGCGGTCGCCGCTGAAGATGTCGGCGGGGTGGTCGCAGCGATCTTCGCGGAGTCGTTCTGGTATCGCGACAAAGTCATCGGCGTGGTCGGCGACGATCAGCGTTGCGACGACTACGCCGAGATCATGCATCGCGTGCTGCGCCGACCGTTCGCCTATCGCTACGTTGCGCACGATGCGTTCGCGGCGCTGGGCTTCCCAGGCGCGAGCGATCTGGCGGACATGTTCGAGTTCAACCGGCAGTACGTGCCGAACCGGCGACTCGACCTCGCGAAGTCGCGCGAGCTGTACCCGGAGATCCGCCCGTTCGAGCGCTGGCTGCGCAGTCACACGCCGGCGTTCGAACGCGCCTTGGCGGGCTGACCGCGATCGCGCAGGAAGGTACGCAACACGCGCGCCGTGTGTGAGCTGCGCGCGGCACGCGCGACGTCGTCCGGCGCGCCCTGCACGACCAGCCGTCCGCCTTCGTCGCCGCCTTCGGGCCCGAGATCGATGATCCAGTCCGCTTCCGCGATCACATCGAGATCGTGCTCGATCACCACCACGGTGTTGCCGGCATTGACCAGCCGATGCAACACGCGAATCAGCTTCTCGACGTCGGCCATGTGCAGACCGACCGTCGGCTCGTCGAGCACGTAAAGCGTGCCCGGCGCGCTGCCGTTGATGCGCGCGCCGGCGTAGCTCATCTTCGAGAGCTCGGTCACCAGCTTGATGCGCTGTGCTTCGCCGCCGGAGAGCGTCGGGCTCTGTTGCCCGAGCGTGAGGTAGCCGAGCCCCACATCCTGCAGCAGGCGCAACGCGTGATCGATGCGCGGATGCGCCGCGAAGAAGTCGACGGCGTCGTCGACGCTCATCATCAACACATCGCCGATGCTCTTGCCCCTGTACTCGACGGTGAGCGTGTCGTGATTGAAGCGCTTGCCGCCGCAGGTATCGCAGATCACGCGCACGTCCGGCAGGAAGCTCATCTCGATGCGCCGCAGACCTTGTCCTTCGCAGCCTTCGCAACGGCCGCCCGCGGTGTTGAACGAGAAGCGCGAGGCGGTGTAGCCGCGCATGCGTGCCTCCGTCGTCTCGGCAAACACGCGCCGGATAGCATCCCAGAAGCCGACGTACGTCGCCGGGCACGAGCGCGGCGTCTTGCCGATCGGCGTCTGATCGACTTCCAGCACGCGACCGACCTGTTCCCAGCCGCGAATCCCGCGGCAGCCTTGCCACGTGAGCTTCGCACCGCGCCGCCGGCCGAGTGCCGCGCGCAGATTGTCGTGCAGGACATCGCGCGCCAGCGTCGACTTGCCGGATCCCGAAACGCCGGTCACGAGCACGAGCCGGCCGAGCGGCACGCGGCACGTCTGCTTGCGCAGGTTGTGCATCGACGCAGCTTCGATCGTGAGCGCCGGCGAGCGGCTGTTCACTGCACGGCGTTGCGCAAGCGGATGACGCAGCGGCTCTGCGAGCAAGCGACCAGTGATCGATTGCGGCGAGCGTTGCAACTCGGCGGCAGTTCCTGCGGCAACGACGTGCCCGCCGCGCGTGCCCGCGCCTGGACCGAGATCGATGACGTGATCGGCACGCCGGATCGTGTCTTCGTCGTGCTCGACGACCAGCAGCGAATTGCCCTTCGCGGCGAGCCGCCCGAGCGTGTCGAGCAGGATGCCGTTGTCGCGCGGATGCAGACCGATGGTCGGCTCATCGAGGATGTAGCAGACGCCCTGCAGATTGGAGCCGAGCTGCGCGGCAAGCCTGATCCGCTGCGCTTCGCCGCCCGATAGCGTCGGCGCCGAGCGATCGAGCGCCAGGTAGCCGAGCCCGACCTCCTCGAGAAATGCCAGACGCGAATTGATCTCGGCGAGCACGTCGCGCGCGATCGCGCTTTCGCGGCCCAGCAACTTCAGTGCGCCGAACATCTCGCGCATGCTGGCGACGGATTGCGCGGTCAACGCTGCGATCGACAGCTTGCGGAACCGCACATTGCGCGCGATCGGATTGAGGCGCTCGCCATCGCAAGCAGGGCAGGCATGTCCAGCATCCGCGCCTTCGCTCCACCACCATTCCTCGCCGGTCTGCTCCTCGTCGAAGCCGCGCAACTTCAGACCCGTGCCGAAGCATTCCTCGCACCAGCCGTGCTTGGAGTTGAAGGAGAACAAGCGCGGATCGAGCTCGGCGAAGCTGCGCGCACACGATGGGCACGCGCGTCGCGTCGAGAAAATGGCGGACGCTCGTCCTTCGATCGCAACGTGCACGACGCCTTTACCGAAATCGAGCGCTGTAGTCAGCGCCCAGCGCACGTCGCGCTCGGCGCGCGGCGACACGGCAAGCGTCGCAACCGGCAACTCGATCGAGTGCTCGTGGAAGCGCGACAGTCGCGGCCATTTGTCAGTCGGCTGCAGAACGCCGTCGACGCGCAGATGGGCGAAGCCTTTCTTCGCCGCCCATGCCGCCAGGTCGGTGTAGTAACCCTTGCGCGCGACGACCAGCGGCGCGAGCACCGCGATTTTCTTGCCGCGGTAGTCCTTCAGCACGCGCGCCGCAATCGACTCGAAGCTCTGCGGCTCGATGGGCACATCGCAGTCCGGGCAGTACTGCGTGCCGAGCTTCACGTAGAGCAGGCGCAGGAAGTGATAGATCTCCGTCAACGTCGCGACGGTGCTCTTGCGTCCGCCGCGGCTCGTGCGCTGCTCGATCGCGACCGTCGGCGGAATGCCGAAGATCGCATCGACGTCGGGACGCGACGCCGGCTGCACGAACTGGCGCGCATAGGCGTTGAGCGATTCGAGATAACGGCGCTGGCCTTCGCCGAAGACAATGTCGAACGCAAGCGTGGATTTTCCCGAGCCCGACACGCCGGTGACCACAGTGAAACGGTTGCGCGGAACTTCGACGTCGATGTTCTGCAAGTTGTGCTCACGCGCACCGTGAATGGAGATGGACGACGCGGCTGGCGGCTGGCGGATAGCGGATTGTGAAGCAGCGGACTTCTGCCCATCCGCTATCCGCCAACCGTTATCCGCTTCCCGCAACGCCTTGCCCGTGTGCGACTTCGCATGCTTCATCACTTCATGTGGCGTGCCTTCGCAAACGATCTCGCCGCCCGCATCGCCACCCTCGGGCCCGAGGTCGATCAGCCAATCCGCGGCCGCGATGACGTCGAGGTTGTGCTCGATCACCAGCAGCGAATGACCGGCGTCGATCAGTCGGCGGAACGCGCGCAACAGTTTTGCGATGTCGTCGAAGTGCAAGCCCGTCGTCGGCTCGTCGAATAAGAATAAGGTGCCGCGCGCGCCGGCGGAGCCGTTGGGACGCTCGTCCGCCTTAGCAAGATGACCTGCGAGCTTCAGCCGCTGCGCCTCGCCGCCGGACAACGTCGGCACCGGCTGGCCGAGTTTCAAATAGTCGAGCCCGACCTCGACCAGCGGCCGCAGTCGGGCGAGCACCTCGCGCTCGCCGGCGAAGAACCCGACTGCTTCGGAGACAGTCATGTCGAGCACGTCGGCGATACTGCGGCCGTGCGACGCGTCGCGATTCAGCGTGACTTCGAGGATCTCCGCGCGATAACGCCGGCCGTTGCACTCGCCACAGCGCAGGTACACATCCGACAGGAACTGCATCTCGACGTGCTCGAAGCCGTTGCCGCCGCAACTCGGGCAACGACCGTTGCCGCAGTTGAAGCTGAAAGTGCCGAGCGTGTAACCGCGCTCTTTCGCCAGCGGCTCCGCTGCGTACAGCTTGCGGATCGCATCGAATGCGCCCACGTAGCTCGCGGGATTCGAGCGCGTCGTGCGGCCGATCTGCGTCTGGTCGACCATCACGACGGCACCGAGCGCGTCAGCGCCTTCGATGCGGTCGTGCGCGCCGGGCACTTCGGTCGGCTTGCCGAAACGCTTGAGCAATGCAGGATAGAGAACGTCCTGCACCAGCGTCGACTTGCCGGAGCCCGATACGCCGGTGATGCAGACGAGCCGGCTCAGCGGCAGCACGACGTCGATACCTTTTAGATTGTGTTGGCGCGCGCCGCGGACGTACAGCGAGGGACTCGCGCCCTCCCAGTTCTGGGTGGGAACGTGTCCGTTTACTTGTTTCCTGCCCGTCAGGTAATCCGCAGTCAGCGAGCGCTGCGCGCCCGGCAACTGCGCGGGCCGATCGAAGAACACGATCTGCCCGCCCTTCTCTCCCGGCCCCGGCCCGACGTCGAGAATGCGATCCGCCGCCTGCATCACCTGCGGGTCGTGCTCGACCACGAGCAGCGAATTGCCCGACTCCTTCAAGCGCTTCATGACGTCGATCACGCGCCCCATGTCGCGCGGATGCAGGCCGATCGACGGCTCGTCGAGCACGAACAGGGTGTTGACCAGCGACGTGCCGAGCGCCGTCGTCAGATTGATCCGCTGCACTTCGCCGCCGGACAGCGTGCGCGACTGCCGATCGAGCGTGAGATAGCCGAGACCGACGTCGAGCAGGAACTTCAGGCGGCTGCGAATCTCGCGCAGCACGAGATCGCTCGCTTCATCGAGCGGCGCGGGCAGCACGAGCCGTTCGAAGAATGCGGCACAGCGTTCGATCGGCAACAGCATCAGCTCGCGAATGCCGACGCCAGCCAGCTTCGCCATCGTCTGCGCATTCCAGCGCGTGCCGCTGGGCGCGAAGCGCGCCGCGTCGGTGAGAACGATCGCTGCATCCTGTTGCGTTCCCAGTCGCCACAGCAGTGCGTCGGTTTTCAAACGCGCTCCGCCGCAGGCGGTACACGGGGTATACGCGCGATACTTCGACAGCAGCACGCGGATGTGCATCTTGTAAGCCTTGGTCTCGAGCCAGGCGAAGAAGCGCCGCACGCCGTACCAGAGCTTGTCTTCCCAGCTGCCCTCGCCTTCCAGCACCCACTTGCGATGCTCGGCACCGAGCTCGCGCCACGGCGTATCGAGCGGCACGCCGCGCTTGCGCGCGAAGCGCACCAGATCGTCCTGACACTCGCGGTACGACTCGGTTTGCCAGGGCCGCACGGCGCCGCCGCGCAGCGACTTCGCTTCGTCGGGGACGATGAGTCCGAAGTCGATACCGATGATGCGGCCGAAGCCGCGGCAACTCTCGCAGGCGCCGAGCGGCGAGTTGAAGGAGAACAGGCTGGGCGTCGGCTCGCGGTAATGAATGTCGCAATCGGCGCAGTGCAGGTCCGAAGAGAATCGCCAGACGCGCACCACCCGTTGCGCATCGTCGAGCACGTGGAGCGCAACGCGCCCACGGCCGATGCGCAATGCCGACTCCAACGCCTCGATCACACGATCGCGCTCGACCGTGGCGAAACGCACGCGGTCCTGAATCATCTCGAGCACGACCGCGCCGTTGCCGTTCGCTGGCACGCGCGCAGCGCCACGTTTTCCCTTGCGCGCAGGCGGCTCGGGAGTTGCCGGAGCTTTCGGTTCGCTGCGCGCGAACACGCGCGTGTAGCCCTGCTTCTCCAGCAGCCCGAGCACTTCGGTCTCGCTGAAGTTGTGCGGCACCGGCACCGGGAAAGTCACGACGATGCGGCTGTCGCGCAGTTCGCCGGCCGTCAGACGCGCATCGATCTCGCCGTAGATGCTCTGCGCCGAGTCGCGTCGCACCGGCGCGCCGCAATCGCGGCAGTACAGCTGAGCGGCACGCGAGAACAGCAGCTTCAGGTGATCGTTGAGTTCCGTCATCGTGCCGACCGTCGAGCGCGAAGTCCGCACCGGATTGGTCTGGTCGATGGCGATCGCCGGCGGAATGCCTTCGATGCGCTCGACCTGCGGGCGGTCCATGCGATCGAGAAACTGCCGCGCGTACGGCGAGAAGGTCTCGACGTAACGGCGCTGCCCTTCCGCATAAATCGTGTCGAACACGAGCGAGGACTTGCCCGAGCCCGACACGCCGGTGACGACGATCAGCTCGTTCGTCGGCAGCTCGAGATCGAGGTTCTTGAGATTGTTCTGGCGTGCGCCGCGGATGACGATGGAATGGGACATTTCAAGGAGACGGGAACGGGGAAGACACGAGGTACGTCGATCAGACGTGGGGTCGCATTGAATACCAGAAAAGTGTCACTTCGTGTCTTGTTT
>Ga0070675_100000932_pt1 | contig 20810 bp, 21 predicted proteins | sample KBSM43metaG_FD_65343 | JGI IMG/M metagenome (GOLD analysis project Ga0070675, IMG submission 65343) | Miscanthus rhizosphere microbial communities from Kellogg Biological Station, Michigan, USA - KBS M4-3 metaG | ecosystem: Host-associated > Plants > Roots > Rhizosphere > Soil ... | reverse complement strand
TCCGGAGATTTCGAAGCGATCGACCAATCAGAATACCCAGAATTTAAAGGACTTGTGCGCGGTTGCCGCTTCGATTCAATGAAACGGCCCTTGTCTTGCTCCTTTTTAACTGTCACTGCTGCGCTCAAGAACACATTCGGAGGAGGCTCTAGTGAAAAGACCACTTCTGCTTCTGTTTGCTCTGATGGTTGCTTTCAGTACAAGTGCCAATGCAGCCGCGCTCTTGTCGTTCTCGGACACATCTGGCGGTTCGGTGTCCTGCGACAACTCGCAAGCATTTACAGCAACGAACTGCAGTGCGGCCGCCGGTTTCACCACCGTGGCCAATAGCAGCTTCGTTAGCTTCACCGGTTCGGTGGGCGGCTATATCATCCTTGCGGCTAACATCGGTGGTAACCAGCCGGGCTCAACCATAGCCGGAAATGTGCTCAATTCCACGTTCAATGTTCTTCATTCGTCTGGAACAGGCAACCTGATGATCGACTACGGCGGGAATAACTTCTCGCTGCCGGCCGGCCCAGGCCTCTTCCTGTCTGCCTCAGCCTCAGGGACCTGGGGACAATCCCAGGGAACGGACACCATGAACTTCCAGGCCTGGGGAAAAGCTGACAATACGCTGACCATTCCGGGCGGAACGGCTACGGCGATTGCTCCTGCCTGCGTACCTGGCGCAGGTCTGACTACGTCATGCTCGGAGGTGACTGTTGACGTTCCATTCGTGCGTGGCGCCGGCAACTACTCTTTAACAGCTCGACAGATCATTAACCAGTCCACTGGCGATACGCTTGGGGCAAGCTACGACAGTAGCGTCGCCGCTAATTCTCAGCCAGTAGTGGCTCCTGAACCCGGCACAGTGATATTGCTCGGCTCGGGCTTGCTCCTTATGGCTTTTCATCGAAGAGCTCGGAAATAAGGATCAATAGTCATTGGATTACACGGGTTTTGAATCCCGTGTAATCCATGGCGACTCCAATCGCGCCATCGCTGCTCCCGAGTAATTCCTCCCACATACCTCCTGAAAGCGTTCAAAGGCAGTTCGCCTGTTATCGGTTTCTGACGGTAGAATACCCAGCGTGAATGGTTGTCGATCCTTCCTGTGATCACGAACGGGAGTGTGACAGATGCCTGGGAGATTCCGCCTGGTGTTGTTCTCTTGCTTCATTGTTGGGCTGACTGTGCTCGCGACCCTTGCGCAGACGCAGGAAGTCGATATCACCGGGTACTACTCCGGTGATGGCACTTTCAAGGAAGGCGATTTCGTCCGGATTACCCGGAGCGGACAGGTCTATCAGTACCTGCAACGTTATCCGGCCGGAGATTGGATTGGTGTCGCGATTCGCGACGGCAACAACCTCTCTATAGCGTGGCAGCGTGCCGATGGCGCCAACCTTGGAGTCAGCGTCTTCAAGATTGAGCCGGGCGAAAAGGGGCCAACACTGGTTGGCGGATGGGCAGCCTATCCTGGAGGCGGCATTGCCAAAGACACGCTGAAGTGGTCGCGAAAACTGGATTGAATTGAATTCGCTCTACGGCGCGGGTTCGATCCTCAGAAGTGCGCCGGCATCTTCGTCCGTGAGCAGATAAAGCAAACCGTCCGGGCCTTCGCGCACGTCGCGGATGCGCTGATGGAGATCCACAAGCAGCGACTCACGGCGCTGCTCGCCTTTGTCATTGAACACAACGCGCTGCAGGTGACCCGTGCCGCCGATGCGACCAACGGTCATTGAACCTACAAAGAGATTCCCCTTCCACGCAGCAAGCTTGTCTCCTTTATAGAAAGTCAAGCCAGACGTCGTAATCGAAGGAACCCAGAAAACCATGGGCAGCACCATGCCTGCAGGAAGCGGCCGCTCGTTGAGCGGTGTCCCATCGTAATCGTGGCCATACGTGACCAGCGGCCAGCCGTAGTTCTTGCCGGCCTGGATGATGTTCAATTCATCGCCGCCCTGCGGTCCGTTCTCTGTCTCCCAAAGAGCGCCGGTTGTGGGATGAAACGCCAGGCCAAGGACAGTCCTGTGGCCGATTGAGTAAATTTCAGGACGATATCCGGCTTTGCCGACAAAGGGATTGTCCCTGGGAATCGTGCCGTCGTCGTTGAGGCGAAGGATTTTCCCCGCATCGTTCATAGGATCCTGCGGTCCCTTCTCGTCGCGATGGTGCGATGAACTCATGAATAGGGTTCCGTCCGGAGCGAAAAGCAGTCGCGAGGCATCTCCGCCGGATAAGGCCATCCATGGCTCCGCGACAAAAATCTCCTTCACATCGACCAGTGCTTTGCCATCGAAACGCCCACGAGCCAGCGCGGTTGAGTAAACCATCGGAGTGCCACCGCCGCGACCGCCGGGTGCAGGTGCTGCTGCGGGAGCAGCGGCAGGTGTCGCGGGCTTTGATATGTTGTAGGCCATGTAGACGAGACCATTCGTTGCGAACTTCGGATGCAGCGCGATGTCGAGCAGCCCGCTGGTTCCGCCGGCCTGAACCTTCGGCACCCCTGCGACCGGCGCCGGATCGAGAGCACCATTGCGGAGAATCCGCAGTTGCCCGGCCCGCTCCGTGATCAGCATGTCCCCATTCGGAAGCCACGCCATGCTCCACGGATGGGAGAGTCCTTTTGTCACCACGGAAACACGAATGCGCGTTCCGCGCTCGGAGGTCGTGTACGTCCACGGACCATCGCCGATGGTGTTTGCGCCTCGCTGGGCGATTGCAACGATCGAAACCAGCAGAAGCAGGGAAGCGAGAATGGTTCGTTTCATGAGCGCGGAGGTTAGCAGAAGCAGGAATAAGAGAGCAAACTGGCGGAGGGCACCCGCTTACCCAACCAGGGAACGGGTGCCCTCCTTCCGGCGCGCAGCAACTTCCTCCTAGTTGCCGGCAGCCAGCGTGATGTTCGCCTTATCCTTAGGCGACAGCACGAAGCCCACAGCATCGTCCTTGCGGACTCGTGTGATTACGATGTCATGCGAATCCTTGCCGTAGACTCCGTAGACGGTGATCGGCTGAAGCAATCCATGGTTCTTCAGGTAGATCACGCGGCGATCGTTTTCCAGATAGATCCATCCGCTGATTTCCTGACGGCCGACATTGGTGCTCCGAATCGTCAGCAGTACGCCAGGCACGATTTCCACCACACGATCTTCGTGGACTTCGAAGTCATGCCGATCGCGATCGATCCTGTTCTCGAGTGAAGAGAGCCCCGCCTCATTCCGGTCTACCGCGAAACGCAGGGTCGCGACATCGGGCATCGCGTCATGAGGAATGGTGGACTTCACGGTCGCAAACTGCAGCGCTGTTTCCTGGCGGGTATTCGCCAGGTCCTGTTGCAACGACTCCATCCTTGCGGCGTCGTCTTCGTGTTGCGCCTGCAGCAGGGCGATCTGTTCGTTCAACTTCGCGACGTTGTTGCCGAGTTCGGCAATCGCGGGCGATGCCGGCGTCGGCTTTGCCGCTGCAGCTTTCTGCACGGCAGTCATCTTCTTATCCAGCGCGTCCATGCGGCCGCTGACTTTGTTCATCTCGGCAGGAAACGTGCCCAGTGCGGTTTCCGCGCCGATCATTCTGCCGCTCAGGCTGTCCACCGTTTTCTGCATACCGAGCAGCTTTCCGATGGAACTGCCTTGTGTTTTCAGTTCCGAGTTCAGCCAGTACGTACTCGCGCCGACGAAACCGATCGTCAGCATGAAGGCGACTACGGTCCAGATTCCAGGATGTCCGCGTCGCACGGGTTTCATTTGTTCAGACTTTGGGTTGTTGTTGAGACTCAGCATATGGGTACCTCCGCTATTGCAAAGTGCAGCGGAGATACCAACGTTCTGATCGACGCGATTTATCGCAAAAGGACTGCGAATGCTGAGGTTGGTGTAGTTTCAGTTTTTCGAATGCAACGTTGTCGATGTTGTAGTGCGGAAAAACTCCATCCTGAAGTGTTCGACGGATCGATTGTTGACTACTGAGGACGCGCTCGTCGCTGCGAATCGATTCGGATGAGGCGGTCGAGTTCGGTATTGAGCTGGCGGATACTCTTCTCACGCTTGTCCAGTTCTGCGCTGGTTACTTCGGCTTCGGCTTTCAGCCGGGTGATCTGCTCACTCAGCAGAGAAGAACTAGAGCGAAGCTGCGCGGCGTCGTTTTGAAGAGCGGTAATCTCGTTGCGGAGCCGGATTCCTTCGGCCCGCAGCTGGGTTCCCTCAGCGGTAAGACGTGAGATCTCGGCCGAAATCTGCGCGGCCTGGTCGCGGAGGGAAAGAATGAGTTGTGCGGTCACCCTGTAGGAACTCTGAGGAAATTCCACCAGCAACCTCTTTATGTAGGCGTCCGCGCTGGCCCAGTCCTGCCGTCCACATTCCGGAACAGATTCGATGAGGCCAAGATGGAACAAGGCCTGATCGCGATTGCCACCGGACGGCACAAGGTCCAGATAACGTTGGTAGTCGCGGGCCGCGGCGACACAATCGCCCGCCCCGAATTCGCGGTTGGCAGCGTCGAGAGCGAGAGTTGACGGAGGCGTTACGGCAGCAACCGGCGTTGGTTGCGGTCGCCCGTGGCAGCTTGCAAGTAAGAGCGCGCAGGCTGCTACCGACAAGCGCAGACCTAACCGCATTTCGCTGCCTCCTTTACAGGCGCGGCACGCATTTCCACTCGGAATATGCTGCCGCCTTCAGGATTATCTTCGACCCAGATACGCCCGCGATGCGCATCCACAATAGTTTTGCAAATCGCCAGGCCGAGCCCAACCCCCTGGCCGGCAGTTCGTTTTCCGCGGCCAAGGATCTGGTGGAACTTCAGGAAGACTTTCTGCTTGTGATCGTCTGGCACTCCATTACCGCGGTCCGACACCGAAACGGTGGCAGTGGGCACAGACGCCGTATGATTATTGCTCACCTCGATGCGAATCGTCGAATTCTGGGGTGAGAATTTCAGGGCGTTGTCGACGATGTTGCCGATCACCTGGATCATGCGATCCGCGTCACAGAAGACGGGAATGGTCGGAGCGTCACTTTCGACGGTGATATGAATCTGTCGCTCCACAGCCTTCAGCGAAAATTCCTCCGCGACCTGTTTCACGATGCTGACGATGTCCTGGTTCCTCATCTCGTATTCCATTGTCCCGGCTTCCAGCCGAGAAACGTCGAGAAGGTTGGCCACCATGGCGCTAAGCCGCTCGGCGCTGTTGCGGCTGAGCTGGAGGAGCCTGCGTTGCGCATCGTTGATAGGACCGGTGACTTCCTCCAGAGTCACGGCCAGTGTCTGACGAATCGCTGCCAGCGGCGCCTTCAGCTCATGGGAGACATGGGCGACGAAGTCCTTTTTCATCTGATCCAGTTCGCCGAGTTTCTCGCTCATCGAGTTGAAGTCACTGGCGAGTTCGGCGAACTCACTGGGTCCTGTCACCGGTATTCGATGGGAGAACTCTCCGCTGGCAATGCTCCGAGTTCCGCGAGTCAATTCACGAAGGGGCCTGTTGATCGCCCTCAGCGTGAAGAAGGTAATAGCGGCGCTCAGCACAAAAAAGATCGCGCCGGCAGTGAGCGAAACCTTCGCGGCCTGACTCCCCACCGCTTTGTTGCGTTGAACCTTAACCGTGATGCTGTCCAGCACTGCATCTCGCGCGAAGATGATCTGCTGGGTGTGTTTGTTCTTCGCCGCCACCAGCGAGGGCGGAAACTGCGCCTCATCGAAACCGCTTCTGGGAACAATCTGGCGGGCGCCCTCGATCTGCGCTTTGTACTCGATCCACGCGCCGGAAAGCGCCGCGATCTCTTCGGGAGCTTCCCAGGGCTGGCGGACTCGATCGAGATCTTTGAAACTCAGGTCGATGTTCTGGATGATGTCGTTTAGCGCCGCATCAAGGAATTTCCGGTTGTCCTCGCCTACACTGAGATTCTTGCTGAGGCTGCGCCAGAGGTCTTCGGCATCGAGTTCCATCTTAAGCAGGCTGTTGGCGGCGACGAAGCTGACGTCAGAGAGCTCGTTGTTGATTTCCTGCAGCCGGTTTACCGTCCAGAGTTGGTAGCTCACAACGCCGAGGGCCAGGAGCATCAGAAGACCCACGCTCAGAACGACACGACTGGAGACGCTCATGATTCGATGTTGTACGCCTTCAGTTTGTTGTAGATGGTTTTCACGTCCACGCCGAGTTGGCGTGCTGCTTCCGCCTTGTTGTTACCGGTCCGCTCGAGTGTCCGGATGATCAGCTCTCGTTCCGCATCCGCCATTGTGGTGGTTCCCACGTCCAGAACAAGCTTGTGGTTGGATGGAGCGGAGGAGCGGATATATGGGGGAAGGACAGCATTGTCGATCCAGTCGGACTTGGTGAGTACGACCGCCCGCTCAATCACATTTCGAAGTTCCCGGACATTTCCGGGCCACGGATACTTCTTCAGTTCTTCGGCTGCTTCGTCGGAAATTCCTTCGATCGTAGTTCGATGCTTCGCATTGAACTCTTTAACGAAGCGCTGTGCCAGAAGAGGGACATCTTCCTGGCGTTCCCGAAGTGAGGGCAACGAGATTGAAAAAACATTCAGGCGATAGAAGAGGTCTTCGCGCAGCTTGCCTTCTTTGACCGCTTGAAGGGGATTTCGGTTGGTTGCCACAACAACCCGAACGTCGAACTCGAACTCATGATTACCGCCCAATCGCCGAACCCGGCCGTCTGCGAGGACGCGCAGGAGCTTCGGTTGCAGCGGCATTGGCATTTCCGCAATCTCGTCGAGGAACAGCGTGCCGCCATGGGCCTGTTCAAAGCAGCCGGGGCGGGTGCCCACTGCACCCGTGAAGGCACCACGCTCGTGGCCGAAGACTTCGCTTTCGATCAGCGTATCGGGGATTGCCGCGGCATTGACCGCGACAAACGGTCTTTCGGAACGCGAGCTCAAACGATGGATGGACCGGGCAACGAGCTCCTTTCCGGTTCCGCTTTCGCCGGTCACGATGACGGACACGTCGCGGCCCGCAACCATTTCTATAAGGTTGAAGACTTCACGCATTGGTTTGCTCGCGCCGACAAAATCGCCAAACAGACCTTCGGTTTCGACATTCGTAGCCAGACGCCGCGTTTTGCGCCGCAGTTCAATTTCGCGTTCTGCGTCATCGAGCAGCGCCTTGAGTTTGGTGAAGTCGGTCACGGGCTTGGTCAGAAAATCTCTGGCGCCCTGTTTGATCGCCTCAACCGCCATATCGATGCTGCCCCGAGCTGTAATCAGCAGCACCGGGCGCTGGGGGTTTCCGGCCTTGAGGTCTCTGAGCAGTTCGAGCCCGGAGATTTCAGGCATGACCACATCACTGATCACAATGTCGGGATCGTGACGGTCCACCAACTGTTTTGCTTCACGGGCGTCTGCAGCCTGTAGAACGTCAAATCCCCAGCTCTGCAGAAGGACATCGAACGACTCCAGCATGGCGGGATCATCATCAACCATCAGAACCTTGCGTTTACGTGCTGTCATTTTCGGTAAGTGAATCCCTATCGACGAAACTAATTGCCATGAACAGATACCCCGAATCTGACCTCTGGCATACCCTGCCAGAGTATCTAACTTCATGGAAATTTTCCGCGTCTTTGTTACCCAAGGGGTGCGTCCGTGCCGGGTAGTTTTTACAGGCTAGTGGGCTTAATGCCCGTCCCTTCAGTCTGCAAGTCCTTGAAAAGCTCTTCTGGCATATTGGTTGCAGGCATAAGTATCTAGGGAAAGAAGACCATGGACGGTCTGTCCTATTTGAGATGGAAAAAGCAGATCTTGACGCGTCGATATACCGCCCCTTCGGGGGTCGGTATTCGGCGTTGTCGTTACATCTCATGTAGAGGCGCAGAGCAACCGAAGTTCCTCTAAATCACAACGCGTTCCGAGTTGAAGTTGAATGCTCAACGCAAGGAGGCAGTAATGAAACGCTTATTTGGTGTAGCGATCGTCGCACTCAGTCTTGCGGCTTGCACCACCGCGAATACGGCAGATAAGGAAGCGGGTACCGAAGAGTCCACGGGGTTCTTCGGCCTGAACAAGCCCGCGCCAAAGGTCACCGTGCCATCGGGTACGCCACTGCACATCGTGTTGCAGCAGGGCGTGGGGACCGATGCGAGCACTCCGGGATCGCAGTTCACGGCTGTTCTTGCGGATCCCGTGGTTATTGGTGGAAAGACGGTTCTCGATAAGGGCGCGGCCGTTTCGGGTCGCGTTGTGGATGTGAAGAAGGCGGGCCGAGTAAAGGGACGCGCGACCCTGAGTCTCCAGTTGACCTCGGTCGAGCGCGATGGAAAGCCCGTCGAAATCGAAACCAAGACCTATGTCGGTGTTGCCAGGGACAACAAGAAACGCGATGCGGCCATGATCGGTGGCGGTGCAGGTGTTGGAGCGGTCATTGGCGCCATCGCGGGTGGAGGAAAGGGCGCGGCGACTGGCGCCGCGATCGGTGGCGCGGGCGGTACAGGAGCAGTCCTGGCAACCCGCGGCGACGATTTGCATTATCCCCCTGAAAGCCGGCTGAATTTCGTCCTGGCGAAACCAGTCGAGCTTTAACGCAGGGCCCAATCCTGAAATTTCAAATGTGTAATGAGAGGAGATCAGCGGAATGTTGAGATTGTTTGTAGGAAACATACCGCATGCCTGCGGTGAAGCGGAATTGCGACAGTGGCTCGAGGAGCAGGGTCACTCCGTAACGTTCGCTCAAGTAATTCGCGATCGTGTAACTGGCCACTCCCGTGGATTCGGCTTTGTGGAACTCCAGGACGTATCAGATCTGCAATCCACGGTGGACCGCCTGAATGGACAACGCCTTTCCGGCCGGGTTCTCACCGTTAACGCGGCTACGCCCCGCACTCCGCACCCCAGCAGTCAGCAACCTTCCTCGTAAATGGCCTTCGTCATCCGTGGAGAAACTCCACGGATGACGGCAGGTTTCCGCGGCCGTGACAGCCCGCAAGACTCCATCTAAGTAATTGAAAATATGTTCGAAATGCGGGTGCCGGCTCGCTGGAAGCCGGTGTGCATCTATCCGTACCGGAGGTACTCGACAAATGATTGCACCCAAAATAATCGGCGCTGGAGTGGTCGGCCTGGCGATGTGGCTCGGTTATCAGACCTATTCCGACCGGTCTTCACAAAGCGCGACGGATACGCGCCTGGCAGCCATCGAAAGCCAATTGCAAGGCATGCGCGAAAACGATGCTGCCAAGATCGCCGAAATTTCCACGCTTCTAGACGCGGTGCAGAACCGAGTTGGTGTCACTGCGACGGACCTGTCTAATGCGCAAAAGGCCGCAGCCGCAGCCCGCAAGGAACAGGCACGCTCGGAGACTGCTCTGCGTCAGGCTCTGGATGAGCAGGCAAAGCATGTCAATACGATTCGCGAACAGTCGGACGCTCAGTTCCAGGCGGTACGACAGGAAACAAGCACGCAATTGGGCGAAGTTAACGGCCAGGTCTCCGGAGTAAAGTCCGATCTCGAGACGACAAAGAACGACCTCGCGGCCAACCGGCGCGAAGTCGGCGATATGCGCGACTCTCTCGGACGCCAGATCGCTCGCAATGCAGATGAGCTTGCCGCTCTAAAGCGGCGTGGTGAGCGGGACTACTTTGAATTCGATATCCGGAAAGAAAAGGATATGCAGCGTGTCGCCGGTATCCGTCTTCAGCTCAACAAGGCCGACGTAAAGGCAAAGAAGTATGACATCACGCTTCAGGTTGACGATGCGAAGCTCCAGAAGAAGGGCCAGCTCCTGAACGAGCCTATTCAGATCAATGTGGGCAAGGAGCGGGTTCGCTATGAGTTGATCGTTAACTCGATCGATAAGGATCGTATCCGAGGCTACATCAGCACGCCCAAAGACAGCGCTGGCACCAGCAATAGCGCCGCATTGCAGGACTAACCCACCAGAAACCTTCCTTGATAAACGCTCCTCTCCCGTTGAGGGAGAGGAGCGACCTCATAGATTTTGAGTTTCCCGATTCATCCGATCTCAAGATTCCTTAGAATCTTCCAAACCTGTAACGCACCTGGATCCCCAGACCGAAGTCGGAGCTTCCATCCGTTAATCCAACGAAGGCATTGGGGCTGATGGTCGTGGGGCCCACGCGATAACTGAGGACTCCCACCAGATCGGCGGGGTCCGGGGTGCCGATAAAACTTGATCGACGCCAGTCCAGGAAGCTGTTGATGCTGATCGCATCCGATAGCTGCTTTCCGATCCCAATGCTGGCGAGTGTGCGGTTGCGAAGTCCAGTTCCGGGGACTTTGCCGACGACGGTGTAGCCGAAATCCCCGAAGATGAAAGCAGAGCCCAAGTCCTTGTCCCACTCGACGCCAAAGCCGTAATCGGTTCTGCCGGTTCCCAGGCCACGCTGCTCCGGCGCCGTTGGCAGTTTCAGCCGCAGGAAAGGCGTAATGGACGGCATCGACGTATCGGGGCCCTTGTCCTCGATCAGAAAGAGCCGCGATCGAAGGACCGTGTCGCCTGGGCCGGTTTCCCTGAACGCAGTATCTCCAAGCCCGGTTTGCGTGGGAACGCCATCGATCAGGCGGACGCCGTCAGGTGCGCTCAAGCGCGCCACTGACGTACTCACGCTGACGTCAAACCGTGATGCCGTATATCGAAACGAAAGCGGGAAGTAGAGGGCCTGCGAGAGCTCGGTAGTTCCGAAATCGCCCTGATCGTATCCGGCGCCGATGGTAAATGACATCCGGGCCGGTTCCGGTTGTTGCTGGCTCCAGCCCGGATGGGCGACGAAGAAGACCAGTAAGACGACGGACAGCAGACGCTGCATTAGCGTCTGCCAGGTGCGCCGTGCTCTATTTTTTCGGGTTTTTCCAGACGCACGGGACGCTCGATGGGCTCGTGCCCTTCCTTGCCGGGGCGTTCGATTTCGATTCTTTCGTGCCCGCGTCCTTCATGTTGTTCCGTGCGCTCGGGCTTCCCGCGGTGGAGAATCTCATATTTTTCATGCCCACCCTGGTATTTGGTAACGGTCATCTTTCCGTCAACCAGGGCTTCAATCTTCATCTCACGCAGACCCTCTATCCCGCTGAGCTCCGCCACAAGTGCTTGTCGCTGTGCCTCCGTGAGAATGAGACCCTGGATTTTGAGCTCCCTGCCAGCTAGTTTGAATTCGAAGGGCTGGCCGTCGATGGTTCCCTCCAGGCGGATATGGCCGGGTAATGCCTCGGCGTCCTCAATCAAGGCCGGTAGATTCTGGACAGAATCGAGGGAATTGAAGAAAAGGTCGGCCTGCGCGGCCGTGAGGGCGAGGTGTTCGGCGCGAAACTGAAACGCCCGGTTGCCGTCGATTAGCCCGGTATCCGGGGTTCCGAATAATCGGTCCAGAACTGCTTGCCAGTCCGGAGCCTCCAAACTAATTTTAGGGTTTTCGTCCGTCTGCGCGCTTGCAGAGACATCAGCCCTGGGGGGCCTGTCCTCTGCAAACGCGCCAGAGGAGGGAAGCGCGACGACTGCCAAAACTGAAGCCAGCCAGAAAATCGAGTTGAGTACCTTCATTGGAAACTCCTTTCATCCCTGAGAGGCTGCCAATTGTAACAGTCGTCACGAAATCCTGAACGATCTTAGCGGTTCGAAGCGCTCTGCGGCGCCATGACGGTCAAGGTCACCGAGCGATTCTGCTCACGGCCTTGCTTGGAATCATTCGGAGCGACCGGCTTGTCCGCACCGAAGCTGATCTCTTCGATCTTATAGACCGGAACGCCCTTGTCGACCGCAAGATATCGCTTCACGGTTTCAATGCGGCGTTCACCCAATCGGACGTTGTAGGTTTTGTCACCGGTATTGTCGGTATGACCTTCCAAAACGAGAATCACGTCGGGGTTAGATGTGACTGCCGACGCAACTTCGTCCAATGCGGCCTTGCCCTCATCGGTCAGCTTGTCGCTGTCGAACTTGAACAGGACAGACTTCTGAGAACTCATCGAGAAGTTGTTACGGTTCTTGAAGTTCTGATCGAGCGTGCCCAGGTTCCGGTTCGTCGTCTCACCGGCTGTCCTGACCGTATTGACCTGGCCGGTCAAATCGGTTCGCACGCCATTGATGTTGTTGGTTGTTTTGGTGTCGAGCTCAGTAACCTTCGTGTCCGTTGCCGCGACCTTCTGATCGACCGTGGTCACGCGCTGATCGACTTGCGAAACGCGCGTGTTTACCTGGTTCACGCTGTCCTGAGTCTCTTTTACCTGTGCGTTGGTTGCATCAACCTTCGCGGTGTAATCCGCCTTCAGGGCGTCTGAGGAAGCCTTTACCTCATTCCGCGTAAACTTTCTCGTCGAAAGGCATCCACTGGAAACGCCTGCCAGAGCTACTGAAACTGTAAGAGCTAGAACACCAGTCTTGAAATTTTGCATAAGCACCTCCCTCTCCTGCGAGAGCCCGTGCAAGTCCAAGACCAACAGCCGCCTAGCCGCTAAGATGCGAAAAATAGAGGCCATTTCGGCCTTGCGGGGTGCAATTCCGCCGGTCCTCATCAGGGTAACCGTGGAAGTTTTCCCGGATTTGCAACCGTGGAAGTTTTCTTTTGCAGTCAATCTGTTGGCGCCTGGCTGCCCTTTGAAACTGGCATCTGGGGCCCTTATCGTGCGTATCTGCAGGAGAAACCGTAGAGTCCATCGCGGCGACCAGCCATCTGAGTGAGACGTCAGTATTTCTCCTGAGGCCGTCGCTACTCCTTCACAACAACTGCTTGCATTTCTGTCCCCCTGTTAGCATCGACGGATTACAGAGAAGAAGGAGTGTTCACAATGTGGACAAGACGTACAGTTGTTAGTTTGATGTTCCTTGTTGCATTCGTGGTGGGAGCGGCCGGCACCGCTGCAGCGCAGTCCAAGGGTATCGGAGTCCGAGCCGGAGTCAGTGCAGAGCCTGACCAGTTCTATATCGGCGCGCACATGAATGTGAAGGAGATTGTCGAGAACTTCTGGTTCCGGCCTAATGCTGAAGTTGGATTTGGAAACCACCTGACCTTGCTCACGTTGAACCCCGAGTTCGTATATAACCTACGGATCAAATCGACGCAGTGGACTCCCTACCTCGGTGGAGGCCCATCCTTCCTCGTCGGATCTTTCGACGGTCCCAATGGGCACGATACCGACACTGGTGGGGGATTCAACTTCGTCGGCGGAATCCAGCAACGTAAGGGGTTCATGGCCGAAATAAAGATCGGCGCGTTCGACAGCCCGGATTTCAAGCTGGGCGTCGGTTGGACGTGGTAAACCTGCATCTCTCCTGAAAAGACTTCCCCTCCGTGCTCGGAGGGGAAGCAATTCCCAGCTCATTCTTCCGGCCTGCACCCCCACCTTGTAAATACCGGCAGTTCCAGCTTAGACTTAGGAGTTTTTTATCACTGGCTGGAGGGTGACTGCGTGGCGCGAGCAAGAATGACGCGTTCGGAGCTTAAGGCCCAGGACGAAATCACGACAACTTTGGAACGTTTGACTGAGACTGCGATGGCTCGGAAGAATGAAGTCCTCGTGGGGGCGGCGGTCGTGCTAGCCCTGGTCGCGGGATTCTTTGGCTGGAGGTACTACTCGTCGGGCAGAGATGCCGCAGCACAGAAAGATCTGTCGGCCGTCATTTTCACGTTTCACGACCCAGCGATTAAAGTCGAAAAGGAACGGCTCGAGAAAACCATCGTTGCTGCCCAGAAGACCATGGCCGACTACCCTTCTTCGTCGGCTGCCTCCCTCGCTCAGTACTACCTGGCGCTTAGCCAGGACGGGCTCGGCGACATGGCCAATGCGGTGAAGAACCTGGAAGAAGTCATCGGCAGAGGCGATGTCAAGGCGAAGCCCGTCGCGCAGTTTGCCCTGGCGGGTGTCTACAAACGCAATGGCGACCTGCAGAAGTCGATCGATGTTCTTAAGCAGCTTGAGACCGTCGGTGGATATTCAAAGGCCGCCGTGGCCTATGAGCTTGGTTCGGTTGCAGAAGCGGCCAATCAGAAGGAAGTCGCTCAAACGGCGTATTCCAAGGTGGTGACGGATTCTGCAGATTCGCCTTTCCGATCGGAAGCGGAGTCCGCGCTGAAACGCATGGGACTACCCGTGCCAGTTCCTGCTCCGCCCCAGATTGAAGTGAAGTAATCGGAACGCGGGATGGATCAGTATTTCGTAGATCTGAAGGATCTTGACCGGAAGGTTTCCCTTGACGGTTCATTTGATCCCGGTGTGATTGATTTCCGGGGCGAGAATGTCCGGCAGGTCGGACCTCTGGTGTGGTCCGCTACGGCAGAAAGAGCCGGCGAAGAGATCAGGATTGCAGGCAATCTGTCGGCGACATTCGAGCAGAGTTGTTCTCGATGTTTGGAGCCTGCTTCAAGCGAGATCCAAAAGTCATTCGATCTGTTTTTTCGCGAACATGACGAGGACCTGTTCGACGAAGATGATGTCGAGTTGACCGAAGAAGACACAAGGACTGCCTTTTTTGCTGGAACGCAGCTCGCGATAGGAGACGTTCTTCGCGAGCAGGTGATGCTGGCGCTTCCCATGAAAGCGCTGTGCAGGGTAGACTGCAAAGGTTTGTGTCCGGTATGCGGAACGAACCGGAACCAAAACACCTGCGGTTGTTCCGGCGAAGTTTTCAGTCCTCATATGGAGAAGTTGCTCGAAATCAAACGCAAGCTTGAAGGCGAGCGGAGTTCATAAAGATGCCAAATCCGAAACGTAGACATTCCAAAGGCCGTCGCGATCGCCGGCGTGCTCATGACAGTCTGACGGCACGTTCTTTTTCAGAGTGCCCGAATTGCCACGAATTGCGGTTGCCCCATCGTGTTTGTCCCCATTGTGGCTTTTATAAGGAACGCGAAGTCGTTGAAGTCGCGGAAGAGTAGATAATCCCCGCTTTCGCATGATCAAGATCGCCGTCGATGCCATGGGGAGTGACCATGCGCCCGGTGTTGAGGTCGAAGGGGCCGTTCAGGCCGCTTCGCAGCTGGGTGTACCTATCGTTCTGGTGGGGCAGGAGACCCTTGTGCGGCCACTGCTGGCCAAACACGACGCCCCAAATCTGCCGATCGAGATTGTCCATGCCAGCGAAGTCGTCACGATGGAAGACTCGGCGACTTCGGCGGTCCGCCGCAAGAAAGACTCCTCGATACGCGTCTGTGAAACATTGATGCGGGATGGCAAGGTGTCCGGAGTCGTCAGCGCGGGAAACACCGGAGCTGTAATGGCGACTGCCAAGTTCGTGGTGGGAACGCTTCCTGTTGTGGATCGGCCCGCGTTGTCAACAGTGCTTCCCACGCAGAAGGGAAAACCCTGCATCCTTCTCGATGTTGGCGCGAATGTGGATTGCAAGCCCTCACACCTGGAGCAGTTTGCCATCATGGGCGAAATCTACTCGCGTGCGATATTCGGGATTCGGCGCCCGCGCGTCGGTTTGCTGTCGATTGGCGAAGAGGATTCAAAGGGAAACGAACTCACGAAGGAGTCTTTCAAGTCGCTTCGCCAGGCGCCCATCAACTTCATCGGCAATGTTGAAGGCCGCGATATCTTCAAAGGTGATGTCGATGTGATTGTCTGCGACGGATTCACGGGAAACGTCGCTTTGAAACTTAGTGAGGGATTGTTCGAAACGTTCATTTCGATGCTTGGACAGGAACTGCATCGCACCCTTTCGGCGAAAGTTGGAGCCATCTTCGCTCAAAACGCATTTCGCGCTTTCAAGCGCCGGCTCGACTATTCGGAGTACGGCGGCGCACCGCTGCTCGGAATTAAGGGGATTTCCATCGTGTGCCACGGCCGATCCAATGCCAACGCCATAAAAAACGCCATCCGCGTCGCGAGCGAGTTCTGCAAGCACAATGTCAATGACGCCATCGAGAAGGAGTTCCTGAAACTCGGACTCACGCGGAGCGCGGGAGCATAAAACGCCTTCGATGAAAACTGCATTTATCTTCCCTGGACAGGGAGCTCAGTACGCCGGAATGGGGCGCGAGCTTTTCGAAAGTCACCCGGAAGCACGCGAGGTATTTGAAGAAGCGGACCGCGTCCTGGGATTCTCATTGTCTTCGCTGTGCTTCAATGGTCCCGAAGACGACCTCAAGATTACGGAGAATACGCAGCCTGCGATTCTCACCGTGTCGATTGCGGCATATCGTGTGCTTCAATCGAAGGGACTTCAGCCTGCCGTCGTTGCGGGGCACAGCCTCGGTGAGTATTCCGCGCTGGTGGCTTCGGGCGCTCTTAGTTTTTCCGATGCTGTTGCACTGGTAAAACGCCGTGGGCGCTATATGCAGGAAGCTGTCCCGGCGGGAGTGGGCGCAATGGCCGCGCTGCTCGGCATCGAACTCCCGACTGTTTTGTCAGTATGTGAACGCGCGGCACAGGGACAGGTTGTGGCTCCGGCGAATCTGAATTCTCAAATGCAGATCGTCATTGCCGGCCATCATGAAGCCGTGGAGCGGGCGGTCTCTCTTGCGAAGGAAAGTGGCGCGAAACGCGCCATCCTGCTTCAGGTGAGTGCTCCCTTTCACTGCTCACTGCTGAAACCGGCTGAAGAGCGCCTTGGGCCTGAACTGGACGCATGCACGTTTGCAGATCCGCGTTGTGCTGTCGTCACGAACGTCGACGCGCAGCCTGTGACGAGTGGAGCCGCAGCGCGCGATGCTCTTAAGAGACAGGTTTCGCGGCCGGTGCGATGGCAGGAGAGCGTGCAAACGATGCTCAACGATGGCGTGAGTACTTTCGTTGAACTCGGACCAGGGAAGGTGCTGTGCGGACTCGTTCGCGCTGCCGATAAAGGCGCGACGACGTTCAATGTTGAAGACCAGAAATCGCTGGAAAATGCTTTTAACGGACTCCTATAATCAGCAATTTGCCTGAAGCAGGGCCGTACACTAAGGAGGTTTTGAATGGCTTCGTCGACTGAAGAGAAGGTCAAACAGATTATCGTGGAACAACTCGGTGTGGATGAGTCGGAGGTTACCCCGACCGCATCTTTCATCGACGATCTGGGGGCCGATTCCCTCGATACCGTGGAACTCGTGATGGCCCTTGAAGAAGGATTCGGCATAGAGATTCCCGATGAGGATGCCGAGAAGATCACCACCGTTAAGGATGCCCTTGCTTATATCGAGGCGCATCTTCCCAAGTCCTAGCTTTACGAGGTTGTAAGTTGGAGAAGAAACGAGTTGCTGTCACCGGTGTCGGTCTCGTTACTGCTCTGGGCACGGGAACAGAAGAAACCTGGAAGGGACTTCTGGAAGGCCGGAGCGGTGTCGGTCCGATAAGCCGGTTCGACACGAGCCTGTATTCCACGCGCATCGCCGCAGAAGTGAAAGACTTCGATCCTTTGAAGTGGTTCGACAAGAAGGATGTGAAGAAGATGGATTACTTCATCCATTACGCTGTGGCGGCTGCGGACTTTGCGATGAAGCAGGCCGGCCTGGTTATCGCTCCGGAAGCTGCCGAGCGCGCCGGAGTGTTCATCGGATCCGGTATCGGCGGATTCACGGTGATCGAGCGGGAACACCGAGCGCTACTGGAAGGCGGCCCTCGGAAGATCTCTCCCTTCTTCATCCCGTCCAGCATCATCAATCTTGCGGCCGGGCAGGTGTCGATTCGCTTTGGAGCTCGAGGACCAAACTCTGCCCCCTGCACGGCCTGTTCATCGGGCGCCCACGCCGTTGGCGACGCGTTTCGCGTGATATCGCGCGGGGACGCAGACATCATGATCTGTGGCGGCTCCGAAGCTGCGATCACTCCGATGGGCGTGGGAGGCTTTGCCGCCATGCGCGCATTGTCCACCCGAAACGAAGAACCGCAACGCGCTTCACGCCCGTTCGATAAGGACCGCGACGGCTTTGTCGTCGGTGAAGGCGCAGGCGTGCTTGTCCTCGAAGAACTCGAATTCGCGAAGAAACGTGGCGCGAAGATCCTTGCCGAACTCGTCGGTTATGGCATGAGCGGCGACGCTTTCCATATCACTCTTCCCCCGGAAGACGGTCATGGCGCACATCGCGTGATGTTGAACGCGATCACCGACGCCGGTATCAAACCCGAACAGGTGGGTTACATCAACGCGCACGGGACATCGACTCCACCCAATGACAAAATCGAAACCCACGCCATCAAACAGCTGTTCGGAGACCACGCGCGCAAGCTGGCCGTCAGTTCCACAAAGTCCATGATTGGCCACCTGCTCGGCGCGGCCGGCGCCGTCGAGGCCGGTATTACCACTCTCGTTGTTCAGCGAGGAATGATTCCTCCGACGATCAATTACGAAACCCCGGATCCCGACTGTGATCTGGATTACGTCCCGAACAAAGCGCGTCACGTGCAAGTCGAGTACGCGCTGTCAAATTCCTTCGGCTTCGGCGGCACCAACGCGTCGTTGCTCTTCAAACGCTACGAACAGTAGAAATCTGGGCGGTCATAGACCGCCCCTACAGCCTGCGCGACTGTAGGGGCGCTCTATGAGCGCCCACGATGCCCCGATTTTGTTTATCCTGTTTACATGCCCGAGCGCGACACACTCGAAGTTGATGCGCTGATCGTTGGAGGTGGGCCTGCGGGGTTGGCTGCGGCCTACAGGTTACGACAGCTGATGAAGGATGCCTCGATCGCCGTTCTCGAAAAAGGAAAGGAGATCGGCGCGCATATTCTCTCCGGCGCCGTGATGGATCCGCGTGGCATCAACGAACTCATACCCGATTGGAAAGAGCGCGGAGTGCCCCTTGTCCGCCCCGTGGACGAGGACAGTGTGCTCTACCTTACCCGGAACGGTAAATTTACTCTTCCGATCACACCACCGCCTCTGCGTAATCATGGGAATTACATTCTTTCGCTGAATAAGTTCGTATGTTGGCTGGGCTCTCAGGTAGAGCAAAGCGGCGTCGATGTATTCACGGGATTCGCCGGTTCGGAACCTCTCTGGGACGGGAATCGCTTAGTCGGGATTCGCACCGGCGACAAGGGCGTCGGCAAAGACGGCAAACCCAAAGGGAACTACGAGCCTGGTATCGACATTCGCGCAAAGATCACCATTCTCGCGGAAGGTGTTCGTGGGTCGCTGACGAAGCAGCTTATCAGCCGTCTGCGCCTCGATGCCGGCCGCAATCCGCAGGTCTATGCCGTCGGCGTCAAGGAAGTCTGGGACGTGCCGAAGCAGAAGTCGGCTCCCGGTTGGGTGTATCACACGATAGGCTGGCCGTTGCGCAATGAAGAATTTGGCGGCGGATTCATTTACAACATGGAGGGCGGACGGGTTTCGATCGGGCTTGTCCTCGGCCTTGACTATCCCGACCCCCGCGTCGATCCACACCATCGCTTTCAGGAATTCAAGACGCATCCTTTCATTCGCAGTCTTCTCGAGGGAGGCACTCTTCACTCCTATGGCGCCAAGGCGATTCCCGAAGGCGGTTACTGGTCGCAGCCCCAGTCCTACTTTGATGGAGGCTTGATCGTCGGCGATGCGGCAGGATTTCTGAATTCCATGCGGCTGAAGGGCATTCATCTCGGGATCAAGAGCGGCATTCTCGCCGCAGAAACAGCGGCTGAAGCGCTTCAGGCCGACGACGTATCCGCTTCACGTCTTCGGAAGTTTGAAGAGCGAGTGGAAGCGAGCTGGATCAAGCAGGAGTTATGGAAGGTTCGAAATTTCCATCAGGGATTTGAGCGCGGGTTCGTTGCCGGAATGTTTCATACGGCCATTCAGATGATCACGGGCGGGCGTGGTCTTCGAAATCGCTACGGCAACGTGGCCGGGCACTCGCGGCTTGTCCGCGGAAAGAGACCGCCGCTTCCCCCGATGTCTTTCGACGGAAAGCTGACATTCGACAAACTCACCGATGTCTATAACTCCGGCACGGCTCATGATGAGGATCAACCCGTTCATCTCGTCGTGGTCGAACCGTCAATCTGCCATCCTCGATGCACGAATGAGTACGGCAACCCGTGCCAGAACTTCTGCCCTGCTGCTGTGTATGAGATGCTCGATGGGCGTCTTCAGATCAATGCATCGAACTGCGTTCACTGCAAGACCTGCGACATCATGGATCCCTACCAGGTGATTAACTGGATTCCACCTGAAGGTGGCGGCGGCCCTTCGTACGATTTGTTATAAGCTGCGGCTGAGGAAAGCCATGAACCGTCTCCGTTTGCCTTGTGCCGTCGCACTTGCAGTCTTACTGCTGACGCTGTTGCCGAACGTCGCTGCATCGCAGTGGCTCAACTATCCGACGCCGGGTACTCCGCGTCTGCTTGATGGCAAACCCGATCTGTCTGCGCCGGTTCCTCGCACAGCGGACGGCAAGCCGGACCTCACCGGAATCTGGCGAGGCGCCGGGCCGCTCTATCGATTCAACATCGCGCAGGACCTTAAGTCGGAGGACATCCAGCCCTGGGCCGAAGCGCTCTTCCTCAAGCGCGTTCGTGATTCCCGCAAGGACAGTCCCCTGGCGCGATGTCTGCCTGTGAGCATTCCGTTTCATAATTTCTTCAACCTGATGCGCATCGTTCAGACTCCTGCGATGATGGTGCTGCTGTATGAGTCTCCGAGCAGCCCGCATCGAACTGTGTATACCGATGGCCGCGACCTTCCCAAAGACCCCAGTCCTGCGTGGCTGGGGTATTCGATTGGACGATGGGAGGGCGACACGCTCGTCATTACGACCGCCGGGTTCAATGACCTGGGCTGGCTCGACAGCGCCGGACATCCGCAGACTGAGTCTCTCCGTATTACCGAACGTCTCCGCAGGCGCGACTTCGGTCATATGGATTTCGAGATGACCATCGACGATCCCAAAGTGTTCACACGCCAGTTTACGTTCAAGACGGAGCGTTTGCTGGCTCCGGACACGGACCTGCTGGAGGACGTCTGCGAA
>Ga0070675_100000931_pt1 | contig 20813 bp, 18 predicted proteins | sample KBSM43metaG_FD_65343 | JGI IMG/M metagenome (GOLD analysis project Ga0070675, IMG submission 65343) | Miscanthus rhizosphere microbial communities from Kellogg Biological Station, Michigan, USA - KBS M4-3 metaG | ecosystem: Host-associated > Plants > Roots > Rhizosphere > Soil ... | reverse complement strand
GTCGCAAGCGTGGCCGCAGCGAACAACAGCCCCCAGTCGAGCAGGACGCCCAGCCTGAACACGCCGATCGCGCCGTACAGCAGGCCAGCCACGACGAGAGGAGTGCTCCACGAGTGCGAACGGAGATTGCGACAGGCCAGCGTGACGCCCATGACGACTGACAGCGTCGGACACGGCACGACGCCGAAAGGCGATGCGTACAGGTACGTGGTCCACGAGTCGGTGACGACAAAATGCGGGTACGTCCAGCCATACGCGATCAGCACGACCGCGGGGACGACCGAAGCGGCCGATCCCAGCCGGACGGAGGCATTCGACCCGCGAGTCACACTTCCCACCAGCACGGCTGCAAGAAGGGCGAATACCGTCCCGTTGAATGGATTCTCTGCCAGCCACGCCAGCAAGCTGACGGAGAGGAGCGGTGCCACCAGCAGGCAGCCCATCACGCGCCGCGATGGCCGCCAGCCGGCAACGATCGTGACGAGCAGCGCAGCAAGGAGGACGTGCCAGGTGATGGCGAGCCAGCGCCAGTCATTGGCAATCGACGTGAGTCCGATCAGGATCGTCTCTGCGGGCGGCACGTCAGGCTCCCCCTTTGCGCACGTCCTTCGAGAGCCTCATGAGTTCTTCTCGAGCGCAGAGGAGAGCGCGTCCCTGAGCGCGATGTCGCGCGGGTCTCCGGTGAAGGTCGTACCCATCTGGCTGGTCACGTACCCGTAGCCGATGCCCGTCTCGGGATCCGCAAAGCCGAGAGAACCGCCAGCTCCCGGGGAGCCGAACGAGCGCGTGCTGCCAAAGCGCCATCCACGGCTCGGCTTCATGAAGCCGAGCGAGAACTGCACCTCGGCTTTCAGGCATTGGTCATGAAAGCCGCGCGTCGGGGCTACTGCCGGTGCCGCAAGGAGGTCCAGCGTCTTCTGTCGTACTCCGAGCTCCCTTCCACCCGCGGCAAAAACGCCATAGGCGTGGGCAATACCACGAGCGGTTCCAACCGCGCCGCCGGAGGGCACCTCGAGGTTACGTGCGGACACGCGCGCCTCATCATGGGCGACGGCGAAGCCCGGGTTGATCACGAGCGCCCGGTAGATGTTCGAACGGGGATTGATTCCCGCCAGCATCAACCGCAGCGGCCGGAATCTGTACAGCATATCGATTGGTGTGGGAGGAGCGAGCGTCGCCAGCCGCGAGTTCGGGATCTCTTCCGGTAGACGGATGTAGATGTCCTCTTCGAGCGGTGTCGCGATCTCGTCCTGAAAGAATTGCCCGAGGGTTCGATGCCGCGGGTCGACCCGGCGAAGCAGCTCGCCTTCGTAAAAGCCCAGGGTGATCGCGTGATAGCCCTGTCGCGTCCCCGGCTCCCAAGCCGGCTTCTGACGCGCAAGCACGACCGCCAGTCGATCGACGTCGGCGACCACGCAGCGATCCACAGGCTCATCGAAGGCGAACAGGCCCGCTTGGTGCGCGAGCAGTTGGCGGACGGTGATCCTCGCCTTGCCGTGCTGCGCGAACTCCGGCCAGTAGGTGGCGACTCGTTCTTCGTAATCGAGCCACCCCCGGGAGTGCGCGATCGCGAGGGTCATCGCCGCCAGGCCCTTCGTGGCGGAGTAGATGAGCACCATCGTGTCTCGCTCCCACGCCTCGCCCGTCTCCTTGTTGCGGACACCGCCCCAGAGGTCCACGACCTTCTCGCCACCGCGATACGCACAGCAGGCGCCGCCAAGCTCGCCACGGCGAGTGAAGTTGTCGGCAAACGCCTCACGCACCGCCTCAAAGCCTCGGCTCACGAACCCCTCGACGCGCTCGTTCACGGCGTCTTCTTGAGGTAGTGCACGACCTTGTGTCCGGATTCGTCGGAATAGTAGACCGTCACTCTGGTCGCGCCGCCCGTACCGATGCTGTCGTCTATTTCGCTGGCCGCCCGATCGGTCAGGGGTAGCATTTCGGTTCTGCCGTCGTCCAACTTCAGCGTGATGTGCTTGCCGCGGCGATCGAGCCGGACGAGGATGCCTTCGGCGACCTTCAAGCCTTCGCCCGCCACGCGGTCGATTTCCTCGACCGACTCCTCGCCCCCCTCGATCCAGTAGTGGACGACCACCGTCGTGCCAGGCCGCAGCGCATCGACGGCGGTCGGCGCCGACTCTTTTCCGCCGTGCACGACCAGCCCTTTCGCGAAGTGATACACATGCTCGGCGCCGTCGATCGTGGTGACGACGAGCGCATTCACTCCGCGATAGAACTTCGTCATCGTCCCTTCCAGGGCGATGGTGCCCTGAATAGGCGGATGGCTCTGTGCGGCGAGCGGCACCGGAACGACCGCACCGAGAAGGCCCACCATGATCCACGTGTGCATCCTTGTCCTCATCGTCATTCGCGCGCCTGGCGTCATTGTCGCGGCCGGCGTGCAACTCCTGTGTCGGGGAGTGGCACAAGGCGTGCCAGTGGTGGGAAGGGCACTTGGACATCTCGGCGACCGATTCGCGCCGCGAACCTTCGCTCGTGGGAAGTAGTTCGCGGCGCTGAGAGTTTTTCGGCGGGCGCTGGGACGGACCGGACATGGCTGAGTGTGCGCGATACCGGGGCGGGCATGGACAAAGCGACGCTCGCGCGCGCCTTCGAGCCGTTTTTCACCACCAAGGCGGTTGGCAAGGGCACCGGTCTCGGCCTGGCCACGGTCTACGGCATCGTCAGACAGTCGCACGGATTCATCCTCGCGAGCAGCGAACCGGGCAGGGGGACGACCTTCGACCTCTACTTCGCCGCCGTGGCGCTCGCCGACTGACGGAGCAGCGTGAGAGCGAGCACGACGTACCAGGATTGGTAACCGTACCAGAAGATCCGCTCCTTGACGCCCAGCCAGGGTGTCGCCAGGCCCTGCTCAACTTGCGACACCTCCAACGTCGACCAGGCGCCAAACCCCAGTACCAGGACGATGGTGGCGATGGTGTAGAGGCGAAAGCGCCTGCCCAGGGCTGTCGCTGCGATCCCCATCGACGAGAACACCATCAACATCGCCACCATCCCCTCAACCAGGTGCAGGGCGCCCGCAAGGCCTTGCTCGGTCCCACGCATGCGCATCGCGGCGAACTGGCCCACGGTGAGCGCCAGCACGGCGACGCCGACGATCAGGCCACCGACCACCTTCAGCCTGCGGTTCCTACCAGAGGCCTTCCAGACCCCCACACCGAACGCAAGCATGAGCCCGTACACGAGAAGCAGGAGGACCGTGAAGACCACTCGGGATGGAGCGCCGATCGCGCCCAGCTCGCTGATCGTCTGGTCGCGGAAGCTGTAGCCCTCCCATTGCATACCCGCGAGAGCGTCAGCGACGGCGTACAGCAGCGGCGCCGCGATGCCACTGGCCAGTGCCCACTGGCTGGCGCCGCGTGGTGTCGCGCTAGTTTGCGCAGTCAATGCAGGTGTCGGCCGTGGGCATGGCGTCGAGCCGATTCTGGTCGAGCGGCGCGTGGCAGCTCACGCAGAACCCGTAGTCGCCGGATTCGATGCGTCGCAACGTCTTTCGAATCGTGACCGCCTCGGCGCGTTCCAGATCATCGAGCCCTTCCAGAACCTCGTCGTTCTCCTGCAGAGTGGCCTGCTCGGTCCAGTCGCGGTCGGGCGTCTGACGCAGATCGCGCTCGATGCGATCGATGCGGCCCAGGATCTCGCCCAGCCGCGTTTCGAGTTGGACGCGCAACCGATTGTGTTTGTGCATGACGACACTCTCCTCGCGTTTCGATCCGCTGGACACTGTGCAACGGATGTGCCCGGCGACCCAGGCCACAACTCCGCAACGGCTTGGAACGCAGGAGTTGCGCTTCGACAACAAGCCGTTCGTCAAGGCTTCCACGATCAGCGTCTTTCACATGCCGCTGAACATGACGTCGATGTTCGCGCGCACCTCGGAGGCCATCCAGCAGGCTCACGCCGAGAACGGGGCGCTTCTGGTCCTCAGCCGCGACGATTCCGCATGGCCCAGCGAGCACCTCTTCGCCGTCACCACAGATGTTCCCGGGGCGGAGATGGAAGCGTTCGTCAAGGCGAAAGGCAAGCGGCTCGACGCGACGTACTTCTTCTACACAACGTGTCCCCGATGCGCGAAGCACTATCGGAAGAATTACGTCGTGGGAGTCGCGAAAGTCAGCTGAGGGGGTGCCACTCCTCGAGACTCCGCGCCGCGCTGTCGCGCAGCGCGTCAGGTCGCCGCCAACGCTCCACCATAAGTCCGGATCCTGAGCGTCTCGAGAAGGCGGTGATGGCGGCGATGGGGTTTTTCGGCGCCACAACGAAATAGTCCGCATCCGGGCAGGGCCTCCGACACTCGACCTGTCGAATGCGTCCGCTGAGCGTGATTACCGGCAGGCACAGCGTTTGCCCTATGACCATGCGGGGCCGTGCGGCCCCGTCTGGAGGCATCATGTCAACTGCGACACTCAGCGACACCGACATCAGAGTGAGAGACGCCGTGCTACGGCAACTGGAATGGGACCCTCAAGTTGACGCCAGCGCCATCGGGGTGGCGGCAAAGAACGGTGCGATCACGCTGACCGGCTACATCGATTCGTACGCCGGCAAACTCATGGCGGAACGGACGGCGAAGCGGGTTCGAGGCGTACGTGCGGTCGCCAACGACGTCGAGGTACGGCTGAAGCTCGGTCGAACCGATGCCGACATCGCCGCCGACGTGGCCCACGTGCTCGAGCTGCGCAGTACTGTGCCGGACACGGTGCAGGCCACCGTTCATGACGGGCACGTGACGCTAACTGGCACGGTCAACTGGCTGTTCCAGAGCCGGGACGCCGAGCGCGTCGTCCACCACATCCGCGGAGTCCGCAGCGTGCAGAACTACATCACGGTCACGCCGCAGATCACGGTCGAGGACGTCAGGCACCGTATCGTCGCGGCGCTGCACCGGAGCGCGACCGTGGACGCGCAGCACATCTTCGTTCGCGTGGCGGGCGACACGGCCGTGCTCAGCGGAACCATCGGCAGCTGGCCTCAACGCGAGGCGGCCGAAGCGGCGGCGGCGGAGGCGCCGGGTATTGCGCGGGTTGACAATCAGATCGTCGTGGAACCGCGCGACACGCCGGTGGACGAAATCTGCTGAGAGCACGCGATGACGACCGTCGGCAAACTGGCGCTCGGTATGATGGGGAGGCTCCGGCCGAAACCCGTCGCAGGCGACGCGCCAGCGACGATCTCACTCCCGCCGGCCGCGCACACCGGCGGGCTTCCATTGATGGAGGCACTCTCGCGCAGGCATTCGGCGCGCGAGTTCGCACCTGACCCGCTGCCGCTGCCCCTGCTGTCGGGTCTGCTCTGGGCGGCGTACGGCGTCAACCGACCCGACGGCGGACGTACGGCGCCCTCCGCCCTCAACGCGCAGGAAGTTGATGTCTACGTGGCGCTACCCGGAGGCGCGTACCGCTACGACGCGGCCGAGCACGCGCTGCACCTGATCTCGGCCACTGACGTGCGTCGCGTGACCGGGTATCAGGACTTCGTCGACGACGCGGCGCTCGACCTCGTGTTTGTGGCCGACTCGCGCTTCAGTTTGATACCGGGCCACTCGCGTGAGTCGTACGCCTCGGTGGCGGCCGGGGCCATCTGTCAGAACGTGTACCTGTTCTCAGCCGTCAACGGCCTTGCCACCGTGATTCGGGCATGGATCGACCGGGACGCGATTGCCAAAGCGCTCGAGCTGACCCGCCACCAGCACGTGCTGCTTTCCCAGACGGTGGGCTATCCGAAACGCCGACGCGCCGGGCGAGCATGACCGGAGGCAGCAGCGATACGCCGTTGCTCGCCCGTCGCCGAATCCTGATCGTCGGAGGTGTCGCGGGCGGCGCGTCGTGTGCCGCACGTCTTCGACGGCTAGACGAATCGGTCGAGATCGTCATCTTCGATCGCGGACCCTACGTGGCCTTCGCGAACTGCGGGCTTCCGTACTACGTCGGCAACGTCATCACCGATGAAAAGGCGCTGCTCATCGCCACGGCGGCGATGTTCCGCGACCGATTCAACATCGCGGTACATACCGATAGTGAGGTGATTGCGGTCGATCCCTCGGCCCGCGCGATCACGGTGCGCGACCTCGTGACCGGATACAGTCGCCAGGAGCCCTACGACGCGCTCGTACTCGCGCCCGGTGCGGTGCCAGTGCGGCCTCCGGTTCCCGGAATCGATCGTCCGGGAGTCTTCGTCGTTCGCAACATTCCGGACTCGCGGCACATCCGCTCCTGGATCGCGGAACGACGCGCCACGACCGCCGTCGTCGTCGGCGGCGGCTTCATCGGGCTGGAAATGGTGGAAAACCTCCGCCATCGCGGGCTGTCCGTCACCGTGCTGGAAAAACTGCCGCAGCTGATGGGGCAGCTCGACCCGGAAGTCGCGGCGCCGCTCCAGGAGCATCTGACCGCCAAGGGGGTACACCTGCATCTCGGCGACGGCTTGGCCTGCATCGACCAGGACGAGGACGGTGGCCTGACCGTGGTGGCTGAGAGCGGGACGCGGTTGGCCGCCGGTCTCGTGATCGTCGCCATCGGCGTCCGGCCCGAGACCACCCTCGCGACGCGTGCCGGACTCGCGATCGGTGCCCGCGGCGGAATCGCCGTCGACGCGCAAATGCGGACGTCGGACTCCTCGATCTGGGCCGTTGGCGATGCCGTCGAAGTGGCAGACGTCGTCACCGGACAGGAGACGGTGCTGCCGCTCGCCGGCCCGGCGAATCGTCAGGGGCGGGTGGCCGCCGAGTCGATCGCCGGACGTCCCACCCACTTTCGCGGCATCCAGGGCACGGCCGTGGTCGGCGTGCTCGGACTGACGGTGGCGTCGACGGGCGCCAGCGAAAAGGGGCTGCGTCGCGCCGGCATCACCGCATTCGAGAAGGTCTATCTCCATCCCGGGCATCATGCCGGCTACTATCCCGGCGCGCGACCGATTCACCTCAAGCTGCTCTTCTCAGTGCCGGATGGCCGCATCCTCGGTGCGCAGGCGGTCGGATTCGAGGGTGTGGAGAAACGCATCGACGTCATCGCGACGGCGATTCAGTTCCAGGGTACCGTGCACGATCTGGCCGAGTCGGAGCTCTGTTACGCGCCGCAGTTCGGCGCGGCGAAAGATCCGGTCAACGTCGCAGGCATGATGGCGCAGAACGTGCTGAACGGCGACATGGCCGTGGCGGACTGGCGCATGCTCGAGTCGACGGAGGGGCTGCTGCTCGACGTGCGCGAACCGGATGAATTTGCCCGCGGGCACATCCCGGACGCCGTCAACCTGCCGCTCTCGCAGCTGCGCAGCCGCTACACCGAGCTCGCACGCGAGCGCGCCCTCCTCGTCTATTGCGGCGTCGGACAACGGGCCTATTTCGCGGCGCGATTTCTGGCGCAGCACGGCTATCGCGCGCGGAACCTCTCAGGCGGGTACACGACCTACACTGCGTTCCAGAGAGCGCGACCCGTCTAGCGGCCTCTCTCGCAGACTCAGCGGATCGCCAACCGGCCGCCGTCCGCCAGCGTATCGGGCGGGTGGAGAACAACGCGGTCGCCGAGCTCCAGCCCTTTCAGCACCTGCGCCACCTCGGCGTTCCGCTCCCCGATCGTGACCGGACGCAGCGACGCGCGGCCGTTGTCGACCACGAAGACAGCCCACTCCGCGCCGCGCCGGAACAGGCTGCCGAGCGGCACCGTCACCGCGGTTCCCGCCCACACGACGATGCGTGCCTCCACTTTGTATCCATCGCCAAGCTTGCAGTCGTGCGGCACGAGGTCGAGATCGACGATGACGTTGACGCGGCGTTCTTCGACGCCGAGCGCCGATACCTTGACGAAGGCGGACGGCTCGATGCGGCGCACATGCCCTGCCAGCGGCGTCTCACCACCCCAGCCCTCGACGCGCACGACGCCCTGGGGCGCGACGCGCACGGCGTCGGTCGAGAGAAGGTCGACGATGACTTCGACATCCGCCGGATCTCCTAGATCCATGAGCGGTTCACCCGCCGCGACGACGCTCTCGCTCTCGCGGCGGCGGATCAGCACGACGCCGCTCACGGGCGCCACGACGTCCACCGTGCGTCCGGCGCGCGAGGGCGTGAGCAGGTGGGCGCGCGCGACGTCCACCTCGCGCTGCGCGCGCTCCACCGCGGCGGTCGCGGCGGCAAAGGCACCTTCTGCCTGCCGGGCCGTCGCCTCGGCGGCATCGAGGTCCGCGCGCGAGACCGCGCCGGCGCTCGCGAGCTGCCGCGAGCGAACCAGCGACTGCCGCGCGTGATCGAGCAGCGCGCCGGCGCGGGCGCGCTCAGCGGTTGCCTGCGCAGCGGCGGCGACCGCCGCGTCGATGGCGGCGGCCGACTCGCCCTGCGTCCGCGCGTCGAGGAGCGGCGACGCGGCCGGGACCAGCCTCGCCACGACCGTTTTGCCCGCCATCACGGCGTCGCCGGGTTCGAGGTCGATGCGCAGCAGCCGCCCGGCAACGGGCGCCGACACCGTGAAACGCTCGCGCACGCGCGTCTCACCCTCTTCGTCGATGGTGACCTCCATCGGCCCGCGGACGACGGGCGCCGCCTCCACCTCGATGCGCTGCGGCCACAGCGCCGCCGTCACCAGCCCGCCCACAACGAGGACGAGCGCCGCTATCCGGCCAAACTTCCACGCGCGCATGTGATCACTCCTGCGTCTTCAGCACCGCGACGAGGTCGAGTTGATCCAACCGGCGCCGTACGAGCAGCCCGGAACCGACTACTGCCGCGACAATCCCGAGCGATGCCCACCCCACAGCCCACGGCGCCACCGTCAGCGGAATGCGATAGACCTCGCTCTCCGCCGTGCGGACCATCAGTTCGGCCAACAGGTAGCCCACCACCCATCCGATTGGCAGCGCCACGATCGTCAGGACGACGAGTTCGCCGAGCAGCACCAGCGAAATCTCGGCACGGGTGAACCCGAGCACGCGCAGGCTGGCCAGCTCGCGGCTGTGCTCGGAGAGCGACACGCGGGCCGCGTTATAGACGACGCCCATGGCGATCACCCCGGCGAAGAGCACGTTGATCAGCGTCGTGACGCTCAAGTTGGCCGACATCGTGTCGCGAAACTGCCGGGCAACGTCGTGGCTGAAGCTCGTACCTGCCACGAGCGGACGGGCCTCGAGCGCCGCCGCCAGCGTCCGCTGCCGCGCCGGATCGATGAGCAGCAGGGCACCGGTGCTGACGTTCCCCTCGCGCATCATGGTGTGCAGGGCGTTCAGCTCCATGTAGGCAGCCACGCCGAAGACGTCGTCCACCATCGTGGCCACCGTCAGGTCGCGCACCGGCCGCGCCCCTTCGAGCACTTCCACCGTGACCGACGCCCCGGGCGCGACACCAAGCGCGTCGGCGAGCGCCCTCGACATCGCCAGTCCCGAGTCGGGCGGCGGCAGCACGCGACCATCCTCTTCGACGATGCGCTTCAAGCGCGCGGTCCGGCTGATGCCGGTCACAGCCACGGTGCGCTGGCGGGGGCCGACGCGGAGTCTGGCGGCGACGACCCGCTGGGGTTCCACGGCCAGCACACCGGGGAGCCGCGCCAGGCCAAGGACCGCGCGGGCCGAGCGCGGCTGGGCGAAGGTCACCGTCGCGTGCTGCCGTTCGATCGTGAAGAACTGCATCACGATGAGCTGGTCGATGACGTCGATGAAGAGCAGTCCGAACATCAGCACGGCCACGGCGATGGCGATGCCGGCCACCGACATGACCGCGCGGAGCGGCCGCCGCACGAGATGGCGCAGCACCATGCGGGAGCTGGCGTCGAGCCGGGGCGCCAGGCGCGCTTCAGTGGCGCTGCGCCGGTACCGCAGGGGCGGTTCGGGCCGCATCGCCTCGGCGGGCGGGACGCGCACGGCTCGCCACACGGCGACCCAGGCGCCGCCGGCGGCCGCCCCGACGGTGAGCGACGCGGCACCGAGCAGCACGCTGGCTGGAATCCGAAACCGGAGATCGGGAAAGCGGAAGACGTCGTTGTACAACTGTCCCAGCGCGCCGCCGAGCCAGTGGCCGGCCGCAATCCCGATGACCAGGCCGGCCGACCCGATCATCAGCGCCCACTTGATGTAATGCCACGCGATGGCGGCGTCGCTGTAGCCAAGCGCCTTGAGCGCGGCAATCTGGGTGCGCTGCAGCGCCAGCGCCCGAGTCAGCGCGACGTTCAAGATGAACGCCCCCACGATCAGGAAGATGGACGGCAGCAGCCAGCCGAAGCTCTGGAGCTGTTTCAACTCGTTGCTCACGAACCAGTGCGACAGCTGCAGCGAGCGCGGCGCCGCCCCGAGCCCGCCATAGGGCGCCAGCAGCCGATCGAGCCGCGCCATCGTCGCTTCCGGCAGCACGCCGGGGCCCAGACGCAGCACCACGTCGTTGAAGGCTCCGTCGAGGTTCATGGCGGACGCCAGGGCACTCTCTTCCATCCAGACGACGCCAAACCGCGAATCGTCCGGCACGAGCTCGCCCGGAGGAATCGTGTAGACGTACTCCGGCGAAAGCGCCGTGCCCGCAATCGTCAGGCGGTAGCTGCGTCCGTTGATGAGCGCCGACAGGCGATCACCAGGCGCCAGGCCGCGCGCGCGGGCGAATCCCTCGCTCACGATGACCTGATCGACGCGGCCGGGCTCGATCCAGGCGCCCGAGCGCAGATACAAGTCGTTGACGCGCGGACGCCGGCCGGCCGGAATCGACACCAGCCGCGCGTTGGCCGTGTGAGGCGCGTCAGCGGTGGTCAAGATGGCCTGCGCCACCACGCGGGTCTCGACCGCCGATATGCCGGCGAGATCGGCGATGGCGGGAGCGACCGACTGGGGTGCGCGCGTGAGCGACGCAAAGACATCGCCGAACCGTTGGCGCGCGTAGTAGTCGGCCTGCGTGTCGCGCAGCGACGCAAAGTTCGCCTGATACATCACGTAGATGGCGATGCCGGCGGCCACCACCAGCGCCACGGCGAACGACTGGCCGCGCATGGCCCAGACGTCGCGCACCAGCTTGCGGTTGAGCATCGTCAGCGCCATGGGCTCACCAGGTCAGTTCCCCCGCCGCCACCCTGGCGCCTTCGCGCGGCTCGTTCGAGGTCACCCGGCCGTCGGCCAGACGGACGACGCGATCGGCCATCGCCGCGATGGCGGCGTTGTGCGTGATGACGACGGTCGTGGTCCCGAGCTCCGCGTTGACGCGCTCGAGCGCCTCGAGCACCACGATCCCCGTCGAGATATCCAGCGCGCCGGTGGGCTCGTCGCACAGCAGCACGGCGGGCTGCTTGGCGATGGCGCGGGCGATCGCCACCCGCTGCTGCTCGCCGCCCGAGAGCTGCGCGGGAAAGTGATCGCGCCGCGCATCCAGGTCGACCAAGCGCAGCGCGTCTTCCGGCGCCATCGGCGAGGTGGCGATCTCGGTCACGAGCTGCACGTTCTCGAGCGCGGTGAGGCTCGGAATCAGGTTGTAGAACTGGAAGACGAACCCGACGTGACGGCGGCGATAGGCCGTGAGCGCGCCCTCGTCGGCCCGGGCCAGGTCCTCGCCGTGATAGCGCACCTCGCCGCTCGTCGGGACGTCGAGCCCGCCCATGATGTTGAGCAGGGTGGATTTGCCCGACCCGGACGGACCGAGCAGGACGACGAACTCTCCCTGCGGCAACGCCAGCGTCACGTCGCGCAGGGCGCGCACCTCGACCTCGCCGACGTGATAGGTCTTGCTCAAGTGGCGAAGGTCGAATACCAGCGCAGGCCGGTCACTCGCCTGAGGCTCCACGCGTCGAACAAGTGCACGCTGCGGGCCAGCCCGGCTCGCCTGAAGAGTGGAGGAACCGCGCACTCGTCCCGGCAGCGCGCCGCGGAATCTTTCCCACAGACCGGACGAATCCCCAGCTGCGCACGAGCCCTCCGCGGACCGCTCTGACCGACAATCCTGGGAGCACATAGCCGCGATGAGGAGTCACCGGACCATGCTTGCGATGACGTTGGCGCGCCGCGCCCATGCGAAGCTCGATCCCTCGACGGTGCCACGGCCCGAGCCGGAGCCCGGACAGGTGCGCATTCGCGTGGCGGCGTGCGGCGTGTGCCGGACCGACCTGCACGTCATCGACGGCGACCTGCCAGATCCGTCGATCCCGATCATCCCGGGCCACGAGATCGTTGGCCGGATCGAAGCGTGCGGCGTGGCGGTGACCGGCCTGGTGCCTGGTCAGCGCGTCGGCATCCCGTGGCTCGGATGGGCGTGCGGGGAGTGCGAGTTCTGTCGCGCCGGACGTGAGAACCTGTGCCGCGCAGCGCGATTCACCGGTTACCAGCTGCAGGGCGGATACGCGGAGTATGCGATCGCCGATGCCCGGTTCTGCTTTCCGCTACCCGAACGGTACGACGACGCCCACGCGGCGCCGCTGCTGTGCGCCGGCTTGATCGGCTATCGGGCCTACCGAATGGCCGGCAACGGCCAGCGGCTCGGCATCTACGGATTCGGCGCCGCCGCGCACATCATCACCCAGGTCGCGGTGCATCAGGGTCGGGAGGTCTACGCGTTCGTCTCGCCCGGCGACGAGCAGGCGATGCGCTTCGCCCGCGACGTCGGCGCCGTCTGGGCCGGGAGTTCGACCGAGCCGCCTCCCCACCCGCTCGACGCCGCGATCATCTTCGCGCCGGTGGGTGCACTGGTACCTGAGGCGCTCTCGCGCACGGTACCGGGCGGCATCGTCGTGTGCGCCGGCATTCACATGAGCGACCTCCCCAGCTTTCCGTATCGTCTGCTGTGGGAAGAGCGCACCATCCACTCGGTCGCCAACTTGACGCGCGCCGACGCCACGGATTTCCTTTCCATCGCCGCCGGCCTCGACATCCGCACCCACGTCACGGTCTACCCGTTGACCGATGCGAATCAGGCGCTCGACGATCTACGATCGGGACGACTGTCCGGCGCCGCGGTGCTGGTACCCTGACGCGGACTCGCCGCCCGCTGCATGGCATCGCCTGCCTCGATCACCATCGCGGCGAGCTCGGCCTCCGCGTTGATGCGGGGCCAGCCGACCTGCCCGACGTCGCCGGCCACCTGCCGGCGTACGACCGCGGTATCCGCATCGGACACGTCGGCATGGCGCTGCTCCACCCTGCGCACCAGCACCTCCGGTCGCGCATCGAGCCACAGGCCGGCAAACGGCACACCAGCATGTTGCGCGGCGCGTTCAACGGCCGTGCGGTCCTCTGGCCGCGCGAAGACCGCATCGACGATGGCCGTATGACCGGTGGCCACGACTCGGGCCGCCTGCTCGAACGCCGCCGCATACACCCGCTCGGACACCGCACGCGTATAGCCCTCGGCTCCGAGCCGGTCGAATGGCCCGACACCGCAGAGGCGTTTGCGCAGCTCGTCGCTGCGGACCGCAATCGCGCCGGGAACCGCACCAAGCTCGGGGGCCAGGGCCAGCGCAAGGGTCGACTTGCCGGATCCCGAAAGGCCGCCGATCGCCACGAGACGAGCGGGCGGCGGATGTAAGAGCGCCTCCGCCATCGCCAGGTACTCACGCGCCGATCGAAGCGGCTCCGCGCGGCGCTCCGGGTCCGCCTGCAGCGCCGCGGCAGCCGCGCCCGTCTTCGCGCGCACCGCCGCGCGGCACGACAGGAACAACGGCAGCAGAGCGAGCGCCCCCACGTCCGCGGTTTCCGCAAGATACCCGTTGAGGACGGCGTTGGCGTGGGCGGGCAAGCGGCGGCGCCAGAGATCCATCAACAGAAACGCGAGATCGTACATGACGTCGACGCACGAGATCTCGTCGTTGAATTCGACGCCGTCGAAGAGCGTCGGCACGCCGTGGAGGCGCACGATGTTGCGCAGGTGCAGATCGCCGTGGCACTCGCGCACGAACCCGGCCTCGCGGCGCGACTCGAGCAAGCCGCGGCGGCGTTCGATCTGGGCGCGAGCGTCAGTGGCCACCCGTCGGCACCCGTCGGCGTCGAAAACGCCAGCCGGCTGGCTCGCACAATCGGCCTCATTGCCCTCGACCACCCAGGTCATGCCCGCATGTCCGCCGTGATCGGTCCGGCGCGCCGCGACGGCATGCAGCCGCGCAATCGCGGCAGCCAGCGGCGGCATCAGCTCCACGCCGAGCTCCTGCCGGGCCGCCAGCCGATCGAACAGCTCGGCCTGATCGAACCGGGACATCTCGATGACCCAATCCACCGGCGTGCCGGCGCCGCCGAGTGCCAGTCCCCCGCCGGCTTCGCGCGTCACCGCCACGACGCGGCGATAGAGACTCGGCGCGGTCCGCTGGTTGAGCCGCAGTTCCGCTTCGCACATCGCCCGGCGGCGATCAGCGGTCGAGAAGTCCAGGTAGTCGTAGCGAACGGCGCGTTTCAGCTTCCAGGCCTGGCGTCCCGACAGGAAGACGATCGACGCGTGCGTTTCGATCTTCTCGACCGGCTCGCCGCGATGCGCCTCCGGCGATGCCAGGAACTCGACGACCGCCGTCTGGTCTTCGATGATCATCGGGACGCAACATCCTGAGAAACCCGGGGAGGGCGGCCGGCTGTCGCCCCAGCCCTTCAGTTCGTCTTCGAGTAGTAGGCCCTGACGATGACTTCCTCGAGCACACCGACGTCGAACGGCTTGTCGACGACGTCATAGACGCCCAGGATCTTGGCGTTCTCGGTCATCTGCGGGGTGCCAAACGCGGTCATCATGACGATCGCGCTCGCAGGCGTCTGCTCTCGAATCCGCTTGACCAGCGACAGGTCGTCCGAGTCTGGAAGCCGAAAATCGAGCAGCACCACGTCGAACGGCTCGGACGTCTGGCTCACGGCGCGGAGCGCGGTCGCAGCATCGGGCGCCTCGAGGACCGTGTGCCCCGCGTCGGTCAGCGTCTGGGCGACCGCCCAGCGTATGAGACTCTCGTCCTCGACCACGAGGATCCGGAGCGGTCCGACAGCCGTTGACGACGGGGATGATGGCATCTTGCGAGCTCTGGAATATTCAACACCCCGCCAGACAGAACCAGACGTCGCGGCAACGTCTTGAGGGCCCGCGGCACCATCACGCGTCTCTCTCATGCCATCACTGTCAGGCACACGCCGTGCCAGGCGGTTAGGCCACAGCGCGCTGTGACTCGTTCCAGCGCGTCGCTCGTCGTCTGGAAATAGTCGCGGCCGTGGGAAGAATCTCCCGCCCGGCAGTTGCGTGCGGGCCACAGCAGGGTCTCTGGCACCTCGATAACAAGGCGTGAGGGTTGGCTCAGGGATGGCCGTGCATAACACGTCACGCTCACCGGCACGCTCCTGGCAACTCCACCGTCCTCAACCGGCGCCGCGTCGGTCACCCTAGCTGACGTGGAGTGGCAGGGTCACGTGCACGGCTGTTCCACCCTGGGTCGGACAGTCGATCGAGATCTGGCCATCGTGCGCCTCGATGAACCGTTTGGCGGTAGGCAAACCGAGGCCGGTGCCCCGCGACTTCGTCGTGAAGAAGGGTGTGAAGATCTTGGTCCGAATGTCGGCGGGAATACCTGGACCCGCATCCGTGAAGACGATCCGGCACGCTCCGTTCACCGGCGCGATATCTACGCGAATGGTGCCTTTGCCGTTCATCGCGTGGACGCCGTTGACCAGGAGGTTCTGAAACACCATCTTCAACATCTCGGCGTCGGCGTTCACGGGCGGCGCCGAACCCTCGATGCGCACGTCGACGTCCCGTAGCGCGGCGTCCTCCTTCAGGAGGTGTGCGGTGACCGCTACCAGCGGCGCAATCTCAATCGGCAGCCGTTTCGGTTGAGGCGGTCGGGCAAAGAGCAGCATGTCCTTCATCATCGCGTCGAGCGAGTCGATGCGCTTGACGATTTCACGCGTCATCTCCTCGTCCTTGCTCCCGGCGGTCATGCGCCGGCCCATGACCTGCATGGCGCCGCGGATGCCGGCCAACGGGTTCTTCACTTCGTGCGCGATCACGGCGGCCATCTCGCCCAGCTTCGCGAGCGCGGCCTGTTCCCGCAGCCGCTCCTCCACGCGCACGCGGGCGCTGAGATCATGCACGATGCCGGTGAATTTCCGCTCGCCCGCAATCGAGATCTCCCCGACCGACAGGTGCAACGGGAATGTGGTGCCATCCTGTCGCTGCCCGGTCACCTCACGCCCGATGCCGATGATCTTCGCGCGCCCGGTGGCCATGTATCGCGACAGATACTGATCGTGCTCTTCGTGGTAGGGAGAGGGCATCAGCATGTCCACGTTGTGTCCGAGGACCTGCGATTCGGTGTACCCGAACAGACGCTCGGCGGCCGGGTTGAACGCTTCAATCCGACCGTGGCTGTCGATCACGATGATGCCGTCGACAGCCGATTCGACAATTGCCCGCCAGCGCGCTTCGCTGGCGCGAAGCTGGTCCTCGAGCTGCTTGCGGCGGCTGAGGTCGTGCAGCATGCCGGTGAACTTCTGGTCGCCGCCGACGGTCATCTCGCCCACCGAGAGATGGAGCGGAAACACGCTGCCATCGCGGCGCCGCCCCGACACCTCGCGTCCCGTGCCGATGATGGTGGGCACCCGGGTCACCTTGTAGCGCTCCAGGTAGCCATCGTGCTCCTCACGGTACGGCGACGGCATGAGCATGTTGACGTTACGCCCGAGGACCTCGGATTCCGAGTAACCGAACAGTCGCTGCGCGCCGCGATTGAACGCCTCCATCCTCCCGTCTTTGCCGATGACGATGATGCCGTCTACGGTCGTGTTGATGATGCCGTCCAGCCGTTCGGCCCGGGTCATCGCCAGCTGCGCGTTGGCTCGCTGCGCCGCCTCCGCGTATCGAAGCCGATGATTGATCCAGGAGATGGCCAGGCCCGTGGCGCCGAACAGCGACAACGACAGCCAGTCGCCGGCGCCGCTGACAGCCAGGCCCCCCGGCGGCAGAAAGAGCTCCATGGCGATCAGCGCGCCCAGTCCAGTCGCCACCGCACCAGGGCCGAACCCGCCGTACCACGCCGCCAGCAGAATCGCGGCGAAGAACTCCACATACGGCACTGCCGAGCCCAGCCACGGCTGCAAGACCAGGCGCAGCCCGAGCGCCACGGCGATGAGCAGCACCGCGACGCCGTAGCGCGCGACCCCGTGGTGAGCCGGCAGCATTTCAGGCCTTCTGAAGGCCGAATTTCTCGATTCTGTACCGAACCTGATCGCGGTTGATGCCGAGCAATTGCGCGGCGTGGGTCTGGTTGCCCTTCGAGCGCTCGAGTGCCTGTGTCAGAAGCTGGCGCTCCACGTCTTCGATGTTGACGCCTTCGGGCGGCAGCTTGAACTGCGCGGCAGAGACCGACCCCGTGAGGGTCGCAAAGTCCTCAGGCTCGAGCCGGTCCCGATCGGTCATGAGCATGGCCCTTTCGATCGCGTTCCGCAGCTCTCGGATGTTTCCGGGCCAGGAATAGCGCTCGAGCACGACTGACGCGGCCGGCGACAGGCCGCGCACCCGCTTGCGGAATTCGGTGTTGAAGCGATCGATCAGGAAGGAAGCCAGCAGGGGGATGTCGCCGCGTCGTTCGCGAAGCGGCGGCAGCGGAATCGGCATCACCTGCAAGCGGTAATACAAGTCCGCCCGGAACTTGCCGGACTTCACCGCTTCCTCGAGATCGCGATTGGTCGCCGCAATGACGCGCACGTCGACGCGGACGTCGCTGAGACCGCCCACGCGCTTGAACGATTTCTCTTCGAGAAAGCGCAGCAGCTTCGACTGGAGCGGCAGCGTCATCTCCCCGATTTCGTCCAGAAACAGCGTGCCGCCGTCGGCCGTCTCGAACAGGCCACGCTTCTGCTGCCGGGCATCGGTGAACGCGCCGCGTTCGTGGCCGAAGAGCTCACTTTCGAGCAGCTGCTCGGGCAGGGCGGAACACGTAATGTTGACGAAGTGTCGGGCCGCACGCGCGCTGTTGTGATGGATGGCTTTGGCTGCCAGGTCCTTGCCGGTGCCGGTTTCACCCGTCAACAGCACCGTCGACGCCGGGCTCGCCGCGACCCGTGCCATCACCGCCTTCGCGGCCTTCATCGCTGGCGATTCGCCGATGATCGAATCGAACCCGAACTCGCGCCCCTGGCTGGAGCGGAAGGACCGGACCTCCCGCCGCAATTGGCTGGTCTCGAGGGCCTTCTCCAGCAGCAGCGACACTTCGTCGAGGTTGAACGGCTTGTTGACGTAGTGATAGGCGCCGAGCCTCATCGCCTCGACTGCGTTCTCGACACTCGAATAGCCGGTCATCATGATGACCAGCGTGTCAGGGGTTCGCCGCTTGATTTCGGCCAGGAGTTCGAGGCCGTCGCCATCCGGCAGCTTGAAATCGAGGAGGACCAGGTCGATGTCGGCCCCGAGGCGTTCGATGGCCTGGGCCGCCGTTTCCGCTTCCGTGACGTCGTAGCCCTCCGACTCGAGACGTTCCTTCAGAGACCACCGGACGAGCGACTCGTCGTCAACGACCAGAATGTGTGCATGCGGCATGTGAGATCACGTATTTTCCACCGCTCTGGGGGAAATTTCACTGTGTATCGTCTCCCCGAGACTCGTATTGGTTTGTTGGCGGGGCCGACCTCGGGCTCACTAATGGCATCTGGCTTGCGCAGGACGCCGGAAGCCTCGATGGCTGGAGACATTCCATGATGACGTCCCCGACTCATATCGTCTGTCCGGTCGATCTTTCCAGTGCTTCGGCGAGGGCGCTGGAGTACGCCGTCGCCATTGCGCGCTGGTACGGAGCCGAAGTCACAGTGTTGCACGTGCACCAGATGATGATGCTGCCGCTCATGACCGTCGGGCCATACGTAGGTCCGGCGATACCAGCAGTCCTCTCGGACGCGGAACGAGCACAGCTCGACGCCGCCTTGACCCACTTCGTCCTGGCCCACACTGTGCCGGCGGTGCGGGTCAGGACCGCTCTCGTCGAGGACGTCAACGTGCCGGCGGCGATTCTGTCCCAGGTCGATATGGTGCGCGCGGACCTCATCGTCGTTGGCACCGAGGGGCGCTCGGGTTTCCAGCGTCTGATGCTCGGCTCGGTCGCCGAGCGGGTGCTGAGGAAAGCGACCTGTCCAGTCCTGACCGTGCCCCCGCACGCCTCGCATGCGACACTGTCCCCGAATCCCTTTCGGGAGGTGCTGTGCCCGATCGACTTTTCCGCCAGCAGCACCGCCGCGCTGCAATGGGCGGCTTCATGGGGCGCCAAGGCCGGCGCCCGCGTGACGGCGCTTCACGTCGTCGAAATGCCCCCTGAAGCAGCCGACCCGCCATTGGTCGAATACAACGCGCTTCGCGATCGGTTGACCCGGGATGCCCGTCAGACCATGGGGAGCGCGATTCCGGCGGCGATCCGGCAGCTGGATCGTGTCGAGGAATACGTGACCGTGGGCCGGCCGGCCGGTGAGATTCTTCGACTCGCCGAGGCTCGATCCGCGGACCTCATCGTGATGGGGGTGCGTGGACGCAGTGTGGTGGACCTCGCGGTCTTCGGATCCACGACGCACCAGGTGGTCCGCCGCGCGCCATGCCCGGTGCTGGCCGTTCACCCCGAGTGATCGAACATACCCACAGCGGACCGTCATGAAGGCGTCGGTGCTCGCGTTGGACGACCGGGCGCCTGCTTACTGGTCCGTGCCCAGCGACCTGGTGGCGGCGCAGCTGGAATCGGGGCCGAACGGGCTGTCGGCTCGAGAGTCGGTCGCTCGCCTCGCCCGCTACGGTCCCAACGCATTGGACGCGTCGCGGTCTCGGACCTGGCTCCACGTCTTCGCCAACCAGCTGCGAAGCCCGCTGCTGCTGTTGCTGGTGTTCGCCGCGCTGGCGTCCGGACTGACGCAGGAGTGGTTCGACGCCGGCATGGTGCTCGTCATCGTTGTGACGACAGTCGTGATCGGGTTCGTACGTGAATACAGCGCTGAAACAGCCGCGCAGGCCTTGCGCGCGCGTGTGCGCGTACGCGCCCGGGCCTTGCGGGACAGCCGCCTCAACGAGGTGGACGTGGTGGCGATCGTGCCGGGAGATGTGGTCGAACTGACAGCCGGCAGTCTGGTCCCTGGCGACGGAATTCTGCTCGAGGCGACCGACTTCTTCGTCAGCGAGGCGGCGCTCACCGGTGAGAGCTTTCCGGTCGAGAAACGTCCGGGCGTCGTGGCGCCGTACGCTGCGCTGGCGGAGCGCACCAATTGCGTGTTCTTCGGCACCAATGTACGCAGCGGAACCGCGCGGTGCCTGATCGTCCGCACCGGACCGCAGACTGCGTTCGGGGCGATTGCAGGCGCCCTCGCGCGGCGTGCACCGGAAGCCGAGTTCGACCGCGGCCTCCGACACTTCGGCTACCTGCTGACCGTGGCGATGCTGGTGCTCGTCCTGATGGTATTCGCGGCGCACATGCTGCGCGGACGCCCCCCAGTCGAGACGCTCCTCTTTTCGATCGCACTGGCAGTGGGACTCAGCCCCGAGCTCCTCCCGGCGATTCTCAGCATCAACCTCGCGCGGGGCGCGCGGCTGCTGGCGCGGCAAGGCGTCCTGGTACGCCGGCTCAACGCCATCGAGAATCTCGGGAGCATGGATGTCCTGTGCACCGACAAGACCGGTACGCTCACCGAGGGCGTCGTCCGGGTGCAAGGCGCGTTCGACGTCTCCGGGCTCCCGGCGCCGGAGGTTCTGGAGCTGGCGGCGTGCAACGCCGCGCTCGAGACCGGCGTGAGCAACCCGCTGGATGCCGCCATCCTCGACGCGCACCGGCCGGACCTGACAGGTCTCGACAAGTGCGGTGAGATTCCCTTCGACTTCGCGCGGCGCCGCGTCACCGTGGTCACGACCGCCTCGGGGCGTG